>Ga0335081_10011912_pt1 | contig 14073 bp, 14 predicted proteins | sample Lox_Sample_35_FD_206713 | JGI IMG/M metagenome (GOLD analysis project Ga0335081, IMG submission 206713) | Soil microbial communities from Loxahatchee National Wildlife Refuge, Florida, United States - Lox_Sample_3.5 | ecosystem: Environmental > Terrestrial > Soil > Wetlands | place: USA... | reverse complement strand
CAGGATGCGACCGTTCGCGGTCACCCCCAAGGGTGCCGCCGACGTGCGCACGAGGACGCCTGTCCCGCGGCTGACCGTAGGACTCCTCGTCCTCTCCGCTGCCGCGATCGTCTGGTTCGCGCTCTCGTTCGCGAATCTGACGCCGATGCACTACTCCCAGCCGGGCGCGGTGCTGAGTGCCTGCATCTTCCTGCTCGCAAACGCGCTTGTCCTCGCCGCCGCGGCACATCGGGTGCGCGCACCCAGGTTCGCGCCCGAGCGCCGGGCCGGAGTTCGACTTCCGGTCGCCCTGACCGGATCTGTCGACAGGCGTTGGTGCACCGTTCTCGACCTGTCGCTCACCGGCGCCCGTGTGGTTACACGCGGGCCTGCGAGACCTCTCGGCAGCAGGGTTCATCTCGAGGTCGATCTCCCGCAGGGAATGATCCGAATCGCTGCGATCGTCGCCCGACGGACTCACACAGATGACTTGGAGGTCGAACTCGGTCTCGAGTTCGAAGATGGTCAATCGCGGGCGCTTGCAGACCTCGCCGTCGCCCTCCTCGCTGCAAAGCCGGCGAAGGAAGCACGGCCACCGGGCGCGGATCGGCAGGCACAAGAACCTCGCATCCGCCGCACACGAAGCCCACAGCGGCACGCGAGCCGCCCACGCGACGAATCGCCTATCCCACAGGCCGAGGAGGCATGAACCACGGCGTCGTCTTGCACACGGCCGGTGCGGCGCCTTCCTCGCACAGGCAAATCTATCGAGGCCGGCGTTGTCCCGATCTGTCCGGGCTCAGAGCAGCCAGTAGCTGTCGATCGCATACGCGGTCGGCGGCTCGGACGGCGGCCAGAGCAGGAGCAGGCCGGGGTCGGCGAACCTGAGTCCGGCGTCGAGGGCGACGCGGACGAGCGCGGGTGCGGAGCCCGGGATGTCGAGGCGGACATCCTCACCGGCGCGCTCGGCGAGCTCGATTCGAAGGACATCCGCCGCGGCGGGCGGATCGAGCCCCGCGACCGGGCCGACACCGAAGCACGAGGTGGTCACGGTTGGGCAGGTGCCTGAGCGGGGAACACCTCCGCCGGCTCGTCGAGATCGGCAGCGACGATCGCGCCAAAGCGGAGCGGCCCCGGGTGGAGTCGAACCACCGCACGCAGCTTCGAAGGCTGCCGCTCTGTCCGCTGAGCTACGGGGCCAGGGTGGCGGACGGGATTCGAACCCGCGACCACCGGGACCACAACCCGGGGCTCTACCAGCTGAGCTACCGCCACCGCGCGTCCACATCGTATCGGCGTGCGGCGCGGCGCTCGTGAGCCGATGCGCCCGGGAGGATTCGAACCTCCGACCGTCGGCTTAGAAGGCCGCTGCTCTATCCCCTGAGCTACGGGCGCGTCTCGCCAGCGTACCGCCGGCACATTCCGGATCGGCTGGACGGCGAGTGGCGATCGCCCACTGCCGGTACGATCGGAAGGCGCCGACCAGCGGGTGTGGCGGAACTGGCAGACGCGCCGGGTTTAGGTCCCGGTGGGCTTCGGCCCTTGGAGGTTCGACTCCTCTCGCCCGCACTGCACGCATGCGGCAGGCGTTGCCTCAGGCCAGGAACTCGACGAAGTCCTCGGGCGGTTTGCGCTCCTTCGCCGGAGGCGCTGTCGCGGGCTTTCCGAGGTGAATCAGGGCGACGAAGACCTCATTCTCGTCGAAGCGCAGGATCTCGCGAGCGTCCCCGGTCTCGAAGAGAGCCGGGGTGCGCCAGTACGAGGCGAGCCCGCGACCGTGGGCGGCGAGGAGGATCGCGTAGACCGCGCAGGCGGTCGCGAACAGGTCCTCGCGGTTCTGGTAGTCGTCGCCGGTCAGCTTCGTGCTCGCGACGACGAGCGTTGGCGCCCGGCCGAGCTTCGAAGCCTCGTTCGGTTGGCCCGCCGCGACCAGTCGGGAGAACGTCTGCGGGCCGATGACGCGGAACCGCCACGGTTCGGTGAGATGATGGTTCGGAGCCCACCGTGCGAGCTCGAGCAGTTCCTCGACCGTTGCCCGGTCGAGGGGCTCCGGCTCGTAGGCCTTGTGCGTCCGGCGGGTTCGGATCGCGGTCTCGACATCCACAGCGGGAAGCTACCGGCGGGAGCTTCCACGTTCCTGATTCAATGGCTCGCCTATGGAGGCGCAGCTCGAGCAGCTCGAGGGCGACCGAGTCCGTCTGACCGTCGAGGTTCCGGCGAGCGAGGTGCACCACGCCGTCGAGCATGCGACACACGATCTCGCCGACCGGGTCAAGGTTCCCGGGTTCAGGGCGGGGAGAGTACCGCGCGAGGTGCTGCTGAACCGAATCGGCAAGCAGCGGCTCTACTCCGAGGCCGTCGAGTCGCACATCTCGAGCTGGTTCTGGAGCGCGGCGCGGACGAACCGCCTCCGCCCGACCGAGCAGCCGGACTACGACTACGAGCTGCCCACGGTCGACGACGAGAGCTGGAAGTTCAGCGCCGAGTTCGCGGTGCAGGGTGCCGCCGAGCCGGCCGACTGGACGAAGCTGGAGGTGCCGAAGCTCGAGGTCGAGGTGCCCGACGACGTCGTCGACGCCGAGCTGGCCGCGCTCCAGTCGACGGTCGCGACGCTGTCGCAGGTCGAGGATAGGCGCGCGCGCGCGGGCGACGTCGCCGTCGTCGACATCGAGTCGGACGGGGGGCCGGGCCAGCGCGACTACGTCGTCGAGCTCGGGTCGCAGAGGCTCGTCGACGAGCTCGAGGACGGGATCCGGGGCATGCTCCCGGGTGAGAGCCAGCAGCTCTCGTGGACGCTCGCCGACGGATCGCAGCGCTTCGCGACGGTTGCCCTGAAAGAGCTGTACGAGAAGGTCCTGCCGCCCCTCGACGACGGGCTCGCCGTCTCGGCTTCCGAGTTCGACACGCTCGAGGAGCTGCGCGGAGAGATCGAGGCGCGGATCCAGAAGCTGCTCGAGGACGAGGCCGATCGTGAGTTCCGGGTCGCTGCCGTCGACGAGCTCCTGAAGGCGTCGAAGGTGCAGCCGGCGAGCCTCGTAGTCGAGGTTCGCACACGAGACCTGTTGAATGCGTTCATCCGGCAGCTCGAGACACGAGGGATCGATCCGGTCGCCTACCTGCGGGCGTCCGGGGTGAGCGGCGCCGAGCTCGAGCAGCGCTTCAGGGAGGAGGCAGCCCACTCGATCGGACGCGAGCTCGTGCTCGAGGGGGTCGCCGACAAGCTTGGAATCCAGGTCACCGACGAGGAGATCCGCGCCGACCTGCTCGAGGACGGCGAGACCGAGGAGGACATCGAGGAGTTCATGACGGCGGGCGGAGCAGATCGGGTGCGCCCCGATCTCCGGCTCAAAAAGGCGGTCGACCGGATCGCCGCCGAGGTGACGCCGATCTCACAGGCGCTCGCGAACGCCCGTGAGAGCATCTGGACGCCCGGGAAGGAAGAGGGCGTCGCGCCGGAAAGAAAATTGTGGACACCAGGCGAGAAGGAGTGATGATGAGACACGTGCCAGGCCCGAGTGCACGCGCGTCCGTCGGCGAGGAGCGCGTATGAGCCCGTTGATCCCGATGGTCGTGGAGCAGACCTCGCGCGGCGAGCGCGCCTTCGACATCTACTCGCGTCTGCTCGCCGAGCGCATCGTCTTCCTCGGGACGCCCGTGGACGACCAGATCGCGAACCTCACGATCGCGCAGCTCCTGCATCTGGAGTCTGACGATCCGGACAAGGACATCTTCCTGTACATCAACTCGCCGGGCGGGTCGGTGTACGCCGGGCTCGCGATCTACGACACGATGCAGTTCATCAAGCCCGACGTTCAGACGATCTGCGTCGGAATCGCGATGAGCATGGGCTCGCTGCTTCTCGCCGGGGGGGCGAAAGGAAAGCGTATGGCGCTGCCGAACTCGCGTATCCTGATCCATCAGGTGTCCGGAGGGTTCCAGGGGCAGGGCACCGATATCGAGATCCAGGCGCGCGAGGTGATCGGACTCAAGCGCCGCCTGGAGGAGATCTACTCCGAGCACACCGGCAAGAGCATCGAAGACGTGTCCCGCGACATGGAACGAGACTTCTTCATGAGCCCGCAGGAAGCGAAGGAGTACGGCATCATCGACAGCGTGATCACACACCGCGACATTTCGACCCGCGCGGAGGCGGCGGCCTAGCAGGTCCGGCCGTGGCGGAGTAGCGAGATGGCGCGCCCGAGCGACGGCAACGAGCAGCTTCTCTGCAGCTTCTGCGGGAAGTCGCAGCGCCAGGTCAAGAAGCTGATCGCCGGGCCGGGCGTCTACATCTGCGACGAGTGCATCGATCTCTGCAACGAGATCATCGACGAGGAGTTGACGACCCCGTCGGCGCTCGACCTCGACAACCTACCGCGGCCGAAGGAGATCTACACCCAGCTGAACGACTACGTGGTCTCGCAGGAGGAGGCCAAGCGCACGCTCTCGGTCGCGGTCTACAACCACTACAAGCGCGTGCAGATGGGCGCCGACGAGGGGGACGTCGAGCTGCAGAAGTCGAACATCCTCCTGCTCGGGCCTACCGGCTGCGGGAAGACGCACCTCGCGCAGACGCTGGCGCGGATCCTGAACGTGCCCTTCGCGATCGCCGACGCGACGGCGCTCACCGAGGCCGGCTACGTCGGCGAGGACGTCGAGAACATCCTGCTCAAGCTGATCCAGGCGGCCGACTTCGACATCAAGAAGGCCGAGACAGGGATCATCTACATCGACGAGGTCGACAAGATCGCGCGCAAGGCCGACAACCCGTCGATCACACGCGACGTCTCGGGCGAGGGCGTGCAACAGGCGCTGCTCAAGATCCTCGAGGGCACGGTGGCCTCGGTGCCGCCGCAGGGCGGGCGCAAGCACCCACACCAGGAGTTCCTCTCGATCGACACGACGAACGTGCTCTTCATCTGCGGCGGCGCTTTCGCCGGCCTCGACAAGATCATCGCCAAGCGCATCGGCAAGAACGCGATCGGCTTCGGGCGCGAGATCTCCTCGAAGCGCGACGCCAACAGCGCCGAGCTGCTCGCCTCGGTGATGCCCGAGGATCTCCTCAACTTCGGGCTGATCCCCGAGTTCATCGGCCGCCTTCCCGTACTCTCGGCGGTGCACCAGCTGAAGCGGGAGGATCTCGTCCAGATCCTCACCGAGCCGAAGAACGCCCTCGTGAAGCAGTACCAGCGGTTCTTCAACTACGACCACATCGATCTCCATTTCACCGACGACGCGCTCTGGTCGATCTCCGACCGGGCGCTGCTGCGCGAGACGGGCGCCCGCGGCCTGCGCTCGATCATCGAGAACGCGCTCCTCGACGTGATGTTCGAGCTGCCGTCGCGGAAGGACGTGACGAAATGCGTGATCACGAAGGAGACGATCGAGAAGAACCTGAAGCCGACCCTCGTCACGTCGGCCGGCGCTGCGCTCGACCTCGACGAGCTCGCCGAAGAGTCCGCCTAGAACGCAGCCAGCCCGGGTCCGTTGCACTGCGCGATGCGGCACGTCGTGCAACAAGTCTGGGTCTGGCACCGGTTTTGTTGCGCTTCACGACGCAACAAGGCGGGGTCAGACCCCGGGTCTGTTGCACCCCGAGGCATCCTTGACGGGTATGACATCTAGGCTGGCGATCCGATGATGGAGTCCCGCTACGACCCGCATGGCGTCGAGCGCCGCTGGCAGGAGATCTGGGAGTCGGAGGGCCTGTACAAGGCCGGCGCCGGGGCGCGCTGCGAGGACACATTCGTCATCTGCGTGCCGCCGCCGAACGTCACGGGCGAGCTGCACATGGGGCACGCACTCAACGGCTCGATGCAAGATTGCCTGATCCGGTGGCACCGCATGCGCGGCTTCGACACCCTTTGGCAGCCCGGGTACGACCACGCAGGCATCTCGACCCAGAACGTGGTCGAGAAGCAGTTGATCGCCGAGGGAACCTCGCGCCAGGAGATCGGACGTGACGCCTTCCTCGAGCGCACCTGGGCCTGGCTCGACAGCACCGGCAAGGTGATCATGGGCCAGTTCCGTCAGCTCGGCTGCTCGCTCGATTACTCCCGTGAGCGGTTCACGATGGACGACGCGTACGTCGACGCGGTGATGACGTACTTCGTCCGCCTCTGGGAGGCAGGATGGATCTACCGCGCGAACCGGATCGTCAACTGGTGCCCGTACCACCAGACCGCGATCTCGGATCTCGAGGTCGAGCACGTCGACATGGACGACACGCTGACGTACGCCCGCTATCCGTTCGTGGACGGCTCGGGTGGAATCACGGTCGCGACCGTGCGCCCGGCGACGATCCTCGCCGACGTCGCTGTTGCCGTGAACCCGGACGACCCTCGCTATACGGACGCGATCGGTAAGGAGGTCTCCGTCCCGGTCGTCGGCCGCCGCGTGCCCGTGATCGCCGATGCGCGGGTAGAGACCGAGTTCGGCTCGGGTGCGCTCAAGATCACCCCCGGGCACGACCCGGTCGACTTCGACATCGGTCGCGACCACGGCCTCGAGACCCTCACCGTCGTCGGCCCCGACGGGCGAATGATCGCCACGGGGCCTGAGATGGCTCGCTTCGAGGGCCTGGCCCAGGAGGAGGCCGACAGGATCGTGGTCGATTGGCTCAAGGAGCACGGCCAGCTCGAGAGGCGCGAGAGCCTCCGGCATGCGGTCGGCACCTGCGAGCGCTGCCATTCCCGGATCGAGCCACTCGTCTCACCGCAGTGGTGGTGCCGGATGGAGGAGCTGGCGAGCCGGGCGATCGAGGCGCTCGAGGCGCGGCGTGTCCGCTACCACCCTGAGAGCCAGCACCGCTATGCGATCGACTCGCTCCAGGCGGCTCCCGACTGGTGCGTCTCGCGCCAGCTCTGGTGGGGGCACCAGATCCCGATCTGGACGTGTCCCGACGGCCATCTCACGTCGGTCTGGCCACCTCCCGAGGCGTGTGCCGAGTGCGGGTCGGCCGAGCTCGAGCGCGAAACCGACGTGCTCGACACGTGGTTCTCGTCCGCGCTCTGGCCGTTCGCAACGCTCGGCTGGCCGCGCGATACCCCCGACCTCGACCGCTACTACCCGGGCGACGTGAACATCACCGCGAGGGAGATCATCCGCCTCTGGGAGAACCGAATGATCTTCTCGGGCCTCTTCCTGCTCGGCGAGGTTCCGTTCACCGACGTGATCATCAACTCGACGGTGCTCGCGATCGACGGTCGCAGGATGTCGAAGAGCCTCGGCACCGGCATCGACCCGCTCGACGCCGTCCGCAAACACGGGGCCGACCCGACCCGGTACGGGCTCCTCAAGATCACCTCCACCCAGGACGTCCGATTCAGCTGGGGCGCCATCGAAGAGGGCGCGAAGCTCGCAAACAAGCTGTGGAACGTCGCGAGGCTGATCCTGCAGAAGGCCTCGGAGGTCGAGCCGGCTCTCCGCCCGGAGTCGCTCGAGGAGCTCTGGATCGCCGGTCGGATCGAAGAGACGCGCGCCGAGATCGAGGAGCTGCTGCCCCGGTTCGACTTCTCCCACGTCGCAGATGCCCTCTACCACCTCACCTTCGACGACTTCTGCGACTGGTACGCGGAGGCGATCAAGCCGCGCCTCTACGCCGACGACCCGGCCGCGATCTCGACCTCGCTCGGGTTGCTGGAGCGGCTGCTCGCGCTTCTGCACCCGGTGCTCCCGCACGTGACCGAGGAGATCTGGTCGCAGTTCCACGAAAGCCGGCTGATCCTCGGTCCCTGGCCGGAGCCGGTCGACTCGGGCCCCGAGGTCGCATCCGCGATGGAACGCGTCCAGGCTGCCGCCGCCACGTTCCGGCGCAGCGGCGCGCTCGTCCCTCTGGAGGGGGAGGAGAAGCGGATCTTCGGCGCTGTCGTCAAGCCCGAGCGGCACACAGCCGGCCCCGACGGCGCGGTCGAGGCCGAGCGCGAGCGGCTCCGCAAGGAGATCGCCCGCGCCGAGTCGATGCTGGACAACGACCGGTTCGTCGCGAATGCCCCGCCCGAGGTGGTCGAGGCCGAGCGCAACAAGCTCGAGCGGTACCGGCGTGAGCTCGAGGCGCTCGACGCCTGACGACGCGCGCATCGGCGAGAACGTTCGCTGGCTCCAGGCTCTCTCACCATGGCCCCAGGAGTTCGGGCTCAGGCGCATGCGGGCGCTGCTCGCCGATCTCGGCAACCCGGAGCGATCGTTCCCGGCGATCCACGTCGTCGGCACCAACGGCAAGACCTCGACCACGCTGATGGCTGCGGTGCTGCTGCACGCGGCCGGCCTCAGGACGGGCGCGTACATCTCCCCGCACGTTCGCGGCTGGTCGGAGCGGATCCAGATCGACGGCGTCGAAGCCGACCTCGAGCTCGCGCTCTCGCGAGTCCGACCGTACGCCGAGGGAGCGACGCAGTTCGAGGTGCTCACTGCAGCGGCGCTGGCCGAGTTCGCCGACCGGGGGGTCGACGTCGCGGTGGTCGAGGCCGGCCTCGGCGGCCGTCACGACGCGACGAACGTGCTCACGGCGGGGATCGTCGTGCTCACGAACGTCGCGCTCGAGCACACGGAGGTACTCGGCTCCACGCCGGAGGCGATCGCGGCGGAGAAGCTCGCAGTCGTCTCGCCCGGAGCAGTCGTGGTGCTCGGCGAGCCGGAATGGGACGGGGAGGCGCGCGAGCTCGGGGCGGGCCGGGTCGAGGTCGTCTCCCGGTCGAACCTGGGGCTGGCGCGGGCCGCCGCCGAGGCGTTCGTCGGGCGCCCGCTCGATCCGGCCGCGGCCGAGGCCCTCCAGGTGCCGGGCCGGCTCGAGCGCCGATCGGAGCGGCCGCTCGAGATCTGGGACGGCGCACACAACCTTGCCGGGGTCGGCTACCTCCTGGGACGTCTCCCGACCAGGCGCTACACGATCCTCGCTTCGATCCTCGCCGACAAGGACGCCGAGGCGATGCTCCGCGCGCTGACGCCGCTCGGCGACACCTTCGTCGCGACCGCCTCCCCGAGCGCCCGTGCCCTCCCGGCCGCCGAACTCGCGAGCCTGGCCGAGGGGCTCTTTGCGCGCGTCGAGACCGTTGCGGAGCCGGACGCCGCGCTCGCTCGTGCGCGCGAGCTCGCGGGGCCTGAAGGAGCGGTGCTTGTGACAGGATCGCTCTACTTGCTCGCGGCGCTATCGCTCGATGACGGGAACCCGTAAGATGTCCCGGGCCGGTGGACGCCCGAGCGTCTTCATCTTCGCCGCTGTCCTGCTCGCCCTCTATGTTGGCCTTGCGTTTGCTGCGGGTTGGCTGATCGGACGTTTCTTCCTGTAACCGCCCTCTCATGACGGGGTCGATCTTCACCGGGGTGCACGACTTCTTCCACTCGGGCACGTGGGAGGCGGTTCGCCTCGGCCTGGTCGCCCTGGTCGTCGTCTTCTGGCTCGCCACCGTCTACTGGGTCAACAAGGACGCCCGACGGCGGATCGAAGAGCCGGTATTGATCGTGCTGGCCACAGTGGTGGGGGCGTTTCCGCCGTTCCTCGGGCCGCTGATCTACATGCTCTTCCGCCCCCCGGAGTACCTCGAGGACGTGCGCGAGCGCGAGCTCGAGATCAGAGCGATCGAGGGCAGGCTCGGCGGCGCCGAGGTGAAGTGCAAGGTCTGCGGCTGCACCGTCGAGCCAGACTTCCTCGTCTGCCCGGTGTGCACGACGAAGCTGAGGGCGCCGTGCGAGGGCTGCAACCGCCCGCTCGAGCCCGCCTGGCAGGTCTGCCCGTACTGCGCGACGCCGGTGCCCGTCCAGGAGCCGGTCGCCCTTGCGCCGCGGCCACCGCGCCGCACCCGCAGCACCCGCTGACGGGCCGGTAAGCTCCGCGACCGCATGGCCGTCGAGCAGACGTTGATCCTCGCCAAGCCGGACGCTGTCGAGCGAAGCCTCGCCGGTGAGATCGTCGCGCGCTTCGAGCGCCGCGGGATGAAGCTGCGGGCGGCGCGGCTGCTCGTCGCCTCCCGTGAGCTCGGCGAGGCGCACTACGCCGAGCACCGCGAGAAGCCCTTCTTCGGCGAGCTCGTCGAGTTCATCACGTCAGGCCCCACCCTCGCGTTCGTGCTGGAGGGCGAAGGTGCCATCGCGACTGCCCGAAAGACGATCGGCGCGACCAACCCTGCCGACGCGGACCCCGGTTCGCTCCGAGGCTCGTTCGCGCTCGCGATGCCGAACAACCTCGTCCACGGCTCCGACTCGCCCGAGTCGGCCGACCGCGAGATCGGTCTCTGGTTCCCCGATGGGTTGGTCTGAAGACGCGGCGCGCAACCGCGAGCTCTGGAACAGGACCAACGCCGAGTACACCGACGAGCAGGCGGCCCGCAAGTGGGCGCTGACCGAGGTCACCTGGGGTCTCTGGGAGACCCGGGAGGCGGACGTCGGCATTCTCGGAGAGCTCGCGGGCCTCGACATCGTTGAGCTCGGGTGTGGCACCGCCTACATGTCGGCCGTCTTCGCGAAGCTCGGCGCACGGCCGGTCGGGGTCGACATCTCGCCGGCACAGCTCGATACCGCCCGGCGGATGACGGCCGAGACCGGCATCGAGTTCCCGCTCCTCGAGGCAGATGCCGGCGAAACCGGGCTGCCGGACGCGAGCTTCGACCTCGTCTTCTCGGAGTACGGTGCGTCGATCTGGATCGACCAGGAGCGCTTCTGCGCAGAGTCGGCACGGCTCCTCCGTCCCGGCGGGAGGCTGGTCTTCATGTGCACCTCACCGCTCTCGATCATGTGCGCAAACGAGGAGGAGATGGTCGGTGAGACGCTGCGAAGGCCCCAGTTCGGGATGAACCGGATCGAATGGCCCGACGACGACAGCGTCGAGTTCTGCCTCCCTCACGGCGACCGCCTGCGGCTGCTGCGCCGTCACGGCTTCGAGGTGGAGGAGCTCGTCGAGGTGCAGGCGCCCGAGTCGGCCGCGACCCACCCGTACTACGGCTACGTCACGCCTGAATGGGGCCGGCGCTGGCCCGTCGAGGAGATCTGGGCTGCCCGGAAGCGCGGTTGATCGTCCTCGCGTCCACTTCCCCGCAACGCTCGGCGATCCTCCGCCAGCTCGGGATCCCGTTCGAGGTCGTCGCGCCCGCCTACGACGAGGCTCCTGACGGCGATCCGGTCGAGCACGCGGCGGGAAAGGCGCGCTCGGTTGGCGGGGCAGGCCGCCCCGTGCTGGGTGTCGACACCGTCGTGCGGTGCGGCGGCGTGCAGCTCGGTAAGCCTTTCGGCGAGCTGGACGCAAGGCGTATGCTCGAGGCGCTCTCGGGCACGACCCATCAGGTCGTCTCCGGCCTTTGCTTGCTGGGGGAGGGGTGGGAGGAACTGCGCGTGGAGACCACCCACGTCCGGTTCCGCGAGCTCGCCTCCGGGGACATCGACCGCTATCTGGCGAGCGGGGAGTGGGAGAGGCGCGCCGGCGCCTATGCGATCCAGGGACTCGGCGCCTCGCTCGTCGAGCGGATCGAGGGCGACTACTTGAACGTCGTCGGTTTGCCGGGGTCGCTGCTCGTCGGCCTGCTTGCAGCGCGCTTCCCCGGCGAGTACGGCTTCGGCTAGACCGCCATCAGGGCGACGCCGACGAAGACCAGCACCGAGCCCGCGAGGCGGCCATGGGAGACCCGCTCGGCGAGCACTCGCCCCGCGAGCAGGGTCGCGATCACGATCGAGGAGGAGCGTACCGCCAGCACCGGAGCGGCCGGGCCGTGGCGAAGGGCGAGCAAGCCGAGGACGAACGAGCCGACGTTCGTTGCGGCGGCGACGAGCGATACGGCGCCGATCTCCTCCCGGACTGCCCGGGTGCCGACGAGCGGCGGATAGACGAGACACGGGCCCGCGAGTACCAGGACGAAGTAGGTGAAGGCGCCGGCATGCTGGATCCCTACCCGGTCGACGAGGGTGTACGCGGCGATCGTTGCCGCGATCGTAACCACGACAACCATCGCGCGGGCATCGCCGCGACCCTCGGGCCCGCGCACGAGCAGGACGCCCGCGGCGACGAGGAGGACGCCGCCGACCTCGGATGCTGAGACCGCGTGGCCGAGCAGCGCCACGGCTGCGCCGAGCGCGAGCACCGGCGCGAGTCCTCGAGTGAGCGGGTAGACGAACGACAGGTCGGTCGTCCGGTAGGCGAAGGCGAGCGCGATCACGTAGAGCGTCTCGAGCAGGGTCGAGGTGAGCGCATAGGGCCATACGGCGGGCTCCGCACTCCACCAGATCACGGCGAACGGCGCCGCGATCGCGACCGAGAGCACGAAGGTCGCAGCGGTTGCGGCTTCGATGTTTCGGGCCCGGGCGACCAGGAGGTTCCAGGCGGCGTGCAGGGCTGCCGAGCCGAGTGCCAGTGTCAGGGCGGGTAGAGTGAGCCGCGGGTCCAGATGGGCATCTTCAACTACTTGACCGGGTTCGGCGGGCGTGACATGGCGGTCGACCTGGGCACCGCCAACACGCTCGTGTACGTCCGTGGCCGCGGGATCGTGCTCAGCGAGCCGTCCGTGGTGGCGATCGATCAGACGACCGGCGACGTCCATGCGGTCGGGCTCGAGGCGAAGCGCATGCTCGGGCGCACGCCGGGGACGATCAGCGCGATCCGGCCGCTCAAGGACGGTGTGATCGCCGACTTCGACGTCACCGAGCAGATGCTCCGGCACTTCATCCAGAAGGTCCACCAGCACCGGTTCGCCCACCCGCGCGTCGTCGTCTGCGTCCCGTCCGGCGTGACCGGGGTCGAGAAGCGCGCTGTCGAGGAGGCGACGCTCTCGGCCGGCGCGCGCCAGGCCTACCTGATCGAGGAGCCGATGGCGGCTGCGATCGGCGCCGGGTTGCCGGTCGCCGAGCCGACGGGGAACATGATCGTCGACATCGGCGGCGGCACGACCGAGGTGGCCGTCATCTCGCTCGGGGGGATCGTCGTCTCGCAGTCGCTACGCGTCGGGGGCGACGAGATGGACGAGGCGATCATCAACCACATCAAGCGCGAGTACAAGCTCCTGATCGGGCAGCAGACCGCCGAGGAGATCAAGCTCGAGGTCGGGTCGGCCTACCAGCTCAAGGAGGAGGTTCAGGCGGAGGTGCGCGGCCGCGACATGCTCACCGGCCTGCCGAAGACGGTGATCCTCTCGAGCGAGGAGGTGCGCCATGCGCTCGAGGAGCCGATCGCGCAGATCATCGACGCGATCAAGTCGACGCTCGACAAGACGCCGCCCGAGCTCGCGGCGGACATCATGGACCGGGGGATCGTGCTCGCAGGCGGCGGCGCGCTGCTGCAGGGTCTCGACCAGCGGCTTCGCCAGGAAACCCACATGCCGACCCATCTCGCCGAGTCGCCGCTGACCTGCGTCGCGGTCGGCTCGGGCCGAAGCCTCGAGGAGTTCGAGGCGATGCGGAACAGCGCGAAGGCCCGTGCGCGCTCGCGGACCCGCAACGGCCGCGGGCGCTACTGAACTCCCGTACGGCGCGTGTGGGCCGGCGAAGCGATTTGTGACGCGCATCACAGATGGTCGGTGACGCCGGCGAACGACATGCGCGGTTAGCCGTCATAGCCTCCTCGACGAAGGTTCAAGTGCATCATCACGGAGGAGCCAAGATGAACACGAACGACACGCGTCGTCGTCGGCGCGGTGCATGCAAGGCGCCCCGGTCCGGGCTGCTCGCCTTCTCGGTCGGGTGTGCGCTTCTCTTCGCAACGAACGCCGCAGCAGGGCTCAAGTACCCGCTGAACGGCGCCGGGGTCAACGCCGAGGCCAAGGCGATGGCTACGTGCCTCACAAAGCTCTCGGCTCACGACGGAGCCCACAAGAGGTTCAGGCTGAGCGCGAGCTTCACGGGCGACGGTCACCCCGCCGTCGTGGCCGGGGCTCTTTACCCGGGGGCCACGATCTACGGGGCCTTCTTCTCTTCGCCAAAGGCGGCCGGCGTTCCGACGCCGGCAGTGAACATCCCCGTGCCTGCCGGGGCGACCGGCAACTTTGGCGGGGCAAACGCGAACACCCGCTACTTCTGGTCCGGGACGCAGAACGTCAACTCGATCAACGACTTCCTGCTCTGCCTCGACCGGGTTGCCTACGAATGAGCTAGTGGCGCGCGGGGCGGGCGCGGTGAGAACGC
>Ga0335081_10011911_pt1 | contig 14074 bp, 8 predicted proteins | sample Lox_Sample_35_FD_206713 | JGI IMG/M metagenome (GOLD analysis project Ga0335081, IMG submission 206713) | Soil microbial communities from Loxahatchee National Wildlife Refuge, Florida, United States - Lox_Sample_3.5 | ecosystem: Environmental > Terrestrial > Soil > Wetlands | place: USA: Florida... | reverse complement strand
GCATTGGCGGAGACCTTGACGCAAGAACCCGGCCGCCGAAGACGGCCTCGATCATGCCTGGCCCGACTGGCGGGACCTGCCGGCGCACCCAGCACCCCGCAAGACGTCACCGGGAACCCCGAAAGACCATCGCAACAGGAACTTGTCAAGCCGGTGCGGTCTGGCTGAGGGCAGGATGGCTGATGACCAGGGATGAGGCAGGGTTTTACGCCGGTCACTGATGGTGATAACGGGCGGGGTGGTTGCTGCGGACGTTGAGGTGCCTGCGGTGCTGGTGGTCGTATGGTCTGCGGGCACGGCGATCTGGCCGGCCCGGCTTCGCCGGACTGGCTTTCGGGGAGATGGCGTATCCCGGGTGTTCCCTGACGGTGCGGGGTGTTCCGCCGCGCCTTGCGTCTCTACGTAGTCCTCAACCGGGTTCTCCCTGGCCCGCGGGCCGGGTCCCGACAGCGCGCAATCGAGCTCAGTGCAAAGGCGCGGCGGGGCTGCCCATGGTCTTTCGCGAGCTTGTGCTCTACGCCATTGCGGGCTCGCCCCGCCGCCGGGAGGAAGGTCTATAGCCTGCTGGTTTACCTCATGCGGCCGCCGGGGCGGTCACGACGTCGTGCCGGGCCGGGACAGTGCCGGCCGCGATGCGGGGGTCCCACATCTGGCGCCGGGTGACGACGGCATACAGCCAGCGCAGCAGGGTCGCCGCGCACGCGGCCCGGGCCTGCCCGTCGCTGAGCCGGTTGTCCTGCCGCCCGGTCAGGTGCCCGTGCCTGGCCTGCAGCACCCGGTTGTGGCGCATGCCGCCCCACACCGCGCGCCAGGCGGCGGCGCGCAGCCCGGGCCTGCCGCGGTGGGAGATCTGGGTCTTGCCGGCCATGGTGGCCGAGGTGTGCTCGGACGGGTTCAGCCCAGCGTGCTTGACCACCGACCGCGCCGAGGCGAACCGGGTCAGGTCCCCGGTCTCGGCCAAGATGGCCGCCGCGCCGACCGCTGACAGCCCGTCGATGCTGGTCACCAGCTCGGTCAGCCCCAGCTCATCCAGCGCGCCGGTCATCCGTGCCTCCACATCAGCCAGCCGGGCCAGCGCTGACCGCCAGTCGCCCATCAGCAGGTGCACGCGCTCCAGCGCGCCGCGGCGCTGCGTGGCCACCCCGCCGGTATCGGCCAGCGCCTCCCACAGCCCGCGCGCGATCTTGTGGTAGATGTTCTTCGCGCCCCAGCGGGGCAGCTCACGGCGGATCGCGGCGATGAACTTGTCATACCCCATCTTCCGCAGCCGGGCCGGATCCCCGTTGCACCGGTCCGTGACCACCCCCAGCGCGGCCAGCCACGTGGTGGACTCCAGCGGCCGGGCCGCTGTCCCCAGCGCGGCCGGCCACGCGCACGCCAGCAGGTCACCGACCTGCTGCATGCACGAGACCACATCGGCGACCAGGGCAAACCGGCGCGCCCCCAGGTGCCGTAGCCGCGCCCATGCCGCATCAGCCCGCTCGGGCAGGTAGCACTCCAGCCGGATCACCAGCTTGCCGATCAGGTACGCGTCCCGGTGATCAGTCTTATCCCGGGTATAGTCATCACCTTCCCGCGCCCGCGCCACCGCCAGCGACTGCACGCACACGAACCCGTGACCTGCCGCATCCGCCAGCCCCATCACCGCCTTCCACCGGTGCCCGGTCGGCTCGCACGCCACCGTCAGGCCGGCGAACCCGGCCCCGGCGGCCTTGCCCGCCGCCCACTCCAGCAGGCCGCCCAGCTGGTAGGCCTTCGCCTTGACGAGCTTGCGTGCCAGGACCCGGCCCTCGTGATCGACCAGCGCCGCGACCTGCTTATCCTCACCCAGGTCAACCGCCAGCACCGCCCGGTCCCGCCGGACCACCTCCCGCAACACAGCGATCCGCTGGTTCCGGTTCCGGTCTCCCCGCGTCAACCCGCTACCCTGAGCCACGAACGTCCTCCTGCATGTCTTGGGATATGAAGCCCGTCAACCACATCAGGAGGACGTTCCTCATACGACCCGATCAGACCAACAGGTAGTTACTACGCAGAAGGACATCGTCCGGGTGTGTCGGCCAGGTCAGCGAACTACCCTTAGCCGAGCCAACGCCCCCTGAGCCGGACCGATGTGATGAATGAGATACGCGGAACCCTTTGTTGGCCTCGGGTCTGTCAGGTCCGGCAAATCCATTCGGGGCAGGAACTCGGCCGCTTCACCGACTGCCCGGCGTACTATAGCCATCCCGCATCTACCGCGCCATCCTATATATAACAAATTGGGCGCGGGGGCCACGTAAGCCGCACAGGGTGTATCGGCGGGGGGTGGCTTGCGCATCAGGCCAGTCGGGCGCTCCCCGGGCGGGTTGCTCGCTGGATGTATCAGTTGCCGCCTTGGCTCCTCCGAATGGCACACAGGGGCGTCGGCGGGTGTTAGCGCGAGGCGTCGACCACCGGCCAGATCACTTCCGGATGCCGGATATCGCTGTGGGCTCCGCTGAACTGCGACTGATCGGCCTTGATGACGGCGTTGGAGTCGAGCAGGTAGAACTGGCCTGGCTGGAAGCCGTACTGAGTTCCCTTCGCCGCGAGCGGGATCTGGATCCCGCCCGGTGGCGGCTGCTGGTAGCCGTCGTGGCCCATGCCTCCCCACTGGTAGGTGAGGTCGGCGGCGGCTTCGGTGTCCTGGTGGGCCAGCATGCTGGCGGCTGGGTACCACCAGCCCACGGCCCGGTCGGCGGCGCTGAACGTGCACAGCAGCGGGCCGTTGACGTTGTGGATGAAGCCCGACAGCGCGCCCGGGCCGAGGACCAGCGGGTCGGGCACCGGGGCCGCGAACGCGAAGTGGGAGAACGCGCCCTGGATCAGATGCAGGGTCTTGACCGGACTGTTCGCGTCGGTCGCCGCCGGTGGCAGGCCCGACAGCGAGTAGGAGACGAGCCGGGCGCCGAAGCTGTGCCCCATCAGGTGGACGCGGATCCCGGGGTCGGCCGCGGCGAGTTTCCCCAGCATCGGCCCGAGGCCGCTTTGCCCGATGACGCCCGCCCGGTTCTTCATCTCGTAGTAGGACATGCTGCGCAGCACCTCTTCGGCGCCGTTCCACAGGCCGCTGAACGGGTTCGGCAGGCCCTGCGCGCTGGAATCGGGCGTCTTCGACATGGCTGCGGCGTTGCCGAACACGGCCGCGGTGTCGCCGGTGATGGCGGCCGCCTGACCGGAGTCCTCGGGCGCAAGCGGGGGGGTAGTGACCAGGTTGGACGCCAGCGTGTGGAACTGCTCCAGCGCGGCCGGGTCCTGCGGCCGCTGGTCCAGCAGCTGGCCGAGCGTAGCGACGTTCTGCTGCTGTGCCGGGAACGCCGGCGCGATAGCAGCGGCTATCTGCTGGCCCGTGGACGGCATCGGCCGAGCCGTGGCCGGGTCGTCGTTGGGGAAAAGCAGCGACGGCCAGATGATGCCGACCGCGCAGCTCGAGCCCAGCTTGTCCGGGATCATCCCGGCCAGCAGCGTGAACATCGCCTGGTACAGGTTGCGGGCCGAGTCGACGCCGTTGTTCCAGCCGTGCGACAGCACGTACACGTCCCGGATGCCGCCTCCCTGCACGGCCGCCGGGAGCCCGCCGTCGGAGCTCAGCGTGCCGTCGGCGTTGAAGTCCAGCTCGTAGTAGGTCAGCCCCGCAATAGCAGTCATATCGCCCTCCCGGTGGTGAGTGATCAGACGTTGGACAGCACGCGCATCAGGTCGACCAGCCCGGCGCCCTGGAAGAACTCGTGCCGGCCCAGCGTCGTGGCGTTGCTCATGAACAGCTGCTTGACCTCGTCGGGCTGGCCGATGTACTCGTCCCGCACCGACAGGAAGGCCGCGATCGCTCCGGACACATGCGGCGCGGCCATCGAGGTGCCGCTGTCCTCGATGTAGCGGGCGACGCCCTCCTCTGTGCCCTGCAGCGGGGTGACGCCCTCGACGAGCGCGCCGGTGGCCGCCGATGTGATCCGCTCACCCGGTGCGATCAGGTCCGGCTTCAGCCGCCCGTCCAGCGTCGGGCCCTTGGACGAGGTGTAGGTCACGCCGTAGGTGTGCGGCATGTAGCGGTGCGTCGAGCCGACGGTGATCGCGTGCAGCGAGTTGCCCGGGTCGGTGATGGTCGACAGCCGGCCGTGCACGTCGGAGCTGCCGCCAGTGATCGTCCCGCCCGCCCCATCGTTCCCGGCCGAGACCACCGCCACCACCCCGGTCCCGACGAGCTGGTCCAGCTCGCGGCACAGCGGGCTCTGCCCGGCGGCGAACTCGTCGGGGTACCACTCGCAGCCGATGGACAGGTTCACCCCGTGGATGAGCAGCTGGCGGCCGTCCGAGTTGAACGTCCGCACCTGGGCGAGCGCGGCGATTACCACGCTGCTGGCCGTGATGCCGTTGGCGTCGAGCACCTTGAGGCTGACCAGGTGAGCCTTTGGCGCCATCCCGCTCAGAGTCCGCCCGGGGTCGAGGGTCCGGCTGACCCAGGACGGCAGGTCGCCGCTGGTAGGCTGGTTCGCCGCGATGAGAACCTTGCTCGGGTCGGTGGGAGCGGCGCCGGCGATGATGCCGGCCACGTGCGTGCCGTGCCCGACCGGGTCGGTCAGGGCCGTCGATGGGTCATCGGGCACCTTGCCACCCGCCGAGAGCAGGCCGGTGAGGTCACGGTGCAGGTGCGCCACCGAATCATCGGTAAGGGTCCCCCCGGCGAAGTGCGGGTGATCTTTGTCGATGCCCGAGTCGATGACCGCCCACACGACGCCGATTCCCGCCGTCCCGTAGGTACGGGTTGCGGCGTCGGCCTTGATGGTGGTCGCCGAGCGGTCGATGTGGCCCCGCACGACGTAGTCGGGCCAGATCCGGTAGATGGTACGGCTGAGTGGCGGTGCGGCCGTCGGCCGCGCCGTGTCCTGGTCAGCCAGCTTCGTAACCTCGTCCGGCGTGAGCAGGCACCGCATGTAATTCGCGGAGATCGGTATGGGATCAGGTGGCTGCTGCGGGCCCTGCGCGAAGGCGGCGTGGAAAACGTCCCTGAATTGGTCGCGAATGTCGGCGGTGGGCGCACCGGTTGACAGGCTGAGCTCGACAAGGACCGCCTGCCGGTCGTCGATGGTGTAGACGAGCTTTTCCCTCGTCGCGTCGTCCACCGCCGAAGTCAGCAAGCGGCTCACCACAGGCCGCTGAACGGGCGGCTGGTTCGTGCCAGCAGCTGGCTGGGCGGCCTCTGCTGGCTGATCCGATCCCGGGGACGTCATGATTTCCCCGGCTCTGGCAGCGCAGTGGCCAAATGGCGTCTTGTCATGTCCCCCTCCGCATGAATCTGAATGCAGCTCCCGCGGGAAATCATCCTCCGCTTGCGCCTTATTCGCCAGTCACGGAGGTGCCGCGCCGGGGCTGTGGTCCGTCCGGCTGGCGCGGGTCGGCCGCGACAGAGGACTGGCCCCCGCGTCAGATCGGCGGCTACGCGTGCGTCCTCCGGGAGCAATGCCAATAGCGGGGCAAGACCTCAAGGTCCGCGGACCCGGTAGTACTGCATACATATGCACCGCTTCTGAGCGCAGGGAACGCCCGCACATGCCGCAGACAGGGTCGAGCGCCGCGGTTACGGCGGGATCTTGGCCATGCCAGGTGGTCAGTCGGGCAAGTGTGAACTCCGCTAGCCTATGGCGGTGGCTGGCCGAAGGCCCCGTCACGGAGAGCGACCTCGGCCTTCGCGCGGCCGCGCCGGATGTCGGAGCGGGCGCTCTAACGGTCCCCACCGGGGTCGGGTCACGAGTTTCGGGGCGGACCTTAGCCCTGACTAGATGCTCTGACCAGCCTCGATGTCTTCTGAGCTGCGCTAGCTTACCCAGCAGACGAGCCGTGCTGTCCAGCACCGTCATGAACGCGACGCCGACCGCACGACCGAGATCCGCGCCCAGGTCCTTGCCGAGCTCGTGTCTCCTGCGGCGGCCGGGCCCGCGCCGATGTCTCGCACAGCGGCGGCCGCTATCTGTTCACCTGCTTGCCCCGCCGCTGTCCTGGCGCGAGCTGCGCGACCTCTGCAGGGCATGGCGCTGCGCTTCCCTGCGGTTGACCCGGCGCCGATGTGCTACCTGGCCGGCGAGATCAGCCCGCCGGGCTGTCTGCGTTCCCGGAGTCCTGTTGCCGCGCGTCGGCATTCGGCTCGGGTTGCCTGCCTGCGTTCCCGGAGTCCTGTTGCCGGGCGTCGGCGTTCCGCGACTTGTACTGCTGCACCGAGCCGGCCACATACCCCAGGAGTTCGGGATCTATGCGATTGAATCCCTTGCGGTCATACCACTTCACCACGACGGCGCCGAGGATCAGCCAGATGACCAGTCCCAGCGCAGCGGCCGTGAGAGCTCGCGCCAGTCCTGCGTCGGCCTGGGCGTCGAAGTAGAGGATCGCCCGGGTCCCGTCGAGGATCTGGCGCAGCGGTTCGATCTGGGCCAGCGGCTGGAGGACGCCGGGCAGCGCCTGTACGGGCACGGTGCCGCCGGCGGTCGCCAATCCCGCGTAGACGAACAACAGCATGGCCAGGAGCTGGCCGATGGCCGCTCCCAAGATCGCGAACAACACGATGGTCCCCTCGGCCACGCTCGCCGCGCACAGCCAGGCCAGCAGCCACAGCAGCCCGGGGTGGGGAGCGTCCATTCGCAAGATACCGGCCGCCACCAGCAAGACGAGGCCGGTCATCAGGCCGGTGAGGACGGCGGCCATGACCCACTTGATGACCAGCGTGTTCCACCGGTTGATCGGCAGCGGCTGGCGCTGCCGCCATTTGGGCCCGATCTCGGTGGTGGCATACCCGGTCGCGGCGTCCACCGAGGAGTTGATGATGGTCCCGCCCAAGAAGCCGCACATCAAGATCAGCAAGGCGATGTAGAAGGCACTGAGCCCCAGGGCAGAGTGACTGGGCAGCGGCCGGTACCCGGCCGTCGTGACGGTGACCGGGTCGGCCAGGAAATCTCTGGTCAGCGGGCTGGACGCCCGGGCGGCGGGCACGAAGGCCGCAAGCTGCCGCCCGATCTGGCGGGACGCCGCCGCGAGGCCAGGCTGCAGCACGCCGGTGGCCAGGCTGGCTCCGATAGTGCCCGCACGCTGGTTGGTCAAGATGACGATGTCCGGGCTTGCAGACCCCAGCCCGCTGGCAGTCACGCCGGCCCGGTTGAGCAGCGATGCCGTGAAGCCGGGCGGGATCACTACCGCCGCGTAGGAGGCTCCGCGGTCCATCGCCTGCTGCGCGGAGCGGAGCGTGGTGTCCGTCAGCGCCAGCCGGCCGGAGACCGCGGTGCTGCCGGACAGGCCGCGCTGCACCTGCTGGCCGATGTTGACCTGCCGCGTGCCGATCACCGCCCCGCGGTCCTGGTTCACCACCGCCACGGGCAAGCCATGCAGGTGATCGACGGGGTCGACCACCGACCCGACGTAGAACGCCGTGATCAGCACCACCACAATGCATCCCAGCACCAGCGGCAAGATCCAGACCGCCCGGACCTTCAGCAGGTCGGACGCCCGGATGGGGAAGGCACGCCTCGATGCACTGCTACGTCCGGCCGGAACGGAGGATTTGCTGCTCATACACGTCCTCCCTAGTAGTTTGCTGTTCCGGACATTAGCTGGCCATGCGCTAACTGCCCAGGCACAGCGGGAGATCCGTCGTCCCGGCAGCCACTTGCCCGGCTTGCGGCCGTTCCGGCGTACGTTGCCGCCCGGGCATGATTTTCTTGCCGATCCCCACGATCAGGCTCCAGGCGGCCGCGACCTCCAGGGCGATACCGAGCAGCACGGCGGACGCCAGCAGGTACAGCCCGCCGCCGGACCTGGCGAGCAGGCTGATCCCCGCCCCGATGCTGAGCAGCCAGGTCACTACCATGCCGAGCCACCGCCCGGCCAGATCGGCTGAGAGCGCAGGCAGCTCCCACCGGGCCGCCCGGAGCACAGACCAGACGGTATACGCCGCACAGCCCCCTGACCAGGCGAGGATCTCCGCTCCCAGGACGGCGCGCGACTGGCCGGGCATGACGACGAACGCCGAACCGACGGTAATCACAATCAGCCACAGAAGCGAGTAACGCACCCGCGTCCTGAACATCGCGCTTTGCTGCAAATCCGGCACACGCAGCGAGAAGGCGACGAAGAACAGCCCGGTCAACGTGGCTGCTGCCGTACCGGTCAGCGTGAAGAACGTGCTCCATGAGCCCGGGCTGTACGCCGGGGCGAGGGCCGCGGTCGCCAAAGTCATCCGACACCCCTGTGATGCAGCTAACACGGGACTTTACGTGCCCTCATCGCTGTCCCGCTACGCGCGATTCCGGCCGCGAGTGACCGAGTGACTGTCGTGAGTGCCGGTCGCCACCGGCAGCAGTAGACGCCAGAGGGCACGCACGGACACCGAAGTGAACTCCAAGCAGCGCGCCGCAATGCACAGGACGTCCCATTATGGATGGTCTCGATCAGCCGGACCGCCGTCGCTCCCGGCATACCGAACGGGACTGTGCGCGTTATCGACGGGGCTTCGCGTGGCTGACGGTCCGGCCCCGTCGACGCGGGCCAGCAGCCGGGATCGCATCCGGGCGGGGATCTGGCGGAGCGCCGCAGTCAGCACCGCGAGGTGATCGGCGAAGATGTTCGATCCGGCGTTGCCCGGGCGGAGCAGCATCGCCAGGTTCTCGGCGGTATTGGCCAGCCACGCCGCCAGCGGGTGGAAGGCCGTAGCCCATCTTGAAGGTGGGTGCGGCGCCTTCCTTGTCGCTGCGCGCGGTGACCAGCGTGCCGTCCAGGTCGATCACCAGCCATCTGGCAAGGTCTTCCCGGCCACCGTCAGCCACGGGAACCCCGATGGCGTCGCGGCGATCAGATCCCAGACATGCCGGCGAACCCGCGCCAGCGCCTTCGCGACCCTGGCCAGGGTCTTCTCATCGGCCAGCTCCAGGGTCCGGCGCACCGTGGTATCGCTCGGCCCGGGGCCGAAGACCGCGGCCTGGTGAGCCAGCACCGCTATGTCGCTCATGCTGGTCGCGCCGAGCGGGATCGCGACCGCCATGGACACCAGCACTATGCCCCGGTGCAGCAGCGGCGACGCCTCCGCCCGCCGCAGCGCCTGCCCCAGCCCCCCGGTCAGCCCCACCCGGTCCACGAGCTCGCGGAGCAGCACCGCCCCGGCATGCCCGACCAGGCCCTCCCCGTCCGAGGTCACCGTCAGACCCCGGTCCCCAAGTGGGCAGCGTCGAGCGCTACCGACACGTGCAGAACGGCGGATATCGTAACTCACGTAACGGCGGATTGTCACCGTATGCAAGGAGGCGCGAGGCCTCTGAAGCATGAAAGTCGGGTGACACGACGACGGTCTGAACCGTCAGGATGAACACGGCCGCATCGTCTCCGCGCTGCCCCTTGCGGGAGCCGCCAGCCCCAGCCCTCCCAATTGGGAGGACACGATCTCCCAGATTCCTCCCAATACGGCGACAGCTCCCATCCATCGGGTAGAATGAGAGCTGTCAGGTAAGCCTCTGACCTGGTCTTTTCCTGGAGCCCCGTTACGGAATCGAACCGTGGACCTTCTCCTTACCATGGACGTACAACATATCCGGGGCCAGCAGAGATCCACGTCACTGAGCGAATCTACCTGCTGGTTCATGTCCTGAAAGGTCTGGGAGTGCCTGGGCGAGGCTGGCCGTCGTCACCACTGATTGTCCCCACCACCGGGTAGGCTGCCGCCATGACGACCCGGCGCCGGCGCGGCGAGGACGGCATCTCCTTCGAGCACCGCGGACCCTGCCGCGACCCGCAACGCCACCGGCACTGCCCGGGCCTGTGGCGCGGCGAGATCACCCTCGGGTACACCGGCGACGGGAAACGCCAGCGGCGCAAGGTCAGCGGCACCACCAAGGCCGCCGTGGTGGACAAACTCCGCGACGCGCGACTCCAGCTCGACAAGGGCATCACCCCGAAGGCCGGTTACGTCCATTACACCGTCCGGCAGGCCGTCGAGGACTGGCTGGCCGATGGGCTGGAGGGCCGCTCGGCCAAGACGGTCACCAAGAACCAGAACGTCCTGGAGCCGATCCTGGCCGTCATCGGCGCCCGCAAACTCCGCGACCTGACCGCCGCCGACGTCCGGCAGGCGCTGGCCGCCATGGCCGCCCGGTACTCCACCGCGGCAGTGAGCATGGGGCACCTGGCGCTCAAACGGGCCATCCGGCACGCCGAAGCCAACGACCTGGTCACCCGCAACGTCGCCGCCCTGGCCGACACTCCGAAAGGCCAGGAGGGCCGCTCGTCCCAGTCCCTGACCCTGGACCAGGCCCTGGCGGTCATCACCGCCGCCCGCACCCTGCCGGTGATGGAACTGCGGCCCGGCCTCAAAGACGTCCGCCGCCCCGCCGAGCTGATGCACGCCTACATCGTGCTGAGCCTGCTGTCCGGGCTCCGCACCGAAGAGGCCCGGGCGCTGCGCTGGCAGCACGTGGACCTGGACGGCGACCCGGCTGCCCGCCCGCCGGTGCCGCCGAACGTGGCCGTGTGGCGATCGGTCCGCGCCCACGGCGAGACCAAGACCGAACGCTCCCGCCGCACCCTCGGCCTCCCCTGCGCGGCGGTCCAGTCGCTGCGTGCCTGGTCGGGCAGCCAGGCCGAGGAGCGGGTCGCCGCCGGAGACGACTGGCAGGACACCGGCCTGGTGTTCACCAGCCATCTGGGCGCCGTGCTGGACGCGGGGAACGTCCGGAAGATGTTCAAACGGGTCTGCACCGAAGCCGGGATCGGGGATAGCTGGACACCGCGCGAGTTGCGGACCACGTTCGTCAGCTTGATGAGCCACCAAGGGGTCAGCATCGAGGAGATCGCCCGCCTGGCCGGGCACGCCTCCACCCGCACCACCGAGATCGTCTACCGCCGCGAACTGCGGCCCGTCATCACCACCGGCGCCGAAATCATGGACGAACTCTTCACAGAAACCTAAACCCTGCGCGGTCAAAGCGCCGCTGAGGATCGGCGCCAGTCAGCCCCGGGCCTCCGACGTCCTGACCGGAACTCACTAGCCCGGCCCAGCAGGCGATGGCTATTTCAGCCGATCCGGCCGCCATCACGCACTGCAACCATTCGCCAACCGCCACCAGTTCATAACGACTCGGTGCGCGAATAAGTGAGTGGGTAGAGTCGCCGATCGACAGCCAGATCAACCTGATATGTGCGCTGCTTGAGACAGCATCCCTCGGGGGATGCTTCAGGGCGGTCACGCGGGCGCTGATGGGTGTCTGGGGTGATGTCCTGGCCGGGTGCGCCTTTCGTGGCGGGCGGGCCGGGCGGGGAGGCGCCGGGAAGGCCCCCGGGCGGATGCCATGGCCGGTGCGGCCGGGTGCCGTGCCGCGGCCGGGTCGCCGCAGATCCCGGTCACCGGCAGGTCGGCCGGAGGTGGTCGTCCTGTGAGGAGCTGGCGGTCCGGTGCGTGTCCCGCGGGCCGTCGGGTTGGTCCGCGACGCCGCTCCGTGCCCCGGGTCGCCGCCCGGCGGGCGTGATCGTCGCGGCGGCGCCGCTGCGGGGTAGCCTGTGGGGGATGGCCGGGCCGGATATGATCCGCACGCCTGATCAGCGAGTGCGGGTGTTCGTGAGTTCTGCGCTGGGTGAGCTGGCGGCCGAGCGGCAGGCGGTGCGGGACGCGGTGAGCCGGTTGCGGCTGGTGCCGGTGATGTTCGAGCTGGGCGCCCGGCCGCATCCGCCGCCGCGGGTATACCAGGCCTACCTGGCGCAAAGCCAGGTCTTCGTGGGCATCTACTGGCAAAGCTACGGCTGGGTCGCGCCGGGCGAGCAGATCTCCGGGCTGGAGGATGAGTACCGGCTGTCGGCCGGGCTGCCCCGGCTGATCTACGTCAAAACCCCGGCGCCGGACCGTGAGCCGCGGCTGACCGGGATGCTGGCCCGGATCCGGGATGAGGGCGGCGTGTCCTACCAGCATTTCTCCGATCCCGCCGAGCTGCAGCAGCTGGTCGAAAACGACCTGGCGGTGCTGCTGAGCGAGCGGTTCGAGATGACCCGGCCCGGGGAGGCCGCCGGGGACGATGCGCGGCTGGCCGGGGCGCTGCCGGTGCCGGCCACGCCGCTGCTGGGCCGCGAGCAGGAGGCTATCGCAGTGGAAGAGCTGGTCGTCCGGGAGGGCGTGCGGCTGGTGACGCTGACCGGCCCGGGCGGGGTCGGGAAGAGCCGGCTGATGGTGGAGGCGGCGCGGCGGCTGGGCCCGGGGTTCGCCGACGGCGCGCGGTTCGTCGAGCTGGCCGCGGTGTCGGCGGCGGAGCTGGTGGCGCCCGCGATCGCCACCGGGCTGGGGTTGAGCACGTCGGCGGGCCAGCTGACCGCCGACCTGGAGTCGTTCCTGCGGCCCCGGCGGCTGCTGCTGGCGGTGGACAATTTCGAGCAGGTGATCGGGGCGGCGCCGCTGCTGGCCGAGCTGCTGGCGGCCGCTCCCGGCCTGGTGGTGCTGGCGACCAGCCGGATGGTGCTGCGGATCTCCGGCGAGCACGAGTTCCCGGTGACCCCGCTGCCGGTACCGCCCGCCGGCGCGCCCCCGGACCCCGGACAGCTGCGCCGCTACGCCTCGGTGGACCTGTTCACCGAGCGGGCGCACGCCGTGTCCCCGGGCTTCGAGCTGACCGGCGGCAACGCGGCGGCGGTCGCGGAGATCTGCCGCCGGCTGGACGGGCTGCCGCTGGCCATCGAGCTGGCCGCGGCCCGGGTCCGGCTGCTGCCGCCGCAGGCGCTCGCCGCCCGGCTGGGCCAGAGGTTCAGCCTGCTGACCGGCGGGGCCCGCGACCTGCCGGAGCGGCAGCGGACCTTGAAGAACACCCTGGACTGGAGCTTCGGCCTGCTGTCGGCCGGGGAGCAGGCACTGTTCGCCCGCCTGGGAGTGTTCGCCGGGCCGTTCAGCCTGCCAGCGGCGGAAGCCGTCGGCGCCGGTACCCCGGAGGAGGGCCAGGCCGGGCGGCCGGGGCAGGTGATGGACGGGCTGGGCGCGCTGGTGGACGCCAGCCTGGTCCAGCCGCAGACCCGCGGCGGCGAGCCTCGGGTCTCCCTGCTGGAGACCATCAGGGAGTACGCGCTGGAACGGCTGCGTGACGGCGGCGACTGGGCAGAAGCGCACGACCGGCACGCTGCCTATTTCCTGGCGTCTGCCGAGCCAGCCGCGGCCGAGGTCGCGGGCCCGGGGCAGCTGGCGTGGCTGGACCGGCTGGAGACCGAGCACGACAACCTGTGGGCTGCGATGTCCTGGCTGGTGGAGCACGGCCCGCTCGAACAGGCCGTGCACCTGCTCCTGGTGACCTGGAGGTTCTGGTGGCTGCGCGGCCACGCCGCGGAGCTGGCCCGCCTGGGGGACGACATCGTGGCCGGCAGCGAGGACTTGCCGCCGTACCAGCACGCGGAGGCACTGACCAGAGTCGGCTTCCTGCTCATGGCCAACGGCGATCCGGCACGGGCGCAGCAGGTCTTCGAGCAGAGCCTGCCGTTGCACCGCCAGGTGAGCGGTGGGCTGGCGGTGACGCTGAACGCGCGGGTCCTGGCCACCCTGGGCCACCTCGCAGCATTCCGCCGCGATTACGCCGCCGCCGGCAAACTCCTCGACGAGGGCCAGGCCCTGCTGCGGGAGTTGCGCGACAAGGACCTCACCGAGTACGACCGGCTCCAGCAGCTGCTGACCGCCGCCCTGGTAGCCAACTTCCTTGGCCAGGTCCGGCTCAGCCAAGGCGATAACGACGCCGCGGCGCCGCTGTTCACCGACGGCCTGACCGTGGCCCGCCGTGCCCAGAACCGGATCCTCCTGCTCATCTCGCTGTACGACCTAGCGCTGGCCAGGCAGGCCCAGGGCGACCTGGCCGGCGCGGCAGACCACCTGAAGGAGGGGCTGGCGCTGGCGGCCGAGGCCGGCGACGAAACGAGCGCCGCCTACTACCTCGAAGTCCTGGCGGCCGTCGCCGGGCAGCAGGACAACCCACAGCCTGCCGCGCGGCTGCTCGCCGCCGCCCGCTCGATCCTGCAAGCCAGGGGCAGCGGCTGGCTGCACGCCTACGTGCCGCGCGTCCCGCACGAC
>Ga0335081_10011910_pt1 | contig 14074 bp, 13 predicted proteins | sample Lox_Sample_35_FD_206713 | JGI IMG/M metagenome (GOLD analysis project Ga0335081, IMG submission 206713) | Soil microbial communities from Loxahatchee National Wildlife Refuge, Florida, United States - Lox_Sample_3.5 | ecosystem: Environmental > Terrestrial > Soil > Wetlands | place: USA... | reverse complement strand
TGCACCGAAGCCGTCTTTTCAGAATTGAATGGTGTGGTAAGCGTTGAGCCAGGTTATGCTGGTGGTACAGTTCCAAATCCCAGTTACGAGCAGGTGTGCACGGGGAGGACAGGGCATGCCGAGGTCGTGCGAATTACCTTCGACCCATCAATTATCACCTACAAGGAACTCTTCTCGGTATTCTTCACAGTCCATGACCCTACAACACCTAATCGTCAGGGAGCTGATGTGGGTACGCAGTATCGCTCGATAATCCTCTACCAGACACCAGAACAGAAGTCAATCGCAGAACAAATGATCAGGGAGGTTGCTGCGTCAGGAATCTGGGAACGACCACTCGTGACTCAGCTTGAGGCCTTCAAGGCTTTCTATCCAGCCGAAGACTACCATCGAGCCTATTTCAAGAATAATCCGCGTCAACCATACTGCCAAGTTGTGATTGCACCAAAAATACGAAAATTTCGCGAACACTACTTAGAGAGACTCAAGCAGTCCAGCATAGCGTAATGCTATCCCCCGCCTCAAAGTTGACGGCGGGTTCCTCTGCTAGAAGGCGAGACATAACAGATAAAGAGGAACCTGTGAACAGATTTGTCTGGGACTGGTTTTGCAAAGCCGTCCAGTTTGCCATTATCATCCACCGTTAATTTCTGTTGGTACCTGTCCTCGGCGCAAAAACAACGTATGCGCAACATGCTCCCCTCTCCTGGGAGGCCAGGTCGAACCTGCAAAGGCTATCGCTAGGCGTTTACTTCTGGAGCCACTGCCGAAATAATGATCTTATTCTTTGGAATGCTCAACCCACTACTCGGATTAGGCGGGATCGTCGTTCTCTTTTTCGCCTTTCGTGGACTCTTTCATTATCGGGCTCGAGTAGTCCTTCGCAGACTCGTAGAATCTTCCACCAAGATTCGGCTCACCGCGATTGAAATAACTGCGCGGAGGCTATGTCCAAACTGTAATCTTTGGAATGATGGCACGTTCCATGCCCAGTGCGGAACGAAACTCGACCGACCAGCGAAAGCCTAGCGATACTTGTAATGGCCCTCGAAGATGTCTTGCGTCTTCAATCCTTCTTCGTAGTATTCGTCGTCGAAGGCGGGTACGTTGAGGGTTGCGGCAAAGTCGTAGATTCCTGACCATTTGAGGTCAATGATTCTCCTGATACGTCTGGCGATTTCAGGGACGGGAATTCGTTCTACTAGGGGTTCGAAGAATCCAACTATGATCAACTTCTTAGCGTCATCTTCCGAAAGTCCTCTAGAGGTGAGGTAGAAGATCTCCTCAGGATTGATTTGCGCGACGGAAGCTGAGTGTGTTGCTTTCACTTCGTTCGTCGATATCTCAAGCCCAGGAATAGCGTCCGCCAGAGCGTCTTTGCTTAGAATCATACCGTGCTCGGCAAGATACGCCCGTGAGTTCTTTGCGTCTTTGTCGATTCGAATCATGCCTTTGAATAGGGACCGTGCCTTGTCTTTGACTACGCCTTTGGAGATTGCGTGGCCACTTGTGTTGGGGCCTATGTGGGTGATATTTGATACAGCATCGAATCTTTGTGTTCCTGCGCCGAATACGACTTCAACGTTTTCTGACGACGCTCCGGGTTCATTCATGACGCTTTCGAGTCGTGATCGAGTGTAGGCACCGCCCAAGAGGCCAGAAGACCAGGCGATCTTGCTATCCTTGGCGCCGATCGCTTTCTTGTTCATGAAGATGTTTGTGTTGGAGGAGAGATGGTTGACGCTAGCGTAGGTTACATCAGCTCCTTCATGCAGGTGAACCTCTGATAGGCCACTGTACGTGGACCTCTTCGCTTGACCGGTCAGCTTGGTCGAGTATAGTTCTTCGATGACTGTGAATTTGCTCCTATTCTCCGCCGCGATAAGGTTCTGTGCAAAGAATCCTCGTCCTTCAGCATCGAGTATCGTTACTTGACGAAATGGGACTGTGACCTCGATTCCCTTTGGTATGTGAAGGAAGAAGCCCGAGGTGAAGAGCGCGTTATTTAGCGCCGCAAACTTGTCATCTTCGGAGAGGATCGCTTTCTCAAGGAAATATCGTCTGAAGTATTCGGAGTCTTGGTTGATTGCAGAGGTGATGTCTGTGAAGGCTACGCCTTCTTTCCTGAGCGCCTCGGGTACATTTGCTTGAACGATTTTCGATTCGATTTGGAAGAGTGTTATGGCTTTGTTCGAGGCGAGTTGTTTTGTCACGTCTGTGACTTGTGTTTCAGTTGGTTTGGCCGGAGTCAGGTTGAGCGATTCAATGTCTAATCCGGCCAGGTCAACGTACTTCGTGTATAGTGAGGAGAGTTCTGGGGGGAGTTTTCGGAAGAGGTTAAGCGATTTGAGTCTGAAGTTTAGCAACCACTCCGGTTCATTTCGAGTTTGTGAGAGCGAACGAACGTACTGATCGTTTGCTTGGGTCACAGTTAACTCCGACAACGCTATCCCGTTCCGGATCAAGTTACTCGTTCCTATTCCCCGAAATTAAGAGTAGGGATTTCTTTTAGCCAACGGAGCCCGCCATTTCGAGCTGGATGAGTCGGTTCAATTCTATTGCGTACTCCATTGGTAGTTCCTTGGTGAAGGGTTCCATGAAACCCATGACGATCATGCTCAGCGCTTCCTGTTCGGATAGGCCTCGGGACATGAGGTAGAAGAGTTGGTCTTCTCCGATCTTGCCTACGGTTGCCTCGTGGGTCGTTGTCGCGTCGTCTTCGTTGATTTCGTTGTATGGGTAAGTGTCGGTTCTTGAGTACTCGTCGAGTAGGAGTGCGTCGCATCGGACCGTTGATTTAACCTCGGTCGCGCCCTTTGCTACGTGGAGTAGTCCTCGGTATGTGGTTCTTCCGCCATCCTTCGAGACTGACTTAGATGTAATTCTTGAGGTGGTTCGTGGGGCCAAGTGTACAACTTTGCCTCCCGCGTCCTGGTGTTGTCCTTTGCCTGCGAAGGCGACTGAGAGTATCTCGCCTCGGGCTCCTGGGCCGAGGAGGTATATGGAGGGGTACTTCATTGTGAGTTTGCTGCCTAAGTTTCCGTCCACCCATTCAACTATGGCGTTGGAGTGGGCGTAGGCTCGTTTGGTTACTAGGTTGTAGACGTCGTTTGACCAGTTTTGGATTGTTGTGTAGCGTACGTGTGCGCCGGGCCGGGCTATGATTTCGACTACGGCCGAGTGTAGTGAATCGGTTGAGTAGATTGGTGCTGTGCAGCCTTCAATGTAGTGAAGGCGGCTGTTTTCGTCTGCTATGATGAGCGTCCGTTCGAATTGTCCCATGTTTTGAGTGTTGATTCGGAAGTACGCTTGGAGTGGGACTTCGACATTTACGCCGGGGGGTACGTAGATGAAACTTCCACCGCTCCAGACTGCGCTGTTCAATGCGGCGAATTTGTTGTCTTCGGGTGGGACGACGGTGGCGAAGTATTTCTTGAAAATGTCCGGGTTTTCACGGAGTGCCGTGTCTGTGTCCTTAAAGATTATGCCCTTCTTTGCTAAGTCGTCTCTTAGGCTGTGGTAGACGACTTCGGATTCGTACTGTGCGCCGACGCCTCCGAGGAATTTTCTTTCAGCCTCCGGTATGCCTAGTTTGTCGAACGTGTCCTTGATGTAGGCTGGGACTTCTTCCCAGGATCGGCTCTTCTTTTCGGTCGGGCTGGCGTAGTAGAGCATCTCATCAAACTTCAGTGTGGTCAGGTCGCCGCCCCATGCGGGTAGCGGTCGTTTCATGAAGTGATCATAAGATCGGAGTCTGAACTGGCGCATCCAGTCAGGTTCTTTTTTGATCTGGGAGATCTTCTCGACTATCTCTCTGCTTAGGCCTTGGGGGAATTTGTATTCGTAGCTTTCGTCGGAGTCTCTGAAATTGTACTTAGTGTAGTCGATGTCTAGGGTTTGTTTTGTTGCCAAGGCTAGTCACAAGGTTCTGCCATGACATACGTTATAAGGGTTCCTTTCAAACCGCAGCCGCAGCCTCCTGCTCAATCCATGAATACCCCTTCTCTTCCAGCAACTTGGCCAAATCAGGTCCACCCGACCTGAAGATTCGACCGTTAACCATCACATGCACGAACTGTGGTCTAATGTACTCAAGAATGCGTTGGTAATGCGTGATTAACAAGACACCCATCTCCGGCCCCGCCATGTGTGCTACAACCTCTGCCACTTTCCTAACCGCATCAATATCCAACCCAGAATCCGTCTCATCCATAATCGCGATCGCAGGTTGGAGAATGGCCATTTGAAGAACCTCAGCGCGTTTCTTTTCGCCGCCAGAGAAGCCTTCGTTCAGGTACCTTTTCGAGAAGGCTGGGTCCATATCGACCTCCTTCAACTTCTCCTCAAGTTTCTTCTTGAACGCCAGGGCCGAGATCATCTCGCCTCCAACTCCTTTCGTTTCTGTTTTCGTTTCGCCGCGAACGGATCGGTAGGCGGAGCGTAGGAATTGGGCGAGGGGGACTCCGGAGATTTCAAGGGGATATTGGAATGCTAGGAATAGGCCCCGTTTTGCGCGTTGGTCTGGGGTCATGCCAACGATGCTTTCGCCGTTGACTAGGATGTCGCCGCTGTCCACCTTATACTTCGGGTGGCCCATCAGCGTGTTCGCCAACGTACTCTTCCCTGATCCATTCGGGCCCATGATGGCGTGGATCTCGCCCTGAACAACTTTCAGGTTCACGCCCTTCAGAATCTGCTTGCCCTCAATGCTGACGTGAAGGTCTTTGATCTCTAACGTAGTCGGCATTCAACTTCACTCGTAATTCGTTTGACGACGCGGTTAGGAGGATTTGCCGTTATTAAATATGACGTATGTTATGAGGAACCAAAATTCTAGAACGGCAAAGGGGCTGATTTCCGATAAGGACCACGCTTCCGCCTCCGAGCCTTCGTCCTCCTCTCAATCGTCTCCTCCAACTCATCAGTAATATCCGGCATCGAAATCACGCCTCAGAGAATTCGGTAGGATTTCATTGCTTGAGAACTTTTTCCTTAACCGCAAAGAAATGACAAGTATTCCCGCTCCAATGGCACCGCAGTGAGTTATGCGGCCAACCAGCGGGTCGGACAAGGATGAAACATGTTTGGATAAAAGGTTGAATTCTAAAGCTTGTTCAATTGCAATAGGTTTTCGTACACGTCCCATTTCCAGCCTTCTGATTCATCGAAGTTCTCGTAGGAGATTGTCTGTTGCGTTCTCGAATTCATGTCCAATCTGACCGATGAGTAAGAATTGAGGAGTCCGAGATTGGTCATTTCTGAAAAGAAAGTGAACAAGTTTGATACTTGAGACTCCACCATTCGGGTCCTGACAAGCAGGGTGTTCTTGCGAAGGACTTTTGAAACTTGGTCTACGAAAAAGAGTTTCTCCGCTAGAGAGTAGAATCGATTCATTGCCACGCTATCGGCAAATTCCAACATGAACTCATGATGAGTGGACATCTCAACGGGATAGGGTGCCACAAAAAAGTGAAACTCATCTACTACTCCAGAGGGCTTGAGTTTCATGTCGTAGTGGTACTTTACGGTCTGAGGAGAAAGGCCCGTTTCTTCGGCAATTTCTGTGAAGGTCGTACGCCCGTTTACTTCGAGACAGGCAATGATCTCGAGATCCGTTTTGTCGAAGGTCGATGTGGACTGATTCGGGTCCCTGATCGCACTGCTCGGGGGCGTTGTGGACTTCAGCTCTTGCAGCCACTCATCCCAACTGAACGTCCATTTTCCTGAACTAGACTCGTAGCTTGAGAACTGCGGGAAAATTGGCAGCGAGTCGCCTGTTTGAATGATTCTGTAGGACTTGATCAGGTTCATTGCAAGCATGGTAGATAGGTACTCCTTGAACGTCTTGAGGAATCTAATGGGAACGGTGTGGATTGAGTGGTGTGTGAATGCCCCCTCGCATCGTTCGACCGCACGCCAATAGTTTGGAATCTTGAGGGCGTGTAGAACAATGTCCTCCAGGCCGGGTTTTGCGGCTACTAGGACTACCAACCTCACCATTCCTAGTGGGCTTGATCTGGGGATGAGCATCGCGACTTTGTTCGACTCAGCTTCGATCCGAGCAATTCGGTGATACACCGTAGTGAATGGTATCCCAGTCTCTCTAGAGACGTCTAGAAGATTTCTTGGACCTATTCTAGACATCGTGGTGAAGATTGCGATATTCGTGGGGTCCAGCTGCTTCGAGAGTTCCCGAACATTAGAATATTTGTCGAGAAGTCGTACAGTTTCAGCTCGCAACAGCTCACCCCCAACCGGGATAACTATCTCTAGGTTCTAGCTAGACCGCTACGGCTAGAGAATATGCAAAGGAATTTTCGGACGCGTGTCCGTGCAGCCGAGATTCGGCCCGACGCATTATGACGCCAGCCACCTTCTCGCCTGCGAGTTCCGTCAGAACCTCTCTAAGCACCTCACAATGTTCGCACACGTTCATCTTCCCTCTGGTTCGTTACCTCCTATATGTACAAAACTTGTAAATAAATCGACACGGTTAGTGTGCCCTTTCCCAGGAATATTGACTTATTTGCGCGTATAGACGTAGAATTGTCACTGGACTCGCTTATCCTTGCGGACACAAAGCTTACATTTTACAAAGGCATGAATCAGGCTTGCGGTTCGAAAGACTTACCGAGGTGGCACGCAGCATGGGCAAGGCAATCAGTGGCGGAACCGGCGATTAAGGTACAAACGATTACTGAGAATTGATTCGTTTCTATTATCGGACTACTTCCGTTGCTATCAGCGACTTTGTCTCTAAGACGCCTTCGATAGCATAAATGTCTTGGATTACCTTGTCCAGTTCACTTCGCTCTAGAATAAGCGCGAAATCCGCATCTCCAGAGACTCGGAATATTTCGGTGGCGTGTATTCGCTTGATCTTTTCGTAAGCCTCGAGTTGGTGCCGTGGCTCCACCCGTACGATGAGTATGACCGGGCTGTTGTGGTAACCGGTAGCTTTCAGTCCGTTTTCTGTGACGTTGATAAAGCCTCGCCCGACTTGGATGAACCCGGCTTCGGAGAGCCTGGTAATGTGCACGCTCAGTGCCTGGCGAGTGACGTGCAACTTTCGAGCAAGATCTTGTTGGTTGATGTTTGAGGCCAGAATTGTGGATGGGCTACCTGTTTCGCATATGAGCCGGAGAACGTTCAGGGACTTCTTCGTGAGTCGGTCGAGCGCTCTCTCGAATTGGTCAGGTCTTACGCCTTCCTCCGAAACGGTCTGTTGGACTCCGTCAAGTACTGGTTTGACGTTTGTCAAGGTTACCGCCCACAGGTAACACCCCAGTTTCCCCTAAATTATAGTGTGACTGCACACCAAAACGAGCAGTGACACAAATACGATTAAGAGACCCCCAAAAGCAGCCAGCTTTGCCGGAAAAGTAGCACAAGAAAAGCCACTTTACCTCCAAACTCCTGACTACTGCCTAGGCTTCGGCAATTCCGCATGGGGGGGCTAGGTGTCTCTGGGCAGTTTATGGCGACACGAAGGTTTCATGCGGCTATGGGGAGGAGAGACGGTAGAGTGGTTGACTGATAACTTTACCTTTCTGGCCTTGCCAACAATTGCGATTGAGATCTTCAACGCTGGTCCAGTCGAGACAGGGATTCTCTGGGCACTCAATTATCTTGCCTGGGCATTCTTGGGACTATATGCAGGCGTCATGATAGATAGGTGGAAACGGAAACCTGTCCTCATCTGGACCAACATCGTTCAGGTCCTAGCTCTGGCATCAATACCGGTCACCTACTTTCTGAACTGTCTGAGTCTCGCGCAGATCTTTTTGGTTGCCATCGTGATGAGTATGACTAGCGTTTTCTTCGCAGTTGCCTATCAAGCATACTTGCCGACGTTGATTAATCGTGAAGATCTCATTGAGGGTAATTCGAAGCTTGAGAGTAGTGCGTCTGTTGCTAGCGTTGTAGGCCAGGGAATTGCTGGGCCATTGTATCAATTGCTCCGTGCGTATTCCATTGCCCTAGATGCACTAGGTACTCTAATTGCGGCCGTGATGATTCTCTGGATTAGAGAACCGGAACCGCCTAACTCACCGGAAGTCACTCGTCGGTTTTGGCAAGAGCTAAAGGCTGGAGTCAAGGTCGTTAGTGAAAGTCCAGTTCTCCGCAGCCTCACCGCGTCCACTTCTATCCTTAACTTTGGAGTTGGTATGTTTTGGGCGGTTTTCTTTCTTTTCATGTACAAGAGCTTGCTGCTTCCACCTGACATTGCTGGTTATGTGATCTGCGTGGGAGGTATCGGAACATTGATCGGGGCTGTGTCGTCCCCAAGACTATTGAAGCGTCTCGGTCTGGGACCTTTACTCTCTATTGCGCTAGTGAGCTATGGAGTTGGGCTTCTGGCCGTTCAAGCTTCAGTCCTCGGTCCTTCTGCGATCATGTTGGCTGGAATATGGCTTCTAACAAGCATGAGCGTTCCAATCTACAATGTTAGCCAGGTGAGTTTCAGACAAACCATCGTCTCCGACATGCTACAGGGTCGAATGAACGCGACTATGCGGACTGTTGGATACAGCGGCGCCGCTTTGGGCGCGGTAGTGGGCGGCTTTGTTGGGCGTCAGTTTGGGATCTCGACCGCGATGATGAGTGGCGCGCTGATCGTTTTGATTTCCGCTCTAATAATCTGGCTGACTCCAATCGGCAGAGTTCGCGAAACCCCAATAACAGTATCCTATGGCAAAGCGGACTGAGGTTGGTTCACTAATTGGTTGGGTGTTCGCTTACGCGCTCGTATGTAACCCCCATGTTTCCCTTTTCTCCGTGAAAGACTGATCGATACTCTCCAACGTTGGTCGGCAGACGTGCTAACCTTTCGGGACTCCAAAGCAAAAGGTCGCGATCATACTCAGCCAATTCGTAGTCAGGCGAGTAATCCAATGCGCCGGTGGGACAGTAATCTGTGCAAAAGTGGCAGAAACAGCAGCGGGCGTACCAGTATTGTGGGAATCGGTTTTCGGGGTTTTGTGGATGTTCTTTTTTGTCTTGTAGTGGGACGAAGGTGATACATCGTTCGGGACAGATCCAGGCGCAGATTCCGCATCCGGTACACTTGTCCAGGTAAAGTATGTGGCGTCCTCTGAATCCTTTTGGTAGTTGGACTCGTTGGTAGGGGTACTTGAGGGTGAAGGTTCGTTTGAAGATGTGTTTAATCCCTTCGTAAGCCTCTCCAAAAATCATACATTGTCGCCTCCTTCAACGGTCTGCCTCGACCGGCCAATAGTCCAAGCTTCCATAGATGATTGGCATGTCGGCTATGTGCACGTTTCTCAGCAGGTAAGGTAGGGCGATGAGGCTTCGGAAGGAGCCGTTCATTATCTTAACCCTGTATGGTTTGTCGCTGTTGTCTCCCATCACCATGTACGTTAACTCCCCACGCGACGACTCAACTCGCCCCGTTGCTTCGCCTTCGGGGATGATTAATGGGGCTTTTCGTGCGATTGGACCTTTGGGGATTTTTTCCAAGGCCTGCCTGATGATTTTGATGCTCTCTTTCATCTCGTGAAACCGGACCAGGAATCGAGCATAGGAGTCGCCTTCCTGAAATGTTGGGATATTGAATTCTAAGTCCTTGTATGCGCCATAGGGCTCTACTCGTCTCACGTCGTATTTGACTCCGGAGGCTCGCAGGTTCGGTCCTACGATTCCCAGCTTGATTGCTTCTTCTCGTTTCAGGACGCCTATGCCTTTGGCGCGGGCGATGATGAGTGGGTTGCTGAAGAATATTCGATCGTACTCCACTAGGCGGCCTTCGAAGTAGTCGAGGAGTTTGGTGAGGCGTTCGACGAAGCCTGTGGGTAGGTCTCGTCTTGGTCCGCCTGGTGGTATGAATGAGTAGGTGAGCCTGGCGCCGGTGAGCATCTCCGCCAGTTCGATGAAGAGGTCTCGGTCGCCGAACGCGTACATGAAAATAGTCGTATGGCCAGAGAAGACGCCGGCGTTGATTGCGAGCCAGTAGAGGTGGCTCATTATTCGATTCATCTCAGCCATGATGGTTGAAATGTATTCGCCTCTCGGGGGCACGACGATCTTCTGCAACTCCTCGATTGGTTTCACATACGCCCAGTTTAGATGTATGGCGTCGATGATGCACGGCCTTTCTAGGTGTGGGATGTTGCTTACCGCGGTTCTATACTCCGCGATCTTCTCGCAGCCGCGATGAACATAACCAATGTCTGGATCGATGTTTACAATGTAATCTCCGTCAACACGAATCAACAATCTGACGTGTCCAGACCCTGGGTGTTGGGGTCCCACTGAGACGTCTAGGGTTGAGGGGTCTTTGGTCTGTGAGATGGTGACGGGTGAGGGTGGAGGCGTCTGTTGATTTGGGTTGTTTGTCATCGTTGACTCATCTCTGGGAACTTGATGTCCTTCAACATGGGCGGTGGTCCCTCCCAATTATCCAAGGTCAGCAATTTTCGCAAATCAGGATGCCCTTCGAATTTCACCCCGAACATTTCGAAGGTTTCACGTTCGTGGAAGTGGGCGCTCTCCCAGACTGGGGTGGCGGAGGCGATGATTGGTTTGTCTCGGGGTAAAGATGTTTTCAGCATCAGGAGCAAGTCTTCAAGATCAGTTTTGGAGTAGGAGCCGACGTAATACAGAACCTCGATAATTTTTTTGGTCGGAAAATCGACGCCTGTAATTCCCTTCACATGATCAAATCCTTCATCGCGCAAGAACTTTGCAATCTCGATGAATCGCTCCTTCTCGAATTCGATAAGGACTCTGTGTTTTCCTTCGACCCTGGTTTCCTTGATCGCGTCGGGAAAACGGGATTTTAGCGTGTCAACTATGGTTTGTTCTCTTGGAGAGGTTTGGATCATTAGGCGAAGACCTCTTCCCGTCGAATCTTCTCGCGAAGCTTCACTATCGCGCTGAGAAGGGCTTCGGGGCGGGGTGGGCATCCTGGGATGTAGACGTCTATTGGGAAGATTTTGTGTACGTCGTTAACGATACTGTACGAGTCATGGAACAAGCCGCCAGAGCAAGCGCAGTCGCCCATCGCGATCACGTACCTTGGCTTTGCCATTTGCTCATACACGGTCTTGAGGCGCTTGGCCATCTTCTTCGTTACTGTGCCCTCAACAATTAGGAGGTCGCATTGGCGTAAGCCTCCCGCTACGGCTTGTAGGCCAAATCGTTCTGGGTCGAGGCGTGGGCCCATCATTGCGCCGAATTCGGCGCTGCAGCAGGCCGTGGTTATGTGTACCGGCCAAAGGGCGTACATTCGGCTCCAATTAATCAAGTACCTAACTGGCCCAGAACCTGTGACCGTCCTAACAATCTCACTCATCTTGCCTATCCAAACGCCTGCGAAGTCTTGTAGTGTCTCTTGACTCATTTTATGGACGCCACTCAGGGCAAGTTAGTTGAACGGGAAGTGAATAGTATTGAAAAACTTTGTCGGCTTAAATTGACCTTGTCGCAATAATGACAGACACGAAGTCATTCAGGAAGTGCTTTCAGTGCTTCAACAACTTCCTCAGTATGTTTCGAGACGTCGACCTTTGGAAAGATCTTCGCAATCTTACCTGACTTGTCAATGATGAACGTCACACGACTTGTCGATGTTCCCGTATCCTTGAGTACGCCGAAAGAGTGCGCGATTCGCTTCTCCTTGTCGCTAATTAAAGGGAAAGGTAGATTGTATTTTGTTGTGAATTTCTCGTGCGAGTTGATGCTGTCTAGGCTGACGCCAACAACTTCAGCGCCCATCTTTCTTATCGGTCCAATGTTGTCTCTGAAGCTGCAGGCTTCTTTGGTGCAACCGGGCGTATCGTCTTTGGGGTAGAAGTAGAGTACCACGTTCTTCTTTCCAACGAAATTCTTCAGTCCTAGCTTGCTTCCATCGGCCGTTGGGCCTTCGAATTCGGGGGCCGGGCTACCTACCTGTACTTTGACCTCTGACAATTGAATCGACCTATAGAGATTAGGAGTTTTTGCTTATTATTGTTCGCAGACGTGACATGAGGTAACGTCAATACCTGGTTCAAGTTTCTTGTGTAGGTCGCACATGTATCTGTTTCTTCGTACATAGTGGCATGCTGCCTCGATTTTGCCCATGACCTCGAGTTGGGGGACTTTGCGCGAGGAGACTAGCTCTGCGATCTCGTCCGTTGCCTCGTCGATTTCCTTGATCCCTGTGAGTTTGATCGCTGCGCCTCTTTTCTGGTGGAGGTATTTGCTTACGGCAGGTTGTGTGACTCCGAGAAGTTTTGCTGCTTCCTGCTGTGTCATCCCATGTTCTTCAACCAGTCTCTTCACGACGAGGGCTCGGATTGCTGGGATGACTGATTTTGAAGCCAGCTCTTCGGGGAGTATCATGGGCATTGGTGGATTCCACTACTCCGAGTATGACGGAGGTTATATAAAGGTGCCATGTCCAAATCTCGAACTACAACCTCTCCTGAGTTTCTGTCGGTAACAGTATATCGTGAGGTCCCGCTTCCTCAGAACCTGATGGGCTTAGGGCAGCCAGAGTTGCTTTTCGCCAAAGTTCCTCTATACTCCTCGCACCAGCGTAACCCATCGAAGCTCGCAGTCCCGAAACCAACTCATCCAAGACAATGTTCACTTCGCCCTTGTAGGGAACCCAACCTTCGACTCCCTCCGGTACTCCCTTCGAGGGCATGCTATAACGGTCGAGAGAGTACCTCTTCGCCCTGGCGGTGGTACTCCCCATTCCACGATACTGTTTGTAATATCTTCCACCAATCGTGATCAATGTTCCCGGCGATTCCTTGCATCGCGCAAAGAGGTTGCCCGCCATCACCGCCGACGCGCCTGCTGTTAGCGCGATCGCAGCATCGCCAGGTGTCCTAATCCCTCCATCAGCAATGATCGGTATATCTGCACCATACTTCGCCACGGCGTCCGAAACCTGCGCAGTGGCGAAGAGGGTTGGAGATCCAGCCTTTGTTACCTCAGCAGTGGTACAAATCGAACCAGAACCAATGCCGACTCTGAACCCGCCGATGCCCTCAAGCTCCGCAATTGCATCCTCCGCAGCTTGGTACGTCCCAATGTTTCCGACGACCAGTTCCGCTGAAACTTCAGCCATTAGCTTTTTCGTGGCTTTGAAGACGTTGTCGTTATGAAAATGCGAGACATCGGTTACGAGAATATCTGCGTACTCGTCAAGCCTCTTCGCTCTGTCTAGGTCGAAAGGTGAGACGGCTGCGGCACACAACAAGTGTCCGTTTTCGTCACGGGCGGCGTTAGGGTACTTACCTCTAAGCAGGATGTCTTTGAACGTGATCAGACCTGCAAGTTCTCCGGCTTGATTGACGATTGGGAGTTTCTCGATCTTGTGATCGTGAAGTAACTTCTGTGCTTCTTCTAGGCTAATGCCTTCATCAGCCTTCACAACCTCCTTCGTCATAACCTGACTAACCAGCAGCGAAGCTTGTGCGAATCGAACATCGCGGCCAGTAACAATGCCCACTAACTTCGAGTCCTCCACGACTGGGAGACCTGAGATGTTGTGGTGTTCCATCAGGCTCAGGGCCTGACCGACGGTATCCTTCGGAGTGACCGTTATCACGTCTCGAATAACGAGCGCCTCAGCCCGCTTGACCCGCTTCACCATCTCAACCTGCTCATCCGTAGCGCAGTTTCGGTGAACCACGCCGAGGCCACCCTGCCTGGCGACCGCGATCGCCATCTCGCTTTCAGTAACTGTATCCATGGGTGAGGAGATGAATGGGATGTTCAGTTCGTGTCGTTTCGTTACGTGGGTGTGGACGTTAACCTCGCTTGGTTCTACTTGCGCGCGGCCGGGAAGAATTAGCACGTCACCAAACGTTAGGGCGACTTGAATGTCTTTGAACTTGTTTGCGAAAGTGGGTCTGGTCCTATCTACAGCCTTCAACGGCTACCCCGCTTTCGAACCAGATACGCAAGTTCACAATTTAAGCTATAACGGACCGGTGATGAGTCACATCGCAATTGAAACCAAGTCCGACGCAACTTGAACTTCACTCCCATACTCCTGCTCAGCGGCCTGACGAATTTCGTCTTCACGATGCTCGTTAGGGGGCGGAATGTGAAACAA
>Ga0335081_10011909_pt1 | contig 14075 bp, 10 predicted proteins | sample Lox_Sample_35_FD_206713 | JGI IMG/M metagenome (GOLD analysis project Ga0335081, IMG submission 206713) | Soil microbial communities from Loxahatchee National Wildlife Refuge, Florida, United States - Lox_Sample_3.5 | ecosystem: Environmental > Terrestrial > Soil > Wetlands | place: USA... | reverse complement strand
AGCCAAGGTGGAGAACACCATGCTTCGGGGAGGAAACTGGGACTGCAAGACCGGGACTGTTGTGTGGAACAATAATGTCCCATCGGGGAGTCTGGCGTCGAGCTATCTGCCAAGTCAGACCCTTCCCAGTTCGCTTTACCTGTCGGCAGCGCCGCCCTGGTTTAGCGCGCTCGGCGCCGTGTGGCCTCCGGTTGATCCGGCAGCCACCACGAAGGTCAACGAGATTCCGGCAGAACTCTGCTATCAGAGCGGGCCTGGGGCCGGAGGCGCCTTCAGTCCCAAGACCTGTTACGGAACTGCGGTTCCGCCGCAGCCACCGACCAACCTGAAAGCCGTTGTTCAGTGATATCGAAGGCGAAACGGCGTCGATGGCGTGATTAATGCCGACGCGGCGCAGGTTGCAAGGGACAGAGTCGCTTGGGTGAGGGAGCAGTTCAGGGGCATGTGGGGAATGGCGGGACGCCATCCCGCACATTACCAGTTTGCCGATCGCAGGATTTCCGCTCCCTCATTCCTTCGAGCTTGGTACCACAGGGCGAGTTCTACGCGGTTCCAGAGTCCGAGCTTGTCGTACACGGCACGAAGGGAGTTCTTGACGACGTCTTCCGTGGTACCGATCTCGTCCGCAACGTCCCGGTTCTGCAGGCCTTGAGCAACCAGTTCGATAATTCGACGTTCGCGGTCAGCCGGCGGTGCCTGCTCCGACTTCTTCGAGCGCAATCGTAACTGCCTGCGATAAAGAACGGTTGCCAGTTTCACTCGCTTGATCCCGCTCGTAATTCCAAAACGGAGAAACATTCGATTAAAGCGGGCCTTGACGGTTCGCTCTGGCATGTTGAGCTGTTTGGCAATCTCGGGATTGTCGCAGCCCTGCAAGAGGAGATCCACAATCTGCTCGTCCAACGGTTCGAGTCGGACAGGTTCCGCCCTCATTTTCATTCCTCTGATATCGGGGCTTACGCCGGTTGGAGGTGCATTCGAACTGCCAATCCAGAGGCTGGAAATCCACTTCAAAGCTGAGCACGGTACGCCCCGCTTGAGGGAAAAGCCTTAGCACAAAAATTCCGGCGCTGGGTTGCAGGCGGGAATAAATTACACTTTCAGAATCACTTTCTCAGAAGGCCTGGGCTCCCGGCGAAATCGGTGCTACCGTGTCGCCGGCTATGCGAGGAGAGCTCTTGCTGGGTTCGACGGGTGCCGGTTTCTCGGCAAGTGCGTCGGCGCGCCCGATGCTGCAATAGATGAAGCCTGCCCCCGACATGGTTGCGGGATCATAGAGGTTGCGGCCGTCCACCACGATCGGGTAGGCGAGCGCCTTCCGCAGCCGCTCCAGGTCCAGCGTGGCGAACTCTTTCCAGTCGGTCAGAATCAGCAGGGCATCGGCGTCTTGCGCTGCGTCGTATGGGCTGCTGGCGTAGCTGATACCATTCTGCGGCAGCACGGCGCGCGCCCGTTCCGTCGCTGCTGGATCGTAGGCCCGAATTTCGCAGCCCTCCCGCAGCAACATCTCGACCACGCCCAGAGCGGGAGACTCGCGCACGTCGTCTGTGCCTCCCTTGAATGCCAGGCCGAGCACGCCCAGCTTTTTTCCTCGCAGCGTCCACAATGCGCCCTTCACTTTGCGCACGAAGTTCCGCAGCTGCTCGTGATTGACTCGAGAGACTTCTTCCAGCAAGCGAAAGTCGTAGCCGCACTCCCGCGCGACTGCCTGGAAGGCCTTCAGATCTTTCGGGAAACATGAGCCGCCGTAGCCGATTCCCGGATACAGGAACTTTCTGCCAATACGCGAATCGGCGCCAATCCCCTGGCAGACCTGCTCGATGTCGGCTCCGACTGCCTCGCAGACGTTCGCGACCGCATTGATGAACGACACCTTGGTCGCCAAGAAGGCATTGGACGCATGCTTGATCAACTCCGCGCTTTTGGCACTGGTGACGATGACTGCGGGAAGTTGGTCAATAGCCCCGGGGACCCTGTCCTCGCGCTGGTAGTAGCGACCGCTGGTCAAGGGTTCGTAGATTTCGTGCAACACTGCCGCGCTGCGCTGGTTGTCCACTCCCAGCACGATGCGGTCGGGATAGAGAAAATCGCGTACTGCGGTGCCTTCGCGCAGGAACTCGGGATTGGAAGCGACATCGAACGACTCCGGAGGCGCTCCGTTGAGCAGCATCACTCGCCGCACCCAGTCATGCGTGAGCACCGGAACCGTGCTTTTTTCGACGACAACCTTGTATCCATCCAGCGTGCGCGCGACCTCCCGCGACACCGCCTCGACATACGACATGTCCGCTTCGCCCTGTTCGGTGGACGGCGTTCCAACCGCAATGAAGACTGCCGCGGCTTTCGCTAAAGCCCCGCGAAGCTCACAAGTGAATCTCAGCCGGTTGTTGCGGTGTTTCGCCAGCAGTTCCGGCAGGCACTCCTCGTGGATTGGTACTACACCCTGGTTGAGCAGGTCGATCTTGGCAACGTCGTTATCGACGCAGGTAACCTCGTGTCCCAACTCGGCAAGACATGCTGCCGCAACCAACCCAACGTATCCCGAACCCACGATAGCTATACGCACAGGCTTCCCCCAAGGACGTCTGCAACGAATTCGAGCAACGAATAACATCCAAATATTGTTATCCGCTGATCGAGACGACACTCTAACTGCACGGGTACTGCCATCCAATCAAGATCTGGGACTTGTAACTCTTTGATTACATTGATTATCCGGCAGAATGAGCCTTCCCCAACGGAACCCAGGCCGAGGGGATGTGCAAACCCTTGCATTCCCGTGCCATCACCCGTCTCAGGAGCGCGATGGCGGGGTGGACAGAGCGATGGCCATGGTCCCTCAGGGCACCGTAGCCTTAATAGCAACGGCCCTGCTCTCTCGCCCGTCGGCAGCCACGCTGGTCACCTTATAGTAGTAGGTATGTCCGGAGCGCACTTTCGCATCGGTGTAGGTCACTGACCGGACTCGCTTCGCAATTACAGTGTACGGACCGCCTTTGTGTTCGCTGCGGTAGATGTTATACCCGACGGCTGCTGGTCCGGAGTTGGCAGCGGGTGCATTCCACTTCAGAGACACGTTGTGCGTCTTCGGCTGCGGTGCTTGCGCAGCTCCGGACGTCAGACTCGTCAGGCACGCCAGACACGCTAAGTGCATGAGAACCACTACTCTCCTGCTCATTTCCGCTATTCTCCATGATGAGAGCACGTCCTGCCCATTACCGGCCGCTACCAAAACCGCGATCTCAACCGGGCGACCTTTTGCCAGCATACTCTAAGCGACTTCTCCTCCGCTGCCGGTCCGCGCCGCCCGCCCTGCAGCACCTACCGCAGAAATCTCACTTCAGCCAAGCCCTTCCAACAACTTAGGGCGGATCCGCCAGCGGATTCCGGGGGGAAGGAAACCGGGGCAGATATGCAAGCTTTTGCAACGTGCCCGGCAGCGGTCGGCATAGCGACGGCATCAAGCTAATTGCATGCGTGTTTTCAGTAAGTTACAGGGAAATTACCATAGTGCGTCCTGGTCCCCGTTGGAAGCGCGGTTGCATTCTCCCAGGGCGGGAAAACCAACCCGTACAGAGGGAGACATGCAGAAGATAAAAGTGGCTATCGTTGGCGGTGGCTACTGGGGACAGAATCTGATCCGCAACTTTTGGGAAGTGGACGAAGCCGAACTGGCGGTCGTCTGTGATCTCGATCCGAAGGCTCTGGCCCGGGCCCAGCGCCGTTATCCCACCATACAGGTAACGCGCCATTATCGCGAAGTGCTGGACAGCCCGCGCGTAGACGCGATTGTGCTGGCGACTCCAGTTTCTACCCATTACGAGTTCGCCCGCCAGGCCCTGCTTGCCGGCAAGAGCGTGCTGGTGGAGAAACCGCTGGCGCGCAGCACCGCAGAAGTTTTGGACCTGATGGAACTTGCCGAGCAACGCGGCAAGCTCCTGATGGTGGACCATACATTCTTGTATACCGGCGCCGTGCGCCACATGAAGGAAATGGTTGCCCGCGGCGACATCGGCGAGATGCTGTACTTCGATTCCGTGCGCATCAATCTCGGCCTGGTGCAGAGCGACATCAACGTCATGTGGGACCTGGCGCCCCACGACTTCTCCATTCTCAACTATCTGTGCGACAGTGACCCGGTGGCCGTTTCCGCCGTGGGCGCCCGCCATCTCGGTTGTCCCTACGAGAACATCGCTTACATAACCGCGCGCTACGACTCGTCGCTCATCGCACATTTCCACGTTAACTGGCTCTCGCCGGTGAAAGTTCGCACCACCCTGGTTGGCGGCAGCGCCAGAATGATTGTTTACGACGATGTGGAGGCCGCGGAAAAGATCAAGGTGTACGACCGCGGCTTCACCGTCAATCACGATCCCGAACGCCGCGAGCGGCTGCTTACCGGCTATCGCAACGGCGACATGCTGGCTCCGAACCTGGAGACCACCGAGGCGCTGCGGCTGATGGCGCGCGATTTCATCTGCTCCATTATCGAGAACCGCCAGCCCTTGAGCGACGCCATCACCGGTTACCGCGTGGTGCGGTTGCTCGAGGCGGCGCAGCAATCCATCGAAAAGAACGGCCGCGAGGTCATTTTGGCGGAGTCGGCGTTTGGCCGCGCCGCCAAAGTCGTCACCATGCGGGCATAGAGCATAGGACAAGGAGGAGAGGGCTAGGTTATGGGTGACTACTGCCGCATCGCGCCTGATGTGAAGCTGGGGCGGAACGTGGTTTTCCACGCGTTCGTTAATCTGTACGGCTGCACCATCGGCGACAATTCCCGCATCGGAACTTTTGTCGAGATCCAGAAGAACGCAGTCATCGGCTGCAACGTCAAAGTTTCCAGCCACACTTTCATCTGCGAAGGCGTGACCATTGAAGATGACTGCTTCATCGGCCACAACGTTTCCTTCATCAACGACAAATATCCGCGCGCCACTGCCGGTAACGGCCAGTTACAGACCGAAGCCGACTGGAAGGTTGTGACCACGCGAGTCAAGCGCGGCGCCTCCATCGGCACCAGCGCCACGATTCTCTGCGGCGTCACCATCGGCGAGAACGCCATCATCGGTGCCGGCAGCGTAGTCACCAAGGATGTCCCTGATAACGCAGTCGTGGCCGGAGTCCCGGCCCGCATCATTAATAAGGCGGTGTTGGTATGAAAGTAAAATTTGTAGATTTGCACGCCATGCACGCTCCGCTGATGGACGAGTTCCGCCAGGTGTTCGAGCGCGTACTGGAGAGCTCATCGTACGTTCTCGGCGCGGAGGTAAGCAAGTTCGAGGAGGCTTTCGCCGGCTACCTGGGCGCCGGCCACTGCATCGCCGTAACCAACGGCACGGTGGCGCTGGAGCTGGCCCTGCTGGCTATGGGCGTCGGACCGGGCGACGAAGTCATCACCGTCCCCAACACGTTCATCGCTACGGCGGAAGCCGTCAGCGCCGTGGGAGCGCGCCCGGTGTTCGTGGATGTGGACCCGGTTTCCTACAACATGGATCCCACCTTAGTGGAACGGGCGATCACTCCGCGCACCAAGGTGCTGCTGCCCGTACACCTCTACGGCCAGACCGCGGACATGGACCCGCTGGTGGAGATCGCCGCTCGCCACGGACTGAAGGTTCTGGAGGACGCTTGCCAGGCGCACGGCGCTGAGTACAAGGGCAAGAAGTGCGGAACCATGGGCGCGGCAGGTTGCTTCAGTTTCTATCCTGGCAAGAATCTGGGTGCGCTCGGCGAAGGCGGCGCAGTTGTCACCAGCGATCCTGAAGTGGCGGCGCGCATGCGCCTGTTGCGCGACCACGGTTCGGTGCGCAAGTACGAGCACAGCGTTCCCGGCTACAACTTCCGCATGGAAGGTTTGCAGGGCGGATTTCTGGCGGTCAAGCTGCCGCACCTCGATGGCTGGAACGACCGCCGGCACCGCGCGGCCATGCACTATGACAATCTGCTGGCAGGCAATGGCATCATCACTCCGGTCGAGATGCCCTACGCGCACCACGTGTATCATCTTTACATCATCCAAGCGGACGATCGCGAGCAGTTACGCAAGGACCTGAACGCTGCCGGTATCGATACCGGTCTGCACTATCCTGGTCCGCTGCACCTGCAAGAAGCTTACAAGTCACTCGGCTACAAGCAGGGAGACTTCCCGGTCTGCGAGCGTCTGGCGGGCCGCATCCTCTCGCTGCCCATGTTCCCGGATATCAGCCGCGAGCAGGTGGAGTACGTAGCCTCGGTTATCAAGGAGTCGCAATGTCGAACGGAACCGGCGCGGCAAGCGTCCGCGAAGTAGCTGCCGTCTTTGGAAGCAAGCAGGTACGTCCCGATCCTGAGTGGGAGCGCGGCTTCGCGGCCGACTTGCGCGAGAAGAATTCGCGCCAGGAGCTGCTCGACCTGTTTGCACGCTTTCGTTCGGGCGAGAGCACCTTCGAACGGCTGATGCGCCGCGTGCTGGTACGCGCCCTGGCCAAGTCAGTGGGCAACGACCTGACCGTCGAGGCCAACGTCGTTCTCAAGCATCCCGAGACCATGGAGTTCGGCGACAAGGTGTTCCTGGGCGCGCAGTGCATGATCCAGGGACGCTTCGACGGCACCTGCAAAATCGGCAACCACGTCTGGATCGGGCCGCAGGCCTACTTCGACGCCCGCTGCCTGGTGCTGGAGGATTACGTCGGCTGGGGCCCGGGAGCGAAGGTGCTGGGCTCAGCCCACACCGGAGAGCCGGTGAAGGATCCCATCATTGCCACGCCCCTGGTCATCAAGCCGGTGGTGATTGGTTTCGGCGCCGACATTGGGACGAGCGCGGTGGTCTTGCCTGGAGTGCGCGTGGGCGCCAATGCCATCATCGGCGCCGGCGCGGTCGTGAACCATGATGTACCGGATTTTGCTATCGCTGCCGGAGTTCCAGCGCGTGTGCTGCGCGACCGGAGAGACACATAGTTTCTGGAAGGGCACGGCTTCGCACCGTGCCACAAAAATTGAGCCGATTCCCTGAGAGGCAAGCACAGAATGAACCAGATCAAAGGAGCGCGTTTTCTCGTGACCGGCGGAGCTGGTTTTGTCGGCAGCACGATCGTCGACCATCTGCTGGCTGCGGGGGCTGCCGAGATACGCGTCATCGACAACTTTGTTCGCGGCACCTGGGGCAACCTGGCCGAGGCGCAAAAGAGCGGCCGCGTCGAGATCGTTGAAGGTGACATTGGCGACATTAAGCTGGTGGACCGCATGACCCGCGGCGTGGATTACGTTTTCCACGAAGCTGCCCTGCGGATCACGCGCTGCGCCGAATCGCCGCGCGACGGTGTGGAAGTTCTGATCGTCGGTACCCTGAACGTGCTCGAAGCCTGCGTCGCCCACAAGATCAAGAAGATCGTGGCCGCCTCGTCCGCCTCGGTGTACGGCAATCCTTCGTACCTGCCGATCGACGAGACGCATCCCTTCAACAACCGCACCCTGTACGGCGCCGGCAAAATCGCAGAGGAGCAGTTGCTGCGCGCTTTTTATCACAGCTACGGCCTGCCGTATGTTGCCTTCCGTTACTTCAACGTGTATGGCCCGCGCATGGATCTGACCGGCGTATACACCGAGGTCCTCGTTCGCTGGCTCGACGCTATTGAGGCGGGGATGCCTCCGCAGGTTTTCGGCGACGGCAGCCAGTCAATGGACTTCGTGTACATCGAGGATGTCGCGCGCGCCAACATCATGGCCCTGGAAAGTGATGTCACCGATGAAGCCTTTAACGTCGGAACCGGTGTGCAGACCAGCCTCAACCAGCTCTGTGAAATGCTGCTTCACTTGACCGGCTCGCCTTTGAAGCCGGCCTACCGTGAGGCTCGTCGGCTGGGAGACGCACAAGCGCGCCGCGCCTGCATCACCAAGGCCGAGCGCATGCTCGGCTTCCGCTCCCAGGTCGATCTGGAAAACGGTCTAAGGAAACTAATCGAATGGCGCCATGCAGTTGTGGCAGCCGCTGCAGGAGCTTCTCGATGACTACCGCCGCCCGTCCGCTGAACAAGATGATTCCGGTTGCCCGCCCTTGCTTTGGCCAGGAGGAAGAACAGGCTGTGCTGGAAGCCCTGCGCAGCGGATGGGTGAGCCAGGGGCCGAAGGTCGCGGAGTTCGAGAAGCGATTCGCGGAATATGTCGGCGCCGCTCACGCGGTTGCAGTCTCTTCCTGTACCACGGCGCTGCACTTGGCGATGGTCGTCAGCGGGATCAAGGAGGGCGATGAAGTTCTGTGTCCCAGCTTCTCCTTCATCGCCACGGCAAATTGCATTCGCTACGTGGGCGCGCAGCCGGTCTTCGTGGACATTGACCCCCTCACCTACAATCTGGATCCCAATCGCATTGAGGAAGCCATCACTCCGCGCACACGCGCCATCCTGGTGGTGCATCAGATTGGCTTGCCCGCTGCGATGGACGAGATTAACGCTATTGCCGCTCGCAAGGGACTGCTGGTGATCGAAGACGCCGCCTGCGCCATCGGCTCGGAGTACGGCGGCCAGCGCATCGGACGCCCACATTCAACGATGGCCTGCTTCAGCTTCCATCCGCGCAAGATCCTGAGCACCGGCGAAGGCGGGATGATTACGACCAATGACGAGCAGCTTGCGGCGCGTCTGCGGCCCCTGCGCCAGCACGCCATGACGGTATCCGACCTGGCGCGCCACAGCTCCAGCAAAGTGATGATCGAGAGCTACGCCGAGGTGGGCTACAACTACCGCATGACCGACCTGCAAGCCGCGCTCGGGCTGGTGCAGTTGCAGCGTCTGGATGGTTTCATCGCTCGCCGGCGCATGCTCGCCGAGCGTTACACGCGCGCAATTTCGCAGCTCGGCTGGCTGTTGCCTCCGCAGGAACCCTCCGAGTGCCGTCACAATTTCCAGTCGTACTCGGCACGGGTAGTGCCGGGGGCCCCCGTCAGCCGCGACCAGCTCATGCAGGGGTTGCTGGACCGCAGCATCTCCACTCGCCGCGGCATCATGGCCAGCCACCGCGAGCCACCCTATGCCGACGGCAACTGGGACGCGCGACTGCCCGAGACGAATCGTGCCACTGACGACAGCATAATCCTTCCGCTCTTCCACCAGATGACGGAGGAAGAACAGGATTACATCCTGGATTCAATCCGGGAAGTCGCCAGCAACGGCTAGGCCATCCAGGATGCCGACGCGAAACGAGGTTTCGCCGTTCCGGTGCGGCCTCGAAACCCTACATTCGCTTATGCCCCGCCCATAGCAGCCCCTATGGTTGCGTCACTCGCACGTACTGAACCTGGAAAGTGGCCGGCAGATCAGAGTTGTTGGGAGTTCCTGCCACACCACCAGTTTGGGTCTGAATGATCAGGAACATGGGATTGCTCATCTGCTGGTTGCAGCTGGCTACTTGGCTGCCGTCCACGTACTGTGTGACGCTCGTCGAGGTCCACACCGTCTTGAACAAGTGCCAGTTGGCATCGACGGCGTAGTTCAACCGCTCGCACGCACTCCCGCCGGGGTTATATACGCTGAGCCCGCACCACTTTGACCCGGACCCGTAACACTCCGTCATGTCGATTTCGGTGTATCCCGTACCGCCGAAACTGGGGCAGGTGTGGCCGTCGATAGTGACCCCGGTGTTGCCCGTGAATGGGTTAGTGTACTGGCAATTGGAGCCCAACAGCCAGGTGGCGGGCCACAAGGCAGTGCTCACCGACGGGAACTTGGCCTCAATCTCGATGGTCCCGTGACTGAAGTTCTGAGTCGCCCACTGGATGTCTCCCGTGATGTACGGCCACGACTTGGGCGCATTAAAGTAGTCGCCGCAGGTCGCACTTTGCGCCTCGGTGGTGATCGTCAGACCGTTGTCGATCGTGACCATCGAAGGCACATTGCACTCCGTTTCGCTTTGCGAGTATTCCCCGTGTCGGGAGATGACGGTCCAGGCAGGGCTAATCGTTGTGCCGGCAAAGTCGTCGTAGAAGATGATCTTGTTACTGTCGCCGAAGATTGACGCCGGACAGGTGGCAGTCGCGGCGCCGGTGGTCCAACTTCCAGGCAACGTGGCCAGCGAATTCTCCTGGCTGGTCTCGCTAGGGCAGTTCCCGCCCGTGGCGTCCCGCAAAACCGGGGTTCCGCTGCCTGTTCCCAGGATCGCGATCCAGTAGGGCGTCCCCGCGACCACACCCGTCGAGGGCAGGGAAATGGTGTTCCAAGCCCCCGCTAACACTTGGGTGCTGCTCCCCTGGTTCAGCAACGTGCCGGGATGTCCTCCAATATCGTCGTACAATCCCGCCACCACCTGAGACACGGTCGAGGTCGAGTCCAGGTAGACCAAAAGCGTCTGTACGCTGCCACTGCCGTTGGCGGTGGCTTGAAAGGCCTCGGCTTGCCCAAGTGCAAGGGATGAATCAGCTTGGTTTTCCACGTTCTGGTCTCCCAGCAGCACGGTGCTGGGACCCGCAGTGCCGACAGTCACCGTGGCAGAGGCAGACTTAGTCGTATCGGCCACGCTGGTGGCGGTCACCGTGAAGACTCCGGCGACAGCGGGTGCGGTATAGACTCCAGTGGAAGAAATCGTTCCACCGTTGGTCGTCCACTTAACGGCGGTATTGGTGGTGCCAGTCACGGTGGCGGTGAAGGGCTGGGTGCCGCTGATTGCGACCGTGACGGAGGTCGGGGAAATAGAAATGGCAACCGGGGGAGCGGCGTTGGCCGTGAAGTTAATGTTCGGCATATCCGCCCCATTCACTATTACCATCTGCGAGGGCGGAGTGAAGGTGTATCCCGTCTTGCTGGGTGTCACAGTATAGGTGTTGTTGCCCAGACCCGGAAAGCTGTAGTAGCCGGTATTGCTATCTGCCGTGGCCGTTGAACTTGGCGAACCACTCAGCGTGAGTAAGGTTCCCCCACCATCCGGTAACGGCGTAACCGCTCCCGACACTGTGTAGGTCTGGGTCGGTGAAGCCGTGAAGTTTGCGGTTCCGTTCCCATTGTTGATGGTCACAGACACCGACGCGAGATTGAAAGTGTATCCGTTCTTGCTTGGGGTCACCGTGTAACTACCGTTCGGCACGGACTGGATCGTGTAGTTCCCGGAACTGTTGGCGGTCGCGGTCAAGTGGACGGCTGAACCATCCGCTGACGCCGTGCCGTCGAGCGAAACCAGCGTTGCCACCCCTGAGTTGGCGGGCGTGACGGCCCCCGAGACCTGCCAAGTCTGGGCACTGGCGGTGAACACCGGAACGGTGTAGCTGCTCCCGCTCACGTTGATGTTCTGCGAGGTGGGGGCGAAAACCACAAACGCCTCGGTTGGCGTGACGGTATACGTCCCGTTGGGCACGCTTGCAAAACTGTAACTGCCGCTAATGACCGTGGTAGTGGAGATGGCCTTACCACTCTGGGTGAGGCTGACGGTCGCTCCATTGCCTACTGTAGCCGGCGTGACCGTCCCCGAGACCATCTGTTGCGTGGCGGTGAAAGCCGGGACCGCGGCCGGTCCTCCGTTGACGGTTACACCCTGCGATGGTGGACTGAAGTCAACGGCCGGCTGGCTGGGCGTGACGGTATACGTCCCATTGGCGACGCTTGGGAAGCTGTAGCTGCCGGTACCATCAATGGTGGTCGTCGTGATGGTTGTACCGTTCTGGCTAAGCGCCACCCCGGCGCCACTGACGAGATTCGTCGGGGCAGCCGTTCCCGCCACGGCGTAAGTCGCAACCGGACCTGCCGGTGCGGCCGGCAGCACTTCCACAATACTTAGGTTATAGCGGTCTTTCGTCGGGGCAGTGTCGTTGATGGTCACCGTGGTGCCGCTCAAGGGCGTGGCACTAGTCTGCTGCTGTACCCAGTAAGTGTCGCCGACGCTCGCGAGGTATTGGTTGATGATGGTCTGGTTGGGGCCGACCGTCCGCTTGGTCGCATTGTCCCAGTCATTGCCCACTCCAAACACCCACGATCCGTTGCGGGTCGTGACCAGCGACGCGGTTGGGGCGCCCGCACTCGCATTGCCGGTGCCCGTAGCCCCGATGGCTCCGGAACCGTTGGTACCCGTAGTGTCGGTTCCGGTCAGAGTGACTACGGTCAGCGAGGCTGCGACACTCTGTGACAATGTGGCTTTTACCGTGACCTTGGAAAGAGTTCCGGTTGCAAATGCGCGCCAAATCTCGGCCGTGCCCAGCTGTACATCGGTGCGCTGCACCAGAACCCACGTCAAGCTGGCGCCACTCACCCCAGTGACCGATACCCCGGCAGATTTCGCGTCCGTAGAAATGAACGCCAGCAGCAGCTCGTTCGCGGCCGTCGTCGAAAACGATGGCGAAGTAATACTGCTGGAGGACTTCGACTGGTTCGTCGATTTCACCTGGTCGATTGCCGTGGCGCCCCACGCCGCTGTGCTGGCAGCGAGAATGAGCAATTGAGCCAGTGAACGTCGGATCGCCGGGTGGACGGAAGAACGGCCTGCAAGGCCGGGGGGAGGCGGCAACATCGGTATCTCCTGCACATTTCCAGTGGATGGCTAGCTATCGACCACTGGCGACTGTTGTTGTTTATCGAGCAATAGGGGAAGTCGCGCGATCAGGACCCAAGTTGAGCCGCTTCCACGGAGCCGAGAGGAATCCTCACCCAAAAACGTCCGCGTATACTACCAGCAGTTCACGCTGTTGTGCAATGTTTTTTGCGGCAAGAAATACGCCAACTTCGGCGTCCTGCGCGGTTTTCGGCGAGATGCCTTCAAGGATTACGCCAGCCGCAGGGTTGGGAGATGCTTGCCCTAAATCGCCGCTACGGCTGGGTCACCTTCACGTAGTTCACTATGAGGGAAGCCGGCAGAGACGAGCTGCTGAGGTTGCCCGCGATGCCGCCAGTTTGCGTTTGGATGATCAGGAACATCGGGGTGGACGGTATGGTCCACGAATTACTGGGGAAGCTGCATCCGGTGGATTGTCCATCCACAGCGACCGATACTCCGCTGGAATTCCACGTGAGAGTAAAGACATGGGTGTTGGTGTCGATGTGGTAGCTACAGTATGCATTTTCATTAGGCAGGACAAACTGGCACCAGTCGCCACCACCGACGCATTCTGTCATGTCGATCTCGGTGTAGCCGGAGGTGTTGTAGGCCGCACACGTAGAATAACCCGTGTCCGCCGTGAACGGATTTGTCACTTGGCAGTTGCTGCCCAGCAGCCAGAAGGCGGGCCACAATCCCACGGACTTCGGCGGGATGCGACCCTGGATTTCCACCGTGCCATAGGTGAAGTTGAAGTTGCTCCATTGGATATCGCCGGTGGCAAAAGGCCAGGCCGCGGGAGCATGTCGCACGCTGCCGTCAGTATTGAAGTCTCCGCAGACCGTACTCTGCGCTATGGTCGTGATGGTCAAACCATTGTTGACCGCGACTTGCTGCGCCGTATTGCACTCGGTCTCGTCTTGCGCATATTCCCCGTGCCGGGAGATAACGGTCCAATAGGGACTGATCGTCGTCCCAGCAAAGTTGTCGTAGAAAATGATTTTGCTGCTGTCGCCGAAGATTGAGGCCGGACAGGCGGCAGTCGCGGCGCCGGAGGTCCAACTCGCCGGTAAAGCGGTCAACGAATTCTCCAGGCTGGTTTCGCTGGCGCAGGCTCCTCCCGTGGCATCGCGTAAGGCCGGGGCTCCACTGCCCGTTCCCAGGATCGCAATCCAGTAGGGCGTGGCTGCAATCACGCTGGTCGAGGGCAGGGCGATGGTGTTCCAAGCCCCAGGGACCAATTGCGTGCTGCTCCCCTGATTCAGCAGCGCGCCCGGATGGCCACCGGCGTCGGCGTACAACCCCGCAACCAACTGAGACACGGTAGAGGTCGAATCCAGGTAAACCACCAGCGTCTGGACGTTGCCATTGGTACTAGCCACGGTCTGGAAGGCTTCCGCCTGTCCCAATGGGAGCGAGGAGTCGGCCTGGCTTTCTACGTTCTGGTCCCCCAGCAGCACGCTGCCGGAAGTAGGAGCAAAGACGGTCACCGTGGCGGAGCCAGACTTGCTGGTGTCGTCTACGCTGGTGGCCGTTACCGTGTACCTGCCGGCGGCGCCAGGAGCCGTATAGAGGCCGCTGTCGGACAC
>Ga0335081_10011907_pt1 | contig 14078 bp, 18 predicted proteins | sample Lox_Sample_35_FD_206713 | JGI IMG/M metagenome (GOLD analysis project Ga0335081, IMG submission 206713) | Soil microbial communities from Loxahatchee National Wildlife Refuge, Florida, United States - Lox_Sample_3.5 | ecosystem: Environmental > Terrestrial > Soil > Wetlands | place: USA... | reverse complement strand
CCAAGGAAGCGCGGACGGTTGGAAGGGAAGAACTGGCGGAGGTACAAAGACAGATTAGTGCACTCGAGGAGAGTAATCGCATGTTGGCACAGAGGATCGCGGGAATGAAGAGTGCTGCTGAGGCAAGGGATGTGGATGAGGAAAAGATCCGGATGAAGGCGATTGATCAGAGGGAAGATGAGGAGGATCGGAAGGTTGATATGGAGTGGGTTGAGAGTGAGCAAGCACTTAAGGCGAAACATGACGTTGTCAAGGCTGAGTTTGACGAGGTATTGTCCACTTGTTGTTTACGGAGCGGGATTGTAACCGGCTAGGCGAATCGAGAATATCGCGAGGCTTTGGCGTTGTTGGTTCAGGCAAGAGAGAAACAGCCTGCGGGTCATCTTTCCGCAGCTGGCTCAAAACATCGAGCGAAGAAACAACGATCGAGAAGAGGACGACAAAAGGGGTTGAACTTGCAATCAAATGTATCAGAACCATCTTTGAACACAAGCGAAGTTTCCTTCAGCTCCCGTCCCAGAAGTCTTACCATCCCTCCTAGCAACGATCCAGGACTGCATTACAAGGAATACTCGGATCCAGCAATTTTACCTTACGACTATCAATCATCAAGTCCCTGGGCATCAACCCATTCTCTGGGATTAATCCGCGATGTTCCCGTCCCGCCGCTCGATACATCCGTAGATGCCCGCGAACGGGAACGTCTAACGGGAGGAACCCTCTTATCCCCCTCCGTCTCCGAACATCTGCTCCCTTCAAATCTCTTTGGTCCCGATGAAGATTCAATCCGAACCAGTCCTTACATAGACAAACTCCTCGAATCCTCTCCTCACCCCTACAAAACTCCCGTCTTGCAAACTACTTTACCGGCCTCCTCCTTAATCCGGGGTCAGCCTCCGCCGACTGATTCCCCCATCAGCGAAATGTCAACTCGCTCCTCTTTTTCCTCCCCGAATCAATCTCACCCTGCTCTCCCGCTGTATGCAGACCGTCTCATCCAGCAAGAAACCCAGTCAAGTCCTACTATCGTCATGACCCCACCACCCGCTCCCCCATCCCTCTTCGACCGCACTTCGGTCATCGTCACGGAAGAAGAACCAGTCGAAGTCACTTCCCCCTCCGAATTAAACGGGATCCCTCTAAGCGCTGAAAGCGGCGAAAACAGCGATGAAGAAATCTTACAACCTGAATCCTCATCCCCGCTAAAGCACTGGAAAATCCCCTCCATCTCTTTCAAAAGGAAGGCCATCCCACCTGAAAAACGTCTTCCGATGCTCGGCTCGTTGAAGGGCGAGAAATCAAGGTCAATGCCACGAACGACTGCCGGGGCAACCCCAATCGGGTTCAATCGGCCCCGTTGGGGGAGTGGGAGTTCATCGGGGTGGTTGACGCAGATGACACGGGCCAGGGCACCGAGTGAAACGGGCCGACAATTTGATACGAATTTCGATCCGTTGGAGAGTAGGAGGTTACTTGAGGGTGCAGGCGTGGTCCATCATCATTCTTCATTCCCGAGTTCAGTTGACTTTCGGACGTCGCCGACGAGTCCGCGTACTTCATTCGATTCAAGGATCTTCGAACGACGGTCTACGGATACGGAGATGGCGGCGCGGACTTATATGGGAGGGACGGGGCCTGTCACCCCTAGCAAAGGAAGCCTTTATCGACCCTCGAGTGTGTATTCCGATTTCTCGATTCCATATAATCAATGGATCTCGACTGCGCCGCTTTCTCTTCCTACAAGTCCCTCTGCAGGCATTGGTACCCCGGCAAGTCCTATTTTACATCCTAGTCAGTGGAGTCCACCGAATACCTCGCGATCGAGTCTCGATCCCAAAGCTCCTGAATTTCGGACGAGTTTGCAGCAATTTATAACGCCTGTTGAATCACCCGAGTTGGCTGAAGTTGCCGACCTTCCGAAACGAGGGGCAAGTCTATTTAGCCTCCCGCGCCGGTCAACCGTTCGCCAGCCGGGGGATTCCTTTATGAATACCTTTACAGGCTTATTCCGTCGTGAATCCAAGATCAATGAAGATGAGGATGCCACTGCAGGCAACGAGCTAAGTCGTCCACGATCTCAAGACACGCAGAATTCAGGGACAGATCGTCTTTCGATGACCATCAGTGGATCAATGGAAGATATCGGAGCGTCGGTTGAACCGACTCCGGAGAAGAAAAAGAAGGAAAAGAAGAAGAAAGAGAAGGTCAAGGGGAAATCATTGTTTCGGTGGACTGACTCGACTGCCTCCACTTCCATGGCAGCCCCTATGGAAGATCCAGAGTTGAAGAGTTTAAAGAGCATGGAATCGATTCAGGATCAAGAGGGTGACGAGTCTATGTCGACCAAGAAGAAGAGGAAAAAGAAGGAGAAGATGAAGAAAGGTGTCAAATTTGAGAAGGACGTGTCTGGGGATGGAGAGAGTTTTGTGAGTGGCGTTGGTGGTGTAGGAACTGGTGAACACGGGTATGAGTGGAGTATTTGAACATGTAACTCGATTTGAATGTAGTATCACGACGGGCACTACATACTTAGGGATACGTGCATTTATTAGAGGATTAGCTGGAGTTCGGAATAAATGTAACTTTCTCAATGGAATCATAGGGCTCCATCCAGAGTCGCAAAGGATCGGATTGTCTGATCTGTTATCGGATATAAAAGAATGCTAATGCAAGTCCCAGAACCAACACTACCCCCGTCATAGTCAACCATCTCATCCGATACCGTCTCTCCAACCGAAATCGTAACCGTAATTTCTCCACAGCATCAATCCTCCGCAGTAATTTATCCATGCGCACCTGCAATGAGCGCATCACCGTCTCCACACTGGCCATTTTCTCCTTGAGTCCATCCGCCGAAGAATATGCATAGCGCAATTTCATGGTGGTATCATAAATCTCCTTTGTCCGATCGTTGAAAGCGATTACGCGTTGTGTGACTTGCTTTGCCTTGAGGTGGACAGAGTTGAAGGTTGCGATGTCAGATGCGTAGTTTGTGGCGATGGTGGGGAGGTTGGCTCCGAGTTTATCCATGGATTCCTGATGTCAGCGCCTTGAGGGGAAGCGGGGGAATACTTCCACTATGTCCAATTGATCTTCTGTCCATTTTTGGATGGATTGGACTTCGTGTTCTAGTCGATCTGTTTCGATTTCAAAGGGATATGGCCTAGGCGTTAGATCATTCTGGGAGGGATTGGCACCATGTTTCTATGGCATCTTGTGCGATGGAGAATGAAAGTCGACGAGGATACCATGAATCGTGGTGTTCTTTAGTCTGCTCGTCTGACGCAGATTTTGGACGATCGAGAGAATACACTCCTGGTGGTGACGTGACTTCTTGAGGAGGTTCATAAACTTGCGAAGGAGATCGTGGTTCCGAGACAGAGGACCGAGGTGTTTCGGTCAACCCAGACTCTTCACCATGTCTCGCCACTACTGTTAGTTGCACTAGTGATACACAATACTTATTCTCGATGTTGTCGGCGTCAACTTTGCATCCTTACCACATTCGCTATCTCTCGTCGTAACAGCCGTCAACGCTTCCCCAAGTTCGCCAGCGTTCATTAACATCTCATCAGTCGGGTCACGTTCACGCTCCCTGTCCTTCTCGCGTCTATTCGCACGTTGACCCTGCACCCGTTCCAATACATGTTCCGGTCCCCGAATAACCATCTTCCCTACACCCTTGGCACCATGTTTGACCCCCCGAATCATCTTTTGTCGCACTGTCGTATCCTTTAAATCGTTAAAACTTGCACTCGGCGTTAACCCAGTGACTGAGCTGGTCGACGGTCGTCGCCCCTTGCCTTGCCACATGTACTTCAACCGTTCCCCATGGACATGATTAATAAACTCTTCGATATCACAGGTCTCGATGTCGGCGGCATTCACTATTGTCCGATTCGATAAGTCGTGAACTGTCGTTCGTAATGTTTTATGTCCTGGTAAGCGATGTTCGCCTGTCCCACTCCGGACCGTCAAGTTATATAATTTGTCTAGGGTTGGTTTATCCAGAATCCTGGTCCTTTCGAGTTTTGCGCCCCGCTGAAAGTGTCCGATTGCCTCTTTAAAGGGTTCGATATCCATCATGTCTTTGGGCGCTTCGACTCGCATACTCAGCAGACGGTAGCGGATGCCAAGAGTCATTCCTAGGATTCCTGCGACGGTGGTGGGACCCATGATTCCGTCAGAAGGTTCAACGTCGTAGAATCGTGTGCCGTAGACAGTCCACCATTCTATGATACTTTGTTCCGTTACATCGCACAGGAGACCATCGAGGTATTCAATTTCTAAAACGCCGAAGAGGTGTAGGCAGGATTGAACTAGTTTGACGAGGTCGAGGACTGTGGCGGAGAAATCGATTTTATCGGAGGTTCTGTAGAGTTGGTGAAATTTATCTTGGGTTGCATCTCTAAACGGAGGAAGTTAGCGGGCTGAGATTGGATGAGAGTGGGGAGGTTACGTCGGTGGTTCGAGGATTAGCGCACTTCGGCCTGTGCAACCCATTCTGCGGAGGTTCTCATTTACGATGAACTCTTCTCGGTGGGCATCGACGCAGCCGTCTGGGACGATGATGACGTTTAAGGCTGACGGGAAAGAAGACAGATTTGTGACAAAGATCTTTCCTTTTGGTGTCTACAATATTAGGAAGAATAATTCTCGAGAAGAATACGTCTTTAGGTCTGGCATGGTATTCCGCCAGGGTGTCAAAGTAATCCTTCCTCCGCTCGGAATATTGAGCCTCGTCCCGGATCCGCAGGACAGAGACGGTCACCTACTAATAAGGCCCCTTCGTATGTCTCTTCAGGGCGGGACCTTGTTTGACTCGTCGCCTGTGAATGTTGTGACGACAAAGACGGGGTCCTTGCGGCTGCAGGCCCACTGCTCGACAATGTAGACCTGGTATCCCTCGATGACAACGTTCTCCTCGACAATGTCTATCCCGTCCTCCTGGGCAAGATAGCGGAAGGCGATGGGATCGCTGAAGACATACTCCCCCGCAGCAATCGTTCCCGACATTCTGCTGCACAACAGCACAGTTTATTACTCCCTCCCCATCGTAACGACGCCCGTCACGATCACCGCTTACATACATGCATAAATTATATCTGGCCGCTGACGATCCCGAATTTTCACTTTCCCCTTCAGCCAGCTGGTGCCACCATGTCTCTCTTCGGCGCCGGGGGACTACGGTCCTCAGGAACCTCCTCTCAATCAGTCAACGAAGGTAAGACTTCCACAAAGGAGACGATTCTGACGTACCAGAAAAGATTGAAGCTGCCTCAAACGAACTCCTCGCCGTCGCAAAATTGTTCAGTTGGTTATTTCCCCGTTTTTCGCCTCAGGGCTGAGTATGCTAGGATCCAAGATTCCTGTCACCACAAGTGTATCAATAAGAAGTATTATGAGGGCGATTTGACTACGGGAGAAGCAGCTTGTCTCGACCGTTGTGTATCCAAATTCTTCGGAACTCACAATGTCATGAACGAGGTACAGGCTAGGGAAGGACTTGCTTCTGACACGACAGGTCTTGATGCAGATTCAAAATCAACAGCAAGGGGGCCAATAGGGACGACACATTTCCTATCGTTTGGGGACTATGACGAGGTCACTGATATAATCTGGGCATGGACGAATATGTGCAATTACATTAGATGCAAGAGAACCTCTCACAGCAAGGCTGAAATCCCCCTCTTTAAATGCCGCTCCTTGAATTGTATGTTGCTACGTCTTCATCCAAGTGACACTCCCTGAAATCTTGGGAAACCCCTCTTTGGCACTCAACACCACCATCCCCCGTTCCCGTGAAATATACCCCCTAATCCACCCTCTATAAATCATGTTCGCAACAAGACACTCCGTCTCCTCTCTATCCAACACCGTCCCACCAACCCTCAATGCAATCTCAAACACATCAATGGGAATACGTGTGCCTGTAACCTCTGCCACAGCCCGTTCAAACAGCGTTCGTATACAACATTGTCGTGAACGTTCCACTGCCAGGTAAACTCTTTTCCGAACGAAGAAGGGAGTATATTTTTCGACATGGGAATCGAATAAGGCGAGGTTCCCCGTGTGAATGGCGGTGAAGAGGGGTGTGTAGAGAGTATCAAGTTTAGGGAATTGTTTTAGTAATTTCCGAGAAGGGTATTGTGACGATATTAGATGGAGGGGTAATAAGTATGACAGGATTAACGCGATGTTGGGCGTTGATGAGGCTAGCGCCAGATTATATGCTTCATTCAGTTCGCGTTGGGCCTTCATCAGGTCTTCTTCTCTTTGATTATTTGGGGGGGAGGAGGTACAGTCTCGTAATCCTCTTTTCCAAAGGCAAAGACGCCACAATAGTATTTCCATGTTACAATGTGGCTTCGTGGGAAATCTGATAGAGGAGGTACATCAGAGACGTTGACAGCTCGTTGGACATTGGCGTGCAGCGAGGGTTTGTTCAATCGAAAATATGTCTTTGTCAACATCCCGGCAAAAAAGAATGTTCCCCATTTCCGTGAGGATTCAAGAGGTGCTCTAAACTCCGCGTCAGAACTCCGGGTCTCTACAACTTTTTGTGAGGGGTTGTGGGGGATGCCGGTCTGTCATGCACATCGTGAAAGCACGATTGATGAGGCGAGCAGTTTCCTTTAAGTGGAGTTCCTTCTCCCCCTTCTGCCGCATCTGTTTATCCGCCTAATATATCAACACTCCCGCTCCAACAACGCTGGGAACGCACCTGAATCGCAAGAAACCTTAAATCCCGGAACACAGTATACATAACCGGCAACATCCATACATCCCATTGCCCAAATCCCCTGACCATAGCCCTGGCAACTTAACCCCCTGATTCTCTAGGGCAACTTACGAAACGCAAGCACCCATACAAGTGCACGCCAGTGGCACGTCCCCCTCCCGCCAGAGGGCAACGGCAGCGCGCCATCGCTGGGCAAGGGCTTCTGCCCAGGTTGCATCGATCGGGGTGATTGCACTGCGGATGTCTAATGTGCCCCTTTCGAGGGAGGTGTCGAAGACCAGCGCTGTCAGAGCAGCCGACTGGGACAGCGAGAATTGTTGTTGCAGGACGGCGGCGGAGCGGTGGTGCAGGGCCGAGGCCACCGTGTTCAGGTGCGCGATGAGCGACATCGGTTGTGGGGCGTTTTGATCGCCAAGCGGAGATCGAATGTGGTTCTACTGTCGGTAGTGCCGTAGTTAGTCAGAGCCAATGACCTTCAGCCCAAATCGACATATCCACACAAAGTGTGATTCTGATTTTCGCGTATTGATATCACATATGTCTACTTGGTATCCAAACCGATCTAACAGGAAAGCTCCGCCAGATTCTTCTCGTTGACAAGACAATACCGGTATCTAGCCTTTCCCTGCTCCATATCCAGAACTGCTTGATTCGTGTCGTTCATGGGCCGGGTTTGAACCCATCCGTGAACATGATCCCTCGCAGCCAAGTCTAGCATCTCGGCAATGTCCGCGGGGCTTCCAATTACTGAGCCACAGAGGGAGATATTGTGCATGAGGAGAACTAACGACGGGATTGAGGGCAACGATCGTTCAGGAGCCCCAACCATCACAAACCGACCGTGAACTTTAAGCATCGAAAGATATCTCGCCAAAGGCATATCGGCTTCATTTGCCGTGCAAACTGGTGGAGTCAGTCCAAGTCCGTAGGAATTTGGGAAGGCAGGTTTACTGATGAAATCCAAAGTCCGGACATGCTTCTTGAACACGGATTTTCCTATATTTGTGTCAATGAACATTGATGCACCCATTTTTATTGCATCTTCCCTCTTGCTTTCACTGCGAGAAATCGCGACGACTTGGGCACCCATGGCTTTGGCGAGAAGGATACCAAAGTGACCAAGGCCACCGATACCAACAATTCCGACTTTCTTGCCAGGACCAGCACCTTGCTCCTTCAACGGGCTATAGACTGTGATACCACCGCAAAGCATGGGAGCAGCAAATTCACTTGGCAAACCATCCGGGATTTTGACGACAAAGTGCCCTGGATGACGAGCATAATCGGCGTATCCGCCATACGACTTTGATCCATCAGAGTAAACGCCGTTATAAGTCCCGATGGGTCCTGTATCACAGTATTGTTCTTCCTCTAAAAGACGTCAGTTGGGGTTTGAAACCGTCATATACGGCGAAGACAGTGTTGACATTCGAGACAGCTCCCGGATTGGGCGCCGACACCAACTCGATCACCGGCATTGACATGCCTTACATTCTTCCCGACCTTGACGGCGATGCCGACGATTTCGTGGCCGACGACTTGGGGGTACATTGTGCGTCCCCATCCCGATCGCAAAGTATGTAAGTCAGAAGAACAGATTCCGCAGTGTGCTTTTCCCCAAGTCAGTGCAATTCGAAGAAGGAAAGAAAAGTCGGGGGCATACTGATTTTGATATCGACGTCATCCTCAGTCCATGTCTTGGGCTCGTACTCTTCCCATACCAAATTTCCAATAGAATTCTTATCTTTTCCAACCCACCCGAAGAATTTGTAGTCCGTCATGGTATCTTTTCGGGCGCCCCGTGTTCGATCGATTGCAACCGTGGGGGAATCTGATGAGGCCGGATTCAGAATTGAATTGAGGTTGTGTAGACGCTGGACGGCGTGACGAGGCGTATTTCTACTCATGACCGATAACGACGCGCCTTAAGACTTGCTCGGAGGTAGAGACGAGCTGGGGGACCTTTGTCCTCGCTCAACGATCAAGCGGCTGAAGGGGTGAGGCGCATCGGCATAGGTTTGATTGGCCGGGAAGACGCGGCGTTCGGAGAAGGAAACGCCGGATTAGTTCGCAATCGAGTAGCAAAGGGGACCAACTGTGCAACGCCAAGGCTTACAAGGCACCAATCCGATTAGTGAGTTTACGATTGCATCTAAGGGGAAAGTGAATCACCAACGAAAAGTGAGCCACAAGAAGGGCAAGTATATCGTTGGCAACTGCCCCATTGTCATGACCAGAGCCAAGTTTGTTACGGAGATGGCATTTGGATTCTAATTTTCTTACATACAGTACATATCAAAATGCGACTCGAGATGGCAGGGCTGTCTCTTCTACCAGGCCTTTATCTTCATGTCAGATCTGATTCGCTGGTAATCCAACAATCCTTCAATCGGACCGACTAGAAGTGTTAGCGTCGTCGACACACAAGCGGGGGTTGTACGAGCAGAAATGGCCAAATCTTGATCCCATATTTTCTCGCCTGCGACACGACGGACATCAGCGACAGTGACACCGCCTACGACTCGCTCGATTTCCTCGGGAGACATGCGACGTCCCGTCGTGACGAGTTGGCGTCCAATGTCCTCGGCAACCGGGGTCGTCGAGTCAAGCGATAACAGGAGAGAAGCACGGAGTTGAGCTTTTGCGCGTTCGACTTCCGCTTCCGTCACCGAGAGCGACAAACGAGCCCATTCCTACTATCAACAAGGATGACATGCGATGATGTACTCTAAGAGTGAAATGAACGAGATCGTCTATTTGGATTCTGTTTTCCGTGACAAAGTAGATTCCCCATAGACCGGTATCAGAGTAAGAGGTAGAGAAACTCATGAAGGAATTGGCCAATCCATTCTTTGCAACGATGGAAGACAGACGACTGCCAAGGTGAGGCGCACTTCCCAATGCACGATCCCAGTTACCGACGATAGCCTGCATGACCAACATTGTCCAGTAATCAGGATGTCTGTGTCCAACTCCCTCGACAGCAAGCGCAATATGAGCATGCTGCATCGTATCATCTCGAATCCTAACTTCCGACCCAACAAATTTGGGTTTCGCCTTGTCACTCGCGCCAAGTTCATGCAACGTCGCCGAGGGCGGAATCTTGCCAAAATGCTTCTCGGCGAGCTTCACCAAATCTTCATGTGGTACACCGCCGGCACTAACCAACACCATCCTATCCGCCCGATAATTCTTATTGATGTATTCCACCAAATTCCCGCGGTTGATAGTCATAATATTCTCCTTTGGGCCGAGGATCGTACGCCCTAGGGGCTGCCCTGGGAAAGCCGTAGCATGCAAATGGTCGAAAACAACTTCTTCGTATTGTTTGTCTACTTCTTCTTGTTCTCGGAGGATGACTTCCCGTTCTCTTTCGATAGCCGATTCTTCGAATTTGGAGTTTTGGAGGATGTCGGAGATGATTTCGACGCAGGAGGGGGCGTCTTGTTTAAAACAGCGGGCATAGTAGACGGTTTGTTCACGGGCGGTGTAGGCGTTGAGATGGGCTCCCATGTTTTCGATTTCAAGTTCTAGCTGTGTTTGAGTGCGGGACGTCGTTCCCTACGATGTCAATTCCAATGTGATTGGAGGACTGAGGCTGACTATTGTACCTTGAAGGCGAGATGTTCGAGAAAATGGGCGGTGCCTGAGGTGGCATCTGTCTCTGCACGGGATCCGGCATCGATCCAGATCCCGACGGTGGCCGTCTGTAGGAAGGGAGAGTATTCTGTTGCAACAGAAAGACCATTTGACAGGGTTGTTGTCTGTGTTGGTCGAATGAGGGAGTTTGCGGGGGTTGCAAGTGCACGTGTGACGAGGGGAGTGAGTGGAGTGGAGCGGGGACGCAGGATGGAAGACACGGCGTTCCGCGTCAGAGCGGATGGAATGAGGAGTCTCGAAGCGGACATAATGAGACTCGTTCACGTTCCGAAGGGGGGAGAGAGAGCAGCAGCGCAGAGACAATTGGATGCTGCAGGGGCGCTTTCCACAACAGAAAGGATCGTCTCGATGTCCACTGTCCGAGGGATACGCTGTCGGAGGGGATGGCGATGGAGATGCAGCGGATGGCAGACGACGAGCAGACGAGTGAGTGATGTCCTTCGCTCGCCTTGACTCTAGAAAAAATCGCTGGCCGCTTGGCCTGCCTTTCGGCTTGTTGCAATTCTGACTGCAGCACTGATGAGGTAAGACTTTGATCCTTCCGCCAATCACAGCGGGGTAACTTAGGACGGGAGTCGCAGCGCCCCGGGAGGTTGACTGCCAGAGGAGCCGAGGGTTTGCACTCCCATCCCCATCTCCACCGACTGAAGGTCTCTCGAGAAGCCAGTGCTGGAGGAAACATCTGCATCGCGATCAATCCATTATGGCATCGTCTCTGCGCCTCATGCTGCGTCCATCCGTTCTCCCAAAGCAGACACACTTCACTCCATTTCCCTCCCGTCATTTCTCAACAGGTCAGTGATCTGCTCTCTCAATCTTGAATTGACAACTTCCCAGCCCGACCACTCCTCTTCCGTCGGACCCCCGCTGCAAACATCCTCCCTGCCGGTCCACGTACCTCCCCCGTCATCCCACACTTCTCGGACATTATCTCTAACGTGCCTACAGAGGTCATCCAAGGAACCGTGAACGACCCCGTCCCCATCCTTCCCTCCTCCAAGGCCCACGGCTCGTACCACTGGACCTTTGAACGCGCCCTCTCGGTCGCATTAATCCCCCTTGTCGTCACGCCCTTTGTCACGGGGTCCAGCAGCCCCATCTTGGACGCTCTCCTTGGCTCCAGCATTATCATCCATTCCCACATTGGGTTTGACGCCATGGTCACGGATTATATTCCTAAACGATCCCATCCTAAGACTAATACTTTCTTTATGTGGGGATTGAGACTTGCCACGGGGGTCGTCTTGATTGGGATATATGAATTCCAGGTCAATGAAGTTGGTATGTCCCCAAACCTCTTTACGTAGCAATTTGCGTTAACTGTGCTCAGGACTTGTGGAGGGAATCAAGAAAGTCTGGACTGCGTGAGTACAAGCATATGTGACAATAATTTGTTGATATATTCTGTCGATAGAGAATTTCAAAATCAATCTCCCCTGCGAAATCCCTCCTCTCCTCTCTTCCATCTTTTTAAATTCCCCCGTTCAAATAAATTACTTCCTTACAACCCCCAATGCCCTCCAGCAATTATAACTTCAACTTCCATCCTTCATACTTTATTCCTCCGGCAACTAAATTAACCAAAAAGGTATACAAACCTAAGATTGCCATAGCCAAAAAGGTCGGCGCATCAATGGTATCACCCTTCATACCCATATTAATGGCACCAGTCAGTAAATTAGCCTTAACATCAGCACTCACTTTCCGAGGCAATACGATTAAAAACACGGCAAGTCCATTGCGATTGATTGCATCCAGCGTCCATGGAACGGCGTCCTCATACGGTGTATTAGGATTGGGGAAGAACAGGATTTGGATAAGAAGATAGCCCAGTAGGAATGAGGTATTGTGAGCCACGACCCAGAGAACATAAGGAAGATTTGCCTGTATTGTTAGATGTGCGCCAACAGGGACATACGAATCGACGGCTGACTTGAAAGTAGCCCAAAGTAAATCGGAATGCTACGATACACACAATTGAAACGATCGATAACGTTATTGCGACGAATTTGGGGTTATTTTGCGCTGGTGAAGACGGCTTTCTCGCTGATGTTTTTGGGCTCCCCGTCTTTATAGATGCCTTGATGGACGACGTTTGAACTGACCTGGTGGGTAATATAATTCCTCCAATATCCAGACCCACCAAGAATATCGATAAATAGCCTTACATCAGACCTGTCTCCACAAACAAGTGAGATACCCAAGAAAGAAAATATTCCCTCTCTATTAGCACTGAATAACCCGTCGCGGTCTTTCAAAAAAATATAATGCGTAAGCGTAGGATACCCACCAAACTCAATCCGGCTCAACGACCATTGATAAACAATCATAATAACGCCCGCAAACACCGAAAAAGGCAACTTCTTCCACCTCAACAGACGTAACAGCGTGACACACGGCGGCAGCAAACCCAACGTTACAAAGAAATTCCAATGAACACCATACTCCGTAACATGTTCCTACATGTTAACCTTTTGTAGGATAAGCGGGTAGGGTACTTGGTATTCGAGACTTTTCGTTGTGATCATACGTCCCAATCCAATCGCAAGGACAATGGCACTGGATCGAAAAGCTTGTATGAGCTGTTGAGCAGGGGATATCCTCGGTTGTCGAGATGCCACGATGCCCATGGAAAACACAACAGAACCAACCCCTAAATCCATCTATCATCAGCCCACCGGTCGATGACTCCTAAAGCGAAGAGGTACGAGTGAAGTTCCCCAAGTCTCCGTTTTTGCGAAGCGCCGTGGGAAAACCTTGAAATCAACGGCAAGAATCGCAATGCATGTAATCGCCATCATCCCCCCTCGATACGCCGTCAGAAACGGATGAAGCCCGGACGACGACGCGTCACTCCTTCCCGCGTCGTCCTTTTTCCTTTGCGCTTTCAATGAATGTTTTTCCTTGGCGGGTTGAGCCGGGGGTTGAAAATAGAGGTACAGTGCTGGCGCGATGAGAAGGACGTTGAGGAGAATTGGGTGTGAAGAGTATGTAGTTGCGGCAACGAGTAGGGACAGTGAACTAATGGCGAAGTCGAGCAGAAACGCTAGAAGACCATAGACGCGGACATCCGTTGCTCGCGTTCGAGTCTGTAGGGCTGCCCATAACACATACGATGACTGCTAGTCAGCACGCGCAGTAACTTGGCGAGGTGGGGGGAAGAACGAGTCCAACTGCAGTGAGAGCGGATATTTCATGTAATGTGCCACCTGCAAGACCACTCACAAACGCTTCCTTCAACACTTTGTCCCTTGCCCAGCCTTCAGCCATTTCCTCTGTAACAACCAGGTGTGGTCGTCCTTCGCTTCGACGCGACTTCCGGATCTACAGTGATCGGCGGAATGCGAGAAGGATTTTACACACAAATAGCGAGCATCAATTGCACCACCACCTGCAAAGTAATTCTAGAATTGGAGACCTCATTTTGAAGTTAGTATCCTGAAATACGTTATACTGAGAAGACAGCACTTGTCTTATTCCTACCACAGAAGTATATTTGCTTTTCCATTGATTGGATTTGAAATCAGGATTTTATGAAGGGTTGGTAACAACTCGATTAATTCGGTATTTGAACGACGGTGTCTTCGAAGCGGCACTGGCACCGTTGCCTTCCAGGAATACAATGACCGAAAAAAATATTTAATGGACCGGTGAGATCGAATGAGGCGAAATTGAC
>Ga0335081_10011904_pt1 | contig 14078 bp, 13 predicted proteins | sample Lox_Sample_35_FD_206713 | JGI IMG/M metagenome (GOLD analysis project Ga0335081, IMG submission 206713) | Soil microbial communities from Loxahatchee National Wildlife Refuge, Florida, United States - Lox_Sample_3.5 | ecosystem: Environmental > Terrestrial > Soil > Wetlands | place: USA... | reverse complement strand
ACACGCGCTTGAGACATGGCGAGCACGGGCTCCGAACTGATTCCCGTCATGGAGGACCATGCTATGCGCACACAGCCGAAGGCTGCAACGAAGGGGCGCTGATCATCGATCCTCGCCGGCGCTAAGTGCGGCTCACGCAAGCCGCGGGCGTCCAAGTACTCGTTCCTCTTGAGCCCGCTTCAGCACTCAACCGGCCCGATACCAGCGAGTCGAGCCTGTCGCGAGCCGACGTCTCACCCAGCTTGCACCTCCCTACGAGGGTGCAAGCGGCGGTGGATATCAGCCGCCCGGATCAAGCAGCCGGCGGCGTCTGTCGGCGTCGCTTGCTCTCGCGCATCAATGCAGCCGCTCGACCGACTAGGTCGAGTGGATGCTCGCGGGCGATCCTCATCGCATACCCGCGGAGGCGCCTCCGTACAGCACTTGGATCGGCAGGCAACTCTGCGACTAAAAGCTGTAGGTGGCGGACCGGGCTGCCGTCGCAGCGCTTAGCCAACGACCGCAAGGACGTGCATGACGTCCGCGATCCACACTGTCGGTCGATGGCTGAGTGAAGGCGGGAGGTTCAACAGCGCCCGTCGCAACGATTGGAGTTCCAGTCGCGACTTCGCCTTCTCACCAGCTGCGAAGTAGCGGTCCGCAAGCACCAACTCGGTCACGAAAGCCGTTCTCTTCTTCTGAGACAAGGCCGAGGTCATTTTGATGCTCTCCTCGAGCAAGGTGAGCTGGTCGTAGAAGCCGAGAACTTTCACGCGAAAGGACATCGGCGTTGACTCGTTGCCGGCCGGGTCGCGTCCCGTGCAGGTGACGGTGACCGTCCTGGTGGTCGCGTGCGGGCCGAGCGGAAACAGGGTGCCAGAAGCAGGCGTGCAGGTCGTGACGATCTGAGCCGAGGTGTTGTCGGGGTCGGTCTCGGTGATGTCGTAGCTGACGATCGCCCCTGACGGTTTGACCGCATCGACCACGACGTTGGGGTGCTGCGCGAGGGTTGGCGCGGTTGTGTCACCTGTCGTGCCGCCGGTTCCACCGGTCGGCCCGCCTCCGCCTCCACCACCAGTTCCGCCACCGCCGCCACCGCTGCTTGCCTGAGGCGTGACGGTGATCGTGAATTGGGCCGTCCCCGTGATATCGGTAACTGAGCCGCTCATCACCGGTGCCGAGCAGGTCACGGTCGTCGTCCCGATCGGATATGCGATCCCGCTGAGGTGGTCACAAGTCACGGTGTCGGATGTGCCGCGCACGTCAGATGCGGTTGGCGGGACAAACGTCACCACAGCTCCTTCAGCACTGGTCGCTTCCACGCTGATCGGGTCTGGGACGTTGGCGAACATGGGCGGCGGAATCGTCACGCTGACCGTGAACATCACGTTTTGCCCTCGGCCGCTCGGGTCCTGTGGGTAACACGTAACCCAGGTCTCCCCCTGCAAGAACACGTCACCGTTGTTCGTGTTGCAGATCACGGTGACCTGATCGAGTGGATAGTCCGGATCATCGACGGTGAAGTTGAACGGGACGTGGGCGGCAAACGCTCCGTTCAGCCCGAACGTGGCAGGGACGACGATGTCCGACGGCTGCTCGAGCACCGGCGCAGACGTGGCGATGGCCGGCCTGGCCCCCGCACCGCCGGCGAACACCAACCCGATCACAGCCGCCGCAAAGAATGTGCCGGTACGCAGCAGCGACCCGAGGCGTGGCCGGGACGAACTCAGAGAGCGCAGAAGAACCCGGCGCACCTGCTCACCTTGGAGCGACGCCGGATCAACCCGTCAATAGCCTCGACTATTGCGCGATGGCCGGCCACTCTGGTCGGGTCACCACAAATTAGAAGAGGAGGTTCCTCGTGGTTCAGCCGCGGAACCCGTATGTGAAGGAAGCGGTCGAGGAGTTCCTGTGCACGAAGGCCGCCCGCGAGCAGGCGACGAGGGCCAGTTACTCGTCGATCCTCGTCGGCGCCGAGTTCGGGACGCGCAAACCCCTCGGCCGGCCGTTCGCCGCCTACTTCCGCAACCGGAAGTTCGACTCGCTGAGCCAGGCCGAGGTGGCGGCTTGGTTCGGGCAGCGCGTCGACGGTGGCGCCCAGAATACGAAGCATCGGATTAGCAAGGCGGCGCGCCACTTCCTCGGTTGGGCCGCCCAACGGGGCTACGCGTCGGGCGATCTCGTTTCTGCGGTCGAGCCCTTCCAGCAAGGCCGAGGGCGGATCGATTGGCTCGGCTGGGAGGAGATCGACCGGGTCTTGGCCGCTATCCCGGAGTTCCGGCTGCGCTTCGCCGCCGCCTGGCTGTTCTGCTCGGGCTGCCGGGTCGGCGAGGCGATCGCCGGCGTGCAGGCGGACGTCCGCTGGCGCGACGAGTTCGCGCTGTACGAGTGGACGATCCCGCACGCGAAGACGCACCGGGCGCGGATGGTCTGGCTGCCGCAGCGGCTCGGCGAATTCCTCGAGCGGGCGCGCGAGCGCAATCGGCCGCAGCCGTGCTGGCCAATCCTCTGGGACTGCACGGGGCGCGGCTTCGCCCGGATCGAGCATCCGGCGGCGCCGATCACGCAGCGGACGATCAACAGCGCACTGAAAGCCGCCCGCGAACGAGCCGGCCTCACCACCCCAGTCACGCCGCACGTCTGCAAGCACAGCTTCTGTACGAACTGGATCAACGAACACGGCCAAGGCGAGCTGGCGATGGAGAAACTCGCACGTCTCGTCGGTACCTCGTCCACCGTGCTGCGCAGGACCTACGTCCACCTCAGCTTCACACCCGACGACTGGGACGACCTACGCTCCTTCGGGAGCCCGAAGGGACGGGCGAGGGCTCTCGCCGGGCCGCCGGACAGACGGCTTCCGGGAGCGGCGGTGACCGAGCCTCGCGGCACTGTCGCACGCTGAGCGCCTGCCCTGCAAACCGGCCGCAGCTTGAATCGAGTCGGAAAAACTGCTAGCTTAATTAGAGAGATGAATTCACTGTTGACCGTGTCAGGTTCGTGTCAGAAGATAGTCCTTTTCTACGTCGTTCATGGTCTCATAGAGTCGCCTCGAATGAATCGAAGATCGGCTTCAATCCTCGGCTGTCGATCTCAGTCAAAATTCAATCACTAATTCGATCCCAGGTGCGCCCACCTCAGACGCGCACGACGAATCGATTGTCGATCGTCACGACGTAAGGTCACTACGGCGCTGTCAACCCAACCGACCTCGAGACATCACTTCACTCGCGATCATCGGAGGCCTAGGCGCCGCTTGCTGTTGGGGAGCAGGAACCTTCGCCTCGCGTGCGTCGAGCCGCCAGATGGGCGCCCTGCCAACACTCGGTTGGGTGATGATCGCCGGGCTTCTTCTCCTTGCGATCCCACTACTGGCCGGCAACGAGCCTCATCACACGTCCCGGGAAGCTTGGGTCTGGATGCTCATCGCGGGAGCCGGGAACGTCATTGGCCTTTTCTTCGCGTATCAGGCGTTTCGAAAAGGGGTGCTCTCGCTCGTTGCCCCCGTCGTTGCAACCGAGGGAGCAGTGGCAGCAGCGATCGCTGTCGCTGCAGGCGCCGCGGTATCGGCGAAGGTTGCCCTCGGACTCGTGCTGGTCGTGGCCGGCACCTTGCTTGCCGGGGCCTCCGGCTCGCAGCACGGAGCGTCGACCGCAGGTCTGGGGTGGGCCCTACTCGCAGCTTTGTCGTTCGGCGCAAGCTTGTACGCGACCAGCCGCGCGGGACTGGTCCTTCCACTCGCATGGGCGATCGCTCCGCCGAGGATCCTCGGCGTTCTGTTCATCGCGCTGCCTCTTCTGCTACTCGGGAAGCTCAAGACCAGCCGCCCCGCCCTCTACCTGGCGTGGGTCGCCGGCTGTCTCGAAGTCGCCGGATTCGCCTCTTACACGATTGGAGCTCGTCACTCCGTCACGATCGCGGCCACACTGGCCGCAACGTTCGGCCTCGTCGCAGCGGTTCTCGGGCGCGTATTCCTCAGTGAGCGACTCGCTCGCCGCCAACTCGTCGGTATCGCGACTCTGACCCTCGGCGTCTTAGCGCTCGCGTTGTAGGTGCCCAACGCTCATTGAGTTTTCACGCCGACGGCGTCATCATCGTGGAAAGGCAATTTCACACCGGATGAGGCGGGACTCGCATGAAGCGGCCTACGGTCCTCCTCGCATCGCTCAGCCTCCTGGTCGGGCTCTCGGCACCGGCGCCTGCCGTCGCGGCCGCGTCTGCCCAGCCCGACAAGATCACCGTGATCGGCGATTCGATCCTGACCGCCGTCCAGTGGAACCCTCAGCCGCTCGCGATTCTCGAGCACGGGCTCCCCACTATCGATCTGCAGATCGCCGTGTGCCGAAGCTTGATTGGGCTCGGCTGCCCGTTCGAAGGCCAGCGGCCGCCGAACCTCGTCGACCTCGTCCAGTCGCTCGGGGATGAAATCGGGTCGACCGTCGTCGTCGAGGTGGGCTACAACGATCGGGAGGACGGATTCGCGGCCGCCGTCGACGATTCGGTACGGGCTCTGCTCGCGGCGGGCGTCCAACGGATTCTCTGGGTCAACTACCACGACTGGGTGCCGCTGTACGCGCAGCTCAACACCGACCTCGCGCAGGCCGTCGCGAAGTACCCGCAGGTCACGATCGTCGACTGGAGGGACGACTCGCTGAACCGCTACTCGTGGTTCCAGAGCGACGGTGTGCACCTCGTCTTCCAGGGCGCCGTCGAGCTTGCGACGCTCATCAACCAGGCGCTCATCGATGCGCTGGCGCCGCCGCTCGTCGCGCACGCCCCGGCCGTGACCGTCACGCAGGTCGGTTCGAAGTACACGGCACAACTCGGCGTCTCGGGCGGCATCGGGCCGTTCCGGTGGCGCGTCATGGGGCAGCGTCTCGGTCGAGGCCTGCACCTCCTCTCGAACGGCGTCCTCACCGGGACGCCGACGCGTGCCGGGCGCATGCGCATTCACCTGCAGGTCTCGGATTCTTCAGGTGCGCTCGCGGTGCTTCAGCTCGTGCTGACGATCAGGCCCCGCGCAGCGACGCTCTGACTCTCCGATCAGCGCGAGGCGATCTGCCGCGTCGATCTGACGGTGAGCACGACGGTGACGTGCGCCACGGAGCCGCGCGCATCGGTCACGGCGAGCGGCAGGCTGAACGCGCCCACGTGGGTCGGTGTCCCGGTCAGGACTCCGCCCGCGAGGAGATGGAGCCCGGCGCGGCGAAGCGCGAGCCCGGTCGTGCGCCAGCGCAGGGGCGCCGTTCCACCGGACGCACGGAGCCGATGGTCGACGGGAACGCCGACGCGGCCGCGCAGCGGCTCACGTGCCGGAACTACCAGGGCCGGGTCCGGGTGGAGTGTGTCGAGGATCGCGGTGTGCAGCCACGATGCGATCGCCACGCCCCCGGCGGGCATGAGATGGATGAAGTCGTTCTGGTACCACTCCGGATGCCCGGCCGAATAGCTGTTCCAGTCCAGGATGCGAAGCTCCGGATGCCGTTTCGCGGCTGCAGTCAGGATGGCGTTCTTCGTCACGAACTCGGGCTGCACCTCGTGCAGGTTGACCCAGAGGACGTGCTCGACGCCGTGCTCGCGAAGCGTGTCGAGCGTGAGCTCGACATCCCCGGCGAAGTTGGCGAGCAGATCGTTGTAGCCGTCGACGATGACGACGACGGATCCGAGGTCGTTGCTCCAGCTGTCGATCACGTCGAGCGTGGTCGACACGTACGAACCGTTGAACTCGGCGCTCTGCCCGTTCAGGCGGCGCCCGACGCCGGCGTCGATCTCGAGGTCGAGGCCGCTCGAGAGGTCGGCCAGGGCGACGCCGTCCTTGGCCCAGGTGACGGAGGTCAGGATCGAGTCTGAGATCACCGAGACGCGCGGCGCAGGCGAGGCGGCGCCGGAGGCCGACGGAAACAGGCAGAGGAAGGCGACAGCGGCGACCAGAGCCGCTCCCACGTGCGTTGCGCTGCGCGGCATACGCAGAGTGGTTCGGCGCCCCGCCGCCGTGCCCTGTCACCCGATCGAGTGACCGGGCAGGACGGCGCCGCTCCCGGCTGTCTCGACCGGTGCCTCCCCTCACGACTAGCATTGACGTCCTTGATGCCGTCGTTCGACGCTGTGGGCTCTCGATGACGAGGACGGCTCGGCCCTGAGCCGTCGCGGGCTGATCTGGCTCCTCTCGGTGCCGCTGATGGTCGCGGGCTCCGAGGTTGCGCACGTCGTCGCATACCGCCTCGTCTATCCGAACCCCCTGGAGCGTGCCGCCGTGCTCTCGAGCAGCGGTCACGGGTACTTCGCCTATACGCCGCTCGCCCTCGCGATCGGGCTCGCGATGGTCGGCTGCGCCTGGTTCGCGCGAGCGTCGCAGGCACGCAGCACCGCTGCGTCGCCGATCGCCGTCTCGGCCTGGCCGTTCGCGGCGCTCCCGCCGGCAACCTTCGCGCTGCAGGAGCACCTCGAGCGGCTGATCCACGACGGCGCGTTCCCGTTCGGAGCGGTGCTCGAGCCGACGTTCATGATCGGCCTCGCTCTTCAGCTCCCCTTCGCGCTGGCGGTCTACATCGTGGCGCGACTGCTCCTGCGCGCGGCCGAGCGCGTCGGAGTGCTCTTCCGTGTGGCAGCTCGGCCCCGGCTGGTCGGTCCTGCTCGGCGTGTGTGGCCTCCCGAGACGATCGCCCTTCCGCGGGTCGCCCCGCTCGCAGCCGGCAGCTCGGGCCGCGGCCCGCCGACGGCTCCCTAGGGAGGTCTCCGTGCACGGTCGAACCGTGTGCTCGACCTGAAGGCGAGGTCCTGGACCGACCGCCCGGACAAGCGGCGGTCGACTCTGCACGCACCCTCCGCGCAAAGTCGAGGACGCAGACGAACGGCTCCGCCGAACCGTCTGCGTCGCATCTCGTTCGACAAGAGGAGCCGTGTGAATGGAGAGAGAAAGACCTGCCACAGCGCGACGCGGTGAGGCCCGCCTCGCACGCCGTGGTGCCGCGCTGCTCGGCGTGGCCGCCGGTCTGACGGCTGCGGGCGTGCTGGCAAGCATCGCGCTCGCCGGCCTGCGCTCGACCGCTGGGCATCCGCCCGCGACGACCGGCGCGATGGCCGGGATGGCGATGGGCACGACGACCACGGGAGGCATGGCGATGCCGATGCCCGTCCCCATGCAGACGCTCGGCTCGGCGACGTGGCAAGGAATGAAGATCGTCGCTCGCGCGTCGACGCCGCTGCCCTTCGTCGTCTTCACCGGGACCACGGAGCGAATGGTGAAACCGACGAAGAAGGACTCGATGCACCTGATGGTGATGCTGTCCGATGTCGAGGGCGGCATGCCGATCCCGTACGCCTCCGTCTGGGCGACGATCACGAAAGCCGGCAAGGTCGTGTTCGACGAGCGGCAGTGGCCGATGCTCTCGCGGTACATGGGGCCGCACTACGGCAACGACGTCGCACTGCCGGGCAAGGGGAAGTACCACCTGACCCTGCTGATCAGCCCGCCGCAGGCGGCCCGGCACATGGAGTACGCGAACGTCTGGCTGAAGCCGCATCGGGTGACGATGACCTTCGACTGGAAGGGCAAGAGCAGCGGGTAGTGCTCACCCGTCGCCGCTTCCTGATGACAGCAGCTGCCGCCGGGCTCGCGCTCGGCGGCAGCGGGCTCGCTCTCGACCGATCCCGTGAGAGCGACGCCGCGCCGCCGTCAACGCCCCTCGAACCCCTTTCCCACGGGCTGCCGGCACGCCAGCACGCCTGGGATTCGACGCTCCGGCGGGACCAGCATGCGAACCCCGTCGCACCGCGCTTCCAGCGGCTGCTCCTCTTCGACGTCGAGCACCGGCCGTCCGGGACCGACGTCAGGAGTCTCGAAGCGGTTCTTCGCGGCCTGGAGCAGCGCTACCCCTGGGGCCCATCGGGCTTGCTGTTCACGGTCGCCTGGGGGCCACGCTACTTCGAGCGGACGCTCGGGACGCGGTCGCCGGTGCCGCGCCCGAGGCCACTGTCGGACTTCGAGCTGCCGGCGCTCGACGACTTCGACGTGTGCGTGCACCTCGCCTCGGATGACGAGCAGAGGCTCGTCGCGGCCGATCGCGCACTGCGGACGCAGACCGGATCCATCGCGTGGAGAGAGACGCGCTCCGGCTTCGTCGGTGCGGGGCTGCCTGCCGCGAATCAGAGGGTGGCGGGCGTTCCGGCCGGCCACCCGGTCCCGGCGGCCGCGCCCCTCTACATGGGCTTCAAGTCCGGGTACCGGCGAAACCAGGCATCCGAGGATGCAGTGACGATCGCCTCCGGGCAGTTCACCGAGGGCACGACGATGCACGTCAGCCGGATGCGGCTCCGGCTCGACAGCTGGTACGGCCTGCTCGACGAGCGCGACCGCGTCGCGCGGATGTTCGCGCCGCAGGTCACCCCCGCACAGGTCGAGCGCTTCACGGTCGACGCCCCGAGCCACCCAACCCTCTTCGACCAGGCTGCGGAGAAGGACGGAGTCGTCGGTCACGCCCAGGCGACGGCGCGTGTGCGGCGCGCGGGCCGGCCGCTGATCCTGCGGCGCGACTTCGACAGCACCGACGGAGACGAGGCGGGGCTCCACTTCGTCTCGCTCCAGCGCACGATCGACGACTTCGTCAAGACGCGGACAGCCATGAACGCCGCAGGCGCCTTCCTCCTGAATCCCGCGATCACCGACACCGTCAACAACGGCATCAACGAGTTCATCTTCGTCACGCACCGGGCGAACTACTTCGTCCCGCCGCGGGCACAACGTTCCTTCCCGCTGCTGCCGGGGAGAGAGGCTGCCCTTGCCTAACCTGCCCGGGACCGCGACCCACTTCGCATGGACCATCGAGCCTGGAGTCGTCGCGGCTGCGATCGTCGCAACTGCGATGTTCACGCAGGCATTCGTCCGCCTCCGCCGGCGCGGGCGCACGGATCACGCCTCGTGGGACCGGCCGCTGCTGTTCGCAGCGGGCATCAGCATGCTCGTGCTTCCGCTCGTCTCGCCGCTCGACCCGATCGCCGACCGCTACCTGCTGAGCGCGCACATGCTCGAGCATGTGCTCGTCGGCGACGCAGCGCCCGCCCTGCTCCTCCTTGCACTGCGCGGCCCGCTGCTCTTCTTCTTCCTACCTGCCGATGTGCTCGGGCCGCTCGCACGCGTCTCGCCGCTGCGCCGCACGCTCGCCTTTCTGCTCGAGCCGAAGGTCTCGCTCGCGGTCTGGGTGACCGTCTACGCGCTGTGGCACCTCCCCATCGCCTACGACTACACGCTCACTCACCAGACCGTTCACAACGTCGAGCACGCCTGCTTCTTCGTCGCCGGTCTGCTCGTGTGGACGCAGCTGATCGATCCGGCGCGGCGGCACCGCCTGAGCCGTGGAGTGCGCCTGGGCTTCGCCGCGATCCTGTTCTGGCTGGGGACGATCCTCGCCGACGTGCTGATCTTCAGCTTCCATCCGCTCTACCCGGCGTACGCCGGGCAACCAGACCGGCTGCTCGGCCTCTCGCCGGTTCGCGACCAGCAGCTCGCCGGCCTGGTGATGATGGGTGAGCAGTTCGTCACGCTCGGCACCTGCTGCTTCTTCCTCCTCCTGCCGATCCTTCGCGGCCCCGACCGGCCGCTGCACCACCTCGTTCGGGAGCGCACAGCGTGACCGCACCGGCACCCTGGAGCTTCAGCTTCGAGCCGCTCTTCCTCGTTCTCGCCGCCGTCGCAGCCGTCGCCTACACGCGGGCCGCACGGCGTGACCATCCATCCCGCTGGCGGATCGCCTCGTTCGCGATGGGCCTGGCCCTCGTCGCGGGAACGCTCAACTCACCGCTCGAGACCCTCTCCGACCACTACCTGCTCCTCATCCATCTCCTCCAGAACGCGATGATCGCGGACTGGGCTCCGCCGCTGCTCCTGCTCGGCCTCACCCCGGCGATGCGCAGGCGGGTTGCAGTACGAGGAGGCCTCTGGTTTCACCGCGTCACCGACCCGAGGTTCACGCTGCCGTTCTGGCTCGTCGCCTGGTACGGCGTCCACGTCCCGGCCTTCTACGACTGGGCGCTTCGCAGCCAGTGGCCGCTCAACCTCGAGCACACGATCCTGATCACGGCCGGGCTCTGCTTCTGGTGGCCGCTGCTCGAGCCCGAGCCTCGCCGGCTGACGATCGGGCCGACACTCGCATACCTCGGCATCGCCTTCCTCACGTCGCCCTGGCTCTCGCTGATTCTGATCTTCACGATGCACCCGCTCTACACGTTCTACGAGCACGTCCCGCGTCTGTGGGGTCTGTCGGCGACCGAAGATCAGAACCTCGGCGGCATCCTGATGAACGTCGAGCTGACCGCGATCTTCTTCGCGCTGCTCGTCTACTACCTGCTGCACCTGCTCGCCGAAGAGGAGCGGCTGCAGCAGGAGCGCGATGCGCGCACGTTCGGCGGTCTGCGGTGAAGATCGGGGTCGTCGTCCCGTACAGCTTCGCGTTCTTCGGCGGTGTGGTCGAGCATGCGCTCGAGCAGGCACGTGCGCTCTCCGACCGCGGACACGACGTGCGAGTCCTGATCGGGAACGACCCTCCCGGGCGCCTGACGCGTCTCCTGCATCCAACGGCCGGGCGCTTCGAGCGGCCACCGTCTCACGTCATCCCACTCGGGCGGTCGGTGATCACGCCTGCGAACGACTCGCTCGCGAACATCGTGCTCAGCCCATCCGCGGTGCCACGAATCAGGCGCGCCCTCGCCCGGGAGCGATTCGATCTCCTGCACATCCACGAGCCCATGACACCGGCGATCGGAGTCGCCGCGCTCGCGCTCGCGACCGTGCCCGTCGTCGCGACCTTCCACGCGGCCGGCCCGTCCCGCTGGCGCGGCTTCGCAGCGTCGATGTGGGGATTCCTCCTCGAGCGGATCGACGTCCGCATCGCCGTCTCGGAGGCGGCGGCCGAGACGGCCCGCACCTACGCGCCGGGCGACTACCTCATTGTCCCGAACGGCGTCCGGCTCCCACCCCCTCCGACCCTGAGCGGCCGCCGCTCGCAGGTCGTGTTCGTCGGCAGGCACGAGCCGCGCAAGGGACTGAGCGTCCTGCTCCGGGCGTGGCCACGGGTCCACGCGGCCACCGGCGCCCGCCTGCGCGTCGTCGGCGCCGATCCGCTCGCCGTCCGCTATCTGATCGGGCGCGAGCGACTGATCTCGGCAGGCGTGGACCTGCTCGGCGCCCTCCCGGGCGACGAGCTCGAGCGGGAGCTCGCCGGCGCGAAACTGCTGGTCGCCCCGTCACTCGGGGCAGAGAGCTTCGGGATGGTGCTCACACAGGCGTTCGCCGCCGGGACACCCGTCGTTGCGTCCGACATCGACGGGTACCGCCGCGTCGCCGGCGAGCGCACCCGCGCGCGCGTGCCCCCCCGTGACGCCCACGCGCACGCTGCGGCGACGGTCGACCTGCTGCGCGACGAGGGCCGCCGCCTCGCGTGCGCGGCGTCGGCCCGCGCCGTCGCGGAGCGCGACTATGCGTGGCCGCGCATCGCCGGGACGCTCGAGGGCCTCTACCGCCGAGTGGTCTCCGTTCCCGGCGAGGCGGAAGCGGCCGCATGACGGGACGCGCTCCCGGCTGGCTGCTCCTCGCCGCAATCGTCGCGTCGGCCGCGGCCGCAACCCTGCCGCCGCGCGCCGCCGCCGACGGGGACCCGGCGAGCGACGTGCTCTACAGCCAGCGGGCCTTCCTGCCGTACGACGTGTCATTCCCGCCGAAGACCGCGGAGCAGCTCAGGCTGCTGCTGCAGGCGAGTGCCAGTGCCGGGTACCCGATCCGGGTCGCGATCGTCGCTTCGGCGTACGACCTCGGCTCGGTCGGCGTGCTCTGGGGCAAGCCCGAGACCTACGCCCGCTTCCTCGGAACCGAGCTCTCGCTCGTCTACCACGGCCTCCTGGTCGTCGTCATGCCGGGAGGGTTCGGAGTCTCCCGGGACGGCCACACGGCGGCCGCGGCGAGCCGCGAGCTCGAGGGCGTCGCCATCCGTGCGGGTGGACGCGGCCTTGCGCAGTCGGCGATCGTCGCAGTGCGGCGCCTCGCGCACGGCGCCGGCCACCCGCTCGTACTGCCGCGGCGCGTGGCCGGACGGCCGCCGCCGGTCCATCCGACCTCACACGCGCTCCGCAACACGATCCTCGTCGCCGCCGGGCTGCTACTGGTTGCGCTCGTGTGGGCTCTGAGCTTGCGGCTCCGCCCGACCCGGAAGGCCCGCCGGGCCCGGCCGTCCGCCCCGCGCCTGCGGGCCCTTCGCCCGCGCCGGCTCAGCCCGTACTGGCTGCTGATCCTCGCAGTCGGCCTGCCCCTCCTCGTGGCCGACGTCGTCGTCTCCGCCACCGAGACGCATGCCGCCCGACCGACCGGCGCGTCGCATCCGGCTGCGCCGGATGCGACGTGGGGAAGTAAACGGAAGCGTGCGCCGGCGTTTGCCCTCGTCGACGAGCACGGGCGGCCGATCGCCGAGTCGGCCCCCGGGCGGGTCACGATCGTGACGTTCATCGACCCGATCTGCCGCAACTACTGCCCGCTGGAGGCGCAGGTGCTCGACCACATGGTCAAGAGCGTGCCGCCACGAGCCCGGCCCCGGATCGTCGCGGTCAGCGTCGACCCCGCCGAGGACACCACCCACAACGTTCTGCTCGACCGGAAGAAGTGGCACCTCACTTCCGAGTGGCACTGGGCATTCGGCACCCCCGGGCAGCTCGCACGGGTCTGGCGTGACTACGGGATCACGGTGCAGGTGATCCCGCAGACGGCCGCCGGGATCACGATCAAGAAGATCGTCCACACGGAGGCCGCCTACGTGATCGACGCGGACGGCTATCAACGCGCGCTGTTCCTCTGGCCGTTCAAGACGGCGACGGTCGAGCTGTCCGTGAAAGCGGTTGCTGCGACGTGAGCCCGGCACGGAGCAGAGCAGTCGTCACGGTCGTCGCAGCACTCTCGCTGGCGGCGCCCGGGTCGGCGGCCGCCCATGCCGGCCCGGTCGCACCCGTCGCGACGAGCTTCGACGCGCGCATCACGACGCTGCCGAGCGGGATCAGTGCGCGAGTCGTCTCCGGCGACCAGCAACTGGAGCTGCGCAGCGCGCCGGGGCAGACGGTGGTCGTGCTCGGGCTGCTCGGCGAGCCGTATCTCCGCTTCGGCCCCGGTGGCGTCGACGTCAACGAGGCCTCGCCGACCAGCTTCCTGAACCGCGCACAGCCGCTGCCGGTGCCCGCAAGCGCCCTCGGCGGCGCACCGCCGAGCTGGCACCGTGTGAGCAGCGGCCGCAGCTACCGCTGGCACGAGGACCGCCTGCACGCGCTGGCGGTCGCGGACCGGAGACCCCGGGCCGGCTACGTCGGGGCGTGGACGATCCCGCTGCGCATCGATGGCCGCGCCGGCCGACTTGCGGGCGGGCTCTGGTACACCCCGCCGCCGTCCCGGCTCTGGCTCTGGCCGGTCGTGGTCGTGCTCGCCTGCCTGACGGCTCTGCTCCGCCTCCGCGAGCCGCGCCTCGACCGCCTGCTCCTGGTGACGCTGGGCCTCGTGGCGCTGGCCGCGATCGTCGCGGGGCACATCGAATCGAGCCTCGTTGCCGGCCTGCCGGCCGCTCCGGCCCGGATCGGCTGGCTCGGCTTCGCGTGCGCCTTCACGCTCGCGGCAGGCGCGCTGCTGCTGCGACGACGCTGGCAGGCGCTCGCCGGGCTCGCGATCGCGGCTTACGCGCTGACCGTCGGCCTCACGCTCCTGCCGACGCTCCGCAAGGGGCACGTCGTCATCGCGCTGCCCGCCTCCGTCGACCGGCTCACTGCCGTCACCGCCTTGACCACCGGCCTGAGCCTGCTTCTGGTCGTTGCGGCCCGTCCAGCCCAGATTCGTCCCCGAGAGAGGAGCGCGAGAACCTCGTGACCCAGACACGGAAGCCCGCAGACGACCCCGGCGTGACCGCCACGGCTCGCACCACGACCAGGATCGGCCGTCTGCTCGGCGAGATCGACGGCCTGATCGACGCCGACGACTCGGCCGACCGGCAAGTCACCGGCGCCCTGAAGACGTTCGACGACGTCAACGCGGCCGCGGTCGCGCATGCGTGGGACGCCTACAGCGTCGACTTGACGACGGATGC
>Ga0335081_10011903_pt1 | contig 14079 bp, 13 predicted proteins | sample Lox_Sample_35_FD_206713 | JGI IMG/M metagenome (GOLD analysis project Ga0335081, IMG submission 206713) | Soil microbial communities from Loxahatchee National Wildlife Refuge, Florida, United States - Lox_Sample_3.5 | ecosystem: Environmental > Terrestrial > Soil > Wetlands | place: USA... | reverse complement strand
GTCTTGGTCACACATGACCGCGTGTTCCGCCGAGTGAAAGGGCTAAGCAACGAAGACTGGACCAAGCCCTGATCCGTTCAATCCGTGGCCGGCTTATCTTCCCTAAGAACGATGGAACTGTTAATCCCACCACAGTTCTTCGCCGGATCGTAGGTCGCGTCGCCTTCGCGGTTTCCCTGGACACCGTGAAAATACAAAATGCCGCCTTTCACCTTCTGTGGCAATCCTTTGAATTGAGTTTTGCCATCCACATTGGTGGCCGCCTCAAGATCAAGCCGCCGAACTCCGGCAAATCCATACGCGATCTTGACTCGAATTCTCGCGTCATAAACCGGCGCTCCCTTTTCATCGGTCACGGTGAAGCTGACGGAGCAGGGGCCAGCTTCTCCATCCATCACAGGGACGGCGTGGGGATCGGGAGTCTGGGCAAATGAAAAAACCGCGGAAAACAGCAGACTCGCCGCAAAAGCAAAGAACCATCGGCCAGACATGAGCGACTCCTCGCATTACTATACATCGTGGATTTTGCGGTAGGGGCGAGGAGAAGCGGCCCCGGTTCTTAATATCATAACCTAACCATCGCTTGGGTTATAATAGATTATGGTTTCGCTGCGGCTTGGCGGAGTCCGATTCGTAATCTATTCGAACGACCATCCGCCGCGGCACGTTCATGGCTTTCGGGGCGAAACGGAGGCAATTGTGGATTTGAGACGAAACCGTACCGTTGCTTTGGCAAATCGGGACGACGCTGTTCGCCCCGCAAATGCGAAAAAGTCGGATGTGATGAAGATTCTAAAGGCGGCCGCGGAGCGCTTTGACGAGCTGTCAGCTCTATGGGAGGGCCTGCATGGGGAAAAATAAGTTGATGGATACGACCGGACGAGCCAGGGTCGTGGCCACGGGCGCCGAAATCGACCGCGCGGTCGAGCGTGCGCGGCGGCTACCAGATGAGCCGCATGTCACCCAAGTGGAATACAGACCGGGACCGGGGCTGGATTTACTTATCCTGAAACTGGGCGATGGCCGGCGGCACATGATCCCTCGAGAAGACTTACAGGGGTTGCGGTCGGGCACCAAGGAGCAGCTTTCGCGTATCGAGATCATCGGACGTGGGACGGGCCTGCATTGGCCCGATTTGGATGTGGACCTACATGTCCCCAGTTTGCTTCGCGGCCTCTATGGGACCCGGCGGTGGATGGCGAAGATTGGACGGCGAGGCGGACTTGTAACCAGCCCGGCGAAGAAGAAAGCCTCGCGAGCGAATGGGAGGTTGGGGGGAAGACCGCGGCGGGATGCGGCGGCGGGTGACTAATATACGGGGAATAAGCAGTTGGCTCCGAGCGTCATTAGGCGGAGCCGTCTGGCGTAAAACTACGCGTCGGTGCTCAAGGAGGTGGCTTTGCTCGCGTACGCATGTGTGTACCGCAATTATCGACCGAGCGCCAAGGAACGTGCGCACGCGGAGAATAGCGCCGCGTCAAAACGACTCCTCCGGGGCTTTCTAACCCAGTATGAGGAAGGCTACTATGACTGGGGTGATGCCCCTGGGTTCTTTGCCGCCGAGAATCCGGCCATCGCCGAGGCTGTTCGTAGGGATAAGCGGGAGCGGGAATCGACTGACCAAGCCCGCCGAACTTCGGTAAAAAAGCCGCCAGCTCTGGGCTGACGGCTGAATGCTGATTGCTGAATGCTTCTTCAGCTATTCTCGTAAAGCAACACGCCCTCGGCCTTCTCCGAGTCCACCGGGCGGTAGAACAGCTTGTTGTCGTCGAGGAAGACCTCGATGAACGCTGGCCTCGTGGTTATCGTCCCCTGAATCAACGCCTCCGACAGCGGGTCTTCGATATATTTCTGCAAAGCCCGGCGCAGCGGACGTGCGCCATAGCTGCGGTCGCCCAGCGTCTGATTGAGGACCCACTTCTTGGCCTCGTCGGTCACCGTGACCGTGATCGACTTCTGCGCCAGGTTCTGGTTCAACTGCGTCACCATAAGTTCCAGAATCTGGATCAAGTCGCTCTCGCCCAGCGCACTGAACAGGATGATTTCATCCAGCCGGTTCAGGAACTCGGGATTGAACGTGCGCTTGACCTCATTCTTCACCAGGTCTTCGACCTTTTCCGAGACCATGTCTTCCTTGCTTGACTGGAAGCCCAGACCTTCACGGCGCTGCAAATGCCGCGCCCCGATGTTCGAGGTCATGATGATGATGGCATTCTTGAAGTCCACGGTGTTGCCCAGCCCATCGGTGAGCTGGCCGTCTTCGAACACCTGCAGCAGGATGTTGAACACATCCGGATGCGCCTTCTCGATTTCGTCCAGCAGCACCACAGAATAGGGCGCGCGCTTCACCCGTTCGGTGAGCTGCCCGCCTTCTTCATAGCCCACGTATCCCGGAGGCGACCCGATCAGCTTCGAGACCGAGTGCTTCTCCATGAATTCCGACATATCGAAGCGCACCAGCGACTTCTCGCTTCCGAACATGAACTGCGCCAAGGTGCGCGCAACTTCGGTCTTGCCCACGCCAGTGGGGCCGAGGAAAAGGAACGAACCAATGGGCCGGTTCGGACTCTTCAGGCCCGCCCGCGAACGCCGGATCGCCCGCGCCAGCGCAACGATGGCTTTGTCCTGCGAGATGATGCGCTTGTGCAACTCTTCTTCAATGCGCAGCAGTTTGGCTGATTCTTCTTCTTTAATCGAGGTGACCGGAACCCCGGTCCAGCGCGATACCACATCCTCGATGTCCTCCCGACCGACAACGCCGGTGGAGGATTCATCGAGGTGGTATTTTTCGCGAAGGGCGCGCAGGTTCTCGCGCTCCTTGCGTTCTTCGTCCGAGTAGAAGCGCGCCTTCTCGAACTCGTGGTTCGCGATAGCGTTCTCCATGCGATGGACGATGAACTTAATGCGCTTCTGAACTTCGGTCAGTTCTTCCGGCAGCGAAGTCTGACGCAGCTTAACCCGGGCGCCGGCTTCATCCACCAGGTCAATCGCCTTGTCCGGCAGAAAGCGGTCCGGGATGTAGCGGTTGGAATGGGACACCGCAAAGTTGATGGCTTCGTCGGTATAAGTAACCGCGTGAAATTTTTCGTAGCGGTCTTTAATCCCAAACAGAATCTTGGTGGCGTCGCCTTCGCTCGGGGGCGGAACTTTCACCGCTTGGAAGCGGCGCTCCAGTGAGCGATCCTTCTCGATCGACTTGCGATACTCGCCCGGAGTGGTCGCCCCGATGCACTGAATCTCCCCCCGTGACAGCGCCGGCTTCAGGATGTTGGCCGCGTCCAGTGAGCCTTCCGCCGAGCCTGCGCCCACCAGCGTGTGCAGCTCATCAATGAAGATGATGGAGTTCTGCGACTCCATCAGTTCTTTCATGATGGTCTTGAGCCGCTCTTCGAACTGACCGCGGTACTTGGTGCCGGCCACGATCAACGACAGATCCAGCGCCAAAATCCTCTTGTCCGCCAAAAATGACGGAACTTCTCCGTCCGCAATGCGCTGCGCTAAGCCTTCCACGATGGCGGTCTTGCCCACGCCCGGCTCGCCGATGAGCACCGGATTATTCTTGGTACGGCGGCACAGAATCTGCACCACGCGTTCCAGTTCACCGTCGCGCCCGACGAGCGGGTCCAGTTGCGTATCCATCGCGGCCTGCGTCAGGTCGCGGGAAAACTCGCTCAATAAAGAAGATTCGCGTTGCCGTTGGGGCTGGGCTTTTTCCTGGCTGGTGCGGGCCAGCTCTTCGCGGATGGTCGATAGCCGCAAACCGCGCTCGTGCAGAATCTCGGCGGCAAAGCACTTTTCTTCTCTCAGTAGACCCAACAGCAAATGCTCGGTGCCTATGTGCTTGTGGGAAAGCCGCTCCGCTTCTTCCGCGGCATAAGCGAGCACCCGCTTACACTCGTTGCTCAGCGGCAAATCCACCGAGGTCGAGACTTTCTCCCGAATGGTGGTATGCCCTTCGATCTGCTTGCGAATGGACTCCACCGAGGCATGGGAACGCAGAAAGCGGTTGGTCAGGGCTTTATCTTCGCGCAGCAACCCGAGCAGCAAGTGTTCCGTCTCAATATATGGAGACCCGAACTGGCTGGCTTCATAGCGCGCAAAAAAGATGACGCGCCTGGCCTTCTCCGTATAGCGTTCAAACATAGTGCCCTACCCCCTGACTTCTCGCCGAGGCTGCCGGGCTAGACTCCACGGCCTCAGCCCTCCCAAAAATCATAGTCTGGTTGACATTGCAATCAGCGGGCCACGCTCTACTCAAACCTATCGTGACTCTGGTCCTTCCCTTTGAGTTACCAAAGACATCCCGCCGTCGTTCCCCACTGCAAGAGATTGCAACTTCACGTATTCCAGGTTGCGGTTCTCTTAATCTACCCATTCCGTCATGCCGTTCCATAAATGTCAATCGCCACAACGTGCTATACCCGTAGCGTTTCGGGTGCCACTTCCTCGATCTTCCCATCCTTGAGTCGCAACACCCGCTGGCACCGCCGGGCAAATGCAAGGTTGTGGGTGGCAATCAGGGAAGTTAACTGACACTCGCGATGCAATCTCGCGATCAGTTCAAAAATCGAGTCAGCCGTGTGGCCATCCAAATCACCCGTCGGCTCATCCGCCAGCAAAAGCTTCGGCTCGGTGATCAGCGACCTCGCCAAGGCCACTCGCTGCTGTTCCCCCCCGGAAAGCTCCCCCGCGCGATGCTCCGCACGTTGCTCCAACCCCACTTCGCGAAGCCAGCGTCCCGCTTTCTTCTGCGCCTCCTGCCAGGGACAATCCCGCAGCAGCAGCGGCATGGCGACGTTCTCCAGCGCCGTAAACTCCGGCAACAGATAGTGGAACTGCCACACAAAGCCGATTTCGCGGTTGCGAAACTCGGCGGCTGCGGCCTCAGACAGCGAATTCAAGCTCCGATGCGCGCAGTATACGTCACCCGCAGAAGCCCTATCAAGAGCGCCCAGGATGTGCAAAAGGGTACTCTTTCCCGCTCCCGATTCGCCCACGATGGCCAGCATCTCGCCTTTCGCCACCTGGAACGACAGATTTTCAAAGAGCACTACTTCCGACTTGCCGGATCGAAACACCCTCTGGAGGCCTTCAATCCTGAGCATACCTACATCGCTTAGATGCACCGGCTGCTCTCCTCGTCACATGAATCTAGGGCGACCTATTGCTCGGGACTTTTCATCCCATCGCCGCTCTTTCATTTAAACACGAGTTGGAGGTCGTCTGTTCTTGCCAGCTTCGACAATTGTGCCTCTATCTAAACCCCTATACCACAATTCACAAGGCGGCGACGTGACGGGAGTCACTTATCGTGGGAGACCCGCGGTCACTCATAGCGCAAGGCTTCCGCGGGCAGGATCCGCGCTGCCGACCATGACGGGTAAATGGTGGCAACCAAGGAGATTGCAATCGCCACCAAAGCCACCAGCACGCCATCCACCGCCCGCGGCGCGAAGGGCACATAATCAATGGAGTAAACCTCAGGAGCCAGGGTCAGCAGATGGTAGTGGCCTCCCGCCCACGAAAGTGCGTAGCCCAGCACCAGACCGGTCGCAGTTCCGATCACTCCAATCAGCACTCCCTGGGACACAAATATGCGGCGCACTTGCGACCGGCTCGTGCCCAGCGACATCAGCACGGCGATGTCCCGTGTCTTTTCCATCACCATCATGGTCAGCGAAATCAAAATGTTCAGCGCGGCGACGAATACGATCAGCCCGATGGTAATAAACGTCACCAGCCGCTCCAGCCGCAACGCCCGGAAGATGGCCTTGTTCTGCTCCATCCAGTTGGTGGCCATGAAACCCTTGCCCGCGGCTTGTTCGATTCCCTTCGCAATTTTTCCCGCCTGGTAAATGTCGTCAACTTTGAATTCCAGCACCGAGATCTCATCGCCTAAACCGAAAAGCTGCTGCGCATCGCTCAACCGTACGAACGCCCAGGAAAAATCGTAATCGTAGAACCCGGAATTGAAAATTCCCGCCACGCGAAAGCGCGAGTACTTCGGCACAATGCCAAATGGCGTCAGTTCCCCTTGCGGGCTGGTCACTAGAACAATCGATCCCACCGTCGCTGCCAGTTCCTCTGCCATGTCCTTGCCCAGAATAATTGGAGGCATGACCGCCACACGTTGTTGTACCGCCTCAAGCTCATCCGCACGTGTCGCGCGGGCGCCCTCGCTCGCAGGTCCCGCCGGTGTAGCCGCGGACGTCCCCTCCGTGCCCTGTTCCTCCAACACCTCCGCCGACCCCGCCTTCACCGTATTCAGCAGATCGCTGACTTTGCGTTCGTATCCCGGAATCAATCCTTTCAGCACTGCTCCCCGCGCTCGCGGCCCCCGCGAGATCAGCACCTGCTCGTAGATTGCCGGCGCCGCTGCCACTACATGCGGCTGTTTCGCCAGCCGCTCCATCAGCGGACGCCAGTCTTTGATTCCATCGCTCTCCACGCGCAGCAGATTGATATGCGAAGTCGAGCCCAGCAGACGCTCCTGCAAATCCTGGCGAAATCCATTGTTGATCGCAAGTGCGATCACCAGAGACGCCACTCCCGCCGCCACCCCAGCAATAGAGATGCCAGTAATGACGCCAATAAAAGCCTGGCGCCGTTTGGCACGCAGATAACGCGAGGCGATGAAGAGCTCAAAGCGCATGAGTTAGATGCTACGAATTATACGGTGTGGGCTAGGGCGGTATTCCTGTGGCCGGAGGGGACGGCCAGCCATCAGAGTCAGTAGAGGTCCGATCCGCGTTCTTACTGCGCAGCCGGGTTGATCTTCTCGACGTGGACCGTCTTCTTCGCAGTATCGAATCTGGCCTCCAGCGCCACATGGGCGGACGGAAAGTCCTTGACCGCTTCCGGATTCTCGACGATCCAGATTGCTTGATCATCGTCCGCTACAAAGACGGCCCGTTGCGGTTTCCATTCCGGGTGCCCCACCGCAGCACCTCCGCGCCAGCATTTCTGCACGCAATCCGCGCCGCCGGGCTTCATGTGCTTGCTTCCGCAGCCCTCATCGCTGATCCAACCGGTACGAGATGCATCCTTTTGCTGCACCGGCATCGATCCCAGGGCTGCAAGACCGCAAGCCAGCAGAAAAACCGAAACCATCCGGCTCCTGAGCATCCTCTCCTCCTTCTGATCGTCGATCCGTCGCCTCACCAGGAGGTCAGAAATTTAAGAAAGTCTACTACGAGTTGATGCGAATGTCCGGTGTCGGCCTGACCGTCACCGCTCTGGTTGACACTACCCTCCCCGCCTGACGACAATCAGAACCTATGCGCAATCTCCGCTGCGTCGTTCTTTTCATGCTCTGCAGCCTGACTGGCTATGCCCAAACCAGTTCCTATCTCTTCGTCTGGGCAGGCGACGACGCCAAACAGAGCGGCGACTTCCTCGCCGTACTCGACGCCGATCAGAAGTCTCCTCACTACGGTCAGCCCGTCGCTTCGGTCGCGGTTCCCGGCCCTGGTGGCACGCCCCACCATACCGAAGCCACCATGCCCGCGGACGGCTTCCTTTTAGCCAACGCCTTTGAGAGTGGCCGGACCACCTTGTTCGACCTGCGCGATCCGCTGCATCCGGCGGTGGTTATGTCTTTTGGCGATCTCGATGGCTATATGCACCCGCACACCTATATTCGCCTTGCCAACAACGACGTGCTCGCCACTTTCCAATATCATGGCGGCCACGACCCGAAATCTGATGGCGGCGGCCTGGTCGAATTCACCGAACGCGGCCATGTCATCCTCACTGGCAGCGCCATCGACCCAAGCATCAAGGGCGAACTCATCCGTCCCTACAGCCTTGTGGCCCTCCCCGCGCTCGACCGCGTCGTCAGTACCAATACCGCGATGCATGACAAAGACGGCGACTCGCGCACTGTACAAGTGTGGCGTCTCTCGGATTTGAAGCTGCTGACTACGCTGGTCCTCGAACCCGGGCCACGCGGCTCGGAACAGAAATATCCCGGCGAACCGCTGCCCCTGAACGACGGCAAAACTGTGCTCATCCATACTTTTGCGTGCGGTTTGTATGCTGTCGACGGTGCCGGGACGCCCCATCCCTCGGTTCGCTACCTGAAGACATTTGACGGCGCTCAGTGCGGCGTGCCCCTGCGCATCAGTCATTATTGGGTGGCCACGCTGAGTACCGTCCACGCCCTGGCTTCCTACGACATCACTGACCTTGATCACATCCGCGAAGTCTCCCGCATTACCTTCGACGACAAGCAAAAGCCGCACTGGATTTCTCCCGACGCCGATAACCGCCGAATCATTCTTAACTCCGGCGAATACGGGGAGCATCGTCTATTCATGGTGAACTTCGATCCGCAAACTGGAGCATTGACCCTCGACAAGACTTTCCGCGATCCTGGCAGCGACAAACCTGGCGTCAGCATGGACGGCAAGTCCTGGCCGAACGGCTTCAAATGCGATGCCTACCCGCACGGGGCGGTGTTCTCGCGTGCCGGCGCCGATCCCCCAATCTCTTCGCCATAACGTAATCCAAACCGTGCTATAACTTCCCCACATGCCGACCCGCCAAGGATCCATCCGTCTCTTCCATGCCGCCGGCATCACCGTCTTCCTGCACTGGTCCTGGTTTTTAGTAGCCGCGTATGAAATTAACGGCCGCGGCAGAAGCTATTCCTCTCTCACTTTCAACGTGTTGGAGTATCTGGCGCTGTTTCTCATCGTGCTGATGCATGAATTTGGCCACTCCCTCGCCTGCCGCCAGGTTGGTGGCACGGCAAATCAGATCGTGTTGTGGCCGCTCGGCGGGGTCGCTTACGTGGACCCTCCCCCGCGCCCGGGCGCTACTCTCTGGAGCATCGCCGCCGGACCGCTCGTGAATGTCGCTCTCCTTCCGGTGTTTTCTGTGCTTGTCCTGCTTGCCCGATCTCTGAACTGGCCGCAAGCCATGCCTGACGTCTACGCCTTGCTTCGAAACGTCTGGCTCATCAACCTGGTCCTGCTGATTTTCAACATCCTGCCAATCTATCCTCTGGATGGCGGCCAGATTCTTCGCTCCCTGCTCTGGTTTGTTCTCGGACGCGCCCGCAGCCTGATGGTGGCTACGGTTTTCGGCTTCGTCGGCGTTATCGCTTTCATCGCCCTCGCCTTGTGGGTGCAATCCCTCTGGTACGGGGTTCTTGCCGTCTTTATGCTGATGAATTGTTGGAGGGGCTTGCGGCACGCGCAATTCCTGTCGCGTTTGGCCAAGTTACCGCGTCGCCATGGATTTGCCTGTCCGCGCTGCAACACCGCGCCCCCGGTCGGAGACTTCTGGAAGTGCGGCCAATGTGGCCAGCCCTTCGATACTTTCCAAACCCAGGGCGAGTGCCCGCACTGCGGAGCCCGCTTTGCCGCCGCCCGCTGTCTGGACTGCGGCGGGCTGCATCCCATGAGCGAGTGGTTCGCTCCCGGCAGTGGGGCCAGGCTGTAAACTGCAAGTCGGCGTGTCAACCAAGGCAGGAGAATTTTGCATGAGCGAGCATACGGTGCGTTTTATCGTCGATCTGACCATCAACGAGAGACAATTCGAGGCATTCGAGGCCATGGCCAAGACCATGATCGCTGGCACTCAAAAGGAACCGGGTGCCCTGGGCTACGACTGGTGTTTAAGCAGTGATCGCAAGCGGTGTCGCATCGTCGAGACCTACGCAGATCAGAATGCCGTGCTGGCGCACCTGACCAGCCCGGTGGTACGGGAACTGGTGCCGAAACTCTTCCAGACCGCGACCCTCAACTGCTTCGAAGTTTATGGAGACCCCGGTGCCAAGTCAGCCGAAATCCTGGCTGGAGTCGGGGCTGAGATCTTCCCCCTCTGGCGCGGCCTCAGCCGCTGACGGAACACGCTGTGGAAGTTGACTTTTAGGAAGCGCGGTTCGGAGTGATGGGATTGAAGCAACTTCACCTGCCCAGCCTCGGCACGATGGCAGGCACTCGCGCCTTGTATCGCCGATACGTCTCACCGAATCGGGCTTCCAGTTCTCGGTCCTCCATCCGAATCATGACTGCGCCCGTAACCACGGCGAACACCGTGAGCTTATAACAAGCCATCAGCCCAGTCCCGATACTCCACGCCGCCATTTCACATAAGTGTGCCAGGTATACCGGATGCCGCACTCGGGCCCGAATCCCCGTCATCACCAGCCGCTGCTCGTGACCGCCTGAAACCACCTCCGGCAATCCGCCCAGTTGCCGTGCGCTGAAATTCTTGCTCGATTGCGAGTACAGCCACAATCCCATGCCAAACAGAAGCAACGCCGGAACCCATGTCCATTCACTCGAGTAGAAGCCGGTCCGCCGCCCGCGCACCGTGATGATCCCCATCACCGCCCACATCGTCATCCAGGCCGGCAGCAGCACGAGATACGGCGATCGTTTCCGCGTCCGCCAATACTCTGCCCGGGGATGCACCAGAAACCAGAAGCAGGGAATCGTCGAGTACACCACGCAGGCCAGCCATCCCAGCAGATTGAGCCATCGGATCATCGAATGATTGAGTCATTGTCTCATCCGATCCGGGGGATCCCTCAAAAGGCTGCCTTGCCGTTCACTGCGTCCTCTGCGGCCGTGCTCTGCGTCCTCTGCGATTTAAGACTTTGCCGGAGGCTTCGTCGAGTCTTGGCTCCATACCGTGTCGTCGGATTTCCGCTTTTGTGGCACATTAGATATTCATGTCCACCTCGCCCGACCTCAGGCTCGCCGGACACATCGCCTTTCATTCTCCCGACTTCACTGCCTACGCTATCGCCCGCTTCTGCATCGTGGTTGCGCTGGAAATGCAGTCCGTAGCCATCGGCTGGCAGGTTTACGAAATCACTAAGCGTCCCCTCGACCTCGGCCTCGTCGGCCTGGCCCAATTCCTTCCGGGCATCGCCTTCTTCCTGCCAGCCGGCCATACTGTCGACCGGTTCGATCGGCGCCGGCTCTTGATCGCGTGTTACGCCGGCTTCGCTGCCTGTTCGGCGCTGCTCTTCCACTTCGCGCTGCGTGGAATGAACTCTGCCCGCCCCATCTATGCAGTCGGAGTTTTGCTCGGCACAGTGCGATGCTTCAATTTTCCCACTGGCCGTGCTCTGCTCCCGCAACTCGTTCCCCCAGAGCATTTCTCTAACGCCGTGGCCTGGAACTCCAGCATCTTTCAGGGTGCAACCATTCTCGGTCCAACTTTCGGCGGTCTAATATATGCTTTTTTTCGCGGATCCGCCGCGGTGTACGCAATCGCAGCCCTCATCGCCCTGGGCGCAATCGTGTCAACTTTGAGGATCAAAACCCGCGAAGAACCTCGCCCGCGGGAGCCCATCCGTCTGGCCACGGTTCTGGCCGGCTTCGGCTACATCTGGAGACAAAAAGTGGTCCTGGGCTCCATCTCGCTCGATCTGTTCGCCGTCCTGCTGGGCGGCGCAGTCGCGCTGCTGCCGGTCTACGCGCGCGAGATTCTTCACACCGGCCCCTGGGGATTAGGCCTGCTGCGCAGCGCTCCCGGCGTGGGCGCCGCTGCCATGGCCATCTTGCTGGCGCATCGCCCGTTAAAGCGCCGCGTCGGCCCCGCCATGCTGTGGTGCGTCGCTGGATTTGGCGTGTTCACCATTATCTTCGGCCTTTCGCGCAGTCTCATCCTCTCGCTGATCTCGTTGCTGCTGGTCGGCGCCACCGACATGGTCAGCGTCGTCATCCGCGCGATTCTGGTGCAACTCGGCACGCCCGATGCCATGCGCGGCCGGGTCAATGCCGTGGATATGATCTTCATCGGCGCCTCCAATCAACTCGGCGAATTCGAGTCCGGCCTCACCGCCCATTGGTTTGGAACCGTACCCGCCGTGGTGTTGGGGGGTGTGGGAACGCTGCTGGTGATCGTGATCTGGGCCTGGAGATTTCCCGAACTGCGGCAGGCAGACCAGATGCTCAGCGCTCACGAACCTGTGTGAAAACCGGTGGAGTGGTGCTTCACCCCGGCAATAAGATCCGAAATCTGCCCCAGCCGCGGAGCGGCGCAAGAAGAGTCACTTCGCCCGCATGACCGTCTTCGCCGAACTCATGTTGTCGTAGCGGTCGTAGACCCGCACTACCACCACATGATCAGCCGCTCTGGTGGTGCCCGCCGGTGTCGGCGCGTCGAAGTCGTAGTTCTCGTTCTTTGAATCCGAAAGCTGGCCTACCGGCTCGACAAACTGCCAATCGCCGGCATCCACCGAATACTCCGCCTTCTTGATGGGAGAAAAACTGTCCTGCGCGCCAAAAGTCACATGAATCTCCGCTCCCGCAACCGCAGCTTTCAGCTCTTTGATCTGTGGCGGAGTGGTGTCCACTTCAAACCGCGCGCTTTCCCGTTCTGCGCTTAACCCCTGACCCGGAGAATGCGACGGCGCGTCCGAAGCCACCACTTTCACCATGTAGCCGCCATCCGGAAGCAGCGAGGCATCAAAAGAATAGAATTTGTCGGAAAGATTGTCTTTGAGCAGAAGCCACCGGGTCTCCCCATCTCCGCGGTAGTAAACCGAGTACACCATCTGGTCATCGTTATCGTCGTGCACACTCCACTTCACGCCCACCGATTCGCGGTCGCGACTCGCAGGCGGTTGTACATCGAAGTGAGCCTGCCCGCCCCCACCCGGGTCGCTTGCGCCGGCCTTAGGCATCGACGGATAGCGCACCCCCGTCTGCACCGTCACCTCATCGAAATCCGGCGCGACATTCTTGGGGAGATAGTTGAGCGTAACGCTCTCCACTCGCGGAGCTACGCTGCCAGAGTGCAGTACCGCCTTCCATTGCACGAACCGCGCCGAGGGAACGCTGATCATGCTGTCTTTGTCCAGCTCAACCTTCGTCCACGGACTCCAGTTGCGGTCAGGATTGTCCACGTTGCCGCTGCGCGCAAAAAGCTCCACGCTGCCTGCCCCCCGGAACTCTGCACGTCCCCAGCGCGAGAAGATATGCGCATCAAAAACATCACTCTCATAGCTGCCTTCCGTGGCCGCCGGCCCTCCCAGCAAAAACACCTTCCCCAAATTGCTGGTGGAGGCGTACAGCCCGTTGGGAGCCCCGGCAAACGCTGTGACCTGGGTGGCGCTGGCTTTCCGCAAATCGGTGAACCGATCCTCGCCGCTAATCGCGAAGACGTGCCCGCGATTGCCGGTTCCCGCCAGCAGCACGCCCTGCTGGTCAAAGGCCAGCCCATACACCAGGTCCTCGCGCGAACTCCAGATCCTTGACGGCGAACCATCAGGCGCAATCCGATAGACTTCCGACCCGCCCGCGGCCCCGGCTCCCGAGATCGGAACGTTAATCACCATCGGCGGAGCTGCGCTCGGCGCCGCACTCGCCCCAGTCTGCGCTCCGCCGCTGGGAGCTGCCGGGGGAATCGAAATCGGCGCCGCCATGAAATTCGGTGGGCCCGAAGCACGTTTCTCTCCCACCCCGGCCGCGTAAACATTCCCATCCTTATCGATCGCGAGTGCCGTGATCTCTTTCTTCGGCGCGCTGTAAAGTACGAATCCTTCCCCGTTCGGCGAAATCCGGTACACCAGACCGCTGCTGTCAGATCCCGCAATCAGATTACCCTTCTGGTCGAAAGCCAGCACCCGTATGTGCGATTCATCGCTCTTGAAAAAGACCGAATGCTCGCCCTTCGGAGTCACGCGGAAAATCTGCCCCTGGTCGCCCGTAGCCGCAAACAAATTCCCCGCCTCGTCAAGAATGAGGTCCCAAATGTACTTGCTGCCGGGATCGAAATAGACTGACGAACTCCACTCCGGATCAACGGTCGAACCTTTCTCTCCGGCCACCGCCTTCTCTTTCTGCCCAGCGCGACGTTCAAGTTTGTAAATCTTCCCATCAGGATTCGTGGCCGCGAACACGGCCCCGTTCTTGTTCACCGCCAAAGCCTGGACCTGCAATTCCTGCGGCTCGAAAATCACCGTGGACTTGCCCTCCGACGTGATCCGGTACACCCGGGCTGGAGACCCCGCCGCCGCATAAACATTGCCCTCGCGGTCCGCCGCAATCGACCAGATGTAGGCCGAGGGCGTCGTCGCCAACAACTTGAACGCGGGCGCCAGCTCCAGGCCAC
>Ga0335081_10011902_pt1 | contig 14080 bp, 11 predicted proteins | sample Lox_Sample_35_FD_206713 | JGI IMG/M metagenome (GOLD analysis project Ga0335081, IMG submission 206713) | Soil microbial communities from Loxahatchee National Wildlife Refuge, Florida, United States - Lox_Sample_3.5 | ecosystem: Environmental > Terrestrial > Soil > Wetlands | place: USA... | reverse complement strand
ACCAAGCGGGCTGTAAGGAATCATCCCAAAGACAATACTATCGAGTCTATAAATGTAAGAAGTGCAATATGAGTCGCACCATCCTTTCCTTGATACGACTTGCATATCGGGGACTTGGAAAGGAGCAAGTCGTGGTCATCGCTGAGGAATGTGGAACTGACATCAGCCTGTTGCCCAAACATGAAGGCGAAGACGGTGATCGAACCCACTAACAGACATCGCTAACTGGTTAGACAGGGTCATCAAACATCCCGCCGTCCATTCCGAATCACCGAGAGTCACCTCATCCCAAGATGGAAGGGTCGTTGGCATCGAACAAACTCCGTCAACCGAAGAAAGCGAGCTAGATCATCTTCAGGCCGAGATCCAGTCATTACAACTGCAGTCCTCCAGCGACATCGGAGAGAACTCTTCAAATGGCCTCACGGTTAGGCATAGGCTTGAGGAAAGGCATGGAGTCCGTGTCGTCTATGTTCTGTGTGACAAGCAGATGGACAGGAGAGGGTTTCGAGACAAGCTGCACCAAAGTGGGACGAAACGTGAGGGGATCTCGAACATATCGCTGGTGAGGGAAGGTGTCATGGAAGTCATCGTCAGAGAGGATAGTTATGATGGATTCGTCAGCTCCATGTGCGAGAGCGGGTTCAAGGTCGATCCGAGTATGGATCCCATGGACGAAAAGGACCCTCTATGGTTGGCACAACCTGGAGAGAGCATATCGGCTAGAGTCAAACAGAACTTCATAGATCGTCTCAGGCGAGACATTAAAACCGTGAAGAAGAGAGATGCTAGGGACTTTCTCAGCGAGTGGATTAATGTAGTGAATTGAGATCTTATATCCCATCCATCCTGTGACCGCTTTCTTGTTAGGGCTCCAGCCAAATGCCATGTCAGTAAGGGTTGGGTACTCCATCCCGCACCATCCTGTGACTGCTTTCTGGTGAGGGCTCGAGCCAAAAGCAATGTCAGTAAGGGTCCCGCACCGCCCTGTGACTGCCTTCTGGTGAGGGCTCGAGCCAAATGCCACCCCATCCCACACCGTCCTCTGACCGCTTTCTGGTGAGCACTCAAGACAAAAACACCATGTCAGTAAGGATCGGGTACCTCAACGTCCGTGGTCTCAATGTCGAGAAGCATGAGGCATGTATCAGGCTCATCGACTCTGGTAGACACCGATGGGGCGTCACGTTGACTGGCGTAGGAATATTCGATATCTTGGTGCTGTCAGAGACTTGGTTTGTACGCTATGATTATATGGCACACCCATACTCGATCGCACAGAGTCTACGTCCTGAGAGGAAAGGTAACAGCCGCCACACCGGAGGCCTCTTGGTGATGGCCAAGGACGGTGGTCTAATCCATTCGGTGCAAACCTCGAGGCACTGCATCCTCATGAAGATCGTTGGTGGAGTGGGCGTCCTGTCCGTTTATCTACCCCCCTCCCTAAGCACCCATCAAGTGGGAGTGGAATTGGACTCATTCCCAGATCATCGCTATGATGTGATCGTCGGCGACATCAACGTCAGGTTCGTAGGCCTATCGAAATCTCGCTCGACATCGACGCATGAGAAACAGTCCTTCTGGAATCGATGGAACAGGGAAAACGGCTTCGGCATGGCCATACCGAGTGAAGAGCCCGTCAGAGTCACAATGGAACAGCGCCGAACACTTCACAAGGGGGGGCATTCACTGAACCCGTCGACGGTGGGAGACCGCCTTTCGATGTGCGCCAATCCAGAACTAGATCACGTCCTCAGGAGGGAATCGACAGAGGTCAAGGTGCAGTTCTTGGAAACCAAACAATTCGGGATCGACACCGACCATGAGTATCTCATTCGATGCTCGTTTCCCCTCCCTGAGGGAATCCTTCTCCAGGAGAAAGAGAAACCGGGGCTGGGACGCTTCCGATTGGAAAACCTCAAGAAGGATGGATTCCGCGAGAGAGCCAAGCGATGCTGGACTCATCTCGACTCTGAAATAGACTGGGACATTGTGGACGTGGACCGATTCGATTCGACGTTATGCTGCGCCATTCAGGCGGTGTTCGACGAGTCGCTAGGAACGTATGACGCCATCCACTGCAGAAAGACCCGAGATGTGGCAGGCCCCAGGCTACAATCAGAGCTGTCAGACACCGCGCCAATACTTCTGTTCAAGAGGAAGCAGCGAGGGCTCAAGAAACGTCTCACCATCACTCCGGAAACAGAGGGACGGTCGGCGATGGAAGAATGCTCTGAGAGGTTCTCAAGACTCTTCGACAACCCTTCCAACGTAATCCTCCCTAAGGTCGACCATCGAGACGCCATCGTCGATGAGCTGCGGGAGAGGGTCTGGCCACGGGAGATCGGCCGGTTCATAAGGGAATATCCAAAGGACAAGGCTTGTGGGGCCGATTCGATCCACTCGATCCTCATGTCGGCCTTACAGGACACGAGCTTCGTCGTGAGGTTGTCAGATCTCTTCGATCTCTGCATCAGGGCAGGCAAGACTCCGCGGAGGTGGAACGAATCGATAACGTACCTCCTGCCGAAGACGAACGAGCCTCCGGTCACCAGCGACACCGTCCGGCCCCTGAGCGTCTTGCCGATGTTCCGTCGAGCGTTCGAGAGCCTCATCCTCCCCACGTTCACTGACGAGAGGCACCATTTCGCGAGACTGCACCCGTGCCAAGCGGGCTTCAGAAAGGGATACTCGACTCTCACTCACGCCACGATCTGTCACCACGCGCTGTCGACTGGCGCCGTCTCCCTGGCGGTATTTCTGGACTTCAGATCCGCCTACGACGTGACTCCAGCGGCCAAAGTGATCGAGGCCCTAGGACGCCGGGGGATGTCGCCGCTCCTTCAACGCCTGGTCCACTCACTCATGTTCGATGACGCCAGGCTCCGGCTGGCGGTCAATGGCGACCTTTCCGACCTGATCACGAGGTCCTGTGGCCTCCCACAGGGCTCGATCCTATCGCCGATCATCTTCGACATGTTCATAGACTCGCTGGTCCGGCGACTCAACATCGGGCGACCTGATCGCACTGTCCCGAGCTGCCTATTCTTTGCCGATGATGGAGCATTGCTCTGTGAGGGCATGGGCGAGGCACGCAGACTGTTGAGGATTGCCGAACACTGGGCCAAGGACAACGGGATGGCCTTCAACGTACCCAAGTGTGGAGTCATACACAGGGACCCTTCGGCGAAGTCACCCCTATCAGTCGATGGGTCGGAGATACCGACGGTGGACACGTATAGATATCTAGGCTTCAACGTCACTTCGAGGGGGATCGACTTCGCCGCACACGTGGTCAGCAGGGCGGAGGCCGGACAAGCGTTCCTGGGTTTCGCCAGGGCCCAATGTACGGAATGGGTGCCCTCCGCTCGTCGCAGTATCTACAACACGTTCATTCGGCCACAGCTGGAGTATGGCGCGCCACTCATATATGCGCATCGCACGATCGATGGGGACAAGTCACTCCTCAGGCCATTACAGGACGTACAGGACCGGGCATTGAACTGGATCTTAGGCAGCGAGTCCAAACACTACAACGTCCTCCGGGGCATCCTAGGCACCGAGACGGTAGAGGAACGGCTGAGACACCTGCGAGCCGGGTTCCAACGTCACCTTCACGAGACGAACGACGAGAACCCGATACGGGCCCTCATCGTGGCCTCACTCCCGGGGGATTTGCTGCATGCCCTGAGGTCAGATGCTCTGTTCGACGAATTCATGGCGGGCCGAACGGGCGGCGGGCACCTAAAGGACTCACTCCGTGAATTCCTGCTCAGGAAGCGAAGGGCGACGGTGTCGAACGGCAGGTCAATACTCGTCGGCTACGTCCCTCTCTCGGCGAGGACGGATGGCCTGGTCGATCGGGTGCTTATGTCGCCGGCCAAGACACAGCAATGCTTCGTCCTCTGGAGAATCGGCAGCCTCTTCACAAATAGAAAGTGCCCGTGTGGCTCGAGATGGCTCAGGGGGCATATCCCCTGCCTGTACGATGACCCACTGTCCGCTGAACTCAGAGAGGCATTCAGGGAAGCGAAGGGGACCATGTCAAAGAACTTTTGTAAGCTAGACTTTTTACTCAATAGGCAAGAATGGGAATGGGCGGCGAGATTGATAGCGAGGTGGACGGAGGAATTGAAGGTGGAAATCCCCGATCGTCGGGAGGTAGCGCAGGTAGTCCAGACTTGAATTCAAACCACATCATCGGAACCATTGGAAGAGCAGCTTAGGTAAGCCCAGTCGGAATTAAAATTTGCCATACCGGCCAGCCTAATTCACCCAAACTCGCCGCAATCAACACTCCAGGCCACCTCGCCATGCGCTGTACTGTCATCACACATTAAGCATCCATTAAAGCCCTTACCAGCGACGCCGGTCCAGATTGAAATTTGACCCTCTCGCCGCACCCTCTCGCCGCACCCTCCCACTGAACCCTCCCACTGAACTCCCGCGGCACCCTCCCGCTGCACCCTCTCGCTGCTCCCTCCTACTACACCGTCTTACTATATACCCTTCTGCTGTACCCTCTCACTGCACTCTCGTACTATACCCTCTCACTGTACTGTCTCGCTGTATTCTCTAACAGTAGCCTCTCTTGCCACACCTTTCTGCTATACCCTCTCACTACACCGTTTCGCTGTACCCTCTTGTAGCACCCTCTCGCTGCACCCTCTCGCTGCACCCCTCTCATTACACTGTCCCACTAAACCCTCCTGCTGCACCCTCCTAAACGCACCCTCTCGCTGCTCCCTCCTACTGTACTCTTTCGCTGTACTCTCTTACTATATTGTCTGATGGTAGCCTTGTCACAGTACTTTATCTTTAGACATGGCGCCAAATTCAACAAAGGAAGGACGGAAACGGGACTTAAAAGAGAAAAGGCTTCGAAAAAAGGTCAAGAAATTGCAGGTCCTTCAGGATAAATTCAAGACGAATTCGAAGGTGATGAATCTTAAAAGTGTATCATTGGGCAATCTTCGAAGCAGGTCTTCTTGCCAACAAACGGATCTGTCTGAAGGATTAATACAGAAGGTCGCTGGATTCCAAAGAGTATCTCCAAAGCCGAATGAGCCTCTCCTTATTTATGGATCTGACGGAGGCTTGCTAGCAGCAAGCATGTCGAATGATGACTCTGAAAGTGTCAGAAGACTGGATGAATCTATTGAGGCTTTGAGAAAGGGAAAGAGCAAGTGTCAATCGAAAGGAAAAGATAGAGGGAAATATGAGAAGTTGATATTCACACTCTGGAGCCCCTATCGAAAGGAGCCTATCTATTCTAAGGATTACAGACTGAGGGAGAGGGAGTCGAAGAGGTTTATCGAAGACAACAAGTCTATATTTCGAAAGCTGACGAACTTATTGGGACAAGTGGCTCCAGGGGTCTTTAAAGAGCTTCAGAGATATCCTGTGAATGACGGACTCTCTAGACTCTGCGATGCTTGGTGTGGATGTGTAATCAATAGGTTTGGACTGGACGCCCCTCCAACAGAGATTCACAGGGATGTGAAAGAGCCGAAATATGGGTACAGCGGTCTCATCTGCACAGGAGAGTTCACAGGCGGAGGCCTAATTCTATATGATTTGGAGGTCGTCCTGGAATTAAAGCCTGGAGATATGTTGATCTTCGCAGACAGTGTGATCCACCATTCTAATGAACAAGTACAAGGAAGGAGGAATTCAGTCGTATGCTTCACTCAGCGCAATATGTATGATTATTGGCATCGTACATTTGGAATGAGGATTGGTAAGAGTAGTTGGAGATCTAAGGAAAGTGACGGTTGAGGATAAGATGATATTAAGGGCATGGAGAATCTGTGTTTGATCGAATCCTGACCGTAGATGATTGTGGAAATTGGGACCCCCCCTCCCTCAGAGATGGTGCAGATTTTGCATCCTAGAATGGAGTGTTAAGGCATCTTTGTGTGCTGTTGCTACATTCAACCCTGTTAGTCTTCAGGCTCAAAAGTACATCTCAGTTGAGCAGCTGTGAAGAATCAATCGCTCCGGTGTTGGGTTCCACCGTATGTCTTTCTGATCCTTATTGCCATCACAAAGACAGATGAATCCACAGAGAGGCAGCATCTGTGAATGCCCCGGGGATAGATTCCCGTTAAATTACATCTCGGGATTGGAGGCCCGTTAAAGCATCTCTCGATGGAGAACACATCGTTAGGGAAGCTATGTTCTCGGTGTAGATTTCCACCGTAGTCTGATCACGACAGAGATCTCAGAGAATTGGGTTGTACTCTGTGAAAGAACCCAGGTGTTGGTAGGCATACATCTTAGTCAATTCCAGCCTCAATTGACAAAGCCTCTCGGGGATTCACACAAGACCGTAATATCTGTGCAGGTGTAGAATCACCGAAAAAAAAACCCGCTGTTGAAGAGGGCTCGGGGGGGTCCCAATTTCCACAATCATCGAAATCATTGACACATATAAATCAACAATAGATTGGCGATAATTGAGGCTAGTTTATTGATAAGATAGATCATATATGTATCTAATACTTATATAGCAATGCAGTCTCCAACTTTCGGCGCTGCCGCTTTGCCCATTCGCTTCACGCTCCCTCGTCCGATCTTCACCGGACCTTCACAGGGCTCTTCCGCATGCGTGCCCCATCCTCGCCATCCATTTTCCGCCTCGATCCCTTCCATTTTGCGTCCTCCATTAGCCCCGAAAGCGAAAAAAATCACGTGAATGTCAGGCGTTCGGGATCGTTGTCTCTCTTTTGAGTTCGCCATTGTCGACCGCTTTTGGGGTGTATAGCATGATCTCTGCACTTCATGCCGGATCTAGGGAGATCATCACCGAGTTGCTGGCCATCTATTGGCGCTTCGATGATTCTGAGTTAAACTTTAAATTTAAGCTCCCTTCCGTCTTTTTTGGACTCTGCCACCTTCCTCTTCTCTTTATGGCCAGCTATGACTAACCTTATCAGGACGATGTGCAAGTGCCTCGCGATGATCGCTCATCCCATTTCTGCCATCTATGGCCAGTCTGATATAGCTTAAGCTTTAGTGATAATATATATATTGTCCCATTTTCATAATTCTCACGGTTCACAATTAAGAATCCATTAGATCCTGCAAACAATCGACTGCTTTTAAGCGCAATAGTGATGTCTAAATTATGTTCAAATCGCATCTTGATCGCACTTCATTTGGATGAGAATAGATCCTAGAATTCTGGCTGATTGCAGATCTCGAGGGTGGACATCCAAAAGTCGAGGGTATCCTTCCTCACCAGGAACCCACTGAATTTTGGGAACGATGGACCGATCTCAGGCCACCTACAGGCCACATGTAGATGTCTAAATGGCGCTCGACTCACCTCTCAATTGTGCTTCATTTGGATGAGAATCGATCTCATAATTCGGATTAATTGCTATCTGGAGGGCGGAGATCAGAAAGTCGAGGGCATCCTTCCCCACCAGGAACCCACTGAATTCCGACAACGATGGACTATTCTCAGGCTACATATACACGTCTAAATGGTGTACGACTCCCATCTCGATTGCCCTCCATTTGGGTGAGAACAGATCTCATAATTGGGGCTGATTGCAGATCTGGACGGTGGAGATTTGAAAGTCGGGAGCATGCTTCTCCACCAAGAACCAATTGAAATCGGGGAACGATGGCTCAGTTTCAACTACAATATGGACGCCTAACCGGCGCTCGACTCCCATTTCGATTGCACTTCATTTGGGCGAGTATTGATCTCGCGATTGTGCATTTGTAAATATCTGAAGGGCGGAAATTTGAAGGTCAAGACCACAGTTCACCACCAATACGGTATCGAATTCTATGAACGATAGGTGGTTTCCGAGCACTATATGTGCACCTAACTGGCTCTTGACTCCCATTTCGATTGCACTTCATTTGGGTGAGTATTGATCTCATAATTGCGGCTAAATTGCAGGTATTGACGGTTTCAGGTGTTTGGGATCTCAGCTTCCTCTTCGACGTGGGGGTCTTTCTCATCTTCCCATGCTGGGCCATCAAGCGACCATCGCGCACTGATCTGTTTGTCCAATCCAATGGACGTCCATCTATGGCACATCTCGAGTAGCCCTTATCGGTGATTGGACGCTCCGTTTCCCCATCTCATCCATTTTTGGCGCTCTATGGATAACTTTATTCCAACGCTTTCCTATCATCATCCTAATGGCCCGCCCATTATTCAGTCCTGTCTATTGATGATCGAAAGAATAAAAATCCCAATATCGTCGACGTTTCGTTAACTTTGTTTAACCCTGTCCCTCTCGCGCTATCCGTCTTCCGCGGTCCCTCGCCTGCTGTCCCTCTCCCGCTGTCCCTCACGTGCTGTCCCTCTCGCGCTATGTCTCGCGTGCTGTCCCTCTCGCTGTCCCTCTCTGTCCTTCTCGCCGTCCCTCACACGCTGTCCCTATCTCTGTCCCTCTCACGCTACGCCTCTCACGCGGTCCCTCTCGTGCTATGCCTCTCGCTCGGTCCCTCTCGCGCTGTCCCTCGCCCGCTGTCCCTCTCGCTGTCCCTTGCGTACTGTCTCTCTCACGCTGTCCCTGTTGCTGTCCCTCTCCTGCTGTCTCTGTTGCTGTCCCTCTCACACTGTCCCTCTCACGCTGTCCCTGGGTGGCAGAATGAGCAAACTTTACAAAATATAAACAAGTGATTACCAAGGAAATTAAGCCCAATAGCGGGCCATTTGTACCTATGTGTGGTAGTGCAGGATTAGTGTCATAAAGCATTGATTAGACTATTTTTGCTGGTCTTATAATACAGTGAATTTCTTCTCTGCGATTTTCACTGATTGTAGGTGCCCACCATGGCCCGACCAAGCAATGTAGTTTGAAGGGCTCTTTATGAGGATTCTGGCGATATTTGAGATTCATTGATTAGACTATTTTTGGTAGTCCTATAGTGGTATGAACACAACATGACTATACAATAAAAATATTTAAAATATCGGCTCTTCAATATTAGTCTTATTGAACCAACTTGCTAACCTAGGCGACGCCGTGCGTAGCACGGGGTGTCGCCTAGTCCCCATATACCGGAATCAATTCTTCACTTGGTTCACGGGTTGGAACCGACCTGCGAGACACGAGACAGGCCGCGAGACACGAGACAGGCTGTGAGACACGAGACAGGCTGTGAGACACGAGACAGGTTGGGAGGCACGAGACAGGGTGCGAGACACGAGACAGGCTATGAGACACGAGACAGGGCGCGAGACACGAGACAGGGCGCGAGACACGAGACAGGGCGCGAGACATGAGACAGGGCGCGAGACACGAGACAAGTTGCGAGACAGGCCGCGAAGCACGAGACAGGTTGCGAAACACGAGACAAATCGACCTACGAGTCAAGCATACTAGCTATGCTTTCACTGAGGAGAATCGTTGAGAAGTGAGGTTCGTGACTCTCTCACTATTAAGGCAAGGGTTTGCCCTAGTTTACCGGAGGACGTAATTTGCGAAAGATAGATGACCTCCGAGTTTACATACATTTTGTGTGGGGTCCCGGAGATCATCGATCTCGTCTAGATTACCTAGAAAACAGTCACAAAATTATGGTATTTTGAAACGATCCACCCATCCTTTCCATTCATCCAGATGACTTTGGATTCACGCTATCCGTGGCATACAATCCGCCTCATAAACCTCAGTTCTTGTTATCAAGCGCTTGGCAAAACCGACAATGAGGCACATGAAATGTTGTCATTGGTTCGGTCTAATATTGTACCGTCTAATCGTTACAGTTTAACGACGGAAAGCTCATCGATGCCTTCAGGAGGGATCACCCCGAGCAGACCACGGACGAGCGCCTCCAGTTTGTACGTGGCATCATCCTGAAAGATATCAAGGTTCGCAATGCGGGACGGGAAAAGTGGTTGGAGGTTCAAAAGACCCATCCAGGGACCCAGTACGAGGAATTTGAATCCTGGGAGGAGGCGGTTTGGATGAAATGGTTGAGCGAAAAAGTCAAGGGGCTTAAGCGAACCCAAAAAAGAAGTAGGGATAGAGAAACCGCTCGCAAACACACGACCACGGCCACGTCAACCGTGACCTCCACGCCTTCATCCCTGAGAGCATCGTCACCCTCAATCCGGACTCCAAGGTTATGCAATCCGTCCCCCCTGCTCGATGAAATGGATGCCGGGATCGAGATCGATTTCCCGTCATCTCCACCCCTCACGAGGAGTAGTTCTCATATCACTCTGCAAGACTCTCCAGTCGCGAGCCGCACGGAATCGAACAAGCGAAGGTGTATGGGCGATAAAGTTGTCGAGTTCGTGGTCGGACTCATGAGGGATGGGTTATTGAAGCCTCGCTTTATGATCGAATTGGCTCAGATGGTGGAAGCTGAGCAGGAGGCACCATCCCATGAAGTCTCAGAGGAGGTCGACTCCGAATCGAATAATCAGATTACTCCCAGGATTCATACTCGGGTCGTGCTCGGTCACTCGAGTCGGGATTTACCCGTGGGAGAGGGAGGGTTAGAGAGCCCGAGCGCTGATGAACGAGCGGCCGCAGATTCGGTCCCTGGAGGCACTGATGCGGCGATAAGAGACACTCCCGCGTTGTTTGTTCCCGAGTCTCCGCAGCCCATGGAGGGGGTCGAGCATACGTCGAGCGACTGCTCTGGAGATGACCATGCCTCCACCATTTCCCATGGAGTCGACTCGGACTCGAGGGTTCGCCAAGGTCATCTCGTGTCGGTTCCCACATTGAGAAAAGACACTCCCGCGTTGTTGATTCCCGAGTCTCCACAGCCCATGGAGGAGGTCGAGCATACGTTGAACAGTTACACTGGAGACGGTCATGCCTCTATCCATTCCGATGCTGTCGACTCGAGGGATCGCCGAGGTCATCTCGTTTGGGAACCCGCAATGAGAGACCCAGCAGACGGGTCGACAAGAATATCACCTCCCAATTCATCACAAAGAAGAAACAAGCGTTCTTTGTCGGAAGATCCCGATTATGTCCCTTCATCTCAGGAGGAGAGCGGAGAGGATAATGACCTGGAATCACTCGGATCTGAAGAAGAGGGATCGGAGGGATCGGAGGTAGGATACGAAGACGATGGCGACGGCGACGACAAAGAGGACGGGGACGGGGACGGGGAATGGGAGAGTGGAGTGGAGGCGGCGAGCAATGTCACAACCGCGGCGGTCTCTCGTAACGCACCCTCGGTCCGAAAAAAAAAGTCGTCGACAGACGTCTTCTGGGATGACGATGTAGATTTGAACACTTTCTATGACGAATCGGCCGAGAAGAATGAAGCCCCGCCTGATATCAACCTAATCACTGCGGACGGCATCCCGGATCCCGGGGTCGAACTTCTCGACCCCACCGATCCAAAGGTGTCACGGCCATCGACTCAGGAAGAGGATCCCCCGGTTCAGTTAGATCTCAGGGACTTGCGGATATCTGATGACGCCTTGAGAAACAAACTGTAATCACCCTACATCTTGCGCCGGTAACAATAATAGGAAAGCTGCGCTTTCGGAAGGGCTAGATATGGAACACAAGTACATGAGGAATTGGCGTCTCGATCCAATTTACCATCCGCAGTTAAAAAAGGGGATGAAATTGTTTCCCTGGCAAAATCTTGGCATCACTTTTCTTCACTTCCATCGCCATAGGACGGGGTTCGCCTGTTTGGGAGATGAAATGGGGGTGGGGAAGGTAAACTCGCCAGGCGTCCGACTCTCTGACTTGTAGTCTTGTCAAACTTTGGCTTGCATCGATGGAATCGTTCGGGAGCAAATGGCGGTCGAACAGACCCTGTACAAACGGCTCGTGAACTTCATATTTTGGTAACTCCTTCCCAATCCCGTCTGTCGGGCTCGTTTGGTTGACGTGCAGCCCAGTCATATTACTCGACAATTGGGTAAAAGAGGGAACAAAGTTCTTCGATCCTGGCAGACTTCGAACCAAAGCTTGGACGTTGAAGGCTTGGAACGAAGATTCAGACATCCAAACGGTGTGGGTTGTCAAGATCTCGTGGCTGCAACCGGGAACGGCCTTCTACGAACTGGTGATGAGTGACGACTTCAGAAATAATGTGAAGATCTTGTCGACGTTTTCTGACGAAGCCCATCAATTCGGACGATCGCCGACTTCTTCGCAGAACCGCTCCCTTCGGGCCATCATCAAGCAGTCGCATTTCAACGTCCTCATCACAGGGACTATCTTTCCTCTGGGGCCGGAGGTCGATGCGAGTGGCGTCCTCCAATCTCTGGGGGGGACGTTCGATGAATTCGGGAAATGGAACGAACCGCTTGGGCGGGCATTCAAGCGCATGTTGGTCCGTGGAAAACGCGACGAGAAGCTGTATCATGTTCTCGCCCTTCGCATCCTCATCGCCCCTTTCGTCCTTCGTCGTACCTCTCAAAGCACCTGGGACGGAGAATGGGTCATCAAGCGAACAGTCGCTCGTCCCGTCGCCGACGTCCTGGAGCCATATCCCGATGACTTTACGGAAACCGAGGCCAAGGCGAGGTATCGTATGAGGAAAGACACGACGGAGATCTCCCAGACCGAGTTGATGGAACGTGCGGACAGACAACGGTTTTTTGCGTGGGCGCCTCTCTACGAAGAGATCGTGAGACTGTCGGCGAAACGGAAGGAAGACGCGAGGGTGAGATTAATGGAGGAAGTTGTAGCGAGGCGGTTGGTGAATGAGGGGAAGTACACGGGTCGACTACGACGATTCATTGCCCTGGTCAAGGCTTGCAAGGAACGGGGAGAACGCTTCATCGTCGTTTCTGACAGGCTCTTTCCTTTGGTGCTAACCTATTATGTGCCGCCCACCACGCGAACCAAGCACTGACGTCTAGGTCTGCAAACAGATGCTGGGGCTCAAGATGGGCGTCCTCGCTGGCACGTCCATCTGGCGACATTCCACATCGGACTCGGCCCGAGCCGCCACGGTGACCGCATTGAACAACCACACATTGGATGGAATTGTTATGACAGACAAAGTGGGTGCCTGCGGTCACAACCTCATCGGTGCCAACGTCATGATCTTCATCGGGAGCCTCTATTCGGAGGCTTATGAGCATCAAGCGATCGGTATGTCCCGTCTCTACCTGCTAATGAGCAGCGAGGATGTGCAGGGAAGGACAACTTAAAGTCCCGAGAGCGATCATCGTCGCAGATAAAAAATTCCCTGGTGATTCCGAGGCGTTCAAAATCAAGCATCAGCGCGCTCGGGAGGAGAAGTGGCTTCGATTGCCTTTCAATGAAATGGAGAAAGACGTGGTAGAGGATGCATGGGAGCGAGTTGAGGGTCTCGAGGGCGACGACCTCGCCTTCGATAAGTGGAGAAGAGTGATGAGGACGAAAGAGCGAATCCGCAGGGCGGAACAACGACAGCCGATAAACGAGAAGGTGGCAGAGATTGGAGATCCAGCAGCCGAGATCCGAGCCCGATTTCGTCAAAACAAAGCTGTGGGTAGTAAAAGTAATCCCGTCGAATTGTGACGCAGAGATAAACAAGGAATAGAATACTGTCAGGGCGACTATACCTATGCCTTGCCTTGATGACACGTCATTATTGCAATCCGGACCGGCGAATGACGCTGCATTCAAACCACAACTCCGAGAATGACCGGTCATTTTTTATAACGGCCCTCATTGGCTGAATGGCACCACGATAATTATGTAATGGACGCCCTGTGTGCGTCGCGAGCCGTGTGCGCGCCGCGAGCTGGGTGTACGCCATGCGTTCGTCGCGAGCTAGGTGGACGCGGTGGGTACGTTGCGAGCTGGGTGTACGCCGCGAGCTGGGCGGACGTCGCGTGTACGTTGCGAGCTGGGAGGACGCGGCGAGCTGGGCGGACGCGGTGTGTACGTTGCGAGCTGGGAGGACGCGGCGAGCTGGGCGGACGCGGTGTGTACGTTGCGAGCTGGGAGGACGCCGCGAGCTGGGAGGACGCCGCGAGCTGGGAGGACGCCGCGAGCTGGGAGGACGCCGCGAGCTGGGAGGACGCCGCGAGCTGGGTGGACGCCGTGTGTGTGCCGCGAGCTGGGAGGACGCCGCGAGCTGGGTGAATGCCGTGTGTGTATGCCGCGAGCTGGGTGTACGCCGCGAG
>Ga0335081_10011901_pt1 | contig 14080 bp, 10 predicted proteins | sample Lox_Sample_35_FD_206713 | JGI IMG/M metagenome (GOLD analysis project Ga0335081, IMG submission 206713) | Soil microbial communities from Loxahatchee National Wildlife Refuge, Florida, United States - Lox_Sample_3.5 | ecosystem: Environmental > Terrestrial > Soil > Wetlands | place: USA... | reverse complement strand
ATGGTGCTGGTTAAGCCGGCCACCCAGTAGGAGGGAAGCTGGTCGCGAGGCGCGGTAGCGGCCGGCTGACCGAAGGTATCGCCGGGAAGAGCGCCGCCGATATCGACCTGGGCGGTGTTCAACTGGACGAAACGGGTGAAACGGTAGCTAGTGAAGAAGCGGTTGCGGCTGCCGAAGTCATGGTCGAGGCGGCCGACATAGCTGTTGGAGCGCTGCGGCGCGCGGATGGTGGAGTTGAATCCGCCGGTATTGTAATGGTCGCCAGCGTTTGCCAGATCGTTCACCGAGGGCATCATCTTCCAGACCTGGGTTACGATGGGGCTGATGCCCAAGCTGCGAGGATCGCAAGCGCCCCCAGGGCAGACGGCGGGAGCGTAGGTTTGCCCGTTGACGGTGACGGGGTACGGGTTGAGGTTGTAGGCCGTCCAGTTTGAGCCCGAAGTGTTGATCTGCACGATGCCGGCCTTCAACATGTCGGTCGGCACAACGGGTTCGTAGTTGGAAACGTTGGGGAAGCGGAAGCCTTCGAACAGGAAGAAGAAGTAGGTCTTGCCGCCGACGAAATTGGCCTTGGGAATGTATCCGCCGATGCTCGCGCCGAAGCGGTTGCGGTGATTGGAAGGCAGCGGGGTGGCATCGCAGGCCGCCGCGGGTTTGGGACAGTTTGCGTCATTGATGAGCTTGTGTTCGTTGGCCCAACTGTTGGCCGCGCCGACGTTGGTGGCGTAATAGTATTCGTACAGCGACCCATGGAACTGGTTGCTGCCGCGCTTAGTCTCCATCTGGACCTGGGCGCCGACGCCGCCATTGAAGTCGGAGGTCTGATTGAAGGAGGTCACCTTAAACTGCTCGATGCTCTCGACGGGGACCGGTCCGGTGCCGGTGGGAGTACCACCGGAAGCAAAGGCGGTAGTGTAGGTGACCTGGGTGCCATCCATGTCACTGGAGTTGTTGCCGCCATCGAGCTGGAAGGTGTTCTGGTCGTTGAACACGCCGGCCACATATCCGGTGGGAGTCGTGCCCGGTTGCAGAACGGCCAGCGAAGAAGCATCGCGGCCGAGATTGGGCAGCAGGTTGATGGCGGTGAAGTCGATGGTGTTCGAAACCGCGGCGTTGGAGGTCTGCAATTCCGCGCCCGCCGTGGCCGAGACTTCCACCGTGGTAGTCGTGGCGCCGACTTTCATGGGCGCATTGATCGTTACCGTAGCGCCGAATTCCACCTGGGCCGTCACCCGGTGCACTGAGAAGCCTTCCTTGGAGAATTCCAGGGTATAAGCGCCGCTCGGCACATTGACAAAGATGTACCGGCCGGTCTCATTGCTGACGGTGGTCAGGACCTTAGTGGTGATGACATCGACGAGCTTGACCACAGCGCCGGGCACGACGGCGTTAGACTGGTCCGTCACCTGTCCTGCAACGGTGCTGGTGGAAGTAGCTTGAGACCAGGCCGGAGCCGCACTGAGGAAGAGAAGTAACCCCAGCAACACAACGGACAGCCCGAAAAACGTGTGAGCCAAACGACTAAGCTTAGAGCTCGACCTCATCGTATCCCCTCCAAAATGTAGGCCAGAACGGATCAACTAACACTCCCGCCACGGTAAGTGCGGCGGATAGATATTGGGGCGATTGTAGGCCGGATGGGGCACTCGTGTCAAGCGTTATTTCCGAATTTCGTTGAATTTCCCGGTGTGAATAAATTCAACATCTGGATAGGATTGCCAGGGGATCGGTGCAGGAGAATGCCCGCTCGAAAGCGGGCAAGGCAGGCTGAGATCCCGCTCCACGGCGGTGGCAGATCCGTCGGGACATGTGCTCGTAAGCTCTCGACTTCCAGAACGGCTCCTCTAAGTTGGAGAAAGACCAGCAGGGGTCCGCGCCACTTTTTTTGGTTTTATGTGTTGCGGGTAGTTCGTGCGGAGGCGCATTGGGTGTGGCGCTGGCGGGCGAGCATACCCGATAGCGGCTGACTAAAGGTAGCCCAACTCGCGGATAGCCGCCCCGGCGCCGCGGAGGTTCCCGAGTTTCATCTCCGAATACTTCCGCGAAAGTAGTACGCCGTCAGCGCCGGCGCGGAACGCAGCGAGTACCGCCTGTTTGGTTCCGTCTGGAGTCGACTTGCTGGAGGTCGCGGCAGTAGGAATGTCGATATCAATGCCCGGCCAGAGTTGCGTCTTAGTTCCATTTAGGGCCTGGCGGGCGCGCCCGGCTTCCTCATAGACGTAGTTAGCCGAGAAGCCGGCCTTCGGAATCTCTGCCAGGCTCTTCTCCTGCCGGTAATCCAGCACGCGATAGTGGAAGTCCAATAGTTCCTGCGGTGGTAGGTCACCGTACATTGTCCGTCCGACGCTGCCGATGTACGTGGCCATCCGCTCGCCGCCGCAATTGTGGTACATCACCATCTTCAGAAAATCGGAATACTTCGACAGCTCGGCCAAATCCTGCTCGGCGCGGTAGATCGGGCTGAACGAGTTGTTGTGCCAGATGTGCCAGCCGACTCCGATGGACTCTTTCACCGATTTCACCTTCTTGTACATGGCGGCGTAGGTCTCGCGCAGGCTGTCGGTCCACAGCATCTCCCAGGCCAGCAATTCGGGATAGCGCAGGATCAGCCGCCACAGCGTCACGTAATAGCCGTCCACGGGCCGCTGATTCTGCCGCGCCGCGGTGACAAAGTCGCCCAGGGCCTTGAAGCCGGCCCGGGCCCGCGCCACGTCGATGCCGCGATCTTTAGCCTTGCGCTCGCAGAAGGAGCAGAAGCAGCCGAGCGTCGCGGGGTCGCGCGGCGTGGATTCGTGCGCTGCCCCGATCGCCTGCGCGAACGCGCCCTGGCGCTCCGATCCCCACATGATGCCGTCAATTTCGTAGGAACGCGCGTAGTCCTCCACCGTGCCCAGCAGCCAGTTTCGGTAGTTTGGATTGTTGAAACACAGGTTGACGGCATTCCGGCCGTCGAGCTGCTTTTCCTGGGCCTGATCGACGTTGGGCACATCGCGCCTCCACACGTCCTCGAACCAGCAGATGGTCTTCATGCCGCGTTTTCGCGCCGCTGGAATGACGGCTTCCAATACGTCATAGTCGCCCAGTTCGGGCGCGCGAAAGTCCTTCAGGACTGTGTCGCGGTAGTACTGCGGATGGACGCGGGTATAGCTGCCTCCGTGAAACGCGTTGGCGTTCCCCGCGGTGTCGTACTCCTGGCGGCCGTGATCGGGCAGCGGTTGGCCGGGGGACTGGCGGCCCGCGATCCCGCGCCCATAAGTGAATGTGGCGACGAACAGTGTGTTCACATACGCGTCGCGCTGGATTTCGTCCAGCGCCTTTTCGACACCCTCATCCAAAAAGGAGACCGCGCCGACCTGCAGACCAATCATTTTGGCTGGGGGTGGCGCCGCCTGAGCCGTAGCGGCCAGGGCGCTTGCAGCGGCGGTCTGGAGAAAATCGCGGCGTTTCATTGACGATCTCCCTTCGGGGCGAACCTTCTTTTGTTCCGCCTATCTGGCGTTCCTGTAAACCTTGCCCGCCTTCATTACAAACACCACGCGGCGCACGGCGGTGATGTCCTCCAGCGGATTGCCGTCGGTGGCCACTATGTCGGCTTCGAATCCCGGCGCCACGGTTCCGATCTGGCTGCCTAGTCCCAACGATTCCGCCGACAACGACGTGGCGCCGATCAGGGCGTCCATCGGCGCGTCGTGCGCATCGCGGACGCGATACACGAATTCTTCGGCGTTGCGGCCGTGCGAGCCGGCCACGGCATCCGTGCCGAAGACCACCTTGACCTTGTGAGCCCGCGCACGCCGCAACACATCCTCGGTGGGTGCGATTCCTTTCTCAAGCGTGCCCAGCGCCTGCTGGTTGAACGAGAAGCTGGCGCGGTTGTCGAGGTAATTGTGCAGCACCAGCAGGTTCGGGTCGAAGTACGTGCCGCGCTGCGCCATCAGGTCGAGCGTCTCATTGGTGAGGAACGTGCCGTGCTCGATTGAGGTGCAGCCAGCCAGCACTGCCGCGCGGGCGCCGGCATCGCCGATGGCGTGCACCACCGATCGCAGCCCAACGGCCTTCGCCTCGCTGCACACCGCCTGGATCTGCGCGTCCGTCATGCTCTGATTCCCGCCGGCGCCCAGTCCCGTGGTTGCGAAAAGCTTGATGACGTCTCCGCCATCTTCCTTGGTCTTGCGGACCAGCGCCCGGAGCGCGTCCGGGTCGCCGCTTTGCGCCGTGATCTGCCGGAACGAGGTGAGAATCCGCGGCCCGGGCAGAAACCCGCGGTTCACCATGTCCCGCACGGTGGCGTCAATGGCGGCGCCCACGCTCTGCACCGTGGTGAAGCCGCCTTGCAAGGTGATCCAGGCGTCTTCGGCAGTGAACAGAGCCGCGTCCTCCGGCTTTTCCCTGTCCTCCGGCCTTCCGCCGCCGCTGACTGACTTGTTGTTAGCGTCGAGGTGCCAGTTCAGGTGGATGTGGGTATCGATCCATCCCGGCATCACGGTCAGGCCACGCAGATCGTAGCCGGCCTTGGCCTTCCCCGGCGCCACCGATTGGATCCTGGAACCGCTGACTACGATCTGCTGGTTCTTGAGGACGCCGCCTTTGCCGTCGAAGATGGTGCTGGTCTGGAGGACGACGCGGTCGGCCGCCGGTTGCGCCAAGCAAACTCCCGCGGACACGCATGCGACAATCACAGCCGCTCTGCTTCTCACATTTCCTCCAGCTTCAAACGCACGTCGGCCTTTGCCCAGGCAGCGTCGAACTCGCGCTTGACCCATTCGGCTTCTTCGGTCTTGCCCTGCGCCCGCAGGGCCTCCATCAACCCGAACAGCATCCGCCCGTTCCGCGGCGATCTCTTGACTCCCTCGCGAAAGACGCTCTCCGCCTCGGCCGGCCGTCCTGCGCGCACCAGCGCGGCGCCGAGCGATTCCCGCACCGGGTAATACCAGGCCGGAGGCTCGTCGTAGACGAGCGCGTCCTGGAGTTCCACGGCGCGCCGCCAATGCGGCAAGGCCTCCTCCGGCGTTGCCACCAGCCTGGCGGCGACGATCGCCGAGGCCAGCGCGAGTACATCCGGCGCCTTGTTATTGCCCCAGGGCGCGTCGGCCGGCACTTGCTTGCGCAGTTCTTCGAAAGCCGACTGTTCATGTGCCGCGGAAGCGGGATCGTGGCGGCCGGCGAACGCAAGGGCTCGTGCGTAACGCCAAACCATGGTGCTCACCGGCAGGCCGGCTTTGGGCTGCGCCATGCTCAGAATCGCGTCCCAGTCTCCGAACCGGATGCGCCCGAAATAACTGAAGCCATTGAAGGCATCGGCCATCTCGGGCATGGTGGCCGCCATGGGCGCCAGCGCGGCGGTCATCTCGTCCGCGGCGCGGAGCCCTTCGGCTTTCCTGCCCTGCATCCACCGCGCGTAGGCGACGAAGCTGAGATTGTGAAGATAGTAGCCGTGGTAGCCGCTCATCACCTGTGACTGATCGAGGTATTCGCGATCGACGGCCGCCGCGCGCTCGTTGACCGTCGCGGCCGTCTCATAGTCGCCCAGCACCAGCCAGATATGAGCCGGCATGTGCACCATGTGGCCGGCCCACGGCACTATACCCATGAGCCGCTCCGCACTCGCGATCGCCCGCTCCGGCGTCCGCGACGACTCCACCGAATGGATGTAATAGTGGTTGGCTCCGGGATGGTCGGGCCAGCGGCGCAGAACCTCCTCGAGCACATGCTCGGCTTCGGCTACGCCGGGCGCCGGCGTGCCATCCGCTGAATACCAGTGCCACCGCACCGGAATCATCAGGCTCTCGGCATACAGCGTGAGCGCGTCCAGGTCATCCGGCCACCGCGCCGCCAGGGCGCGCATGGCGTCGATATAGGCCTGCGGCTGCTGATAGTCGGGGCAGCGTTTCGCCGCGGCTTCCAGGTATGCCCGCTCCCGCTCCGGCGTTCCAGTCAACTTCAGGCCTGCGTCCGCCGCTTCGCACGACGCTTTGATGTTCAGTTCGGCGTCGCCGTCCATATTGATGTACGGACCCTGCGCCATGGCCACTCCCCAATACCCCATGGCTGCCTGCGGGTCGAGCTCCGTCACTTTGCGAAACGACCGCAGCGCCTCGTAGCGGTTGAACCCGTACATAAGCGCCAGACCCTGGTCGAAGTATTTTTGCGCTTCATCGCTCTTCGCGTGAATCGCGTGGCGCCAGATCCCCAAGCCCTTGTACAGGCGCACTGGCCGTTCCATGGACGGCGAATGAGGCTGAGCCATCGCCAGGCAAAACGGGAGCAGACAAACTGCAAGCTTTCGCATCAATCACCCCTCCGTTAATGGCCGCAGAAGCACTCCGGCGAAATGTCTCCCGCGATTGTATACGATGTGGATCGAGGCGGGAGGCGCCGGTGCCCTCTACGCGACCGTGACCTTGGCCCGAGCTTCGTGATATCGCTGCTTCTCCTTGCCGTACCGCCGGCGCCAGACTGTCGCCGCAACTGCCAGCAGGAAGCAGCCTTCCACCAGGAGCTTCTCGCCATCGAGGAAGTCCGTTGGGTTGTTCTTCAGGTAGGGGTCGATCAGCGTGCCGTGGATGAACATCACGGCGCCGGCCGCGTAGGCCAGCCAGTGCAGCTTCTTCCACGGCCGGTAGCCCAATCGCGGCCGGAGGTACGACGAGACCACCACGATCACGACCAGGTAGAAAGTGCATGCCCCCAGGCAGTTGTACAGCCGCTGTCCAGGCGACTGCACGGGCCACAGGACGTTCGTCAGTTTGAAACCAGCCGTGCTTGAGAACAACAGAATCGTGGGGTGCAGGCACGCCACCGCGATCGCCGCATAGGCCGTCCAATTGTGGATCTTGAACACGGGAATCTTGCGGTACGGCCACTGCCGGCGCGGACTGTAATTGGTCGTGACCAGAAGCCCGAGCAGGACGTTCAGGGTGATCAGGACCATGGCCGTCAGTCCCGTGCAGGCGGAGAGATCGATGGCTGTCGGCATCAGGGTAAGGGCGTCGATTTGAGCGCTTTGCGAAGTTGCGCGATGTCGGCTTCGACGTCTTCGAGCTTGGATGGAATGGCGGCGGAGAGCACCTGCGGTTCTCCATTCGTGATGAGGACGTCGTCCTCGATGCGCACGCCAATGCCCTTGTATTTTTCAAACGCGGGTTTCACCGCCGCGATGAATTTCTCGTTTTCCGGCGTCTTGGGAAGATTGTCGAGAGCGTCCGGCCGGATGTAGAGACCCGGCTCCATCGTGATCGCCATGCCAGGCTGAAACTCACGGCGGCCGGGATCGTGGACGTTGAGGCCGATGCCATGGCTGATGCCGTGGTTGAACCAGATGCCGATTTGCTGGTTGTTGGCGGGGTCAGTGATCAGCCCCAGCTTGAGCAAGCCCTCGCCGAAGACCTTGCGGGCGGCGCCCGTAATATCCATGTTGGTCTTGCCCGGGAGCGCGGCCTTGATGCCAGCCTGCTGCGCCTCCCACACCAGGCGGTAGATCTCAGCCTGTTCCTTGCTGTACTTGCCGTTAACTGGTATCGTGCGTGTGACATCGACGCTGTATCCGTCGAATTCGGCCGCATCGTCCATCAGTAGCAGATCGCCGGCCTTCATTGTGTCTTTGTTGGTCTCGTAGTGCAGAGTGGTGGCGTTCACGCCGGATGCCACGATGCACGGATAGCCCCAGTGTCCGTCGCGCCGCAGGAACGTGAATTCGAACTGAGCCTGGATCTCAAATTCCGGCGTTCCCGGAACGGCCACAGCATATGCCCGCTGGAAGGCCTCGGCGGTGATAGCTACCGCATGATTGAGGAGATCAATTTCGCGCTGCGATTTGACGGCCCTGAGGTTGGCGATGATTGGCGCAACGTTCTTGATGGTGAAGCCGGGGTAGGCGGCGCCCAGCTTGGCCGCGAAATCCTCTTCGCGGCGATATTCGGCTGGACGGCCCTGCGTGATCATGTACAGCTCCGCTGTTTTGCCGTTTACAGCCTCGATCATGGATGCGAATTCCTTGCTAGGCTCCACGGGAATGGGCGGTGGAGGCTGAGCGCCGCCGCGGCCCCCGCCACGCCCGCCCCTGCCGCCGGCGCTGTCCGCCAGCGCGTCCTTGGCTTGCGGGATCAGCGTGGTCAAGAACGAGTCGAAATTGCGAGCGTCCCATACGTCCTGAATGCCTGAGATCTGGCGGCCTTCGGCAGCCGTGAGGATGTGGCCGGTCCAGTTTTCCTGTGCAGGATTCGATGGCGGCATGAGGAGAATCTCACGGATCTTCTCCGCGCCGGGGATCAGCACGAGCGTGCTGCCGGGCTGGGTGATGCCGGTGAGATAGAAAAAGTCGTTCTCCTGGCGGTACGGCCAATCGACGTCGCCCGCGTAGTTGCGTGGTTCGGCAGCGTGGAGAATCAGAATGGCCTTTTGGCCGATCTGCTCCATCACCGACTTGCGGCGGGCGGTGAGGTCGGCAACGCGGTCGCGCTGCCACGATTCCGGCGGCGCGCCCGCGACCTTCCAGATGCGGGCATCAGCGGCACCGGCATGCGGCGCGATGGCGCAGGCGCACAGGACCAGCGGAACAATAATGCGGCGATTCATGGGAACCCCCTGACAGCGATCCACCATTTTATACAATGGCTGGGACATGGAACATTACACGTGGGACAGCATGGAAAAAGAGGTCCTCAGCCCGACCATCGCGCGCAAGATCATCTCGGGCGACAAGGCCATGGTCGCCCAGGTCTTTCTGGCCAAAGGCGCGGTGGTGCCGGAGCATCACCACGAAAGCGAGCAGATCACGTACATTCTGGAAGGCGCGCTGAAGTTTCAGATCGAAGGTAAGGAGTTGGTAGTCTCGGCGGGCCAGGTGTTGCGCATCCCGTCCCACGTGCCGCACGCAGCGGTGGCGCTCGAAGACACGCTCGATCTCGACATCTTCAGCCCCATCCGCCACGATTGGCTCATCAAGGACGATGCCTACCTGAGGAAATAAAGTCATGGACCTTGGGTTGAAAGATCGCGTGGCCCTGGTGGCGGCGTCCAGCCAGGGACTGGGTAAAGCGGTCGCGCTCGGGCTGGCCCGGGAGGGCGCGAAACTGGCCCTGTGCGCTCGAACGCAAACGACGCTCGATTCGGCCGCGGAAGAGATCCGGCGCGAAACCGGCGCGGAAGTACTGGCCCGCCCGATCGATGTAACCGTCTATGGACAGGTGCGCCAGTTCGTGGCTGAAACCGTGCAGCGATTCGGGCGCCTGGATATTTGCGTGGCGAACGCGGGCGGACCGCCGTCGAAGACCTTTGCCGAGACCACGGTGGAAGACTGGCATGCGGCCTCGGAACTCAACCTGATGAGTGCGGTCTACTTCGCGAAGGAGACGCTACCGGTGATGCAGCAGCGCCGCTGGGGCCGCTTCATCGCCATTACGTCCGTCTCCGTGAAGCAGCCTGTGGAAGGATTGATCCTTTCCAATGCCGTGCGCTCCAGCGTCAGCGGCCTCATCAAAACGCTCGCCAACGAGTACGGTCCCTACGATGTCCTGGTCAACAACGTTTGCCCGGGATACACCGCCACCGCGCGCCTGATGTCGCTTGCCGACACGCTCGCGGAGAAGCAGGGCGTCACCCCGAGGGAGATCGAGGAGCGCTGGGCGCGTCAAGCTCCGCTGCAACGCATCGGCCAGCCGGAGGAGTTCGCCAATCTGGTGGTATTTCTGGCTTCTGAATGCGCCAGTTACATCACCGGCGTGTCCATCGCGGTTGATGGCGGGACCGTGAAAGGCTTGTACTGAGGACCAAGACCAGCCTTTTGCCAGGCGGCGTCTACGCCAGCAGCCAGGCAGCGCCGATTTCGTCCAGGACTCGCGAGGCTTCGGCCGCGGGGTCGGCCGCGCGTGTGATCTGCCGCCCGATCACGATGTAGTCGGCGCCATCGCGTAACGCCACCGCGGGCGTCGCCGTACGCTTTTGATCGCCCTTGTCCGCGCCGTGAGAACGCACGCCCGGCGTGACGAGCAGCTTTTTCGATCCGATGATCCGGCGCACCGCCGCGGCTTCGAGCGGGGAGGCGACGATTCCATCCATCCCCAGTTCCATGGCCTTGCGGGCGCGGCGCTCCACCACTTCAGGGATGCCGTGCGCATATCCCAGTTCCTCCAGATCCTCGGCGCCGAAGCTGGTCAGCACCGTGACCGCGAGGAGTTTGAGTTCGGCATTTCCCCGCCCTTCCACCGCGGCGCGCATGACCGAGCCGACCGCGTGCGCCGTGAGAAAGCGCACGCCGGTTCGCGCGACCTGCGCTACTGCGCGTCTCACTGTTTCCGGGATATCGTAGACTTTGAGATCGAGGAAGACGTCCTTGCCTTCCTGCACCAATTCGCGCACGAATTCCACCCCGGCGGCGGCGTACAGCTCCAGGCCGACTTTGTAAAAATTGACGCGGCTACCGAGTTTCGAAATCAGCGCGCGCGCTTGCACGGCGGAGTCTACGTCGAGAGCGACGATGATCGGGTTTCGTGTCATAGCAGGTGTATCGCTTTCTCCTGACGCGGCAGCACGCGTCCGATCCGGTAGGCCCCTTCCAGGGACCGCTCAATCTCCGCCGCGTCCGGGGCAGGGAGCGAGATCAACAGACCGCCGGAAGTCTGCGGATCATAGAGTAGTGCTTCCACTTCGCCCGGCAAGTCGCGGCGGACTTCCACAGCGCAGGAGGCGAAATCACGGTTGTTATTCAGTCCCGCTGGAACTGCGCCGGCACGCGCGTAGCCCATGGCGCCGGGTAGAAACCGGACCTGGTCCACGGCGATTTCGAGCGTCACCTTGCTGGCCAGCGCCATCTCGCGTGCATGGCCGATGAGGCCGAACCCGGTGATGTCCGTGCAGCCGTGGACGTCGAACCGCAGCATCGCCTCGCAGGCTCGGCGATTCAACGTCAGCATCGACTCGATGGATGCCTCGACATGCTCTGCGGCGGCGATGCCGCGCTTGAGAGCAGTCGAAACCACTCCAGTGCCGATGCGCTTGGTGAAGACCAGAACATCGCCCGCCCGCGCGCCGGCATTAGCTTTCACGCGGTCCGGGTGAACCGTTCCGGTCACCGCATAGCCGAACTTGATTTCGTCGTCGTTGATGCTGTGGCCACCGAGAATCGAGCAACCAGCCTCGTGCATCTTCTCGGCGCCGCCCTTGAGAATCTGTTCCAGGTCCGCCATATCGCCCTTCCCGGGGTAGGCCAGGATGGAGAGCGACGAAATGGGCCGCCCGCCCATGGCGTAAACGTCGCTCAGCGAGTTGGCCGCGGCGATGGCGCCGAAGGTGTACGGATCGTCCACCACCGGGGTGAAGAAATCGACCGTCTGCACCAGGGCAAGCTCCGCCGTCAGCTTGTACACGCCGGCATCGTCGGCGGTGTCAAACCCGATCAGCACGTTCTCATCGGCCCAGCGGGGCACGGTGGCCAGGACCTGGTCCAAAACCTTTGGACTGAGCTTGGACGCTCAACCCGCCGCCTTCACGTGGGCCGTCAGCTTCTTGGTATCGGCTTTCAGCACTCGGCTTTCAGCTATCCTCGGGATGACCCTCCCACTGATAGCTGATAGCTGATCGCTGATTGCGTTCCTTATATAATAGCGGGGATGCGACGCACTCCTGTCTTCTGTGCACTCCTGCTGCTGGCCGCGGCTTTCACACTGGTTTCCCGCGAGCCGCAAACCGACCCGCGGTTGAAAAAAGCGTCCCGCGCGGCGGAACGCGCCGGTTGGATTCAGGTACACCTGGCGGGTTCGCCCAGCGAAATCGGTTTCCAGCACGGATACCTGCTGGCGACTGAGATCAAGGACAACTTCCAGACCATCTCGACCGAGTTGACCCACGACGAGAAGAAGGACTGGGCGTTCTTCCGCAAGACCGCTCAGGAGGTCTTCTGGCCGCACATCGAGCAGGAGTACCGCGAGGAGTTGACCGGCATCGCGGAAGGCCTCAAGGCGCACGGCGGCAGCCTGGATGTTTGGGACATCGTCGCCTTGAACGCCTGGCTCGAGTTGCCGTACTACGACAAGTGGCTCGACAAGGGCAAGCCTGGCGTGACCATAAGCGGCAACGTGGCCGACCATTGCAGCGCGTTCGTCGCGACCGGCTCATACACCAAGGACGGGCGCGCGGTGATCGGCCACAACAACTGGACCAGCTACTCGTCTGGGGAACGTTGGAACATCATTTTCGATATCGTCCCCACCAGCGGGATCCGGTTAATTATGGATGGCTCGCCGGGCCTGATTCACAGCGCCGACGACTTCGGCTTGAATGCGCTCGGCATCATCATCACCGAAACCACCATCAGCGGCTTCAGTGGCTTCGATCCCAAGGGCATCCCCGAATTCGTACGAGCCCGCAAGGCCATGCAGTACTCGGAAACGATCGACGACTTCGCGCGCATCATGACCGAGGGCAACAACGGCGGCTACGCTAACAACTGGCTGGTGGCCGACACCCGGGCGAACGAAATCGCCAGTCTCGAGCTGGGTCTCAAGAACGTGGCTCTGCAGCGCACCCGGGACGGATTCTTCGTCGGCTCCAATTTCCCCAACGATCCCAAACTGATCAAAGAAGAAACTGACTTCGATCCGGCCGACAAAGGCAAGAGCGAAAACGCCCGCCACGCTCGCTGGCTGACCTTGATGGAGCAGCATAAAGGCAAGATCGACGTTGCCGCCGGTGAGAAGTTCCTGGCCGATCACTTTGACAGCTTTGAAGGGAAAGTTGCCCCCAGCGAGCGCACGCTTTGCGGGCACATCGAACTCTCGCCTCGCGGGATGGGGACGTGGCAGGCGCCTTTTGCACCGGCCGGCGCGGTGCAGAACAAGGTGACCGACGCAGCGGGCGCGCAGAAGATGTCGTTGGTTGCGGCGCTGGGACACGCCTGCGGGACGCATTTCAAGGCCGCCGATCACCTGGCCAAGCACCCCGAGTTCGCGTGGTACAGGCCGATCCTGCACGACATGGACGCGCGCGGCTGGGCGCGGTTCACGGCGGCGAAGTAGTTCGACTTGTCCTAGGGTCTGCGTCCTTGGGGACGCGGAAGTAGCTCGCCAAGGAACCCACCAGTGGCCCACGCGCAGTTACTGCGACGACTATTCCAGGCCGGCGTCTTTCTTCTGCCTCTAATCTGCTGGCCAGGCCTGGATCATCCTTTCTCCACTCCGAAAATCTGGCTCGTGGGCGCGCTGGATGCAGTCGCAGTAAGCCGGTGTTTGTTGGAACGCGGGACCTTCGCCTTCGCCTGGCAATGGCTGGTCTGGCCTGCCGCGATCGCGCTCTCTGCCTCATTAGCGCCGTACGCCTCCCTGCCGGCACTGGTGCTGGCTGTCCTTCCGCTTCCGCTTGCCTGGGCGGCAAGCCAGGACGCCTCCATCTCTGACACTCTGCAACCGGCGCTGCTGGCAGGCTCACTGGTTGAATCCGGCCTCGTCGTGATGCAATTCTGCGCCTTGGATCCGTTTCGCGCATTCGGCTGGCACCCGGAAGCCTTCGCCAGCCCGCGGATGCGGATGTATGGCACGTTGGGCAACCCCGATTTCGTGGCCGCCTGGCTGTGCGCCACTCTGCCCCTGTGGGCTGGCGGGGTGGGCAAGGACCGCCGCGCGGTCTGGGCAGGCATAGCGCTCCAACTGGCAGCCATCATAGCTACCGGTTCGCGCGTGTTCCTCCTGACACTGCCGGTCGCCGTAACCGTCCTGCTGGTGCGCGGCGGGAGACTGAAGAAGTGGTGGCTGGGGGCGTTGGTGGCTGCTGCGGCACTCGTGTGGTTCTCGCCTGCCCGGCCGCTCGGAGCGACCATCCAGGGCAGGCTCTATCTGGACCGAGTTACCGCTAGCCACCTGCTGGCAGTTCCACCTGCCGGGTTCGGAGCGGGTTCGTTTCCCATCGAGTTCGCGCGATGGCAGGTGGAGTGGCTGCGCCGGCACCCGGGGGAGGCAACCGCTCTTCAGTTGGCTGGCCCTGTAGATCACGCTCATGACGACCTCCTGGAATTCTGGGTGGACTACGGCCCATTGGGCTTGTGTGCATTCCTCGGCCTGAGTGCTTTTCTGATTAGCCGGTTCCGCCGCAC
>Ga0335081_10011898_pt1 | contig 14083 bp, 11 predicted proteins | sample Lox_Sample_35_FD_206713 | JGI IMG/M metagenome (GOLD analysis project Ga0335081, IMG submission 206713) | Soil microbial communities from Loxahatchee National Wildlife Refuge, Florida, United States - Lox_Sample_3.5 | ecosystem: Environmental > Terrestrial > Soil > Wetlands | place: USA... | reverse complement strand
AACGCGATCAACAGCACCAGCCCGAATGACGAGGTGTATGCCCACACCGACCAGGCGCTGCGGGCCCTGGAGGTGGTCAGGGACCGGCTGGCCGAGCAGGTCAAGGGAGAACTGGAGGCGGCCGCGTCCGACGATCAGCCGGTGCGCCAGGCGGCGGCGCAGACCCTCGCCTGCCAGCTGGTCATCGCCGGAGCGCAGAAGCTGGCCAGCGCGCCAAGCTGACCGGCGGCACCTACCGGCCGGTCCCGGGAGCCACGGGTTCCCGGGACCGGCCGCGTTAAGCCGGCGGCCGGCGGCCCGCTCGCTTCCCCGGCCCGGCTTCTTCTGACCCCGCTTCCTCCGGTCCCGCCGCCTTCTCCGGCGGGCCGGCCGTGCGTGACGGCGGCCAGCCTGGGAGACTAGCGGGAACTCGGGACTCGCCAGGGGGGCGGCGGCAGAGAAGGGACGCTTGCGATGGCCGATGCCGATCCGGACGGCTCCGTCGTGCACGGCACCGTGGCCGTGAGCGGGACGACGCTCAACGGGAAAGATCCGGACGCGATAGTCGCGCAGATCGAGCGCACTCGGGAGAACCTCGCGCAGACCATCGACACGCTGGCGGAGCGGGTCAGCCCGTCCGGCAACCTGCGCAGGCTGCGCGAGCGGGCGCTCGAGCAGGCCGCGCGGCCCGAGGTGCGCCTGGCGGCGGCCGCGGTCGGCCTGGCGGTCGTCGGCGTGGCGATCCTGCGCATCTGGGGCCGCCGCAAGCGGTAGGGCACCCGGGCGGCGGGCCGGACGTGGACGATCACGCGCCGTGCTCCCGGTCGCCGAGCAGGCCGGCGTGCGCCTGGCCCTGCACCCCGACGACCCGCCCGTCGAGGTGCCCCTGGGCGGGGCGGCGCGCATCTTCACCTCCCCCGGGGCGATGATCGGCGCGCATCAGGCGGCCCGCGGCAGCCCGGCCTGGGGCATCGGCCTGTGCCTGGGCACGGTCTCGGAGATGGGCGGCGAGCGCAGCGTCAACGAGGTGATCGACTACTTCGGGCCGCGGGGCGCCATCTGCTACGTGCATTTCCGCGACGTGCAGGGCACGGTCCCGAGCTTCCGGGAGTGCTTCCTCGGCGAGGGGAACTACGACCCGGCCGCGGTGCTGCGGCGGCTGGCCGCGTCCGGGTTCGACGGCTTCCTCATCGACGACCACGTGCCCGCGATGGTCGGGGACCCGGGCACCTGGGGCGACACCTCCTCGGCCGCCTACTGCTCGCGCGGGCGCGCCCACGCGATCGGGTACCTGCAGGGCCTGCTGCGCGCCCTCGGCCTGGACGACTAGGCGGCGGCTAGTCGTCCTCGCCGCCCGGGCGGTCTGGCGGGACCCGGTACACCCCCCACATCGGCTCCACCAGCCCCCGGGCGGCCCCCGGTCGGCCGCGCTGGGCGTCCGCGCGGGCCCGTTCGGCGTCCGCGCGGGCCCGCTGCGCCTCGGCGCGGGCCCGCTCCGCCTCGCGGCGCGCGCGCCGGCGGCGGATCACGAAACGGCTGGTGCCGATGAACGTCAGGAGCAGCAGCGCCGCGACGGCGACCAGGGCGCCGATGGCCAGCCCCAGGTAGAAGTCCGGCCGGGTGTCGGCCGGGGCCAGGCCGTCGGCGATGAAGGTCGGCGGTGTGCGCAGGAAGACGAGGTGCGAACCGCGCTGGGCCAGCACGACCCGGCCGACGACGCCGCTTTCCGGCACCGGTCCCCACCGGCGCGAATCGAGCGAGATGTTGCGGCGGTCACCCAGCACCCAGATCTGCCCCCGGCCGACGGTCACCGAGAACGTGACCCGCGACGGCCGGTCGCCAGGGTAGAGGTAGGTCTCGTTCAGCGGCCTGCCGTTGACGGTGATCCGGCCCCTGGCGTCGCAGCACGCCACGTGATCTCCGGGCAGGCCGATCACGCGCTTCACGAAAACGTCGCTGGTATGCGACAGCCGGACCGGGACCCGCAGGATAACCACGTCACCGCGGCGCAGTCCGCCGGACCCGTTCGCGACGAACATCTGATCGCCGGGATGGATCGTGTTCTCCATCGTGGGCGACTGCTCGGTGTAGGGCTGCATCGTCACGATCGGGATCGCGATGCAGGCCGCCAGCACCCCGGCCGCGAGCACCACCAGGACCCAGAACGCGATCCGCCCGACGCGCCGCGCCCGCCGGTCGACCGGCGGCGCCGCCCAACTGGTGTCGTCCCGCTGGGTCATGGGCCGCCTCGCATTCCGGGGCTCACGCAGCGCGCTGCGATCAAGGTCTCAGAGGAAGGTCATACCCTCGCCCCGGTAGGTCGGAACCGTCGCAACCACGGCATTGCCCTCGATCAGGTGCAGTTCGCCGAACCGCTCGCACAGCTCGCCCGCCTTGGCGTGCCGCAGCCACACCCGGTCACCGATCCGCAGCCGGTCCGCGGCCGGCCCGAGCAGCGGGGTCTGCACCTCGCCCGCGCCCTCCTCCTTGTCCAGCCGCAGCCCGGCGGGCAGGTAAGGGCTGGGCAGCCGGCTCCGGTCGGCCGCGCCGGAGGCCAGGTAGCCCCCGCCGAGCGCGGTGACCACTCCCGGGCCTGGCCGGCGCACCACCGGAAGCGCGAACAACGCGGCGGGCTGGCCCGAGAAGCCCCGGTAGCTGTCGAACAGCCGGGGCTGGTAGAGCCCGGAACCGGCGCCGATCTCGGTCACCGCCTGCTCGGCCGCGGTCTTCTCGATCGAGCCGGTGCCGCCGCCGTTGACGAACTCCAGCGGGGCGACCGACCGGACCGCCGCGACGATCGCGGCCCGGCGCGAGGCCAGCTCGGCGCCGGACCTCCGCTGCACGTACCGCAGGACCGTCGCGTACAGCGGGCGGCCCGGCGGGTTGTCGCCCACGCCCGCGATCTGGGCCTCGTAAGCCATCAGGCCGGCCAGGCGCAGCCCCGGCCGGGCGACGACGGCCTCGGCCAGCCTGGCCGCCTCGGCCGGCGTGCGGACCGGCGAGCGGCGGGCGCCCGCGCGCAGCAGCCCGTGCAGCGCCAGGTACCCGGCGTCGATGTCGATGCAGACCCGCACCTGGTGCGGGTCGCCGACCCCGGCGGCCGCCTTCTCGATCATGTCGAGGTGCTCGGCGCAGTCCACCATGACGGTGATGGCCGCGGCGGCGGCCGGGTCGCCGGCCAGCCGGGCCAGCGCGGCGCGGTCGGCCGTGGGGTAGGCGACGAGTATGTCATCGGATGCGCCGCACCCGGCCAGCCAGAGCGCCTCCGGCAGGGTGAAGGCCAGGATGCCGCGGAAGCCATCCATCCGCAGCACCCGGCCGATCAGCTCGCGGCACCGCACCGACTTGCTGGCCAGCCGGATCGGCGTCCCCGCGGCGCGCCGGGTCATGTTCTCGGCGTTCGCGCGGAAGGCCGTCAGGTCGACCACGGCGAACGGCGGCTCGAGGTGCGCGGTCGCCGTGTCGTACCGTTGCCGGTCGCGGGCTGGGACGGCCACGCTCACTCCTCCGTGGCGATGAACTCTTCGTAATCGGCGGCGGTCAGCAGGTCGGCCGGCAGCTCGCCCCCGGCGCCGGACAGGGCGACCTTGAACAGCCAGCCGGCCCCGTACGGGTCGGCGTTGATCACGGCCGGGTTCTCGTCGACCTCGGCGTTGACCTCGGTCACCTCGCCGTCGACCGGCGAGAAGATGTCGCTCACCGACTTCGTGGACTCGATCTCGCCGCAGGGCTCGCCCGCGGTCACCTTGCTGCCCGGCGACGGCACGGAGACGTAGACGACATCACCGAGCGAGTTCTGGGCGTGGTCGGTGATGCCGACCGAGGCCGTGGTGCCGGTGATGGCCACCCACTCGTGCTCGCGGGTGTAGTGCAACTCGTCGGGAACGCTCATTGGCGGCCTTCTCCTCTGCGAGATCGGTGACCGGCCGGTCAGGCCGGCCGACGGTAGAACGGCAATGACACCAGGTCGGCGGGTTCGGCGCGGCCCCGGATGTCCACCGCGAGCCGCCCGGGCCCGCCGGTCCCGGCGCCGGCCTGGCCGGCCTCGCGCGCGACGGCCGGAGCGACGTACGCCATCGCGATCGGCGCGCCGAGCGTCGGGGACGGTGCGCCGCTGGTCACCGTCCCGCACGCCGCGCCGTCCCAGAGCACGGCGTAGCCGTGCCTGGGCACCCGCCGGGACCGGCCGACCAGCCCGACGAGCTCGCGCTCGGGCTCGGCGCCGGCCCGCTCGGCGAGCGCCGCGCGGCCGACGAAGTCGCCGGGCTTTTCCAGCCTCACCACCCGGCCCAGCCCCGCGTCGAACGGGGTGAGTTCCGGGCCGAGCTCGTTGCCGTACAGCGGCATCCCGGCCTCGAGCCGGAGGGTGTCCCGCGCGGCGAGGCCCGCGGGAACCAGGCCCTGGCCCGCGCCCGCGGCGGTGAGCGCGGCCCATACCCGCTCGGCGTCCGGCGGCCGGGTGAACAGCTCGAAGCCGTCCTCGCCGGTGTAACCGGTGCGGGCCAGCAGCACCTCGGCGCCGGCCACGGTGGCCGGGTAGCCGGTGTAGTACTTCACCCCGGCCAGGTCGGCACTGGCCAGCGGGGCGAGGATGCGCACCGCGTGCGGGCCCTGCAGGGCGATCAGCGCGTAGTCATCGGTATGGTCAGCCACCTGCGCGTCCCCGCGGGCCCGGTCCTCGAGTGCCTCGAACACGACCCCGGTGTTGGCGGCGTTCGCCACGACCAGGAACTCGTCCGCGGCCAGCCGGTAGACGATCAGGTCGTCGATGACCCCGCCGTCCGGCGCGCAGATCATGGTGTACCGGGCCCGGCCTGGCGCGAGCGCCGACGGCTGCCCGACCAGCGCGTAGTCGAGGGCCGCGGCCGCGCCCGGCCCGGTGACCATGATCTCGCCCATGTGCGACAGGTCGAACAGCCCGGCCGCGGTGCGCACCGCGGTGTGCTCGGCGGTCTCGCTGCCGTACCGCAGCGGCATCAGCCATCCGGCGAAGCCGGTCAGTGTGGCGCCGAGGCGTTCATGCACGCCGGTCAGCGGCGTGCGCCGCAGGTCAGTCATCTGTGCTCCATGGGCCGGCCGGCACCTTTCGACTAACACCTGGTCGGGGCGGAACGCGGCCGGCGCGAGTCAGGCACGAAGCCGCGGCAGCGTCGGCGCACTCCGGCTGGAGCCAGCCTAGTGGGTCGGCGGCAGGCTGCCCGGCCCCGAGCCGGTCCGTCCCTATTTGCCCGTCCGGGCCGGCTGGCCACCCGTGCTCAGCACCGCCGAGAGAGCGTCCAGGGCGGAGGGCACGAGGGCGTAGTAGGCCCACACGCCGCGCTTGTCGCGGCTGAGGATCCCGGCGTCCACCAGGATCTTCAGGTGGTGCGAGATGGTCGGCTGGGTCAGCCCGAGTGGCTCGGTCAGCTCGCAGACGCAAGCCTCGCCACCCTCGTGCGCGGCGACCATCGAGACCAGCCGCAGCCGGGTCGGGTCGGCCAGGGCCTTGAGCAGCCGGGCGATACCGGCGGCCTGGCCGGCGGTGATCGGCTCGCGCAGCAGCGGTGCGCAGCACTCATCGGCCAGCGGCAGCGGCGCCCGGTTCCGGGTCGCCGGTGAGGTGGTTGTCACCCGGTAAGTATGCGCTAGGCATTGACATCTGTCTATCTCTCGGGCATGGTAGGCATCGATATTCATCTATGCCTAGGGGTGATGGTGCGATGAGCGACCAGACGAGCACCGACCTGCGCGAGGAGGTACGGTCCCGGTACGCGGCGGCGGCCCGCGCGGTCCTGGAGCCGAGGCCGGGCGTCACCGCCTCGTGCTGCGAGAGTTCCGGCGCGACCTCGTGCTGCGGCACCGGGTCGGCGGCCCCGGATTCGGCCGACTGCTTCGGCGCTCCGCTGTATGGCGAGGGCGAGACCGACGGGCTGCCGGAAGAGGCGGTGCTGGCCAGCCTGGGCTGCGGCAACCCGCTGGCGGTCGCGGGCCTGCGCGAGGGCGAGCGAGTTCTGGACCTGGGCTCGGGCGGCGGCATCGACGTGCTGCTCTCCGCCCGGCGGGTCGGCCCGTCCGGGTTCGCCTACGGCGTGGACATGACCGATGAGATGCTGACCCTGGCCCGCGCCAACGCCGCCCGGGCCGGAGCCGGCAACGTCGAGTTCCGCAAGGGCGAGATCGAGGCCCTGCCCCTGCCGGATCGGGCGGTGGACGTGGTGATCTCCAACTGCGTGATCAACCTCTCCACCGACAAGCCCGCGGTGCTCGCGGAGATGTTCCGCGTGCTGGTCCCGGGCGGGCGGATCGGCATCACCGACGTGGTGGCCGAGGACCACCTGTCACGCTCCGACCGCGCCGCCGCTGGCTCCTATGCCGGATGCATTGCCGGCGCCCTGTCCCGCCGCGAGTATCTGGACGGCCTCGCCGCCGCCGGGTTCGCGGACGCGTCGGTCACCTTCACCACCGAGGCCGCCCCCGGCCTGCACTCGGCCATCATCCGGGCGGTCAAGCCCGCCGCCACATGAGCGCCGCGGTGTGTGATAGTCGGGAACCATGGAACTGCTTACCGAGGATGAGATAGCCGGCCGGCTGGGCGGGGTACCGGGCTGGGCGCGCGACGGCGCGAGCATCACCACCACGGTTACGCTGAGTGACTTCCGGGAGGCCATGCTGCTGACCGGAGCCGTGGCCTACGTGGCCGAGCAGGCCAATCACCACCCGGACATCCTGATCCAGTGGAACAAGGTGACCCTGACCCTGTCGACTCACTCGGCCGGGGGGCTCACCGCCGCCGACTTCGACCTGGCCGCCAGGATCAGCGCTCTGCGCTGACGGCGGCCGCCCGCGGCCCGGGCCAGGGCGTCGGGCACGCTCTGGCCGGCTGCTTCGCCTGCGGGCGGCGCCACGCCCCCGGGTGGCGCCGCCCACAGGACGAAGACCCCTCCGCTTGTCGCGACCCTCGTACGATTAGCGCGTGGCGGCATCCGGCGGTCGCGCCGGCGCGTGCCCGGCTCGGACGACGGTCCCCCTCCGCGACGAGCGGTTCCCCCGTTCCCGCGCGGCTCACGGCCCGGCTGACGGGCCAGGAGGCCCGGCGGCCTGGCTCTTCGGTCCGGCCTACCGGGCTCCGAGTGCCTCGCGGGGTTCTAGTTATACACGGTGTGCTGAGTCGACTACAGGTAGTTACAAGATTGAGGTCGGAACGGTTGCCTAGAGGAGCGGCCGCTGCCGTTCCGGCATCCGGGCATGCGGTGAATTGGCCGGTCAGAGGGTCGCTGCCGGGGTCGGCTAGCCTGATCGGCGAGGGGACCAGAACCAGCAGTTCGTGAGGAGCGGCGTTGGCGATAGTGACCCTGGTCCTGTGGACGATTACCGCGGCCGCGGGGGTCTCGCTGCTGGGCGCCGGCGGCGCGGCCAGGCGGCGGGTGGCGGCCGCGGCCGAGCAGGATGCCGGGCGGCCGCTGACCACCCCGGCCCGGACGCCGGCGGTACCGCTCACCGCCGAAGGAAAGCCGCCGCCGGTGCCGCGGGTCAAGGTAGCCACGCCGCCGGGCGAGCACCCGCTGCTGGAGTTCAGCCATCCGGCGCTGGCCCTGACCGGCCTGGCCTGCTGGTTCATGTTCGTGTTCGTGCGCTACCGGCCGTTCGCCTGGATCTCGTTCGGGATTCTCGTGGTGACCATCGCCGCCGGGCTGATCTGGCTGACCAGGAACACGCAGGCGGCCAGGCGGCACGCCGGCGGCGCCTGGAGCTTCCCGCCGCGGCTGGCCGCGTTCCACGGGCTGGCCGCCGCGGTCGCGATCACCCTGACCGTCCTGACCGCGCTGTCCGCGGGCCGGGGCTGAGCGGGCCGCCGGCGGGCCTGGCCGGGCGCACGCGCCGAGCGGCGCAGCCTGCGGCCGCTCGGGCCGGACCCCGCGCACTGGACCGCCAAGCCGATTGGGTAGATGGTCGCGGATATCTGCGGGATTCTGCCGCGCGGGTCAGCCGAACTCGCAGGGCAGGTGCTTGATGCCATTGATGAAGCTAGACAGCAGCCGGTCGGGTTCTCCCGCGGCCCGGATGTCCGGCACCTGGGTCAGCAGTTGCCGCAGCATCGCGGTGATCTCGCGCCGGGCCAGGTGGGCGCCCAGGCAGAAGTGCGGGCCCGCGGACCCGAACCCGACGTGCGGGTTGGGGGAGCGGGTGATATCGAACCGGTCCGGGTCGGTGAACACCGACTCGTCGCGGTTGGCCGCCTGATAGAACAGCACGGCCCGGTCGCCCTCCCGGAAGATGTTTCCGTTTAGGACGGCGTCCCGGGTCAGCGTGCGCCGCATCCAGATGACCGGCGACACATAACGCACGATCTCCTCGACCGCCGCCCCGATCCGCCCCTCGAGGTCGGCCAGCAGCAGCGCGCGCTGATCCGGGTGGTCGGTAAGCAGGCTTAGCGAGTGCGAGATGGCGGTCCTGGTGGTCTCGTTGCCCGCCACCACCAGCAGGATGAAGAACGAGGCCAGCTCGGCCGGCGTGAGCTGCTCGCCGTCAATGTTGGCCGTGGCCAGCGCCGAGACCAGGTCATCGGCGGGTTCGGCCTGACGCCGCTCGGCCAGGCCGGTGACCAGCTCGGCGAGTTCCTGGCCCGCGGTGAGGATCTGGGTGATGGCCTCGTTCAGGTCCTGGCTGACGAACTCCGGGTCGGCCCCGGACAGGATGATGTTGGTGTTCTTCAGCACCATCGCGTAGTGCTCGTCGCCGATGCCCATCATCTCGCAGATGATCTTGAGGGGCAGCCGGGCCGACACATGCTGCACGAAGTCGCACGGCCCGGTTAGCAGCAGCTCGTCGACGATGTCCGCGGCCGTCCGCTGCACGTCCTCCTCGAACTTCCTGATCATCTTCGGCGTGAACGCCCGGGACACGATCCGGCGCAGCCGGGCGTGCCGGGGATCGTCCATGTTGATCATCGAGCCGAAATACTCGTTGAACTCGACGGGCAGGTCGACCAGGCTGGTGGCCCCGGCCGCCGAGGAGAACACATCGGCGTGCCGGCTCGCCTCGACCACGTCGGCGTGCCGGACCAGCGCGTAATAACCGCTCTCCGGCGTGCCGAACGGGGACTCGGGCGCCTCGAAGAACGGCGGCGGCCGCATGGCGCGCAGTTGCCGGAATGCGGCGTAGCGCTCGGCCGGCGGCTTCTCCCAGAAGGCGTTCTGCGACAGGTCGAGGTCTCCGGCGATCGGGGCGGGATGCGGACTGCTCACGTGGGTCGCCTTCCGGGGTAGAACTCCGTTCGGTTTCCCATAGTGGCACCCCGCCCGCTCTCGCAAAAGGGCGCGCGGCAGCGACGGCCCGCCGGTGACGGCGGGCCCGGGCGGGAGTTAGTCCTGGCCGCCCCCCGCCGGGCCGGGCTGGGCCCCGGCCTTCGCCGGGGCCGCCGTCCCGGCCGCTGCCGCGGTCCCGGCCGCTGCCGCGGTCCCGGGCGCTGCCGCGGTCCCGGGCGCTGCCGCGGTCCCGGGCGCTGCCGCGGTCCCGGCCGCTGCCGCGGTGGCGGCGCTCGTCCGGCGGGCCGCGGTCTTTCTCGTAGCCGCCTTGGTCTCGCCCGCTCGCCCCGACCGCCGGCCGGAACCCGGGGCCCGATCGCCGTCGTGGCTGGCGTTCCCGGTCATGATGGCGATCGCCACCGGGCACGAGACCCCGCTGATCTCGACGACCGTGCAGGCCAGCGTGGCCCCGGCCGCTCGCAGGGCCAGCCAGTCGCTGCCGTCGGCGGCCGCGCCGGTCACCACCGGGGAGGCGCCGGGCGTGCCGGCCATGACCAGGCAGGATCCGATCGCCCTGAGCAGCGCGCGCACGACGGCCGGCGGCTCGCCCAGGACATCCCGCAGCTGGGTCTCGACGTCGGCAAGGCCCGGGCCCGGCTCGGGCTCGCCGGCCGCGCCCGGGACGGCCGCTTCCCAGCCGCAAGCGACCGCCTCGGACGCCCGGACGCCCAGGACGAACCCGTCCAGGTGGCCGGTGCCGCGGGCGGTCCGCGCCCGGGACAACTCGCCCGGCGCCGGGCCCGGCTGGGTGTCGGGGGACGGCGACGGCCGCGGCACCATGGGCATGGCCGCATCCCGGGCCTGGCCCGCCGGGTCGGGCTGGCCGCAGTGCACCGTAACCCGCAGGTCGGGGTTCAGGCCGAGCGCCACTGCGGCCCGTTCCAGGTAGGCCGACAGCAGCGCGGGCGGCCATGCCGCGCTGCGGGGGAGCGGCCCGGCGTCGGTCAGCCGCAGCCCGCGCCAGGTCACCAGCGGCTGGCCAGCGGAGTCGACGGCCTCGACGTCCCAGACGTACGCCGGCTCCGGCGGCGTGGACCGGGTCGCCTCGGGCGCGGTGGCCTGGGCCGGCACCACGAGCGCCGCGGGGCCGGACCCGGCTGGGCGGTCGGGCCCCGGGGTGGCGGCCCGCGGGCTGGGCACCGCGCCGGCCGGGATGCCGGCCGGCGCCGGCCGGCCCTCTGCGGCGGTGGCCTCTGCGGCTGCGGCGGCGGTCTCTGCGGCGGCGGTCTCTGCGGCGGCGGTCCCTGCGGCGGCGACCTCCACGGCGCGGATCTCCACCGCCCCGTCGGCCTTCCGGCCGCTGAACGTGACGGAGTCGCATCCTCCGGGCAGCAGCCGCCGGTGCGGAACACACGCCTGCAGCACATGCCAGGTCGCGTCGTTCAGCCCGGGGCTGCCCAGGATCAGGCCCGCGTCGGCGGTGTCGCCCAGGTCGGCGAACCAGGGCTGGCCGTCGCCGCCGCGCACCAGGGCGCGGCACGATCGCGACGTCACCTCGGGCAGCAGGGCGGCGCGCCGGAACCGGCCGGACTGGAAGCAGACCGGCCCGTACAGCTCGGTGCCGTCCACGATCCCGGCGTCGCTGGCTGGCATCTCGTCCAGCTCCGGCAGGCTGGCCGCCAGCGACGGCCCCGCGGCGCCGGCCGGCTCGTCCGCGCCGTGGAAGGTCGCCCGGAAGTGTTCCGCGGCGAACCCGCTCTCCGCGCAGCGGATCACCGCGGTCACCGAGTCGCCGTCCTTCAGCGCGCAGATCCGGATCAAGGCCGGCGGGTCATCCGGCCCGGCCGGGACCACGACCGGCGCGTCCATCGAGACCGCGGTCAGCAGGCGCATTGGCCGGCCGGCCAGCACGCTGGCTGCCTGGGCCATCGCCTCCAGGGCCATCACCGCCGGCAGCACCGTCATCCCGTCGACCCGGTAGTCGGCCAGGTAGGGGTCGGTCCGCGGGGTCAGCCGCGCGTCGCAGACGAGCTCGACCCCGGGGTAGTGGACCCGGACTTCCGCAACGAACCGGCCGGGCAGCCGCGCGTCGCGGGGCTTCGGGGTCGTCAGCACGGCGATCGGGGGCGGCCCGGGCACGCCGACCCGGCCGTGCACGGCCAGGCGGGCCGGCAGCCCCGGCGTGGCCAGCGTCTTGAGCAGCTGCCGCGAGCCCTCCGTGACCCCGATGGGCATGGCGCCGGACCGGGCCATCCGCTCGGCCAGGCTGGCCCGCTGGCCCAGGCCCGGTCCCGACCAGGCCGGCCAGTCGACGTGCAGCGCCCGGCACCCGGGAATGCCGTCGGCCATCCGCCCGGCTCGCTCCGCGAGCGAGCCGCTGGCCAGCGCGAGCAAACCCTCCCCGGCCAGCCCGTAGCAGCCCGCCACCGAGCCGAAGGTGATGATCAGCCGGAGCTGCCTGGCCGTGATCGCGCTGACCAGCTGGTGCAGGCTTGCGCCTTCCGCCGATACGTGCGCGCGCAGCTCGTCCTCGGTCAGCTCGGCGATCGGCCGCGGGCCGCCGGCGCCGACCGCATGCGCTACGGCGGTGACCGGCCCGAGGCGGCGCTCGATGCGCTGCAGCGCGCGCCGCAGGTCGGCGGGGTTGGCTACGTCCACGTCCTCGACGGACATCCGGACCCCGGCCGACCTGAGCTGCCCGAGCCCGGCGTCCACTTCGGCGGCCTGGCCGGGGCCCTCACGCCCGATCACGGCGATGGGCGCGCCGCAGCAGGCCAGCACCTGGGCCAGGGCCAGCCCGGCGCCGCCCGACCCCCGGCTGACCAGCACCACGTCGGCCGGGCCGAGCGGGAACTCACCGCCGGCTGTTTCGGCCGGCGTCATCATGGTCTCGTGCGGGTGCCCGGCGGTGTCGATCACCAGCTCACGGAACGTGCCGGGCTCCGCAGCGGCGAACCGGCGGGCCGCGCGCAGGCCGTCGGCGCTCTCCGGCACCCGCAGCACGGTGATGCCCAGCTCCGGGTGCTCCGCGTGCAGGCTCGCGCAGAAGCCGGTGAACCCGGGCCCGTGCGTGATCAGCACCAGCCGGCCGCTGCCGATCGCGTCCCGCGCGGCGGCGAGCGCCACCGCGCAGGAGTCCGGGTCGGCCGGATCGCCGACGATCGCGAGTGCCCGGCCGGCCGCCGCGTCATCCGGGAAGACCTCACTGACCAGTGCCCCGAACGTCCCGCCCGTGGCGGCCCGGACCCGCCACGGCCGGTCGTCGCCGGGGCGGATCGCGTCGGGCCCGGCCGGGCGCAGTTCCTCGGCGAAGCAGCGGACCCACGGGCCGACCCCGGACACCGGCGCCGGCGGGGTCGGCGCAGGCGCGGACGGGGAGCCGGCCGCCGCGGGTGCCGACTGAGGGCCGGTCGCGGGGCCAGCCGGGGCGGGCGCGGACTCGGCGGCGCTCGCGGGTGCTGCGGTGGCCGGGGTGGGCTCGGTGCCGCTCGCGGGTGCTGCGGTGGCCGGGGTGGGTTCGGTGCCGCTCGCGGGTGCTGCGGTGGCCGGGGGTTCGTCCCCGGGCGCGGCCGCGGCCGACCGCCGCCCCGACGGCGTCAGCCTGGCCGCCGCCCGGCGGGCCGCTGAGCGCCGGCCGGCGGGCGCTCGCTCGGCCTGGGCTCGCTCGGCCGCCGCCCGTTCGGCCTCCACCGCGCGCTGGGCCACGGCCGCGGCCTCGACCAGCGAAACGGCCGGGGCAGCCGGGGCGGGCCCGGCGGTCGCCGGGCTGGCCGGCCCGGCGAGGACGGCGGATGGCGGGCCCGCAGGCCCGGCGGATGGCGGGCCCGCAGGCCCGGCGGGTGGCGCGTCCGCGGGCCCGGCGGTCACCGGGCCAGGGGTTGCGGTCACCGGGCCAGGGGCCGCGGGCAGCGGGCCGTCCGGCGTCACCGCACCGGCCGCGGCCTGCGTGCGAACCCCCTCTTCCGGGCCGGGCACGGTTTCCGGGGCGGGCACGGTTTCCGGGGCGGGCACGGTTTCCGGGCCGGGCACGGCTTCCGGGGCGGGCACGGCTTCCGGGGCGGGCACGGCTTCCTGGCCGGGCACGGCTTCCTGGGCGGGCACGGCTTCCGGGCCGGGCACGGCTTCCTGGGCGGGCACGGCTTCCGGGGCGGGCCCGGTTTCCTGGGCGGGCACGGTGACCTGGCAGGGGCTCGTGATGAAGATCTGCTCGCGCCAGATGTCGAACGGCCGCGACGGCCGCCCGGCGAATAGCTCCGCCGGGGTCGGCAGCGCGCCCGCCGCGAACAAGGCAGCGGCCGCCCGGGTCGCGTCCGCGCCATTACCCGAGCCGAGGCTGACCGCCGGGATCTCGCACAACACGGCCGCCGCCCGGGCCAGCGCCTGGCCGGGCCCGGTCTCCAGCAGCAGGCTAGCCCCGGTCGCTCCGGCCCTCAGCGCCCGGTCGAGGCCGGGCGGGCAGTCGAGCTCGGCGCCCAGGAGCTCGGCGACATCGTCCGCCGAGGCGACCTCGCGGCCGAGCGCGGCCGAGATCAGGCGGTGCCGGGGCGCTGAGATCGGCAGGCGGCGCACGACCCGGCGGAGCTCGGCCTGTCCGTCCCGGCTCTCGTGTCCGCCCGCGTCCGTTGCCCCGCCGGGACCCTGGCCGGCACTCGCCGCTATCCCGGCCCGGGCGGCCGCGAACGCGACCGCGTCGGCCTCGCTGAGGCACCCGGCCCAGACGAGCCCGGCGAGCTCGCCGTGGCCGTACCCGACCGCGGCGGCGGCGCTCGCGCCAAGCTGGCCGAGCCAGCGCAGCGCGGCCAGCGGCCGCAGCGGGTCGCCGGGCTCCGGCTCGGGCGTGGCGGCCTGGTCCTCCCGGTCCTCCCGGTCCTCCCGGTCCT
>Ga0335081_10011897_pt1 | contig 14083 bp, 11 predicted proteins | sample Lox_Sample_35_FD_206713 | JGI IMG/M metagenome (GOLD analysis project Ga0335081, IMG submission 206713) | Soil microbial communities from Loxahatchee National Wildlife Refuge, Florida, United States - Lox_Sample_3.5 | ecosystem: Environmental > Terrestrial > Soil > Wetlands | place: USA... | reverse complement strand
CGTCTCGGCCTTGTTGAGTCCCTGGAGAGCGCCGTAATGGCGCTCGTTGAGTCGCCAGCTCCGGTGCACCGGGATCCACATCAGGTCCATCTCGCCCTGCACCAGCCACAGCGTGCGGATCGCGCGCTTGAGCACCGAGGTGTACGCGACGTCGAACGTGAAGCCCTTTTCCTTCAGCGTGCGTCCGGCGCGCTTCGCCTCCGCGATCCCCTGGTCGGTGAGATCGACATCGGTCCAGCCGGTGAAGCGGTTCTCCCGGTTCCAGGTGCTCTCGCCGTGGCGAAGAAGGACGAGCTGATGCATGTCTCGATTGTCGATCGGACACCCGGCCGAAGTAAAGTCCGAAAAGCTTTCCCGCCGTGGCGTGCACGATTCGCGTTATGCTCGCTCGATGGATACCTCGTTCGGCGGCTCGACCGTCGTCGTCACTGGCGCAACGGGAAATCTGGGTCGCGCGGTAGCCTCGGCGTTCGAGCAGCGCGGGGCGAACGTCGTGCTCGTCGGCCATCGGCGCGAGGCGCTCGTGGCGGCGTACGGCGGCGAAAGCGCTGCGCGCCTGTTCGCCTCGGCGGACCTGCTCGACGCGAGGCAGGTCGACGCGGCGATGCGCGCGGCAATCGAGCGCTTCGGTCGCATCGATGTCCTGTGCAACATCGCCGGCGGCTTTCGCGCCGGGGCCGCCGTGCACGACTCGAGCGACGGCGAGTGGGACTTCCTCTTCGCGGTAAACGTCCGCACCGTGCTCAACGCCGTGCGGGCGGCGGTGCCCGCCATGATCGCCGGCGGACGCGGCTGCATCGTCAACGTGGGCGCCCATGCCGCGCTCAAGGGCGTGGCGCGGATGGGGCCGTATTGCGCGGCCAAGAGCGCGGTGCTGCGAGTGACCGAGGCCATGGCGGCGGAGCTGCGCGCCCAGCGCATCACCGTGAACTGCGTGCTCCCCACCATCCTCGACACGCCGGAGAATCGGGCGGCGATGCCGAACGCCGATCCTTCGGGATGGGTGGCCCCTGAGGACTGCGCCAAGGTGTTCGTCTTTCTCGCCTCGGAATACGGCCGCCCGATCAACGGCGCGGCCATCCCGGTGTCTGGCTCTCGCGCCGAGCAATAACGCGCGGACCCGCCGCGATTCCTTTGTAAAAATTACAACGCGCCGCTTGCGCAACATCGACTGCGTTCTTGCGCTTCGGCAGCATCGCGATCATCGACGATCGCGCCGTGCTCGACTACGATAGACCCACGCTCGACGGCCGCACGGGCGACGCTCGATCGAGCGCCAGAAATCCAAACGCATCGTCCGCACGCCGTTCGTGCCGGGGGGCAATTCGCGTGAAATGCCGTTCCTTGTTCGCAGGTTCGCAGCCGGCAATCGCCGCTCCGCGAGCCCCCGGCGCCTCGCGGGCGCTGGTCGCGCTGGTCGCCGCCTTCCTGCCTTGCCACGCCGCGACGGCGCAATCGCTCGAGGAGCTCGGCCGGCTGTCCATCGAGGAGCTCGCGAATGTCGAGATCACTTCCGTATCGAAGCGCGCCGAGCCGCTGAGCGAGGCGGCGGCCGCCGTGTACGTGATCTCGGGCGACGAAATCCGCCGCTCCGGCGTGACGAGCCTTCCCGAGGCACTGCGCCTCGCGCCCAACCTGGAAGTGGCACGGGTCGATTCGCGCAGCTACGCCATCTCGTCGCGCGGACTCAATTCGGTCAACGCGTCGAACAAGCTGCTGGTGCTGATCGACGGCCGCAGCATCTATACGCCTTTCTTCTCCAGCGTGTTCTGGGACCAGCAGACCCTGATGCTCGACGACATCGAGCGCATCGAGGTCATCAGCGGACCGGGCGGAACGCTGTGGGGCAGCAACGCCGTCAACGGCGTGGTCAACATCATCACCCGCAAGTCGGCCGATACCCAGCGCGGCCTCGTCGACGCGAAGGCCGGCGATTTCGAGCAGCGGGTCGCCGCGCGGTGGGGCGGAGAAGTCGGCTCCGGAACCTACCGCGCCTACGCGCTCGGGTTCCGCGAAGGCAACACGCACCTAGCCGGCGACGGCAGCGCGATGGACAAGTGGCATGGCAAGCAGGCCGGATTCCGCACCGATCAGCCGGCGTTCGAAGGCGCGCTCACGGTCCAGGGCGATCTCTACGAGAACGTCGTGGACACCCCGGACGGCCGGCGCAGCGGCGGCAATGTCCTGGGACGATGGAGCAAGCCGCTCGGCGCCGAGGGCGCGGTCGAGCTGCAGGCCTACTACGACGAGCAAAACCGTTCCGATGTGGGGATGGCCGGGGGCACGGCGGTCAATCACGTGCGGACGTTGGATTTCGAAGGCCAGCACAGCTTCGCCGCCGGCGGGCGTCAGCAAGTCGTGTGGGGTGGAGGCTATCGGACGTGGAACGACGAGTTCCGCAACACCACGAACCCTTTCGTCCTCATGCCGCCGAAGGAGACGCTGCATCTCGGCAACCTCTTTGCTCAGGATACGGTCGATCTGCGCGACGACCTCAAGCTCACCTTCGGTGCGAAGGTGGAGTACAACAGCTTCAGCCACTTCGCCTTCATGCCGAGCGGACGGATCGGCTGGCGCGCCGACGCGCGAAACTTTTTCTGGGCGGCGATAGCGCGCGCCGTGCGGCCGCCGTCGCGGCTCGAGCGCGATCTCACCGCGCCGGGCATCGTGGATACCTCACCGAATTTCCGCTCCGAAAAGCTCGTCGCCTACGAGGCCGGCTGGCGCGCGCAGCCGCTGCCGAACGCGAGCGTTTCGGTCTCCGCGTTCTACAATCGCTACGACGATCTGCGGACGACCTCGCCCGCGCCCGCCACCGTCCTGCCCGTGACGTTCGGCAACGGCCTGGAGGGCCATACCTACGGCGTCGACGTGTGGGCGAGCTACAGCCCGCTCGCCTGGTGGCGGCTGGACCCGGGATTCGAGCTGCTGCGCAAGGACTTTCACCTGAAGCCGGGCGAGGCCGATATTGCCGGCATGCAGACCGTGCTCGGGCACGACCCTGGACATCAGGTTTTCGTCAAATCGACGATGGATCTGCCCCACGATACCGAGCTGTACGTGGCGCTGCGCCAGGTCGGAAGCCTTCCCGACATCTCGGTCGGAAGCTACTTCGAAGCCGACGTGCGCTTCGCCTGGCGCGCGACGCCGGCGCTCGAGCTGTCACTCGTCGGCCAGAACCTGGTTCATCCCTACCACGCGGAAACGACGGCGCCGCCGGTGCACGAGATCCCGCGCAGCTTATACCTGGGCGTGCGCTGGAGCTTTTGATGGCGCGGCCCGTCCGCCCGCTGCCGATGCTCGTACGGTGCCTGGCATGGCTCGGCATCGCGCTGGCGCTCGGCTCCGAAGGCGCCGAGGCGCAGACCCGCGAGCTCGCCTCGGCGATCAAGGCGACCTATCTGTACAAGTTCGCGCCGTTCGTCAACTGGCCCGAAGGCAGCTTCGAATCGCCGTCGAGCCCGCTGCGCATCTGCGTGCTCGGCAACGACGCCGTGGGCCACCTCGTCGAGGAGGCCGCCCAGGATCCGAAGATTGCCCCGCGACCGGTGGTCGTGCGTCGTCTGCCGAGCATCGGCCCCGACTCCGGGTGTCACATCGCGTACCTCGCTCCGGGATCGGAGGCGCCCGTCGCGGCGACGCTGCAGCGGCTGCGCGGCTCCGCGGTGCTCACGGTGACCGACGACGCGCGCGACGCCCGCACGCGCGGCATCATCAACTTCGTCGTCCGCGACAACCGCGTGCGCTTCGAGATCGATCTGGCCGCGGCGGCCGAAGCCGGATTCGCCATCAGCTCCAAGCTGCTCAACCTCGCGGTGAGTGTCCGACCGCCCGCGTGACGTTCATGTCCGAATCGACAGCGCAACCTCGCCGGAAATGGCCGCAAGACCGGCGCCGGGTCGCCGTGTGGCTGACGGCCGTCGGCGTGCTGCTCCTGCTGCTGGCCGCGGGCGTCATGGTTCTGCACAGCGAGGAATCGTACCGGCAGACCAAGAACGAGCAGATCCGCGCCCAGGCCGCGGTCCTCGCCTCCACGGTGGAGGCGGCGCTCGTCTTCGGCGACCGCCCGGCGGCACAGGAGTACGTCGGCGCGCTGCACGTGGACCCGCAGATCCAGACAGCGGCGGTCTACGACGCGCGCGGCTCGCTCTTCGCCGGCTACACGCGGGAGCCGGACAACCCGGTGCCCGTGGGCCTCGATCAGGCGAAACACGTCCCGGCCGCCGACCGGTTGCTCGTCACGATGCCGGTGCAGCACGGCGGCTCGCAGATCGGGACCGTGTACCTGGAGACGACCATCGAGCCGCTGGCCGCCCGACTCGAGCGCTACGGCGTGATCGTGCTCCTGGTCGTCATGGGCTGCGTGATCCTGGTCGGGCTCGGCATCACGCAGGCCGTGCTCACCCGCAGCTACGTCGAGCTGGAGCGGCAGCGCTCGGACCTCGCGCGCACCAACGAGGAGCTCTTAAGCCAGATCGAGCGGCGCGAGAAGGCCGAGAACGCCCTGCGTCAGGCGCAGAAGATGGAATCGATCGGCCAGCTCACCGGCGGGATCGCCCACGACTTCAACAACCTGCTCCAGGTCATCAGCGGCAACCTGGAGGTGCTGCAGCGGCGCTATCTGAAGGACGGCGAGGAGGCGGCTCGCCTCGTCGCCACCGCGGCGCGAGGCGCCCAGCGGGCCGCGGCGCTCACGCAGCGCCTGCTCGCCTTCTCGCGCCTGCAGCCGCTGAATCCCAAGCCGCTCGACGTCAACCGTCTCGTCGCCGGCATGTCTGAGCTGCTCCACCGGACGCTCGGCGAGTCGATCGCCATCGAGACGGTGTTCGGCAGCGGCATCTGGCGCGTGGAGACCGACGCGAACCAGCTCGAAAGCGCGTTGCTCAATCTGTGCGTGAACGCGCGCGACGCGATGCCCGGCGGCGGCAGGCTCACCCTGGAGACCGCCAACGCCTACCTCGACGAGGCCTACGCCGCCGAGCACGACGTCAAGCCCGGCCAGTACGTGGCGATCGCGGTCAGCGACACCGGCTTCGGCATGTCGCCGGAGGTCGTGCAGAAGGCTTTCGATCCGTTCTTCACCACCAAGGACATCGGCAAAGGGTCCGGGCTTGGACTGTCGCAGGTCTACGGTTTCGTGAAGCAGTCCGGCGGGCACGTGAAGATCTACAGCGAGGTGGGCAAGGGCACGACGGTAAAGCTCTACCTGCCGCGGCTGGCGGCGGCAGAGCGCGTCGATACGGCGGCGGAAACGCCGGAAAGCGTGCCGCGTGCTCACGGCGACCATCTCATCCTGGTCGTTGAAGACGACGCGGACGTGCGCGCGCACGCGGTGATGATGCTGCGCGAGCTGGGCTACGGTATCCTCGAGGCGCACGACGGCGAGGACGCGCTGCGGCTGTTCGAGGCGCGACCCGACGCGAGCCTGCTCTTCACCGACGTGGGCCTCCCGGGAGCCATGAACGGCCGCCAGCTCGCCGACGCGCTTCGGCGCCGGCGCCCCGACCTGCCGGTGCTGTTCACCACGGGCTACGCGCGCAACGCCATCGTTCACCACGGCAGGCTCGATCCGGGCGTGGAGCTGCTGCCGAAACCGTTTTCCTTCTCGGAGCTCGCAAACAAGATCCATCGGATCCTCGACGGCGCGTGAGCGCCCGCGCTGGCGTCTTCCTACAAGCGAATCAGAGCACCGCTGATTTACGACCGGTTTCGATGCGCGCATTGTCGACGCGTGAGGCCGGAAGCCGGCCACGAGCGGCGCGGGCGATTCTCGCCGGCGCCTTCGAGTCGCGAAAGCGGAGAGCAACGTGAACGAAGATCGCAACACCCGTGGTAGCCCGGGCGCGAGGGCCGAGGAGCAGCTTGCGTCCATGGCGGACGCGGCGGGCAAGAGCGTCGTCGACGCGGTGCGGCCCTTGCAGGAAAGCGTGCGCTCCTACGCCGAGCAGCAGAAGGCGCTGGGCGCCGAACAGGTCGACGGCGTGGCGCGCGCGGCGCACCGCGCGGCGCAGGAGATCGAGGCGCAGATGCCCGGCGTCGCACGATCGGTGCACCGCGCCGCGTCGCGGCTGGACGGCGCGTCGTCCGCGCTGCGCGAGCGCAACCTCGAGGAGCTCACCAAGCAGCTGGGCGAGTTCGCGCGGGCCCAGCCCGCCGTCTTCTTCGGCGGCGCGGTCCTGGCCGGCTTCGCGCTTTCGCGCTTCCTCAAAACCTCCGCGAGACGCTAGCGACGACCAAGCGAGGCGATGATGACGACGGCAAACAACGGGCGGCCCGTAACCGACATCCTGCGCGACCTGCTCGCGCAGATCACCGAGCTGATGCGGAACGAGGGCGAGCTCGCCCGCGCCGAGATGAGCGAGAAGCTCGATCAGACGGTGCGCGGCGTGGCGTTCATGGTGGCGGGAGCGGTGCTCTTGATTCCCGCGCTGGTGATCCTGCTCGCAGCCGCGGTCGCGGCGATCATGGCCGCCGGCCTCGAGCCCTACTGGGCCGCGCTCATCGTAGGTGGCGCCGCCCTCAGCGTCGGGCTCGCGCTGGTGCTGGGAGGCAAGAGCTCGATGCGGCTCAGAAATCTCGCGCCCCGCCGGACGATGGATCACCTGCGGCGCGACGTGTCGGTGGCGCGAAACCAATTGAGGCGGACATGAAATCCAGCGAACAACTCGAGCGCGAAGCCGAAGATCGGCGCGCGCGCATCAGCGAGACGATCGACGAGCTGCGGTCCCGGATGACCCCGGGGCAGGTGGCGGACGAGATGATCGACTACGCCCGGCGCAGCGGCGGAGGAACGTTCGTCCGAAATCTGGGGCAGCAGGTGGTCGAGCGACCCCTGCCCGTCGTGCTGATCGGGGCGGGCCTCGCCTGGTTGATGCTGAGCAACGGCCGCGCCCTGCGTGCGAGTGGCGCCGGCCTCGGCTCGGCCGAGCTTCGCGACACCCCGGGTCGGGTTGGAAGCGGCGCGCGCGAAGCTGCGGACCGGGTCGCGAGCGGCGCTCGGGACGTTGCCGATTCGGCAAGCGCGACGGCGAGCGGCCTCTTCGGGCGCGCGAAGTCCGTCGTTTCGGGGATGAGATCGGCGGTTTCAGGCGTTGCGGACTCGGCCAGCACGGCCCGCCAGGCGGCAGCGCGCTCCGGCGAGGCGGCCGGTTCGTTGATCGAGCGCGTCCGTTCGCGGGCTTCGTCCGCCTACGAGGGCGCGTCGGAGGCGACCCGGCGCGCGGCCGCCGCGGTCGGCGACTCGACCGCGGGCTTCGGCCGCAGCGTCGGCAATGGCAGTCAGCAATTCATGGATTTCTGCCGGGAGCAGCCGCTCGTGCTGGCCGGGCTCGGCGTCGCGGTCGGAGCCGCGATCGGTGCCGCGCTGCCGGCATCCGAGGCGGAGGATCGCCTCATGGGCGAGGCGAGCGACGACGTGAAGGAGCGTGTGCGCCGCGTCGCGGGAAGGGTTAAGGACACCGCGCGCGATGCGTACGAGGACATCAAGCAGACGGCGGCGTCCGGAAGCGAGACCGACGCGAGCGGGGCCGACGCTTCCGCTACCGAGCCAGCGCACCGAAGCGTCGGCGGCGAGGGGCAGGAGGAACGACAGCCTGAGCGCAGCGCGGCCGCCGGCCCGTCCGCGTCGATCGACGAACCGACCGCGATGCGCGGTGGCGAGGGGTGGGCGGAGCCGCGGGGCGACCGGAATCGCGAGCCGCGCTAGCACCTCTTCCGCGGCCAGGTCCACGGATGCAGGCGGGTGCAGGCGGTGAAGCACAACGCGGCCCGCTTTGGATGGGTGCGGCGCTGGCGGTGCTATTCGCGTTGGGAATTCGCTCGCGCGCGCATGCGGCTGCGAGCGGCGCTGCGGGAGGGCCGCATGCGCCGTCGCGCGCCGCACCGTCCCGTCGCGACTGGAAGGCGGTCTTCCGGAGCATCCGCGTCGACGTGACGGAGCGCCGCATCGTCGCCATCGCGGCCGGCGTGACGTTCTACTCGCTGCTTTCGATCTTTCCGGCGATCGCCGCTGTGGTTGCCATCTACGGACTCGTCGCCGATCCCGCCTCCATCGCGCGTCAGATCGACAGCATGGGAAGCGTGTTGCCGGGAGGCGCCATCCAGGTGGTCCGCGACGAGATCACGCGAATCTCGTCGCATTCCGGTGGCACCCTCATCGCCCTGGTCGTCGGGATTGCCGCATCGCTGTGGAGCGCAAACGGAGGCGTCAAGGCGCTGATCGACGCGCTCAACGTCGTCTACGGTGTGGAAGACAGGCGGGGGCTCGTCAGGCTCAACGCCGTCTCGCTTCTGTTCGTGATCTGCGGCATCCTCGCCGCGCTGCTCGCCCTCGCGGCCATCGTGGCGTTGCCGGTCGCGCTCAAGTACGTCGGCATGGGCGAGGAGACAAAGCTCATCGTCTCGGTGGGCCGGTGGCCGGCGCTCCTCGTGGTCGTGGCGCTGGTGCTGGCACTTGTCTACCGGTTCGCGCCCAACCGCGAGCGCGCACGCTGGCGCTGGATCACCTGGGGAAGCGCATCGGCTTCGGTCGTCTGGCTCATCGCGTCATTCGGATTTTCGTGGTATGCGGCGAACTTCGGCTCCTTCAACAGGACCTACGGCTCGCTCGGTGCCGTCGTCGGCTTCATGGTCTGGATGTGGATCTCCGCGATCGTGGTGCTGATGGGCGCGGAGCTCGACGCCGTACTGGAGCGCCGCCGTGGCGCCCAGCCGGTTCCCTCGCCCGAACGCGCGCGGTAGCGATAAACGAAACGGCCGGCACGAGGCCGGCCGCATCCGACGCTTCGGCTTTCGTCAGTACGTGCTTCTAGCCGACCCGGCGGACGTCCGCGGATCCGGCGTTTCGTCTTCCCAGTACGGCGTGACGTCGTAGTAGGCGTGGAGATCGCGCGCCCAGCTCGGATCGGCCATCGACGGCCAGTGGTCCTTGTCGAACCCGGGCGCGTTCTCGAGCTTGTCCTTGGGGACGTCGAGGATGAAGCGCTTCTGCTCGGTGTCGAGCGTGAACGCCGACCACGGAATCGCGAACAATTTCGTTCCCATGCCGAGGAAGCCGCCGAACGACAGCACCGCGTAGGCGATGCGGCCGGATTGCACGTCGAGCATGATCGCCTCGATCTTGCCGAGGTCCTCGTCGCTGGCGTTGACGACCGAATCGCCGATAAGCGTGTCGGCATCCATGATTTCGGGGCCCGGGCCGTCGGAGCTGCTGCGGTCGCCGATGATCGATGCGCCGCCCGAGGTCTCGGGCGTGGTCGAGCTGGTGGGTGTGCGTGTGGCCATGATGTTTCCCTCGTGAAAGTGGTCCGGCCGCCTCCGCGGATCGATTCCGTCCGAACGATTCCGATTCGCCAGGCGATGCCGCGACGAGCGCCCGCTTCCGGACGCGCGGCGGCCTGCGTATCTTGGAGTCTCGCCGCGGCGCCGTATGCCGGCAGCGATCTGATTCACGCGTAAGCGCGCTCGCGCAGAGCGATAGGCGTTTGTCCGACGCCTCGGACGCGATGCTCTCGACGCGTCGAGGCCCGGCGTGCGCCGGCTCGTTGACCTGCATCAAGCCGTCCCAAGGGCACTGTGGTTAGACTGCCAAGCGTGGGGCGCTCGCTGCCTTGCCTCGCATCGGTGGCCGCAGCGCCGGAAAGGCCAAGGTGTCGTTATGCCGATCGGAGATCTCTGCAATCGCAACGTCGTGTTCGCCGCCCGCGAGACGACCGTGGCCGCGGCGGCGAAGCTCATGCGCCAGCACCACGTCGGCGACGTGGTCGTGATCGACCGTCCGGACGAAGCCCGCATGCCGATCGGCATCGTGACCGACCGCGACATCGTCCTGGAGGTGGTCGCGCTCGGCGTCGATCCGGAGAGCGTGACACTGGGCGACCTCATGGCCTGGGGCAGCCTCGTGACGATTCCGGAGTCCGAAACCTACGCCGCGACGCTGCGACTCATGAACGCGAAGGGCGTGCGCCGCGTGCCGGTTGTCGACGCGTCGGGCGTGCTCGTGGGGATCGTCAGCATCGACGATTTGCTGCCGCGGTTCGTCGCGGAGCTTTCGGAGCTCGCCGAGCTCTCGGCGCACGGCAGCCAGCGCGAACGCGAGAGGCGCCCTTCGCCCGTCTCGCGCTCCGATTGAAGGCGTCGTGATGGACGCGCGGCGGTTCGTCTACGCCTTCGAGGAGGGCGATCCGAACGACAAGATGAGCCTCGGCGGCAAGGGCGCAAACCTCTGCGCGATGACGCAGATCGGGCTCGACGTTCCGCCGGGATTCGTGATCTCCGCCGCCGCCTGCCTCGGATACCTCGAGGGCGGCCGGCTGCCGGACGGCCTGATGCTCGAAGTGCGCGAACAGGTCGCGCGGCTGGAGCGCAAGACCGGCAAGCGCTTCGGCGGGCGCAGCAACCCGCTTCTTGTCTCCGTGCGCTCCGGCTCCGCCATGTCGATGCCCGGGATGATGGACACGATCCTCAACCTCGGGCTCAACCCATCCACGCTCGAGGGGCTGATCGAGTCCACCGGCAACACCCGCTTCGGCTACGACGCCTGGCGGCGGTTCATCCAGCTCTACAGCAAGATCGCCCTCGGCGTCCCGGACGAGCCGTTCGATCGCGCGATGGCCGAGGTCAAGCGCGCGCACGCCGCGATCCACGACGTGGACCTCGATACCGGAGCGCTGCGCGAGCTGGCGGAGCGCTTTCTCTCGATCTGCCGCGAAGAGACCGGGCAGGCGTTCCCGGACGATCCGTACGAGCAGCTCGAGCGCGCGATCGGCGCCGTATTCCGCTCGTGGAACGGCAAGCGCGCGGTGGACTATCGCCGGCAGTTCCGCATCACCAGGGCGATGGCCAACGGGACCGCGGTCAACATCGTCGCGATGGTGTTCGGCAACCTGGGCGAGGACTCGGCGACCGGCGTGGGCTTCACCCGCAACCCCGCCACGGGCGAGGACGTCCTCTACGGCGAGTACCTCGTCAACGCGCAGGGCGAGGACGTGGTCGCGGGGATCCGCACGCCGAAGCCGATCGCCGCGCTCGCGCAGGAGATGCCTGAGATGCACCGTCAGCTCGTTGCGTTGCGCGATCGGCTGGAAGCGCACTACAAGGAAGTTCAGGACTTCGAGTTCACGATCGAAAAAGGGCGCCTCTATTGCCTGCAGACGCGCAACGGCAAGATGAACGCGCGCGCCATGGTGGTCACCTCGGTGGAAATGGAAGCCGAGAAACTGATCTCGCGCTCGCGAGCGCTCGCCCGCATCCCGCCGACGATGCTCGATCAGCTGCTCGTGCCCACGCTTGACCCCGCGCATCGCGCGCCCTGCCTCGCCCGCGGCCTCGCCGCTTCCCCGGGAGCGGCCTCGGGCCGCGCCGTGTTCGACGCCGACACGGCGGAGCGTCTGGGACGCGCCGGCGCGAAAGTGATCCTCGTGCGCGAGGAAACGAAACCCGAGGACATCCACGGCTTCTTCGCCGCACAGGGCATCCTCACCGCGCGCGGCGGCAAGACGTCGCACGCCGCGGTCGTTGCGCGTGGCATGGGCAAGCCATGCGTGTCCGGCTGCGATGCGATCCGCATCGACGTTCGCGAGCGGCGCGCGGAGGTCGGCGGGACGACCTTCCGCGAAGGCGACTTCCTGACCATCGACGGCACGACCGGCAACGTCTACGCCGGCGAGATCCCGACCGTCGACGCCGAGTTTTTCGGCGAGCTGGCCACGCTGCTCGCCTGGGCCGACGAGGCCGCGACGCTGCGGGTGCTAGCCAACGCCGACACGCCGCGCGACGCGGCGCGCGCGCGCGAGTACGGCGCCGCGGGCATCGGACTATGCCGCACCGAGCGCATGTTCAACGACCCGCAGCGCCTGCCGATCGTGCAGGAAATGATCCTCGCCGACGACGCCGCTGCCCGCCGTGCGGCGCTGGACAAGCTGCTGCCCATCCAGCGCGCCGACTTCCGGGCGCTGTTCGAGACGATGGCCGGGTTGCCGGTGACCGTGCGTCTGCTCGATCCTCCTATGCACGAGTTTCTGCCCGCCCCGTCGCAGCTCGAATTCGAGATCGAGCACCTGCATCGGTTGAAGCGCATGACGCGCTCGGTCACCGAGCTGCCCGATACGCTGCGTCTGCTCGATCCGGAGCTGCCGCGCGAGTACGTCGAGAGTCTCGGCAAGCTGCGCGACAGCCTCGACCGCTATCAGGCGGCGCATCGCGACGACACGCTCGTGGCAAGCCGGGAGGCGATGCTCAGGAAAGTCCGGCTGCTGGGCGAAGTCAACCCGATGCTGGGGCATCGCGGCGTGCGGCTCGGCATCACCTATCCCGAGATCTACGAGATGCAGATCCGCGCGATTCTGGAAGCTGCCGCGGAATGCCGGCGGGATGGCGTGGAGGCGCATCCGGAGATCATGGTGCCGCAGGTGTGCGACGCCACCGAGCTCGAGCGCGTCAAGGTGCTGGTCGACCGGGTGCGCGCCGAGGTCGAGGAGCGCTACGGCGTGACCTTGCGGTTCAAGTTCGGCAGCATGATCGAGGTCGTGCGCGCGTGTCTCACCGCGGCCGACCTCGCGCGCGTCGCCCAGTTCTTCTCCTTCGGCACCAACGATCTCACCCAGGCTACGTTCTCGTTCTCGCGCGAGGACGCGGAGAACAAGTTTCTGCCGCAGTACATCGACCAGGGGATCCTCGCCGACAATCCGTTCGAGTCGCTCGATGCGAAGGGTGTCGGGCGGCTGATGAAGCTGGCCGTTGAGGAAGGCCGCGCGGCGCGCGCCGATCTGGTGATCGGCATCTGCGGCGAGCACGGCGGCCACCCCGAGTCGATCGCGCTCTGCCAGGAGGCGGGCCTCGACTACGTGTCCTGCTCGGCACCCCGCGTGCCGGTCGCCCGCCTCGCGGCGGCGCAGGCAAGGCTGCGCCGCGACGCGACGCGGAGCGCGGAGACCGCGACGCCGGCGCACGCCGACTGAATCGCACCGGTTGCTCGCGTGCCGCGCCCGGGACCCTCGCGGCTCGAGCGCTTAGAGGCCGCGCGCGACCTTGCGGAAGTGGTAGCCGAGAATGGAAAGCTCGATGGCCGCCGGAAGCTTGCGCGGGCTCGCGAGCAGCGTCGAGGCGAGAAGCAGCCAGTAGCGGCCGCGGCCGCGATGCCAGACCCCGAGCAGCCACAGCGACCTGAAGAACGCTTTGAGGTCCGCCGCCGAGACTCGAAGCCTCGGTCCGCGGGGCTCGAAGGAGCGCAGAAAAGCGCGAATGCGCCCGTAATAGTTGGCAGGCGCGTACAGGCGGCACATCAGGTCGCGATATCCGCGGATCAGGACTTCCCGGTCCAGGCGGGTCACGAAGTTGAGCACGGCGTCGGTGTTGTTGCCGCAGGTTTCGGCGAGGATCCTGCCCTCCCGCGAAAGTCGCTTGTAGAGAGCGGTCTCCGGCAATGCGGTGAGCAGCCCGACCATGGCCGTCACCACGCCCGTGCGCTGGATGAACTCGAACTGCCGGCTGAAGATGTCGCGCGGATCGGAATCGAAGCCGATGATGAATCCGCCCATCACCTCGAGGCCTGCGCGCTGCAGCCTGGTGACCACTTCGGCAAGGTCGCGCTTGTGGTTCTGGGACTTGTTGCACTCCCGCAGGCTTTCCACGGCCGGCGTCTCGATGCCGAGAAAGACCTTCTTGAATCCGGCCCGCACCATGAGATCGCAAAGATCCGGATAGTCCGCGAGGTTCACCGAAGCCTCGGTGAGGAAACCCATCGTCGTGCGAACGCTTTCGCGCCAGGCGACGAGCGCCTGGAGGAGCTCGCGCGCGCGCTTGCGATGGCCAATGAAGTTGTCGTCGACGATGAACACCTTTTCCTTCCATCCCGCGCGCCGCAGCGCCTCCAGCTCGCGCACCACCTGCTCCGGCTCCTTGGTGCGGGGCACGCGGCCGTTCATGACCACGATGTCGCAGAACTCGCAGTCGAACGGGCAGCCGCGGGAGAACTGCACCGGCATGGTGACGTAGGCGCCGAGGTCGACGAGATCCCAGCGTGGCACCGGGGTCGTGCGCACGTCGGGCCAGGCGCTGGCGCGGTAGATCGGCCGCAGGCTTCCCC
>Ga0335081_10011895_pt1 | contig 14085 bp, 6 predicted proteins | sample Lox_Sample_35_FD_206713 | JGI IMG/M metagenome (GOLD analysis project Ga0335081, IMG submission 206713) | Soil microbial communities from Loxahatchee National Wildlife Refuge, Florida, United States - Lox_Sample_3.5 | ecosystem: Environmental > Terrestrial > Soil > Wetlands | place: USA: Florida... | reverse complement strand
TGGAGCGAAGGCCGCGAGCCAATGCCAGCGGTGACCAACGGCATCCTGCGCGAATACTGGACCAATTATTCCGCCGGCACGGTAACCGGTCTGGGCGGAACGCGCCCGTTTGAATCAGCACTAACCGCAGAGCGGGTCCGGGTAAGCGTTCGTGGACCAGGTGAATTGCCAAAGCCGGATCAAATTGCCTTGAACCAGCCGTTGCCGGCTGAAAGCAACTATCGCTGGGTGGAGGCCGAAGGGGTGGTAAAGTTCGCGGCCACAGACGAAAACACGGCTTGCCTGGAATTGTCCGACGGGCGGGCACTGGTGGAAGTGCGCGCGGACCACTGGAGCCGGGAGAAGTCAAAACAGCTCGCCGAATCCAGCAACGCGGTCGTCCGCGTTGAGGGAGTTTGTGAGGGGATTTATGATCAGAATGAAAGGATGATGCCGGCGCTGATCTGGGCCTCGGCGGAAAACAGCATTTCTTTTATCGAAGCGGCGGCGACCAATGAATTTGCCTCGATCAGCAATCAACCTGCCCTGTCAACCGCCACAACCAATTCGCCCAGGCAGGGATTCTACGGCATTCGTGGCGTGGTGACTTTCAATGATCAGGTCTTCGGCACCGACTACATCTTCGTCCAGGGCGACGCCACCACCGTGCGCGTCAATCTGGATAATCCCATACTGAAAAGTCATTTGCAGGTGGGAGGATGGGTTGACCTCGGCGGTCCCTTGGAACCGGGCAAGTTTGTACCGGTGCTCACACCGCTGGTCGTCACCGAACTTGGCTGGCATTCCCTGCCTTTGCCCATCACCCAACCCTTCGGCTTCCCCACCCAGGCGAACCAGGAAGACCGATGGTGTGAATTGGAAGGCGTGGTGCATTCGGTAAACCCCAACGGCGCACTCTCCATCGTTACGAAAGATGGCCCGGCTTGCCTCTGGATCGGGCAAGCCCCCGCGGATTCGCTGGGCCGTTATGTGGACGCAAAGTTGCGCGCCCGCGGCGTGTTGTCGCAGACCTTGTTGGACGAGCCGATGTTGCTGATTCCGTCCCCCCAATTCATTGAGGTGGAGGAGGCGGCACCGAGGAAACCCTTTGCCGCACCCAGGCGTTCCATTGCCAGTCTGCTCACGGAAGCGCTGGAAACCCCGTGGCCCCACCGGGTACGCGTGGTTGGTGAAATGACCTATCAGGACGCCGACTCGTTTTTCGTGCAGGACACCTCGGGCGGCATCCGGGTGCAGACCCCTGCTCCGGTGTTCGCAAAAGTCGGCGACACGATTGAAGTGCTCGCGTTTCCCGCGTCGAGCGGTCCCGTCGGCACCTTGATTGAAGCGCTGGCGCGTCCCACCCGGACGGTCGAGACGGTCAACGCCAAAGCCCTGAATTTGAGCGAGGCACTGTCCTCCCGGCAGGACGGCACTTTGGTCCAGGTCAACGCCACTTTGCTCGCCCGGAAGACCAATAGTCTCAGGCAGGTGCTGGAGTTGCAGGAACAGCAGCGCGTTTTCACGGCAACTCTGGCAGCCAACCGGGACCGTTTGCCGGACATCGCCCCCGGCAGCCGTCTCCGAGTCACCGGGGTTTGCGGCAACGAAACCACAGCCGACTCCCCGGCCGGCGACAAGTCGGCCAGGGCGCAAACGCTGGCTTCGCTCAATCTTTTGTTGCGCAGTCCCGCCGACGTGGTGGTCCTCCGCGGTCCGCCCTGGTGGACCTGGAAACGGACCGTTACCCTGGTGGGCGCATTGCTGACAGTACTGCTCGTAACGCTGCTTTGGGTTCATCTGTTGCGGCGTCGGCTGGAACGACAGCAAGCCGCCCGACTCGCGTTTTCCCGTCAGGTGCTGGAGCGGCTGGAAGACGAGCGGCGCCGCATTGCCATCAATTTGCACGACAGCCTGGGACAGGTCCTGCTGGCCATCAAGAACCAGGCGGTGCTGGCGATGCAACGCGCCGGCGAGGAATCCGGGTTGCGCCAGCGGCTGGATGAAATATCCACTGCCAGCTCCCAGGCAATTGAAGAGGTGCGCCAGATTACGCACGGTTTGCGGCCTTATCAGTTGGACCGGTTGGGGCTGACGCAGGCAATTCGGGCCGTGGTTGACCTTGCCGCCGAAAGCGGTTCCATTGTCTTTGCCAGCCGGGTCGAGGACATTGATGGCGTGTTTGACAAAGATTCGGAAATCCACATTTATCGGATCGTGCAGGAAGCCGTCAATAACGTGGTCAAACACTCCGCCGCCACCGAGGCCACGGTGGTCATCAAGCGGCGGCCCGGCCTCGTTTCACTTTCCATCCGGGACAACGGCCGGGGATTCGCAGCAGACGCCCAGGATTCCGCCCACCCCAGTGGCGCGGGTTCCGGACTCAGCGGAATTGCCGAGCGCGTCCGGATCCTCAATGGGAAGCTGGCGGTGGCTTCCCGACCCGGTGAAGGGACCAATTTGACCGTCGAAGTTCCATTGCCCGCTGACACTCATGAAACCGGAATCAACCGTAATCATCGTGGATGATCACCCGCTCCTGCGCCGCGGCCTGCGCGACGTGATCGGAGAGAACTCGGGGTTCCGCATCGTCGGCGAAGCGTCCGACGGCGTGGAAGCCATGCGCATGTTTGTCAGCCTGAAGCCGCAAATCGCGATCATTGACATTGATATGCCGCAGCTCAACGGGCTGGAAACCCTGCGGACGATGCGCGAGCTCTCCCTTCTGATCAAGCCGATCATTCTGACCATGTACCAGGAAGAGGACATGTTCAATGCCGCCATGGATCTGGGCGCCAAGGCCTACGTGCTCAAGGACAACGCGGCCAACGACATTCTGGCAGCGCTCAAAGCCGTGGCCCGGGGCGACTCCTTTGTAAGCACTTCCATGCTGAGTGCCGGACAACGGCGCAGTGATCGCGTGCGGGAATTACTCTTGAGCAAACCGCAAATCGAGGCCCTGACCCCGGCGGAGCGGCGCATCCTCAAGCTCATCGGTGAGGATTACACCAGCAAGGAAATCGCCGACCACCTCCAGTTGAGCGTTAGGACGGTGGACAACCACCGGCAGCACATCTGCAACAAATTGAAACTGCACGGGACCCACAGTTTATTGAAATTTGCCTTCGATAACAGCGCGTACCTGTAGCTGCCCTTGCACTGCCATCTCCCGGATCCAGAGCGCGCCGCGAAGTTTTTCCAAGAGCGCGGACAGCCTTGTCCGCGCTATGGCCAAGCGCTCAATGATTCGTTATCCGGGCCGGCCATAACTGGCGGTTCATCATGCTGTTGGCAGCTGGCAGGCAACGAATTCGTTCTGCTGCATGAGTATTTGTACTCATCCCCCAAATCCGCGCCGGATGTTAGATTATCCATGAATCCGCGTGGAATTGTAATTTGACGGGTTGAATTGTTTTGAATCGATGAGAAATATGCACGCCGGAACAACTAAAAATTGCCAGGCACCTGATTCCCACGAAACGGGTTTCACCCTGATTGAATTGCTGGTGGTCATCGCCATCATTGCCGTGTTGGCGGCGATTTTGTTGCCGGCGCTGGCCGCCGCCAAACAACGCGCCATCAAGATTCAATGCGTCGGCAACCTTCACCAAATTGAGGTCGCCATCCAAGCCTATAGCAGTGACTATGATGATCACCTCCCGGTTTTGAACGGTGGCGCAAATTGGGCTTGGGATGTTCCGTATAACGCGGCGGAAACCATGTTGTCGGCGATGAGTAATCAAAAAAAGTCCTTTTATTGCCCCGGTACGCAGCCGCGTTTTACCGATTGGGAAAACTTTCAGGACAAGACCGCGCCGCAGCGCAACCTTTGGGACTACGGCAACAATACCGCGGATCCCCCCGCCGGATTCCACATCACGGGCTACTTGTTCGCGTTTTCGGGAACGAACAGTTTGGTCATCGCTTCGAATCAAAACACCACCCTCCAGCCCGAGCATCCGTTGCGGTTCACAAATCCCAAAATCTATTATCCGGCCATCACGGTCAGTGCCGACCGGGTACTGGTTGCCGATGCCACCATTTCGGATCCCGCCCTTGGCTCTTACTCCCAACGTTACACTTACAATTACGTGAATGTGAAAGGCGGGTTTTACATGCTCCATCTCAGCCCGCACCTGAAGGGCACCACCCCGGCGGGTGGAAACCTTGGGTTCAAAGACGGCCACGTGGCGTGGCGGAAGTTCGACGAGATGGATCAGCGGTGCAATGGCGGCGAGAGCTTTTGGTGGTAAACGTCGCAATCCAGGCGCAGGTTGCTTTTGAAACGGATGGCGTCCTGAATCCGTCAGCGTTGGTTTGGCGGCGAATAACCAACGACGCTCAGACTGGTAAAGCGGCTTATCCAAACCGAAGGAGGATCAACAGCCATCACGCATTCGATTTGCGATCTGTTTAAGCTATAGTGTATTACCTAGTAGGATCGTCCATTCCCTACAGTAGAAAATTGAGCTATCTTGAATGTAAAATTTACTATGTCGGTCCAAACCCCGAGCGCAACTGTGCAGCGGCAGCGAAAGTCGGTCTGCCGGGCCATAGCTTCTGACGCTGACGCGCCGCGGGAACCAAGGTCGGCGTTCACGCTGATTGAATTGCTCGTCGTTATCGCCATTATCGCTGTGTTGGCCGCGATCTTGCTGCCGGCGCTGGCCAGCGCCAAGGACAAAGCCAAGCGGCTGTCCTGCCTGAATAACCTGCGCCAGATCGGCGTCGGCATGAACGTTTATGCCGGCGACAATGACGAGTATGTGGTACCCGTCCGCGTGGATAACAACAGCGCAATCGTTCCGGTTGCGCTGAATGTACAGGGCGCTGAAGGCGTGAGTACTGTCGGGTTGGGACTGAATAACGCCAGCGGTTCGTCCGTATGGAGTTGCCCCGGCCGGAACAAAACGCAAGAAGTGCTCCCAACTTATGATCCCAACTCGTCTCCGCCGCAATGGGTCATCGGCTATAGTTACTTCGGGGGCATGCCCAGATGGCTTGGCGGCACCGGCACGATTTACCCGTCGCACAGCCCGGTAAGACTGACCAAATCCAAACCCTACTGGGCGTTGGCGGCCGACGCGTTGGTCCGCGGTGACACCGGCGGTTGGGGCAGTCTGGTGGGCCTGGCGCCCGTTTACACCGTCAACGGCACCAAGTTTTCTCTTTGGGATGATATTCCTCCACACCGGGGTTTAAGCGCGAAAACGCCCGCCGGCGGCAACGAAGTGTTTGTGGATGGTTCCGCCAACTGGATCAAGTATCCAACAATGTGGTTCCTGCATCAGTACGCTGGCGCCAATGGGCAGCGCCAGTTTTTCTGGTGGCAGGACCCGCAGGACTTCGAGCTTAATCTGAGGAGTGCACTGTCCATCCTGTCGGCCAAAAACTACATGCAATGACTCTTTTTGCCCGGTGACCTGGATTTTCGATTGCGCTGACAGCTTTGCTTTTGAAACCTTACCTGCCATTTTCTGCTTTTGCCCTGGCCATCGCTCTCGGCGGCGTCGTGCCTTCCGCACACCCGGCGTCCTGCATCGTTGATTGGAACAACGCGCATCAGCGGATTGACGGCTTTGGCGGTGGCGTGGTGTTTCTAAACCCGGGCACGCTGGATCCGGTGACGAGCGCCAACATGGACACCTTGTTCGGCACCAACAATGTAAACCAGTTAGGACTCACGCTCCTCCGGATCCGCATTGATCCGACCACGAATTGGAGCGCTGCACGCCTGGACGGCCAGAAGGCCGTCGCGCGCGGCGCCGGAGTTTTGGCAACGCCCTGGTCGCCACCGGCTGGATACAAGGACAACACCAATGTCATTGGCGGCTCGTTGCTGCCGGCGCAGTACACGAATTACGCGATTTATCTGAATAATTTTGCCGGCTATATGTCTTCAAACGGAGCCCCGCTCAAAGCCATCTCCCTCCAAAACGAACCGGATTTTGTGCCCACCACGTATGAAGGATGTGGCTGGACAGCCACGCAGCTGCAGACCTTCTGCCACAATGTGGCCGGGCTCATTACCAACGCGCCAGTCATCATGCCCGAATCGGCCTCGTACAACCAGGCCATGTCCGACCCCACCCTCACCGATTCTGCCGCCACTGCCAACATAACGTTCATCGGCGAACATCTATACGGCCCCAATAACACCGCGGTCCCCATTGTGGACTATCCCCTCGCCCATAGCGCAGGCAAACCAACCTGGATGACCGAGTATTTGGTGAATGATCAAACAATTGATACGGCCATCGTCACCGCACAACAAATTCATGATTGTCTTACCGTCGGCAACATGAGCGCCTACATCTGGTGGAAGTGCCTGGGGGACGCCAACGGGCTGGTAAACGCCTCCGGCGTACCCCAAATACGCGGATTCGTCGTGGCTCAGTGGAGCCGGTTCGTCCGGCCCGGATTTTATCGGATTGACGTGGCCAGCGACGCCGACTCCGCCGCGGTCAGCGCCTACAAAGGCGCGAATGGCGCGTTTGCCATTGTGGCCGTCAACCCCAACAGCACAGGCATCGCCCAGGCATTTTCGTTTACCAATTGCGCCGTCACCAACGCCGTCACGCCGTGGATCACCTCATCCAATCTTTCGCTCGCCGCGCAAGCTGCGGCGACCGTGGCCAACTCCTCGTTCACTTACACGGTGCCGGCGATGAGCGTGGTGACCTTTGTCGGACAGATCAGCAATGGCCCGCCGCATATCAACTCCATTTCGCTCGCCGGCGGCAAAGTGCGGATGCCGGTCAGCGGCCCGACTAATTACGACTACACGCTGCAAACCTCGACCAATCTTGTGAACTGGCAGGTGTCGCTGAAAACGAATCTGTCCGTCGTGCCCTTTACCCTGGAAGACACCAATTCTGCGACCGACGCAACCCGTTTTTATCGCCTTAAGCTCGGACCTTGATGGCGAGGTTCTTATGCAAATCGACGTCGTAATATCCGGCAGCCGCTGTAACGTAAAGGCAAGGACTCAAGCCGTCACAATCAAGGCACCAAGTTCATTAAACAGATTTCAAATAATGAACGAGACAGACGATCAAACCGGACGACTCAGGTTATAGTTTGAACCGGTCAGTACCATAAATCGCACCAATGAAACCGTATTGTGTTACCATGATTTTATTCGCCTCGGTGGCCGTCTGGCTGGCCGGGGCGGTTGATTCCACTGCAGCCGACCTGTTGCTGGTTGAAGCAGAATCAGGGGCGCTGGGCACGAACTTTCTCGTCGGCAATAGCAGTGGCACGATCTACATCAGCAACACGAATAACTATTCCAGCACGACGGTCCCGGGCATTCCCGGAAGGGTCGCCAGTTACAGCGTGACCTTTCCCAACGCCGGCACTTATGACCTTTACGCGCGCGTGCGCGTCGGCCCCGGGGCAGCGAACGACGACAGTTTTTTTTACGCCAACGGTTTTGGCACGAAATCGCCCACTGCCAGTACGGATTGGATCTTGTGCAATAATCTCTGGAACGTCGGGTTTACGAACGCCGGTGACATCGTTACCGGCGGGGGCATCGTCCAAACCGGCGCGTGGAAGTGGATTGACATTTCGCAATTCAACGGCGGCGCCGCACCGATCAATTTCACGGTGACTGCCGGAAATCTCACGCAGACTTTCCAGATCGGCGGACGCGAGGATGGTTTTGATATGGACAAATTCGCGTTCGGCACGACCGGCACGTCGTTCGCCGTGTCGAATCTGGATAGTGGAACCGTTCCTTACACGCCGCCGATTACAAACGTATTCGTGGGACCGGATGGCGTCGCACTCCACCGGTTCAGCCCGCTCAACAACGGCATCAACGCGGATGGCGCGAATCCGGCCGCCGGCCTGATGTTGTCCGGGGGCGTGCTATGCGGAACCACGCTCAATGGCGGTTTGCAGGGATATGGCACCGCCTTCTATGTGAGCCCCGACGGGACAAACTTCAATGCCTTTCGCTCATTTACCAACGCGCCGGACTCCGGGAATCCAGAGGGCGATCTGGCTGTTGCAGGCAGCGGCTTTTTCGGAACGAGCCTGGGCGGTGGAAACAGTGGCGTCGGCTCGGTTTATCTTGGCAGCACCGATGGCAGCGGTTCCCTCATTCAGAGTTTTGCGGTCGTCTCGGCGAATGAAGCGACAAATTCGGGCGGGGCCAGTCCATCGGGACTCCTGGCGCTGTCAGGCAATACACTCTATGGAACGACCGCCGCTGGCGGTGCTGCTGCCAACGGCACAGTGTTTTCGTTGTCCACCAACGGTTCGGCTTTTGCTGACTTGCACGATTTTGGCGCGCTGGACTCAAACACCGGCACCAATTCCGACGGCGCCCTGCCGATGGGCGGGTTGCTTCTTTCGGGCAGCACGCTTTACGGGACCGCGTCCGCCGGCGGTTCGGGCGGGGCGGGCGTAGTGTTTTCCCTTGACACGAGCGGCGGCAGTTTCACGGTCCTTCATAATTTCACGCCTTTGGATCCGGTTATGGCCACCAATCCCGATGGCGCGTTTCCTGCCGGCGGTTTGGTCTTGTCCAACGGCATACTTTACGGAACCACCTTCTCCGGCGGAACGGGCGGCAAAGGCGTGATTTTTTCGATGGGTGCCGACGGCTCCGGCTTCGCGGTGCTGCACAACTTTTCGCCGACCGACCCGCTGACCGGCACCAATTGGGACGGCGCTTCGCCGTGCGCGCCCGTAGCATTGTCCGGCGGTAAGCTTTACGGCACGGCGTCGGCCGGCGGCACCAACGCCAGTGGAACGGTCTTCTCTATGGGCACCAGCGGCGCGCAATTCCAAACGCTTCATGCCTTCACCGCGATAGACCCAACCACCGGCACCAACCGGGACGGCGCGCTGCCAGTGGCCGGCGTGTTGCCGCTGGCAGGTTCATTGTACGGCACGACATTCAGCGGTGGACCCGGCGGAGAAGGAACTGTGTTTGCATTGGCCCTGCCTCCGCCACCGGCCAATCTCCGGATCGTTCAAAATCCGGACGGGAGCGTCACCGTTTTCTTCGTTGGCGGGCCCAATTCCACCAATGTCATTCAAGCGACCACGCTTCTCGGACCGACGGCTTCGTGGCACAATATCTCGACCAACAAAGCAGACGGTGGTGGTTTGTGGCAATATACAAACTCCACCGTTAATCTCTCTCCGCCGCAATTTTATCGTTCTTATTCCTTCTAAGGATCCTATGAAAAAACTTCCAGCGCTTGGTGCTTTGATTTCACGGATTGTTTTCCTTTATGTCGCAGGTTTTGGCTGCTTGCCTTGCACCATCGCCGCGAATGGTCACTGGGTGGGAACCTGGGGTTGCGGGCCGCAGTTGGTCAACGCCGGAAATACCCCGCCCGTTCCGCTGGCCTTCAGCACGCTTCGGCAGTTTGTCCCTACGACCATTGGCGGGCAACATCTGCGCGTGCGGTTCTCCAATGCCTACGGCACAAACGCGGTCGTCATTCAATCGGCCCACGTGGCCCTGGCCTCAGGCCCGCTCACCAACCTCCTCGGCGCCATTGACACGACCGCCGACAAGGCGCTGACCTTTCGTGGCGGGACGTCGGTCACCATTCCGCCGGGCGAGGTCGTGTTTTCGGATCCGTGCGATTTCAATCTGCCGGCCTTGACCAACCTGGCTGTCAGCATTTACTTCGGGAATATCTCGTCCACGACCATTAATGGGCACCCCGGTTCCCGGTCCACATCCTACATTCAGTCTGGCAATACCGTGAGTATGGCGAGTATGCCATCGGCGACACAGACCTTGCACTGGTATATCATCACCGGCGTTGACGTGCTGGCGGACAGTTCGGCCAAAGCGGTCGTGGCGCTCGGTGATTCAATTACGGATGGACGTGGTCCGGCGGATAATGTCAACAACCGCTGGCCGGATTTCTTTGCGGCGTATCTCGCTACCAACCCGCCCACGAGCAACGTGGGGGTACTCAACATGGGAATTGGCGCCAACGATGTGCTGGTAGACAATACTACCGGCGGGCCGGGCGCCGTGAACCGTTTTGATCGTGACGTGGTCAGTCAAAGCGGCGTGCGCTGGCTCATCGTTTTTGAGGGCGTGAATGATATCGGCGGAAGCGCCTCGGCTACGAACTTGATTACCGCATACACCCAGTTCGCCACGAAAGCCCACGCTCGCGGTCTGCTCGCCTATGGTGCAACCATCACCCCCTTCGGCGGAAACGGCTATTATACTCCCGCCCATGAAGCGACGCGGCAGGCGGTCAACGCCTGGTTTCGCACCAACACCATTTACGACGGCGTGATTGACTTTGACAAGTACGTGCGTGACCCCGTGACGTTGACGAACTTTCAAGCGGCATTCTTCGCCGGCCCGTACGCCAATGATTGGTTGCACATGAACGCGGCGGGCTATCAGACGATGGCCACTAACATTGATTTGAGTTTGTTCACCCGTTGAATTGAACGACTTTACCAGTGACGCCGCGACGGGCGAGGCGCTGCCGAGATGATATTTGCAGCCAACCTCTCGAGTCGTGGGTATTCCTACTCATTGGCCGATGTGGCTGAGCCGGTTTATCGTAAGCGCAACTGTTCGCTGTCAAAGGGCTTAAAAACATGCAAGAAATACATTCATCTCGGAAAATGGTTCAGATTCAAAGGACAGCGTTTTTCCTATGTGTCGTGATTGGCCTTCCGATCTGCCCATTGTACGGTCGCGAGCAGATTTCGCTGGATTCCGGCTGGCGCTTTCAATTGGGCGATCCGGGGGATGTCACCACGAACGTTACTTACTATCCGGAAATTTCGGATCTGGCCAAGCTGGATGCCAACGAAAATGGCGCCGGGAATAATACCGAAACCTATATGGAATCCATCCGCGTGGACATCTTCGCCACGCACGCGGGAGAAAATGTCTCGTTCGTCCAGACCAATTACGACGACAGCGCGTGGCGGCAAATCAATCTGCCGCATGATTGGGCGGTGGAATTGCCTTTTAGTTCGAGCGCGGACAGTGGCCATGGATACAAGTCCGGCATCACCGGCAGCACCACCACCAACACCATCGGCTGGTATCGCCACACGTTTGCGTTGCCGTCCAACTATGCCGGCCAGTCGCTGTGGCTGCAATTCGACGGTGTGTACCGCAATTGCCTCGTCTGGTTCAACGGCCACATCATCGGACGAAACGTCAGTGGGTACGAGAGCTTTTACTTCGATGTTACGCCCTACGCCAATCCCGGCGGAACGAACGTGCTGGTCGTGCGGGTGGATGCCAGCCGGTTCGAGGGCTGGTTTTATGAAGGCGCGGGCATTTATCGCCACGTCTGGCTGACAGCGGAGAATCCGGTGCACGTGTCGCAATGGGGAACGTACGCCGCGACGACGAGTCTGGATCTGGTCAGTTCCAACGCCACAGTCACCGTACAGACCGAAGTCACGAACCAGAGTGGTGTGGCGACGGTGAACGGCAGTGTGACTTCGTTGATTCTCGACGCGAACAGCAACACCGTCGCTACGACCACCTCCCTGCTGAACCTTTCTGCCGGCCAGGGCTCGACGCTGTCTCAGGCCGTTTCGTTTAGCGCCAATTTGTGGTCACCGCAGACACCCTATCTTTACAGGTTGGTCACCACCATCAGTAATCAAAACGCCGTCGCCGATGTGTATTACACGACATTCGGAGTAAGGAGCGTGGCCTTCGACGCAACGAACGGCTTGTTCCTCAACGGACAGCGCATCTTCGTCCAGGGAATGTCCGTTCACCAGGACCACGCTGGAGTGGGATCGGCCGTGCCCGATCGGCTTCAATATTACCGAATTGAGCGATTGAAGGAGATGGGCGTGACCGGCTATCGCACCGCGCACAATGAACCGGCCTCGGAGATACTCGATGCCTGCGATCAATCGGGTATGCTGGTGCTGGATGAAAACCGGCGGTTTGGGACCAATGCCGAGCCATTGAGCCAGCTTTCCCGCTTGATTCGCCGCGACCGGAATCATCCGTCAGTTTTTGCCTGGTCGCTTTGCAATGAAGAGACCGCCTGGCAGGGTGACACCAGTGGTACCGGCGCATCACTCATTCAGGTCATGCAAAATCTGGTGCATTCGTTGGACCCCTGGCGCAAATGTACGGCTGCCGTCAACTTCGGTTGGAACAGTGGTTTTGCCACAGTACTTGATATCGAAGGGCTCAACTACGAGAAGTACGGAAACCTGGATTGCTTTCATCGGGACGCTCCGGCGCTGCCGGCCATGGGCACGGAAGTGGGTGATATCAGTACAACCCGCGGAAAGTACTACGTTGACATGGCGAACGGTTACGTGCCGGCATACGATGCCGTTCTTTACCAGGGTGACTACGGATTTGGTTACACCGCCAACTTTGGACAGTTCGCGGAGAAATGGTGGCCCCGCTATAATTTCGGGCATCCGTGGCTGGGGGGCGGCTTTAACTGGACGGGTTTTGATTATCGCGGTGAAGAGACCCCGTATGGTTGGCCCTGCGTCAATTCCGCCTCCGGCATTTTGGACACGTGCGGATTCTTCAAGGATTTGGCTTATTACTACCAGGCGAACTGGACGGTGAAGCCGATCTTGCATTTGTTCCCGCATTGGAATTGGGCGGCGGGAACGAATGTGAACGTATGGGCTTTTGGCAACTGCGATTCCGTGGAGTTGTTCACCAACGGCGTGAGCCTAGGCCGTAAATTGCTCAACACGCAAAATCACGTCGAGTGGAACGTTCCCTGGGCATCCGGCACCGTGAAAGCCATCGGTTACAGTCATCTGGCGCCCGTGATCACGAATAGCTGGACGACGAGTTTGACGCCGACGGCAATCGCGCTTTGGCCTGACCGCAGCACGATTCTGGCGGATGGACGTGATGTTTCGGTAATCACCGTGGCGGTCCTGGATGCGCAGGGAAATATTGTGCCAACGGCCACTAACACGGTCAATTTTGCTGTCAGCGGCGGGGGGACGATTATCGGCGTAGGTGACGGAGATCCAAGTTCACATGAGTCGGACAAAGGCACACAACGATCGGTCTTCAACGGTCTGGCGCAGGTCATCGTGCAATCCACCAATGTGCCCGGTTCCATCACGCTGACGGCCACCTCGAGTGGTTTGCCGACAACCAATATTACGATCATCGAAGCCGCAACCTTGCCGCCGCCTGCTGCGCCCACCGGTGTGGCGGCAGTTCCAGGAAATGCGCGTGTGACGGTGAGTTGGGACATCGTTCCGGGTGCGATTACCTATAATCTCTGGCGCGCTATGACACCCGGCGGCCTGTATTCGCTCGTGGCAGCAAATCTCGGCGCGGTAAATTTGGGGTACACAGATACCGGCCTCGCCAACAATATCGCTTACTACTATGTCGTTACTGCCAACAATGCAAACGGCACCAGCGTCAATTCGATGGAAGTCAGCACCACGCCGAGTCCGATGGTGAGTGATCTGGCAGCCCTGGCAACTAATGGAGCAATTCAACTGACTTGGAGCGGCTTGCCGGGCACCACCTACAATGTCAAGCGATCCGCTACCTGCGGCGGACCGTACTCCATCATCGCGACATCCATCAGCGATACCAACTACACAGATTGGGCGGTCGCCGCCGGGCAGACAAATTATTACATTGTCACTATCAATAATGGCGGCAGCGAAAGCATTCCTTCCAACGAGGCAGGAGCCTTTGTGAGTAATTTGCCTTGGCCATGGTCGAATGCAGATCTGGGACAGGTGAATCTGGATGGCAGCGCCAGTTACAGCGGTGGACAATTCACGATTTCCGGTTCTGGCAGAGGTATTCCGGACTACCAGGCCACCGGCTTCGATTCATTTCAATTCGTTTACCTGTACGTTCCAATCACGACCAACGGCTATATTCAGGCTCGCGTCGCGAGCATTCAAAACACCATGGCAACCGCCAAGGCTGGAGTCATGATTCGCGAAAATTTTTATGCCGATTCCCGATTTGCCATGGTGGACGTACAGTCGACAATAGGTACCGAATTCGTCAGACGAACCAGCACCGGAGGTGGCACCAATGCAACCGGCGCCAGCGGCACAGCACCTCGCTGGGTGCGCCTGGCCCGGACCAATAATACGTTCTATGCCTAT
>Ga0335081_10011893_pt1 | contig 14085 bp, 10 predicted proteins | sample Lox_Sample_35_FD_206713 | JGI IMG/M metagenome (GOLD analysis project Ga0335081, IMG submission 206713) | Soil microbial communities from Loxahatchee National Wildlife Refuge, Florida, United States - Lox_Sample_3.5 | ecosystem: Environmental > Terrestrial > Soil > Wetlands | place: USA... | reverse complement strand
CACCGCCAGTCCAATGCCGCAGAACTTCAGCCGGTCAGGAAAGCTGGGCTTCAGCGGCAGACTGGGAGGATCGATAATGCGAAAGCGCTCGCCCTGCTGAAGCAGTTCCATGCTCGTAGCCATGGCCGAGTCATTCTTCTTCTTCAGCAGATCGTCATAGGACGCTTTGGACTGGTCGTAGCCTCGAGTCAGATCGGCAAGTTGTTGCTCTCGTATGGGCTCTTGATTCAGCCGCGCCTGATATTCATTTATCTGGGCTGTCAGCGCAGCAATCGTCTGCTCGCGATTCTTGATCTCGATCTGGTTCGCCTGCAACTGGCTCTGCAGTTGAGATAGGGATGACGAGTCCCTCGCTCCCGCCCCTTCGAAGGCGGCAGCAGGCGTGTTCGCATCAGGTTGCGACTTGTCGCCCTTGGCCTTAAGATCGGCCAGAAGCTGGTCCCGTTGTGCTTCGGTCTTCGCGATCTGATCCTTTATCTTGCGAACCTCCGGATACTTCTCCTCGTAAGTAGAGCTAAGATCGCGCAACTCCGTCCTTAGCTTATCGAGTTTCTCATCAAGCTCCGCGACTCCCATGGGTGCTTTAGCATCCTTCGACGGCCCCCTGAGTGCCCGGTATTGTCCTAATAGCGTTTCCAGATAAACCCGCTGCTGCTTGCTGGTATTGAGCGCTTCAGCTTGCGCGTGCAACTGCGATTGCAGTCCGCCCAGAATCTGCAGATTGCTGTTGAGTTGACTTGGAAGCTCGCCAACATGCTGAGCCTTAAACTCGCGAATTTTCTCCTCTTGCGCTTCCAGACCCTGCCGTGCGGACTCTAATTGATCCTGCAGAAACTTAGTATTCCCTTCCGACTCCTGCTGGCGCACTTCGAGGTTTTCGTTGATAAACAGATTTGTCAGCTTGCTCGTGACCCGCTGAGCAATCAAGGGACCACCGGCCGTGTAATAGACATTAAAGGCGCTGATGCGATTGTCCGCTCCACGCACGAGCTCGATCTCGATATTCTTGCGCATACGTTCAACAATATCGTCGGGCGACAGCCGAACGCGCTCGTCCGAATATAGGTTGAGTTCGTCGACAATATGCAGGAGGCGGGAGCGACTAAGGATCTGTTGTGTAATACTCTGCAGCCGCTCCTGCAAATTCTCGGCAACATTCGGCAGCACGTAATCCCTTGGCATGGTGGGCTGCTCTACTAGAATCAGCGTACCGGATTTGTAACGTGGCGGCAAAATCCAGCTTGCGCCCCAAACCGCAAGCCACCCCAAAAATAATGGGATCAGGAACAGAAGACGGCGGCGGCGAAGAATCTCGACGTAGTGCTCGAGACCTGCTCCCTCCGGAACTTTATTATCGACGACGGCTGGCATGGCTATCTTTGCAGGACTTCCGCAACCCTGTGGTTGCCGCAGTTAAATGCGCGTTGTGCTGGTAGAAAACCAGCTCATGCCCCGGACCGTTAGAAATGCTAGCAGCACCGGGGTCAGCGGTTGCCAATGACCCACGGAGGAGAATGATCAAGTACTGTGGGCGTGCAACTCTTGCAATGAACTGCGGCATAACTACCGGTGCAGAGGCCTGCTAAACCGATAATTGATCGACACAAACACACGATTGACATTTGGAACGGAAGCTACAGCCTCGATCTGTTTGTATCTCTGATTTGTCCAGCTATATCCAAACTGTAAACTTGTGTGCTCCCCAAGTGCATACTGGGCCGATGCGGTTCCTGCAATCGTACGCCCCCCGTTGCTAAATAGAAAAAAAGGGGTCAGGGTTTTGTTGTTCGCGTAGTTTACCGCTAATCCTGCGCTGCAATTACGGCTTAGCCTCCAATTGCCGGAAGCGCCGAACGTATTGGATTGGAAGGCGCCATTTAGCCCGCCACCTCCGCTGATGATGCGCGAGTAGTTAGCTGCCAGCGTAGTTCGCTCCCCTTGCCATCCGACGCTTACCATCAGCATGGGATTCCAGGACGTTGACGGAGGGAACAGTTGCTGTGCAGCCGAGTAGTGTTGCGGGCCACCGGATATTGATACCTCCAGCGTAGGTTTTAAGTAAATCGTAAGGAAAGCAAATACGGTCTGTGTTTGAATCTGGCTGCCAGGCAAGTTCGACTGAGAGGAAAGCACTTGCTGATACTGATAGGTGGCTCCCAGATTGTACTTTTCTCCGAAACGCCGAGAATAAAAGACCGAGCCGCCAAGCGAGCGCGAGTCGTATAAGCCCGAAACTTGCCCCGGACTAGGGTAGTAAAGTGTCGCGAATGTCCCACTGGCGCCAACCATAGAGGTGGCACTAACCTGATAGTTAAGCTGTGCCGCTGCCGAGTTATGGATTTGGTCCGCGAACGGGGCAATCACTGCACTAGACGACGGCGCCGAGCCCGAAACTGGCGAGGCCGAGAGGGGGTTCGGCTGATTGAAGATGTTCGCCGTCTTGCTCAAGCTGTCCTGTAGGCTCATCGTCAAGTGCGGACTGATGCGGTATTGAAGGTTCACACTTACATTTTGGTCGGCCTGGTTGTAGCCGCTCGTGCGCTGGTAGAAAGTGAAGCCAGGACTGTAGCTGAGGAGTAGTTGCGACTGTGCTGTCACTTTATTAAGCCCGATTGTCGGCCAAAACGAATAGCTCATGTCGCCGGTTGCTTTTGTGCCACCGGTGACATTGCTGGCATAGACGCTGCTAACGGTGAATCCCCCCGTCCAGTAGTTCTGCTCCGTATCTCCGGCGAATTCTGTCGGGTAAGGTTGTCCGCTCACCGGCGGTGGCGCCTGCATTGGGGCATCGTCGCCAGACCCGCTATCCGGACGGTTTGCAGTCGTGTCCACCTGGCACCAGGCCGCGCGGCACGCCAGCAGCAAAAGACAAAGGCAAATTCGGGCCCGGAGGTCTGTTGTCATGGGACGACAACCGTGTCCTGAGGCTGAAGCTCGATGTTCTGGACGGTGTTCTTGCCCTTGATCACATCCTGGTAATTGAACGGCAGTTTAGACTCGCTGCCGTCCGGATGCCGGCGCAGAATATAAATTGCTTTCTGCCTGGCGAAGTCGCGGCAGCCTCCGGCAAGCGCAATCGCATCCAGAACCGTTGTGCGATTCACTAGCGCATAGGAGCCGGGTTTCGCAACTCGGCCCAGAATGTTGAACTTTTCACTGTTGATCTGCTCGACGATGACAGTTACTTCTGGTTCGGTCAGATAGGGCTGCAGCCTGGTCGTAATCTCCTGTTCAAGCCTCAATGCGGTCTGGCCGGTTGCCTGTACCTCTCCGATCAACGGAACGGAAATTTTCCCGTCCGACCGCACCGGAATCGAGCGCGAAAGATCCGGCTGTTTCCAAACACTGATCGCCAATACGTCGCCGTTTCCGATGACGAATTCGACATCGTGACCCGGGATTGCGGGTACGTTCGCCGGCTTGCTGACGGACGCCACATCGGCCGAGACCAGGGATTGCGCGCCGGATTGACTTGCGACTTGCTGCTGTGCCCCGGTTTGAGCAGCCAGCAAGAGGCAAGCCAATCCGATAACAGCACTTCCGACCCATCGATGAATTGCGCAATTCTTCATGATTCAACTCCTGGCAGAGGTCACCTGACCGGGGGCGCTCACCGCGGGTGCCCGTTTCCTCCGAATCCGGATCCATTCGGTCCGATTCCGGCGCCTCCCGGCATCAGAGTAGAATCAGGCGATTTCATTTGATACTGCTCAATTTTGTAGAGCAGCGTGCGGTAACTGACCTTGAGAAGGCGTGAGGCCGCCTTGCGGTTCCAGCCCGTCTTCTCCAAGGCCGCCGCGATTGCGTTCTTCTCGGCCTCCAACTTCACCGTCTGAACCAGCGATTTCAGCGAATCGGACCCGGAGACCCCAAGACGCGATTCGGAAGGCGGCGATACCGCTTGATTCTGGGCGAGGGGCAACCCACTCTTGTCCGCAAACTCCTGGGACTCTGGCTCGCTCGCGACAGGCAGCTCTTTGCCGCCGGCCAGGAGGAAGCGTTTTACGAAGTTTTCCAACTCTCGCAGGTTACCGGGCCAGTCGTGCGATTGGCATGCCGCTAACACGGCCGGAGAAAAAATGCGTGGTGAAAGCGCATACTGTCTGGCCAGGCAGCGCATGAAATAGTGCAGCAGCAAGGGAAGTTCCTCCCGTCGTTGTCGCAGGGGCGGAACGCGGACGGTGTAAGTACTGAGCCGGTAACACAGATCTTCACGAAGCTTTTTTTCCGCGATTGCGGATTCGAGGCTGGTCGTGCTGGCCGTCATGAGGCGAACGTCAACCGGCACGGCAGCGCCACTCCCTGGCCGGGTGAATTTCTTGTTTTGTAGAACCTGCAGTATTTTGGACTGCAGAGTCAGCGGCATTTCCGTGATGTCATCGAGAAGAATCGTGCCCTTCTCGCACAGTTCAAATTTCCCTAATTTCACTTGCGCGGGGCCGGTTCCGTTCCGCTCATAGCCGAATAGTTCGGATTCCAGAAGGTCGCTGGGGAGGGCCGAACAATTAATTTTGGCGAACTTAAATCCGGATCTGACGGACAGTCGGTGGATGAGACGCGCCGTGGTTTCTTTGCCGCTCCCGATTTCGCCGAGGACCAGCACCGGAGCGTCAGTTTCGGCCAGAAGCTCAGCCTGCACCCGCAGCTTTCGCATGACGGGGCTGGCTCCCACAAAGAAGCCGTGGTCGCCGACCTGCTCCACATCATCGCTGCTGATCTCGATCCCGACATCCTCTGGCGCCGCAAATAGCTGCCGCCGAATGGCGCTCTCCAGGACCTGATTTTTCAGCGGTCTGGCAATGTGATCTCTGGCGCCAAGTCGAATCGCCTCTTGCTGGGTGGGGGAGTCTTCCCGGTCGCAAAGCACTAGAATCGGCAGTTCAGGACGAAGCCGGCGCAGCCAACGGAGAAAATGTAGCCCATCTTTGTCAGCGTCTGGCAAGTCGAGGATGAGCAAGTCGGGGGTTACGCCCGATTGCACTCTCTCCATCGCTCCCCATCCATTGGAGGCGCTTTCGAGCTGCCAGCGGTTCGATTCCGCGATAGCCCAGAGGGGACCGAGGATGGCGGATTCACGACTTACCACCAACAGTCGTTGCACCACCGCTTGGTTTTCCGACACTGAATGAAGGTTTCGCGGCATGGGAGACGCAGGAACGTCTTAGACCGGTTCAACATCGTATCCCTGAATACGCACACTCAGGGATCTTTGGATCGCGTCGAGAGATATCACCAGGGTGCGCTCGCCGCATCGGGCGACAAGAATCCCTTCGACACCGCGCAACGCGCCGCTGCGAATTCGCACCCGCTGGCCGATCTTTAGAAAAGGGTGGGAGCAGATGGGCAACGCTTCGTTTACCAGGATGCGGACCGCATCGATCTGCTCGTCCGGAATCGTTATTCCCATTCCGTGAGTTCCGACAAAGCTCAGCACGCCATTAACCCGCAGGACCTGCAGCCTTTGTTCATTCCTGGGAGTCATTTTCACGAAAACATAAGAACTGAATAGTGGTAACTCGACGACCTTGCGCCGGTCAGACCAATGCCGTACCTGCCTAACCAGCGGCAAGAAGCTGGTGATTCCCAGCTCGCGAACTTCCTTTGCGACCACTTTTTCGTGCCGGGCGTAAGTATGGACAGCGAACCACTGCTCAGCCCCGGCCTCCTTCTTAATACCCCCGAATGCTGGCGACTCAGAATAACTGGACGGCTGGCTACTGCCATACATAGCTTCGCCCTCTCACTCACATTGGGCTTTGACGCCACAATTGCAAATGCCTGGCCCGTGACTGATCCGACCGGGATCTGCGCTCCCTGAAGCCAGCAGCCACTGGCCCAGGCTCTCGCTCCGGCCGCCAACGACCGAACTCGTTTCTCCGGAACGCACCTGCCGGCTGACTAGGATTCTCGAGTGAGTGCAATCTAGGACGGGTTGCAGATGAATGCAAGAGGCACAGAGTCTCGGTTCACAACTTCCCGGTAGCAATGGGGGCCCAAGTCTTTAGCCTGATATTATCGGCCCGGAGAAGACTTTCTCGGTTCGAGTGATGGTGCCTTAATAAATGCGGAACCCAAAAATGACAAACTGGCGCCTGACCTTTGCTGGGGATGATACTTGCAAGCTAGTGACCGATATGGAATACTTCGAGATTTGTAACGGCCTGGCCGCACCAATCGCGGGTCCGGCAGGACCAGGGAACTATTCCTGTTTTGAAGCCGCGTTGCAAGTCGCAAGGGATTAACACCTATGTGCACGTTCAATAACACTATTGTAGTCTTGCGTAAGTCCTGAGGAACGTTGTACGCTGGCTCATTCGAGAAGCTTCTGGCTGTCTGCTGCACTGGAGAATATCTCTTCTCAATGATGAGAATTGTCCAGAGCGTAGACGGGCTTCTCAAGCTATTTGCCCAGGACTTCGTCAGGAGTTAGGTCATGCGCCACGAGCCAACTGATATTCCTATTCGTGTCCTCATCAGCGACGATACCCGAGTTCACACTGAGTTGTTAGCGGATGCACTGAAGCGCGACGGCGGTTTGCAAGTAACCACTTCGCACTCCAGCTCCGAGAGTCTCACCACGCGGTTCAACCTTCGCGATATGGACGTCCTGCTTATAAGCTCAAATCTGGACCAGCGGCCTGGGCGCGGATTCGAAGTGCTACGAGGACTGCGGGCCTCCAATGCCGAACTGAAGGCTGTGATGCTCTTGGACACTTCCCAAGGGGAGATGATTCTTGAAGCCTTTCGCGCCGGAGCCCGCGGCATCTTTAGCAAGGACGATTCCATCGAGACGTTAGGCAAATGTCTGCGCAAAGTCCATGAGGGACAAATCTGGGCTAATACCGAGCAGATCGCGACTTTGGTGGAAGCTTTAGCTTCTTCCCACAACATCCGCGCGGTAGATGCCAAAGGTTTGAATCTGCTTTCAAAAAGGGAAACGGATGTCGTTGAGGGGGTCGCCCAAGGCCTCTCCAATCGTGAGATTGCGGACCGACTGCACCTCAGTCAGCATACGATCAAGAACTGTCTGTTTCGTATTTTTGACAAGCTAGGCGTCTCCAGCCGGGTCGAACTGCTGTTTATGACCCTCAGCCAGGAGCACCATGCTCAATCGGCCTTGCAGCACTTCATCAATGAACGCGCCTATGAGAGCCTGCGGGATGATGCCACTCTGGCGGCCTGTCAGGCGGGCGCGAACCAAGGGATTTTGGTCGCGCAGATTGCTCTGGCGCAGTTTTGCGCGCTGCACAGGGCTGATCTGAACAGTGCAATCCAGGCATACGTGTGGTACTCGCTAGCCCTTGAACAAATTTTGCTCGCCTATAAGAGCCTGGCGAAAGAACTCACGCCCGACCAGCTCCTCAAGGCCGAAGAGATGGCCGCCGAGCGGCTGAATAAGGGAAACGGCGCTTCAGCGCCGACGGCGGGAAGAGTGAAAGCAGTAAGAGGACCAGCAACGGACTCTGCTGCTCAAGCGCCCTCCCCGGCAATAGCATGGGCTCGCGATCCACGTCAACGTCTTTGCCAGTGATTGTCGAGGCGACGGGGCCTCGCGAAATTGACTGAGCTCAACCTCAGCACCGTCAGATTGTCGTGCTGTCGCGTGCCCGAGGGCGGAAGTCGCAATCGCACTCGGAGTAAGGAGTCGTGCCTTTGATCTTGCTGGTGCGTCGGCCCGTGTCAGTGTTCGCCCACCGCAGATTACCGCCGATGCCCGCATTTTGAAGCCGCATTCTTGGCGGGTTCCGGCTTGCGCCTGACAGGAGGAGGAGATTAGTTTCCCTGCCTTGCGGGAAATGTTTTGGTTATCGTGCCGTGAAACGGCCGGTTGGCCAGCGTGCGCGCCAAGCTCAGAGGGTTCGTCATGAGGCTTTCTCACAGCCAACGGCTGGTTTTGTCTGTGCCCTTGGCCATGTTCCTTCTTTTTTCTGCTTGCTCCCGAGACCCCAACCTTCGCAAGCAAGAATACTTTCACACTGGCCAACAGTACTTCGAAAAGGGGAAGTATCAAGCGGCTGCGATCGAGTTTGTCAATGCCATCAAGATCGACCCCGGTTATGCCGCAGCACATTACCAATTGGCTGAGACGTTGCTCAAATTGCAGAAAGCGCAAGCCGCCTATCAGGAACTCGCTCGTACCGTCGAACTGCAGCCCGACAACTACCAGGCCCGAATCGAGATGGCGAATCTGCTGATCCTGGGCCACGACTTGCAGCAGGCCCAGGAGCAAACAGATCTGCTCCTGGAAAAGCGTCCGGACGATCCCGCGGTCCATTCCACGGTTTCCAGCCTGCTCGCAGCGCAAGGGGATCTCTCGGGCGCGATCAGGGAAGTCCAGAAGGCAATCGCACTTGATCCCGGCCGCTGGGGCTTATACCTGGAAATGGCTATGTTGCAGCTCAAGACCGATCAACCTGATGCGGCCGAAGCCAGCCTTAAGAAAGTGATCGAAGTGAATCCGGCGGCGACAGAAGCGCACCTGCTGCTGGGCACTTTCTACCAATCGCGCAGCCGCTTTGCGGAGGCTGAGCAGCAATTCCGCGCGGCTATTGCCATGGATCCTAAGAGCGCGGAAGCGCGGGCCGCGCTCGCCCGCCTTTACATGGCGGAAGGCAAGAATGCCGAAGCAGAGGAATTTCTGCAACAAGCCAAGCGCAACTTTCCCGACAACCCAGCCGGCTACCGCATGCTAGGCGACTTCTACTTCACCACCGGGAACCTGGACAAAGCCCTCGCGGAATACGGCACGTTATATCGGGAGCACCCCAAAGATATTGAAGTCAAGAAAAACTACATTGAACTTCTCATCCAAAAGAACCGTTTCGATGAGGCGAGCAACCTCAATGACGAACTGCTGAAAGCTAACCCGCAGGATCCCGAAGCTCTTGTTAATCGCAGCCAAATGCAGATCAGCAACGGACATCTGAGCGATGCGAGCGCCACCTTGCAAAGCGTGATCAAGCAGGAGCCCAACAACGCCAACGCTCACTACAGTCTGGGAGTTGCGTTCGACAAGTCAGGCGATCTGGAGCGTGCTCAGACCGAATGGAATGAGGCAGTGCGTCTGAGTCCCGACTTGGTCGACGCCCAGCGGGCACTGGCGGGCTTGGCCCTCCGCCAAGGCGATCCCATCAGACTGGCAGAAGCTGCCAGCCAAATCATCCGGTTGCAACCCAACTCCCCTGAAGGCTATGGACTGCGCGCCCTTTCTGAAATCAGTCGCAAGCAGTTGGGCGCGGCTGAAACCGATGTTCGCAAGGCCATCGACGTGGCCCCGCAGAGTTCCTTCGGCTACGTACAGATGGGCAACCTGAAATTGGCTCAAGAGCAGTACGGCGAGGCGGAAAAATCCTACCAGCAAGCGCTGGCTTTGAATGCCAATTCGAAGGACGCTCTCCGGGGCCTGATGAACACCTATATCGCGCAGAAGCAAGTCGACCGCGCAATTGCCGCGGCCAGTGCACAAAGCGCCAAGTCGCCCAACAATAGCGGCTTCTACGACCTGCTCGGCAGCGTTTTGTTTCATCTCAAGGGAGATCTGAGCGGCGCTGAGGCCGCCTTTACCCGCGCAATACAGCTCGACAAGAATAGCTCGGCGGCCGTCATCGAGTTGGGTCAGGTACAAGCGGCAAAAGGAGAGACAGACCAGGCTGTTGCTACTTATCAGCAGGCGATCAAGGATCATCCGCGCGTGCCCGATTTCTATACCCTCCTGGGCGAGCTGTATCAATCCCAACGGGACTGGGCCAAAGCCCAGGACGCGTACCAGCAGACATTGAGGCTCAAGCCCAACGACCCGTTCGCTTCCCATAAGCTTGCCAGGGTCATGCTGCAGACCGGCGGCAACGCCGACCAGGCTATGTTATTGGCCCAGACCGCGCGCCGCGGGATGCCCGATTCCCCCGATGCGGCGGATACTCTGGGCTGGGCCTACTACCATGAAGGGGCCTACCAGTCAGCGGTCGGCATGTTGCAGGAAGCCCTTAAGCTGCAGAACAAGAACAAGGCACCGGACAGCGCTGACATTCACTATCACCTGGGACTGGCCTACCAGAAGACGCAACAACCCACGCTCGCGCGCCAGCAGTTGGAACGTGTGTTGAAGATCAATCCTAATTACAGTGAGGCTGCCGAGATCAAGAAGCAGCTCACGAGTTCGAAATCGTAGGCAGCGGTCAACGACTGCTGACCGGTCGAGGTCTTGCGCCACCTCGCCGGCAACCGCGTAGTGGCGTTTTTGTAGCCAACATTGAATATTTCCAGCGCCCATTAGGGGAGGCATATGAATTCGGCTTTGTTTTTTGCACATCCACAGGCTCTGGTCGAAACGGAAGACATTGGCGAAGGCACTCGGATATGGGCTTTCGCCCATGTGATGAAGGGAGCGATTGTCGGCAAAAATTGCAACATCTGCGACCACGCCTTTGTGGAATCCAATGTCATGGTAGGAGACGGCGTAACCATCAAGAATGGCGTAGCCCTCTGGGACGGCGTGTCCTTGGGTGACCATGTATTCGTTGGCCCCAATGCCGTCTTCACCAACGACCGCAACCCCCGTGCCGAGGTGAAGAAGACTCGGGAACAGTTCGTGACAACCCAAGTTCGCGAGGGCGCGAGCATCGGAGCGAACGCCACGATCGTTTGCGGCGTGACCATCGGCCGGTACGCATTCGTCGGTGCGGGTACGGTGGTCATAAGAGACGTTCCGGCATACGCTTTGGTGGTCGGCAACCCCGGCAGGCAGATCGGCTTCATGTGCGAATGCGGCGAACGTCTGCCGGCATCGCTGGCTTGTGCCTGCGGCAATCGGTTTGAGCAGGACGCATACGGACTGCGCAGGGTGGCGCTTACGGTTGAGGTCAGCAACTCACGGTAGCCCCTGGTGACGATTCCCGACATTGCGGGCCCGGTTCCACAGAACAAAAGGGCTGTTTAAGCCGCTTTGCTGGCACCACCGCCAACCCCAATTGCGCCCTCCGGACCTTGCGCATGCTTCACAAAGCGGAAGAATGGAAGATGGTTCGCAGCCCTGCCAAAATCAAACTGCTGAAAGAACACGGCCGGAACCTGCGGCTTGACGACGAAGCGGAAGAGAAGCTTTTTGTCGGCTGCCGAAAAGCTGGTCGAGAGTGGGGATTGGAAACCTAGCTTAGCTAGGCAGAAGCTGCTTTTTCGCGACATCGTCATGCTGATGCGCGATACCGGAATGCGAAACGAGCGTGAGTTCCCGAGAGCGTAGAGGGCCTGGAAAAATCTTACGGCACACTCTACAGCACACCCGAAAACATCACCCTCTGTAAGTGATTGAAAAGATGGTGAGCGCGGAAGGAATCGAACCTTCAACCTACTGATTAAGAGTCAGTTGCTCTGCCAGTTGAGCTACGCGCCCTTGAAGCGATTTCGAGTGGAATCAATAACTTGAGTGGACCACCCCGTACCCCACCGTACCCGCCCGATGCAGGCGGTCCCTGCAAAAGTCCCTGCACGGAAACTTCTGCTTTTCTCGACGCGAAGCACGCTTTGTGGCGCCACGTTCATTGCAGTAAATCGAGTATATCAGACGGTGTCGTCACCGGTCTGCTGCCAATTCAGAATAAGTCGACGTGCCTTCAGGCTTTACACAACCAAGTTTGTGCCAATTCCGCTTGCGTCAAAACCGTAAGCGGCCTACATCGTCCGACGCCCCTCGCACAGGTTGACCAGTTCCGCCAAGGCAAGAACCTGCGGTCTCCGACCGCTAGCCTGTCGAACGACCTTGAGGATCTTGGCGCCTCGCAATCTGCCCAACAGCGTCGCGATCTGTTGCCGGCTGGGCATATGCGGCCGGCCATCCAGCGCGCTCGCCGGAAAGACGGGCTGCTGGAAAATGTAATCCAACAACGGGACGGAGAATTGCGAGTGCGTCAGAGAGAGCACGCGGTCCTTTAAGCGCTCGTAGAGATCCAAAATTCTCCGTGCCTTGCTGCTGTTCTCACGTGCCTGTTCAAATAGCGCATTGAGGAAAAACGAGACCCAGTTGTCCCAGCCGTGCTCGCGCTGGCCGAGGCCGCGCAGCGCCTGGACGTACTCGTCACGATGGGCCTCCAAGTAGGCGGAGAGGTAAAACATGGGACGGGAGAGGATTTGTTTCTCGAACAAGAAGATCGGCACAATCAAGCGGCCGAGCCGGCCGTTGCCATCAAGAAATGGATGCAGAATCTCAAACTGCCCATGGATGATTGCCAACTGCACCAGTGGATCCGGGCGATCGAGGTGATAGTACTTCTCCCAGTTATCGAGAAATTCGGGCAAGACCTCCGGACGTGGCGGAACGAACTGGGCTTCCTCGAGCGGTGCCCCGGGCAGACCTATCCAGTTCTGGACCTTGCGAAAATGGCCCTTTCCTTTGTTGCGTCCTCTAACGCTGTCAAGGAGGGTGCTGTGCAATGACAACAGCAGATTGAGATTGAAAGGCCGCCGCTTCAACTCCTGTTCCGCAGCTTTCAGCGCCCGCCGATAATTGATGATCTCCTGGATATCGAGACGCTTTGATTCTTCCACCGGTTCTTCGCCGGCTTCGAATTTCAGCACTTCGCCCAGTGTGGCCTGTGTGCCTTCAATGCGCGAGGACAACACCGCTTCCTGAGTAGTCAGCGGCGAGAGCAAGACTTCAGGGTTTGGCAGCCCGTAGAGGACCCCATCGTACTGGGCCAGCGCCCGGTTTGCCTTTCCGATGAGCGGGATTAGCGGCTCCCATTCGAGCGCAACCGGGAGTTTTTCTGGTGTCAGCGGCTCCATCTGAAGCAAGTTTGACCCGAGCAGCTCGTTGTGTCAAGTAATGTTAATTTGACTTGACACAACACCGCCTCGTGACATCTGTGCCCGTCACAACGCGGCTAACGACAGTTTGAGCTTCGGAGGCCGTTGTGTCAAGTAAAACATGGTTTGCTTGACACAAGGCGAGTAGTGACATCGTTGCTTGTCACAAAGGGGCACGAGGCTGCGAACCTGCCACTAGCAAAGACAGGGTGCACTCTTCACGGTTTCATGCTACATTGGCGTTGTGAAGCGCCAGCTTCAATTTCGATCGTCATTACGACTCCGTCGATCCCGACTGAGTTACTGAACCTCCATCCAATTCCAATCTAATTAACCAGGCCCGTGGCGGAACTGGCATACGCAGCTGCCTCAAGAGCAGCCCTTTTGTGGGTTCAAACCCCACCGGGCCTACCAGAGTTCTTTGACAATTTACGGAGGGTGGGCCGGGCGGTAAGGCACTTGCCTGCTAAGCAAGGGCTCTCGCAAGAGGCCAGCGGGTTCGACTCCCGCACTCTCCGCCATTACGGAAGGTACCGCTGAATGGTCGGCAACTGGTCCTGAAAACTAGGGCGTGGTGATGAGCCATGGGCGTTCGATTCGTCTACCTTCCGCCAAGTTTGCACAGGTGCGTGAGCCTGGCCGATACGGACCGGCTGTAACCCGGTTTCTCCCTTGGGAATCGCGGAGGTTCAAATCCCCCCAGTGCACCAAGTGCCAGCGTGCGCGAATTGGCATAGCGGCCTGTCTTAGAAACAGGTGTTTGAGAGTTCGAATCTCTCCGCTGGCACCAGATATCCTTAACAAGGTCAGATTGGTTCCACGGAATCGATCGCGGAACGCGAAAACTGGACTCTTTGACATAACTGAGGAAACCCATGATACCCGGATTCAAAGTCCAGGGTCCTGCCACTGGACGACTCGGCATCACGCTTTCAGGGAGATTGCTTTCATGCATCGCACACACAACACTGCCGATTCATCGATGTTGTGGCCGAGCCTCCTGCGATCCGTGCGAGCACGGTCCACCAATTCGCGGTGATCTCCGCCGCGGTCGCAGTAGAGTTCCGATGCAAGCTCTATCTCAAAGCCTTCAAGTTCGATCACTTGTGTGCTCATGAGTTTGGCAGCAGCGAGGAGAATCGAACTCCCATCTCAGCCTTGAAAGGGCCGTATCCTGGCCGTTAGACGACGCCGCCTCCTCTCTGCGCATCGGTGAAATGCGCCCTAAAAAGCAAAAGCCCCCGATTTGTATCGGAGGCTCAGAAAAACCACGCGCTATGGATTAGC
>Ga0335081_10011891_pt1 | contig 14085 bp, 7 predicted proteins | sample Lox_Sample_35_FD_206713 | JGI IMG/M metagenome (GOLD analysis project Ga0335081, IMG submission 206713) | Soil microbial communities from Loxahatchee National Wildlife Refuge, Florida, United States - Lox_Sample_3.5 | ecosystem: Environmental > Terrestrial > Soil > Wetlands | place: USA: Florida... | reverse complement strand
GATCAAAGGGGCTCCCCACGAATCCTGAAATGCGGGGCGACGGGCTCTTTGTACGGAGGACATTAATGGCTAAACAAAAAGTGACGATTGATGGGAACGAGGCGGCGGCTTCGGTGGCATACAAAATCAACGAAGTGATCGCCATTTACCCGATCACGCCCTCGTCGCCGATGGGTGAGTGGGCAGACCAGTGGGCATCGGAAGGCAAGCCGAATCTTTGGGGCGCGGTTCCCAAGGTGGTAGAGATGCAGAGCGAAGGCGGGGCCGCAGGCGCACTCCACGGGGCTTTGCAGACGGGGTCGCTGGGTACTACGTTCACCTCCTCCCAAGGCCTGCTGCTGATGATCCCTAACATGTTCAAGATCGCCGGCGAGTTGACGGCTGCGGTGATCCATGTGGCGGCCCGGACTCTGGCCACCCACGCGCTCTCGATTTTCGGCGATCACAGCGACGTCATGGCCACGCGCGCCACCGGCTTCGCCCAGATCGCCTCGAACTCGGTGCAGGAGGTCATCGACTTCGCCCTGATGGCGCAGGCGGCGTCGCTCGAAGCGCGCGTCCCCTTTCTTCACTTCTTCGACGGCTTTCGCACCTCGCACGAGGTGGCCAAGGTGGAGCAACTCGATTCCGAAGTGCTACGCGCCATGGTGGACGAGAACTTGGTGCGCGCCCATCGCGCACGCGGTCTTTCGCCGGACCACCCGGTACTTCGCGGCACCGCCCAGAATCCCGACGTGTTTTTTCAGGCGCGGGAGGCGATCAACCCTTACTACCTCGCGTGCCCGACCATCGTCGAGAACGTGATGGACAAGTTTGCCAACCTCACGGGACGTCGCTACCATCTCTTTAATTACGTGGGCGCGCCGGACGCCGAGCGGGTGATTGTGCTGATGGGCTCGGGCGCGGAGGCAGCCCAGGAAACTGCCGAAGCTCTCGTCGAAAACGAGCAGCAGCGAATCGGCGTGCTGAAGGTCCACCTTTATCGCCCCTTCTCCGTGGAGCACTTCATCCGTGCCTTGCCGCAGACGGTGAAGACCATCGCCGTCCTCGATCGCACCAAGGAGCCGGGCGCGGTGGGCGAGCCGCTCTACATGGACGTGATTACCGCACTCACCGAGGCCATGGGAGCGGGCAAGGTCCCGTTCCGCACCATGCCCCGGGTGATCGGAGGGCGGTACGGGCTCTCGTCCAAGGAGTTTACCCCGGCTATGATCAAGGCGGTGTTCGACGAGATGCTGAAGGCGAACCCCAAGAACCACTTCACGGTCGGCATCCGCGACGACGTCACCCACACCAGCCTCGACTACGACGAGACCTTCTCCTCCGAGGACTCTCAAACCGTGCGCGCCATCTTCTACGGCCTCGGGGCCGACGGCACGGTGGGCGCCAACAAGAATTCGGTGAAGATCATCGGTGAGGACACGGAGAACTACGCGCAAGGCTATTTCGTCTATGATTCGAAGAAGTCGGGAGCGGTCACCATCTCGCACCTGCGATTCGGTCCGCGCCCAATTCACTCGACCTACCTCATCAGCCGCGCCAGCTTCGTGGCCTGCCACCAGTTCACGTTCCTGGAGCGGTTCGATATGCTGAAGGCGGCGGAGCCCGGCGCCACCTTCCTGCTGAACAGCCCCTACGGGCCAGACGAGGTGTGGGACCACCTGCCGCGCACCACTCAGGATCAGATCGTGCGCAAGAAGATCCGTTTCTTTGTCATCGACGCGGTGCAAGTGGCCCGCGATGCCGGAATGGGCGGACGTATCAACACGGTGATGCAGACCTGCTTCTTCGCTATCAGCGGTGTGTTGCCGCGCGAGGAAGCCATTGAGGCCATCAAGCACTCCATCCAGAAGACCTATGGCAAGCGCGGCGAGGCGGTGGTTCAGAAGAACTTTGCCGCCGTGGATGCGGCGCTCGGTCACCTGCACGAGGTCAAGGTACCGGCGCGCGCCTCCAGCACCTTCGATATCGCCCCGCCCGTGGCCGCGGCGGCCCCCGCATTCGTGCAAAGCGTCACGGCAAAGATCATCGCCGGCGAGGGCGACTCACTGCCGGTGAGTGCGCTGCCGCCCGATGGCACCTTCCCCACCGGCACCGCGCAGTGGGAGAAGCGCAACATCGCGCTGGAAATCCCGGTGTGGGACGAGGAGCTGTGCATCCAGTGCGGCAAGTGCGTGATGGTGTGCCCGCACTCGGTAATCCGGGCCAAGATCTACCAACCGGCCGCGCTCGCCGGCGCCCCACCCACGTTCAAGTCAACCGCAGCGCGCTGGAAGGACTTCAAGGAGATGCGCTATACCCTCCAGGTGGCGCCCGAAGACTGCACCGGTTGCACGCTTTGCGTTGAGGTCTGCCCGGCCAAGAGCAAGAGCGAGGTGAAGCACAAGGCCATCAATATGGCGGCGCAGCCGCCTTTGCGGCAGGCGGAGCACGAGAACTGGCAGTTCTTCCTGCGCCTGGAGGAGCCGGACCGCGAGGCGCTGAGCCTGGGTCTGGTGAAGGACGCGCAGTTGCTCCAGCCCCTGTTCGAATTCTCCGGCGCCTGCGCGGGCTGCGGCGAGACACCCTACCTTTCGCTGCTGACGCGGCTCTTCGGCGACCGTACCCTCATTGCCAACACCACCGGTTGCTCGTCAATCTACGGCGGCAACCTGCCCACCACACCTTACACCGTGAATAGCGACGGCCGCGGTCCGGCGTGGTCGAATTCACTGTTCGAGGATAACGCCGAGTTCGGCCTGGGAATGCGGCTGGCGGTTGATAAGCAGGCGGACTATGCTCATCTGCTGCTGGTGCGGGTCGCGTCGCTGGTGGGAAGCGAACTGGTGGAAGCGATTCTCACTTCGACTCAGTCGTCGCCGGAGGAGATCACGGCACAGCGCGAGCGCGTACAGACCTTGAAAGAGAGACTGCGCGGATTCGAGACGCTCGACGCGCGCGATCTGCTGGCCGTGGCCGACGCCTTGGTGAAGAAGAGCGTCTGGATCGTGGGCGGTGATGGCTGGGCGTACGACATCGGCTACGGCGGCCTCGACCACGTTCTCGCCTCGGGCGCCAACGTCAATATCCTGGTGCTCGATACCGAGGTCTACTCCAATACCGGCGGGCAGATGTCGAAGGCGACTCCGCTGGGCGCGGTGGCCAAGTTCGCCGCCGGCGGCAAGGCGCGGCCCAAGAAGGACCTCGCCATGATGGCCATGGCTTACGGCAACGCCTACGTAGCTCGCGTGGCGATGGGCGGCAGCGATATGCAGACCATAAAGGCTTTCTGGGAGGCCGAGGCGTACAACGGGCCATCGCTGATCATCGCTTACAGCCATTGCATTGCCCACGGCTACGACATGATGTACGGCATCGAGCAGCAGAAGGCGGCGGTCCAGTCCGGGCACTGGCCGCTGTGCCGCTATAATCCGGAACTCGCCAAGGAAGGGAAGAATCCGCTGCAGCTTGACTCCCGGCCGCCGTCGATCCCGCTCGAGAAGTACATCTATAACGAAACGCGTTATACGATGCTGGCCCACAGCCATCCGCAGGAAGCGAAGGAGTTGCTGAAACTGGCGCAGGAGAACGTCAACGAGCGGTGGCGGCTCTACGAGAACTGGGCGAAGATGGGCGTTCCGCAACTGGTGAAGGAGACGAAGTGAAGGCGACTGAGTCATTGGGTGATCCGGAGATTGAGTGATTGGAAGGAATCAGCTTTCAGCCGTCAGGGTTCAGCTTTCAACGACCTAATTTAGAAACTCGTGTTTTTCGTTGATGGCTGATAGCCGATGGCTTTTGAAAGGAGTTGAACTATGATCGACCTGAAGACCACCTACCTCGGCCTGGACCTGAAAAACCCGCTGGTGGCGTCGGCCTCACCGCTGTGTGAGGAGATCGGCAACATCCGCCAAATGGAGGACTCGGGTGCCGCTGCGGTGGTGCTGCACTCGCTCTTTGAGGAGCAGATCGCGCTCGAGAGTTCCCAGCTCGACAACAGCCTGGAGGCCGGCGCCGAGAGCTTTGCCGAGTCGCTGAGCTACTTTCCGGATATGACCAGCTACAACCTTGGTCCGGAAGGCTACCTCGAGCACCTCCGCAAGGCCAAAGCGGCGGTGGACATTCCGGTCATCGCCAGCCTCAACGGCGTCTCCACCGAGGGCTGGATCAAGTATGCCAAGAGGATCGAGGAGGCCGGGGCCGATGCTCTGGAGCTCAACATCTACTACCTGCCTACCGATTTCGATATGACTGCTGCCGAGGTGGAGCAGGTCTACTACGATCTGGTCGCCGAGGTCAAGACGCGCCTAGGCATTCCGCTGGCGGTGAAAATCGGCCCCTACTTCAGCTCCATGGGCAACGCTGCACAGCGCCTGGACGAATCAGGGGCCGACGCCCTGGTGCTGTTCAACCGTTTCTACCAACCCGATTTCGACCTGGAAAACCTCGAAGTGGTGCCCAATCTTATTCTAAGCACCCCGCACGAACTGCTGCTGCGCCTCCACTGGGTGGCGACCATCTACGGTCACATTCGCGCCGACTTGGCGCTGACCGGCGGCGTCTACACGGCCGAGGACGTGCTGAAGTCGATGATGGCAGGCGCGCGGGTGGCCATGATGACTTCCGCCCTCTTGAGGTATGGCATCCCGCATCTGGAGATGGTACGCCGCGACCTTGCGGAGTGGATGGAGAAGCACGAGTACGAGTCGATCCACCAGATGCAGGGCAGCATGGCGCGAAAGTCCGTCGCCGATCCATCCGCGTTTGGCCGCGCCAATTACATGAAGGTGCTCAGCTCGTACACGCCGCGTACCGCCAGCCGGAAGTAGGGAATAGGGAAGGGGACAGGGAAAAGGGGACAGGGAAAAGGGGACAGGGAAAAGGGAACAGGAGGACGCGGTCGCCTGTTCCCTACTCCCTCCTACGCCCGGCCGATATCGCGGTGAATCAGTTTAGTCCTGTAGCCCTCGCTGGCCAGGGTCGCGCTCACCCGCTCTGCCAAGCCTACTGACCGGTGCCGGCCACCCGTGCAACCGAACCCGATGGTGAGATAGCTCTTTCCCTCCCGAAGATAGTGCGGCAGGAGGAAGAGCAGCAGGCCCATGACCCGGCTCACAAACTCCTTGGTCTGGGGGTAGGTATCCATGAAGTGCTGCACTCCCGGGTCGCGTCCCGTTTTGTCTTTGAGCTTCGGCACATAGTTGGGGTTGGGAAGAAAGCGCACGTCAAAGACGAGGTCGGCGTCCGTTGGCACGCCGAAACGAAATCCGAACGAGACCACGCTGAGCAGCATGGTCTTGCGCTCGCGGGCGCCGCCGAAGCGAGCCTGAATGGTGTCGCGCAACTCGTGAACGTTCATTCGCGTGGTGTCGATCACCACGTCGGCAAGCTGGCGCATCGATCGCAGCAGCTTGCGCTCCTGGCGTAAGACCTCCTGCACAGGGGTGTCACGCCCCAGCGGATGAGGTCGGCGAGTCTCATCGAAGCGGCGAACCAGTGCCTTGTCGGAGGCCTCGAGGTAGACGAGAGAGAGGTTCCGATTGTGTACCAGTTCCCGATAGAGGGCGGGAAACTGGCTCAGCGCTTTGCCCTCGCGAATATCGACCACCATGGCGGCGCGCTCGATGCGGCTGCCCGCCTGGGTAGCCAACTCCATGAACTTCGGAATGAGATCGACCGGCAGATTGTCGACGCAGTAGAAACCAAGGTCCTCAAAGGCCTTCAGGACCGAACCTTTACCCGACCCGCTCATCCCGGTGATGAGAACGAATTGGGGCACATGCATCTTCCCACGACGAGTCATAAGGAACCGTGGCCGGTGTTAATGGTTAGTGGCTAGAGCGAGTTAATCGCTCGGCTCCGGCTTAAGTGGAATGGGGGCGACGGTAAAGAGCAGCGGCCGGCGAGTGAAGAGCAAGCCGGATGTGTGGTGTCATCTGCCCAGCCGCTGCCTTTCACAAGCCGCTCGCCACTAGCCACTAGCCACTGTTCTTTTCACTTTTCACTGTCCGGTTCGATCAGGCCCAGGTTTCCGTCGTCGCGGCGGTAGAGCACGTTCACGCGCTCGGTCTCGAAGTTACGGAACACCACGACACCGCTCCGGTTGCCATCGAGGGCGTCGATGGCCTCTTCTACGGTGAGCGGTTTGATGGCGATGCGTTCCGTCTCGAGTACCCGGCGCTCCTCGTGATCGGCACCGCTTCGCAGTACGTTAAGCAAGATGGCCGAGGTCGGCGAGGGGCGCCGCTTGCGTGTGCGCTTCCTTTCCATCAGGCGCACCGCCTGGCGCTCAATCTTGTCGATGGCCCCATTGACGGCGCTGAGGGCCTCGTTGGTCTCCTCGACGGCCATCAGTGTGTGATCGCGAAATGTGACCCCAACCTCGGCGATCCGGCGGTGCCTTTCGGCCGTGAGGATCAGTTTGACGTCAAAGCGGCCGCGTAGTACGCGCGTCAGCTTGCGCAGGCGCTCTTCGGTATATTGGCGCAGGTCCGCGGTGATCTCTGTTTGTCGACCCGTGAAATCGAGACGCATGGGTCACCTCCTCGAATTGTTATTACACGGGATAGTAGAAGGAAGGTCTGTCTCAAGCCTTTACCCGGCGCTGGTGGGTGCTGGGAATCCGCATGTCCTCGCGGTACTTGGCCACCGTCCGACGCGTGACCACGATCCCCTGCTCGCGCAGGCGATCGGCAAGGTGCTCGTCGGTCAAGGGATTGCCGGGGTCCTCCTCCTCGATCATTTTCTTCACCAGGCGCTTCAGATTGATCAGCGAAGTGGACCCACCTGAAGGTCCCTGAACCGCTTCGGAGAAGAAGTAACGCAACTCGTAAACGCCCTGCGGTGTGTAAGCGTACTTGTTGGCGACAGCGCGGCTGACCGTGGAAGGATGAACCCCGACCTCCTCTGCCACTTCCTTGATCATCATCGGCTTGAGATGATCGATGCCGAAGTCCAGAAAGTCGCGCTGACGCCGCAGGATGACCTCGCAGACTCGCACGATGGTCTGCTTGCGCTGCTCGATGTTCTTGATGAGCTGAATGGCGGAAATGAAGCGTTCTTTCACGTAGTTGCGAACTTCGCGGCTCTGCGAGGTGTTCTGCAACATGCGCCGGTATTGGTGGCTCAACCGCAACTGAGGAAGCCCTTCCTCGTTCATCCTTATCTTGTACTCGCTTCCGTCCTTATCGAAGATCACGTCCGGCTCAATCAGGCGCGGCTGCGTGTTGTTGTAGCGTTGTCCGGGCCGCGGGTCCAGTCTCTTGATCAACTCCACTGCCCTTTCTACCAGGGGCACCGGCCGATCTAACGCCCGGGCGATCTCCCGATACTGCTTGTTCTGGAGCTGCTTCAGGTGTTCGGTGACGATCTTTGCCGCCAGGTGGTTCTCGGGCGCCAGGGTCTCAAGCTGAATCAGCAAGCATTCACTGAGATCGCGGGCCGCTACGCCCACCGGGTCAAGGCGCTGAATTATCTTCAGTGCCTGTGCAATATCCTCCGGCCGATGCCCACCGGTCTGCGCGATTTCCTCCAGCGTGGCGAGAAGATAGCCGTCCTCATTGAGGTTGCCAATGATAGAAACTCCGGCTTCGTAGACTTCGGGCGACGTATTGGAAAGCCGGAGCTGCCACTCCAGGTGGTCAGCCAGGGAAGGGCTTTCGCTGAGAAAATTCTCGAAGGAAGGCTTATCGAGCTGCTCCGCTTCCTCGGCCGCGGGTGACTTGAAGCCTGGGTCGAGATAGTCGTTGAAAAATGAACCGAAATCGACCTCCGCGAAAGCATCCTGGCCGTTCGTTTCGCTCGCCGCTTGGACCTCCTGGTCGGCGGGAGGTTCGGGTGGCTTCTCCGCCTCCAGTTTCTGATCGACCTGCTCGATGGTTGGAACTTCCTCCGACAGCTCCTCAAGGACCGGGTTCTCGATCATCTCCTGATTGATCATCTCTCGCAGCTCGAGCTTATTGAGCGCGAGAACGCTTACCATTTGCACGAGGCTCGGCGTCAGAACCTGCTTCTGTGCGACCTTGAGGTTCAAGCCGAGTTTTGGAGAATTACCCATAAGAACACAGAAACACAGGTCAGAAGTCAGAAGTCACTGTCCAAGCAAACAGCCCTTTCGGAGCCCGGATCCGGAGTCTGTTCTTCGTCTTTATTCTGATTCCTGACCCCTGACTCCCTCTTTAAATCATCAGCCGGAAATTATCGCCTAAATAGATCTTTTTCACCTCCGCATCATTACCCAACTCCTCGGGCGTTCCGGACCTGAAGATGCACCCGCTGTTAATTATATAAGCCCGATCGGTCACCTGCAAAGTCTCTCGCACGTTGTGGTCCGTCAGGAGGATGCCGATCCCCGAACCCTTCAGTTGCAGGATGATCTTCTGAATATCAATCACCGTGAGCGGGTCAATTCCGGAAAATGGTTCATCGAGAAGAATAAAGGACGGAGATATCACGAGCGATCGTGCAATCTCGACCCGGCGCCGTTCTCCTCCGGAGAGAAGGTAGCCGTAACTCCTGCGGACCTGCTGCAATCCCAGCTCCTCGATCAGTTCTTCCAAACGCTCGCGTCGACGGTGGGCGGTGAGGGGTAGGGTTTCAAGCACAGCCAGGATGTTCTCCTCCACCGTCAGCTTCCGGAAAATCGAGGGCTCTTGCGGAAGATAGCTAATACCATTGCGGGCGCGCAGATACATGGGGAAGCTGGTGATATCGACTCCATCCAGGAGCACCTGCCCCGAATCGGGGTTGGTGAGTCCCACTACCATGTAAAACGTAGTCGTCTTGCCGGCGCCATTAGGTCCCAGCAGCCCGACCACTTCGCCCTGACTGATCCTCAGATTGATATCGTCGACTACTTTACGGCCTTTGAAGGACTTGGTGAGGTCGAGCGTGGAAAGAATCTGCATGGCCGTTCATTTAGAAATGCGGTGTTTGGTAGTGGTAGGAGATTGGTCACCTCCGTCCACGTAAACGCTATCATCGTGAACGAAGAAAGTCAAACGCTGCCCCGTAGTCAATCCCTTCTGCTCGTCGTAGACCGTGGGAGGTCCTCCCGTCAGGGTTACTTTGCCGGGTGCTGCAAGATACTCGCAGTGGTCCCCCGTAGCCCGTCGCCCAGGTTCCATTACCACGACGTGATCATCCGCCAGAACGTGATCGACCTCTGATCCTTGGTTTTCAGGGCCGCGCGTACCCTGGGCCTCGGCAAAATAGACATCCATTTTGTCGGCCTTCAAAGTGGTCTGCTCGGTCCGCAATTCCACGTGGCCCCGGTAACTGGCCTTCTGGTCCGCGTCGAAATAGGACAGGCTGTCAGCGCGAACCACGACCGAAGAGATCCTTGAGGGCACCCGGTCTTTGGATGCAGCAAGGGTGGCGCGTGGCGCTGGTGAGGCCGCTAACCCGGTCGAAGGAGCCAGATGCGACGTCAGCACTTGGCTAACGGAGGTGAGGCGGCGAGTGACACCGTCGTAATCGAGAGAAGGGGATTCGATGACATCATGATCGTGCCAGGCCCGCACGTGACCCTGATAGTGGACCAACTGACTACGTCGCTCAACGATCACTTGGTCCGCAAGGACATTCGTCCCGACCAGGGCAGCAGGTGAACTCACCCTCATGGAGCTAGCTGAGGCGGGCTTGGCCACCGCTGCTGCTCGGCTCTCGTCAGTCGAAACGGGGCTTGGGAAATGGGTCGACTGAACCCTGCCCAGTCCCACCCCGGTCTCGGTATCCAAGTGCCACAGGATTCGATCGGCGGCGATGCGCGTGGTCGCGTCCCACAGTCGCGGATTGCCGGTCAAGGTCAAAACCTGGGACGCGGACGAGTACTGTGCCTTGGCGGCAGAGCTTTGACGCTCCCCATTGGTATAGCGGAAGTTGCCCGTCTGCTCCAGGCTGCTGAGATCGCCGCCGGAAGGGTCAAAGACCGCTGACAAGTGATCGGAAAAGCTCTCCTCTAACGCCGGTAGCGGGGGTGGCGAGGTCCCTCGAGACCGCCCGACGGCGCCAGCAGGCCCGGGGGTATAGACGATGTGGGTTCCCCTGACTCCATCGAGGCTCCGCAACTGACTCTGTTCATTAAAGGCCATCATGAACTGGCCGGCGGTGATTACCTGCTCGCGCCGCTCGGGATCCTCAGAGTTCAGAACGATCTTGCCGGGCCCGACGGTTTGCGCGTCCTTCAAGCTGCGCCCGTCGGGCCGAAACGAGAAGATCATCTCCGATGCCGTCAGGGTCTCCGTTTTCACTGGCGGATGCTCGGCTGGGGTAGTCGCCAGGCCGTCGGCAGACGGTCGGTGGTAGGCAGAAAACAGTAGGCGGTAGGCAGGTTCATTCCTGAGGGCCATTGGGCTCATCTGCCTACCCCCTACTTCTTCACTGCCTACTGCCTTCTGCTTGCTGCCTACTTCCTGTGAGGCGGACCTGAATACAAACTTGACGTTGCCAGAGGCGTCCGCCTTCACCGGCTCAGGATGATGTCCGGCCGAGAAGTAGACGTCGAGGTGCTGCGCCTCAAAATCGCTCGGTTGAGTCGGCGCCTGCTTGGACACCGACTGACCTTCGACGCCGTCTTCGGCCAGCAGGTGACGAATCTCACTGGTGGCGGGATTGAAATCCGCAACCAGGCGCGGCGTTTTGCCGGCGAGTAAGGTAGACGGCGAATCGCCCGCAAAATGGACGTTGCCTTCCAGCATCGCCTGCTTGGGGCGGTTCTGGTCGTCCAGAAAGAGCGTTCCGGCGTCACCCGTCAGCTTCCACCCACTCTGGCTAAGCTCCACCGGACCATCCAGGGTCAAGTCGCTGGCTTTCTTTTCATAGACTACACGACTGGCGATCAATCGCGTGATCGTCCCCGTAGTGCCGGGCTTCAGCCCGGCAGCTTCCGTACGTGGGAGCTTCGACGTGGCACCCGTCGTTCCTTCGCTATTCTCAGGGTGGGCTTTGGGGGATGACGCTCGAGGAGGCGCCGCTTCCGAGCGCAGCTCCATGGTTACGTCTTGCTTCAGTTCCAGCCAGCCGTCCCGCGTGGCATACGTCATGCCGACCGCTGAGCCGGACGCCGGACCAATGCGAAACCGCACCGGAGCGTCCGTTACCGCCTGGGACTTCTCCTGATCGAAGTGAACCCCCGCGGTTTCGAGGTACACGGGCTGTTGACCATGCAGGCTGGACTCCGGCAGCAGGCCCGGGCGCGCGTTCAGCTCGATCTCCACCTTGCCCGGACTGGTGAAGTCGCCCGAACGCGGACTGTACTCGGCGCGCTCGGTGCGAAGCGTGTCATGACGAGTCCCGGTCTTGCCATAGAGTTCGACGTACACTTGATCAAGGACGCTCGCCCCACCCTCGTTAAGGGCTTGCGTGCGCGCAGCCTGGATCTTGAAGACTTGCCGCCCTCCAATCGAGCGGGTGAAGGTGAAGCCGGAAGCCTGCTGGTCGACATTACTCGGCAGCTCAACCGACGCCGCGGGCTTTGCTTCCGGGCGCGCATTCCTCGCTACATAGACTACGATAATCGCCGCGACGGTTAGAATCAGCGCGCTCAACACTGCCACGGTGATCCATCGTCTGCGTCGCTGGGTGGCCGGACCGATGAGTGCCCTTCCCGGGTTAACTATCTCGCGTTCCTTCGCGAGTGACACTTTATCCATCGGGAACATCCGTCGTTACTTGCCTCTTCGAAGCCCTTAAATCGAGAGTTGAACGTCGGGAGCTCGAGAGCGTACTCTTCGATATTCAGCCCTCGACTTGATCGCCCACCCTAAAGTCCTTCAACACAAGCTGCAGCGACGACAGCCCCTCATAAACATTCTCATCCAGGGTAAATGCCGCCGCAAGCTCTTGCCCCATAGCCAAGACCGCAGCTCGATTCGCCAAGCCCCAGCCCAAGGCATCGAACCAGCACGATCCGGCCGTACGGGCGGCGTTCGCTTGGGCCAGCCTTATCTTTAGATGCCGTTCCTTGAGGATGCGAGGAGGCGAAACCAGCCTCAGCCCGTCGGCCAAGAACACCGGCGCCGGATTGCCCAGGCCATAGGGTTCGAGCAGGTTCAGGGCAGCATACAAATCACGGTCCAGATCGGCGAAGCTCACCCGAGCGTCGATGCGCTGCAGTGGTTCGAGATCGTCGGGTGAGAGGACGGAGCGCGCATGGCTTTCGAGGGCAGCCTCAAGCTCGGGAATGCTCTCGGCGGCCACCGTAAAGCCTGCGGCCTGAGCGTGGCCGCCGTAGCGCTGAAGGATCTGGCCCGCGCCCGCGAGAGCGTTAAGCAAGTGGAATCCGCGAATCGACCTCCCCGACCCCTGGCCTACACCGCCCTCGATGCCGATCACCACCGTCGGCCGGTTGGTACGCTCCACGATGCGCTGCGCCACGATTCCGATGACCCCGCGATGCCAGCCCCCTCCGGCGAACACCATGAAGTAGCGCGAGGCCGTGTCCGGCTCCTGCTCCAGGCGCGCCAGAACCTCTCCCACAATATGCTCTTCCACTTGCTGGCGCTCGGTGTTCAGGCGATCGAGCCGTTCGGCAATAGCCGCGGCCTTCGCCGCATCCGGAGTGGTGAAAAGCTCGATCACCTCGCGCGCGTCTTGCATGCGTCCGGCGGCGTTGAGGCGCGGCGCGATGCGGAACCCAACATCACCTGCCGTGATGGGCCGGTTGCCGAGGCCGGACACCGCCAGCAGCGCCCGTAGACCGGCGTTCCGCGCGTCCGCCAAGCCCGCCAGTCCCAGCCGAGCGATAACGCGGTTCTCGCCTACCAGCGGCACCACGTCGGCAATGGTCCCGATGGCGACGATCCTGAGATAGGACTCAAGGAGGCGCGGCGAGGGCGCTTGCACCCTGCCCTCTGTCCCCTGTTCCCTGAGTAGTGCTTGCGCGAGTTTGAACGCGACTCCGACGCCAGCCAGGCCTTTTTCCGGGTACGAGCAGTCGGGACGCTTCGGATTGAGAATGGCGTGTGCCGGGGGCAGGCGGTTAGGTTCGGGCAAATGGTGATCGGTAACGATACAATCGATGCCAAGATCGCGGGCACGGGCGATCACGTCGTGCTCTCGGATGCCAGTGTCGACGCTCAGCACCACCCGGTAGCCGTCCGCGGCCGCGCGCTCCACCACCGGCACCCGCATGCCGTAGCCGTCGGTGAGCCGATGAGGAACATAAGTATCAACAAGCGCGCCGATCGACCGCAGTACGGTCAGCAGCACCACCACCGACATCGTACCGTCGACGTCGTAGTCGCCGTAGATCAGGATCCTTTCGCGCTGCGCCACGGCCCGCCGCAAGCGGTCCACGGCCTTGCGCATATCCGCCATGCGGAAGGGATCGTGCAGGTGGTCGAGGCAGGGATGGAGGAAGCGATGGGCAGCCTCGGGATCATCCATCCCGCGCGCCGCCAGCAGGCCGGCGAGCAGCGGCGGAACAGCTAGCTCTCTAGTCAACCGGGCCGCCGCTCCCGCCCGTGCGGGATCGGCTTGGGGAAGCAGCCAGCGCATGGGTCCATTGTATCGCGAGCGGGGCCTGGGTGTGATAGAAGCGTCGGAAACCCTGGGAGCGCGGGCGTCCCGCCCGCTCCTTGCGCATTGACGATTGACGATCGACGACTGAAAAGAAACGCCCTGGCTGCCGCCGGTCGTGCTACCAGCAATCGACAAATCAGCAATCCGCAATTCTAGGCGGCGTACGGTCTGGCCAGCAACTCGTCTTTATTGACTCCATTCTCGGCCGCGAGCCGCTCCATTCCACGGCCGCCGGCCTTGACAAAAATCGAGCGCCAGACGGTGAACGGGACCAGCGGCATTGGGTTCCTCGCGATCAGCGTCACGGCCTCGCCGGGAACCGGATGTTCTTCCGCGAGGGCTGCGGCTGTCAGATCCAATGCCCGGATCACGTGGTTGACGCGAGGTCCCGATCGATCGAGAGCGATGAGAGGTCGACCGCTGCTGATGGCCTCGCCTGCGCCCAAGGCCAGGCCGCCGGCCCAGGCGATGCGGCTTTGAGCTGCAAATTGGTGGCAGATCGCCAATGCGACCGTATTCTGGTGCGCCTCGGGGAAGCCATTGTTCACCACGACCGCCAACCGCTGGGGCAGCGGGTTGGCGAGT
>Ga0335081_10011889_pt1 | contig 14086 bp, 11 predicted proteins | sample Lox_Sample_35_FD_206713 | JGI IMG/M metagenome (GOLD analysis project Ga0335081, IMG submission 206713) | Soil microbial communities from Loxahatchee National Wildlife Refuge, Florida, United States - Lox_Sample_3.5 | ecosystem: Environmental > Terrestrial > Soil > Wetlands | place: USA... | reverse complement strand
GTGCTTACCCACGGTAACGGGCCGCAAGTTGGCGCCGCTCTGCTGCGCTCGGAGCGTGGCGCCAGCCAGGTTCCAGGGCATTCGCTGGACGTGTGTGACGCATCGACGCAGGGCGAAATCGGATATCTATTGCAGCAGTCGTTGGAAACCGAGTTGCGAATCGCCGGATTGCAGATTCCCGTGGTCACGATCCTGACGCAGACGGTGGTTTCCGCCGACGATCCGGCAATGAAGCATCCGACCAAACCGATTGGTCCTTTCTACTCGCGGGCCGATGCGGAGGAGCGCAAGCGGCAGTTCGGCTGGGAAATTGTCGAAGATGCCGCGCGTGGCTACCGGCGCGTGGTTCCCTCACCGGAGCCCATCGAAGTCGTAGAACTGGAAGTCATTCGTGATCTGATGGAGCACGGAGTTTTGGTCATCGCCTGCGGCGGCGGTGGCATTCCTGTGATCTGGAAGGACGGCAATCTGGAGGGAGTGGAAGCTGTGATCGACAAGGACCGCGCTTCGGCCCTCCTCGCATCGCGCCTGGGAGTCGATTTATTCCTGATTTCAACCGACACCGACTACGTCTACCTCGATTACAAGAAGCCTACGCAGCGGCCGTTGCGGCAAGTGGATGTAGGAGAGCTTCAACGGCACCTTGAGGCCGGGCAGTTCCCCGCCGGCAATATGGGGCCGAAGATCGAGTCGGTGTTGCGATTTCTGCGCCAAGGCGGCGGAGAGGCCATTATCACTTCGTGCGAAAATTTGTGTCAAGCGGTGGAGGGCCAGGCCGGAACTCACATCGTGCAGAGGGCTGCGGCGCCGCAGATTGGCGCCGATCTTCACATCGAAATCCCGGTTGGAGGACGTTAACCATGCCAGACCCAATCACTGAAGCGCGAATCCCCCAGGAGATGCCAGTCGGGCTGCAAAGCGACCGCAAACTCCGGCACGTTGTCGAATCGCAACAGTTCACCGTCCCTCTATTGATGGAATTGTTCGACCGTTCCCGTGGTATGGAACGCGTTGTGGCCCGGGGAGGATCGCTCGATTACCAGAACCGGATCATGGCGACCTTGTTCTACGCGCCTTCAACCCGCACCCGATTTTCCTTTGAGGCGGCAATGCACCGGCTGGGCGGCCGGGTGCTCTCGACCGAGCACGCACACGCCTTCTCCTCCGAAATTGACGCCGAGCAAGTGGAAGACTCGATTCGCATCATCGGCGGCTACGCCGACGTCATCGTGATCCGCCATCATCAGGAAGGCGGCGCCAGGCGCGCGGCGGAAGTTTCGCCAGTTCCCGTAATCAATGCCGGAGACGGCAACGGCGGACAACATCCGACGCAGGCCTTACTGGATCTGTACACGATTTACCGCGAGCGCCCGCTGAACGGTCTAAGCGTCGCCATACTCGGCGACCTGGACAAAGGACGAACAGCGCGTTCGCTTGCTTATCTGCTGGCCAAGTTTGAGCGGGTAAAGATGTTCTTCGTCAGCCCACCGGAGCTGCAGATGCGGCGCGACATTCTCGATTATCTCGACGAGCATAACGTCCGCTACGAACTGGAATCGGACATCAATCGGGTAGTTGGCGAAGTTGACGTCGTTTATCAGACGCAAATTCGGCCGGAGCGGGCGCGGATTGTGAATCGCCAACAGTATTCCATCGATTCGCTGGTGGTGCAGCGCATGAAGCCGCACGCGCTCATTTTGCATCCGCTACCGCGAACGGTTGAGCTCGACAAGTCGGTGGACGACGATCCACGGGCGCTGTATTTCCGCCAGGCGCGCAATGGACTGTTCGTGCGCATGGCGCTGCTGACAATGTTGTTGGAACAGTAGCTGGTAGTTAGTAGCTAGTGGCTAGGAAAAGCGTGTTTTGCTAGCTACTAGCTCCTAGCTACTAGCCACTAAAAGGACCTTATGCCGATAATTGAGGAAGTGAACAAGACACACGAATTTGTCCAACTGGAAAACCAATATGGAGCTCACAACTACCATCCGCTCGATGTGGTCATTGAACGGGCGGAAGGCGTGTGGGTGTACGACGTCGGGGGCAAGCGCTATCTCGACTGCCTCGCTGCCTATTCGGCCGTTAATCAGGGACACTGCCATCCCAAGATTCTGCGCACTTTGAAAGAGCAGGCGGAGAAGGTCACGCTTACTTCGCGTGCCTTTCGCAATGATCAGCTCGGCCTTCTCTATAAAGAACTGCATGACCTGACGGGTTTCGACATGGCGCTGCCAATGAACTCCGGCGCAGAAGCGGTCGAAACCGCGGTCAAGACCGCTCGCAAATGGGGCTATAAGGTCAAAGGGATTCCTGATGGCAAAGCGGAAATCATCGTCTGCGCCAACAATTTTCATGGACGCACCGTCACCATCGTCAGCTTCTCGACCGACGAGCAATATCGCGACGGATTTGGTCCCTTCACCCCAGGATTCAAGGTCATAGCTTTCGGCGATATGCATGCACTGCGCAATGCAATTACGCCGAACACGTGCGCCTTCCTGGTGGAACCGATTCAGGGTGAAGCAGGAATCGTGATTCCGCCGGCCGGTTTTTTAAAGCAGGCGGCAGAGGTCTGCCGGCAAAACAAAGTTCTGCTGATGGTGGACGAGATTCAATCCGGACTGGGCCGCACTGGGAAGCTTTTTGCCTACATGCACGAAGGCATCACGCCCGACGTCTTGATCGTCGGCAAAGCGCTGGCCGGCGGCTTCTATCCGGTGTCTGCGGTGCTGGCCTCGCGCGAGATTCTCGGCGTATACAAGCCCGGCGACCATGGCAGCACCTTCGGCGGAAATCCGCTTGGCTGTGCCATCGCCCGAACAGCGCTGCGCGTGCTGGTGGAAGAAAAGATGGTTGAGCGGTCGGCCGAGTTGGGGGCATATTTCCTTAGCCTGCTGCAAACGCTGCGCAGTCCGGATTTAAAAGAAGTACGCGGCAAGGGCCTATGGATCGGCATCGAACTGCACAGCCTAGCGCGGCCCTACTGTGAGGCGCTGAAGGAAGAGGGCATCTTGTGCAAGGAAACCCACGATCACGTGATCCGCATTGCGCCTCCGCTGGTTATCCAGCGGGAGGAGATTGATTGGGCGTTCGAGCGCATTAAACGAGTGATTCAAAAGCATTGACTAGGTGAGCTAGATCACAGCGCGGAACAGCCTCTTCGGGCCATGCTTAAAGGTACGTATTGAGCCCGAGGAGGCCGCCATGCCTGTTTCCAAACAAGAAGCGCTCGATTACCATGCCGGGACACGACCGGGAAAGGTCGAAGTCACTCCCACTAAACCCTGCCGCACACAACGTGATTTGAGTCTGGCCTACACTCCGGGCGTGGCCGAGCCCTGCCTGGAAATTCAGAAGAACCCCCACGACGCTTTCAGGTACACGTCGCGGGGCAATCTGGTTGCCGTCATCAGCAACGGTACGGCGGTTCTAGGCCTGGGCGATATCGGGGCGCTGGCGGGCAAACCGGTGATGGAAGGCAAGGGCGTGCTGTTCAAACGCTTCGCCGACGTCGACGTCTTCGACATTGAAGTGGACAGCCACAACGCCGACGAGGTCATCAAAGTTTGCCAGTTGCTGGAGCCGACATTTGGCGGCATCAATCTCGAAGACATCAAAGCTCCCGAGTGCTTCTACATCGAAGAAACACTGAAGAAGACCATGCGGATTCCGGTCTTTCACGATGACCAGCATGGCACGGCGATCATCTCCGGCGCAGCACTCGTTAATGCGCTCGAGATCGTCGGCAAGGACATAAGCAAGGTCAAAGTTGTCTTCAACGGCGCTGGCGCGGCGGGCATTGCCTGCGCGGAACACTATGTGCGTTTGGGCGTGAAGCATGAAAACGTCTTCCTCTGTGACACCAAGGGACTGGTCTATGAAGGCCGCACCGAAGGCATGAATCCTTACAAGCAGCGATTCGCTCAAACAACCAACTTCCGGACGTTGGCCGAGGTGACTGAAGGCGCGGATGTGCTGGTGGGGCTCTCGGTCAAAGGGGCCTTTACTCCGGCCATGCTGAAATCCATGGCGCCGTATCCGATCGTCTTTGCCATGGCGAATCCTGATCCCGAGATCACCTACGACGAAGCGAAAGCGATCCGCAACGACATCATCATCGCGACCGGACGCTCGGATTATCCCAACCAGGTCAACAATGTTCTAGGATTTCCCTTCATCTTCCGCGGCGCGCTGGATGTGCACGCCACAGCGATCAATGAAGAAATGAAACTGGCGGCGACACGGGCGCTGGCGGCGCTGACCAAAGAGGACGTACCGGATTCGGTTTGCCGCGCCTACGGTGTTGAGCGGCTGAAATTCGGACCTGATTACATCATTCCCAAGCCGTTTGATCCGCGCGTGCTGGTGTGGGAGGCTTCGGCAGTCGCGAAAGCCGCCATGGAAACCGGCGTCGCACAGGAACCGATCGATCTCTCCGACTACCGTGAGCAACTGGAGAAGCGACTCGGCAAAGCGCACGAAGTCATGCGCATCATCATTCACAAGGCGCAGGCCACGCCGAAGCGAGTGGCATTTCCGGAAGGTGACAATGAGAAGGTGCTGCGGGCTGCGCATATCCTGCTGGATGAAAAGATTGCCAGCCCGATCTTATTAGGAGACGAACAGATCATTCGCGCCACAGCGGCCGAACTAGGAGTCATTCTAGATGGGATGGAGGTCGTAGACCCGAAGGCCTCGGCCTGGCGCGAAGTGTACATTCAGGAACTCTACTGGCTCCGCCAGCGTCGCGGCGTCACATTGTCCGAGGCTCGCGAACTCATCCTCAACCGCAATGTCTTTGGTTCCATGATGGTCCACATGGGGAATGCGGACGCGCTGGTTTCGGGAGTCACGCAACACTATCCCGAGACCATTCGGCCGGCGCTGCAGATCATCAAGGTGCGCGACAACGTGCACAGGGTCTCCGGCCTGTACGCGCTGATCACCAAGAAAGGCAATATGCTCTTCCTGGCGGATTGCTCGGTGAACATTGAGCCTTCCGCGGAAGATCTGGCGGAGATCGCGCTGTGCGCGGCCGATGCGGCTCGCCGGTTCGACGTAACGCCTCGAGTCGCGATGCTCTCGTTCTCGAGCTTTGGCAGCACCAACCATCCTCAGTGCGAGAAAGTCCGGAGGGCGACTGCGCTGGTGAAACAGCGGGACCCGTCCCTGATCGTCGACGGCGAAATTATGGCCGACGCAGCGGTGATGCCGGAGATTCTGGAGAAAGAATATCCGTTCTCATCGCTCAAGGGCGGAGCTAACGTGCTGATCTTCCCCGATCTCAATTCAGCGAACATCGCTTACAAACTGCTGATGCGGGTGGGCGGAGCGGAAGCGATTGGCCCGATCCTGATGGGCCTGAACAAGCCGGCGTATGTGCTGCCACGCGGCGCCGAGGTAGAAGACATCGTGAACAGCACGGCGCTCGCGGTGGTGGATGCCGAGGAGAGCCAAGCGCGGGTTCCGCAAGAGAACGGGAAGATTCTGGTGCACGCGGACTAGGGTTGGCAAAATTCTATGTCATCCCGAACGAGCGCAGCTCGGAGGGGACCTTACGGCTGCGTGGGGCTACGCCTGATGGGTGAGGGCGTTTAGGGTGTTAGCTCGAATACCACACCTTGGTTGTAAGCCCCGCCCTGCGAAGTTGTGCTGTACACCTTGCCTGCGTGGTACTCAAGGTTGCCAGTGGGAGCTTGGCCGTCGGCGTGCGTAAGAGCCTTTTTGCCCACGTAAGGCGTATCTCTTAAGGAACATCATCCCGGCTTCAGCCAGTAAGCATCGGACGAACGCCTTCCATTGCACGCCAGCTTTCGGGACGACTCTTTTATGCGACACGCTTTGTCCTCGCCCGTCGTAGGGTCCCTCCGAGCCGAAGCTCGTCGGGATGACATTTCTAACGAATGCCAGTCTGCTGTCATCAACGAGTCTCTTAACAAACTCGGGATTTAGACTTTTTCCGCTTTCTCGTACACCACCAGTTCGCCTCTGCCCTTCAGTTCCTCGGGATGATATTGCGGGATTGCCAACTCCGGCTCTTTGAATGAGACCGGAACGGTCTTCTTGTCGACCAGGCCGAGCGCAACCGCGACGCCATAGATGATGGCTTCGGGGCGAGGCGGACAGCCAGGAATGTAGTAGGTCACAGGGATGATCTTTTCGACCGGCCCGATAACGGAATAGCTGTCGAACCAAACGCCTCCCCCGCAGGCGCAAGAGCCGATAGCGAAGACAAGCTTAGGCGCGGGCATGGCCTCATAGGCGCGCTTAAGGGCTTGGGCGGTCGAGCGCATCGCCGGTCCCTGACAGAGCATGACATCGGCGTGGCGGGGCGAGCCCACCAACTTGATGCCGAAGCGCTCGACATCATAGTAAGGAGTGAGCGCATTGAGCACTTCAATGTCGCAGCCGTTGCAGCCGCCGCTATTGGCGTGATAGACCCAGAGAGACCGGCCGAACATTTTCTGGCAAAGGTTCTTCAGCATAGTCACTCCAGTTCGATCTTAAGGTCTTCCACCACTGGCTCCCCGTTCAGCGTCGCTTGCGAACGGAAGATCCAGCGCTCGTTCTTCAAGTCGTCGAAGCGATAGCCCTTCATCTTGAGCTCTTCGATTACCGATTGCGCGGTAAAGCAGCGGCCGCAACGTTGGCAGGTACTCATGAAAAGCTCCAGGCGTTGCTGGATATCGCCGATCTGATTGGTGCCGTTTTCGAATTCCTGGCTCATGGTGATGGCCTTTTCCGGGCAAACGTCGGCGCACCGGCCGCAGTAAGTACAACGGCGGCCGAGATATTTCAGGATGCGAATCTCCTGGCACACGTCATAGACCAGGATTTCGCGGGCTGGGCAGTTGTTGGCACAGCCAGCACAGCCGATGCATTTGTTCGCGTCGAAGATCGGCCGTCCGCGGAATTTTTCAGGCGGCGGAGCGGGATTCGCCGGATACGGCAATGTCACCCGGCCGGCCTTCAGGCAGATCAACGTTTCGCCGAGTTTGCTCAGGAACGACATTCAGCTTTTCTCGTCAGTATCCATAGCTCGCCAAAATCAAGGCCACGAAAGACACGCCCATCAGACCGGCGAAAAAGCGGATCGCCTGATCGATGCGATACCGTGCGTGCGTCGCAGCCACCACAGTTACCAGCAACACCAAGACAAAGATTTTGATCCAGAACAGAAGCCATCCGATGGGGAAAATCAGGCCTGAGCCCCAGGGCGCGAACAGCGTGACGAAGAGCGCGCTGTAGATGATCAGCTTGGCCATCTGCGCATACTTGAAAAGCGCCAGCTTCGGCCCGGAGTATTCCATCAGCGGGCCTTCCATCAATTCGGTTTCTGCTTCGGAGATGTCGAACGGAACGCGCTGCACGAAAGCCTGGAAGGAAAGCAGCATGACCGCCAGCATCAGCACGCCTGACCAGGGCAGGCCCTGCGCGGCGTAGACCGAACCGCGAAGAACGGTGTCCAATCGGAACGATCCGATGTGCACCGCGCCGACCACCAGCGCGATCGCGAACAGCGGCTCCAGCGTAATCATGGTCATCATTTCGCGGCTGATTCCCACGAGGGAGAACGTGGAACCAGCCGCCAATCCCGCCAGCAGCGTGCAGATGCCGCACAGGGTGAGTAAATAGATCAGCAGAACCACATCGCCTGCACCGTTCATGGGAGCGGCAAATCCCATGGGAACCAAGCAAGCCACGGTCAGCACGGAAGCGAGGCCAAGATACGCAGCGAGGCGCTGCATGACCGGGGCTTCGCCGGATTCGATGTCTTCCTTGCCCAACAGCTTGAGGAGGTCGAAGTATGGCTGCAGCAAGGGCGGTCCCTGGCGCGACTGGATGCGGGCGGTGATCCGGCGCAGAATGCCCTGAGCCAAGGGAGCGACCAGCAGCACGAGGCCTACGTTTGCCACGCCGCCCAGAATGCTCCAGATCACAGAAGTCATTTGTCCACCTTCTGCCGCGCCAGCTTCAGCAACTCTTCCTGCGACCAGACCTTCACCGACCCGGAACGCAGATCGATGGTTTCCAGGCGATCGGTGCAGGAGAAACACGGATCAATGCTGCCCAGCGAAATGGTCATGTCGGCGATTTGCTGGTCTTTGATCATCGCGGGAACGCCTTGCAGGTTCTGATAGGTCGGGGCACGCACCCGCCAGCGCCGTGGGCGGTTGTTCTCCCCGGTGATGACGAAGTGATGGCTTTCGCCGCGTGGGGCTTCCACCGACGACAGCCCGATGCGCCCGACTGGAAGTTCGTCTTTGATCTCGAGCTGCAGCGGCCCGTCTTCCATTTTCTCCAGACACTGCCGGATGATGCGGATCGACTCGAAAACTTCCTTCGCCCGCACCAGAATTCGCGACCAGACGTCGGCCCCCTGGGCAGTGATGACGTCGAACTCCACCCGGTCGTACGCGGCGTAGGGGTGGTCGCGACGGCAGTCGATGTCGACGCCGGCAGCGCGCGCCACTGGACCGAGCAGGCCCATGCTCTTTACCAAACCCTCGTCGGCAACGCCAATACCCCGGGTACGTTTCTGGATATTCTTGTCGCGACTCACCGCTCCGACGACAGCCGTCCATTCGGACTCGAGCTTGTCGAGCACGCCGCGAAGCTCAACCTTGATTTCAGGCGTGATGTTCCAGCGCACACCGCCGACGACACAGAGTGCATACGTCTTGCGGTTGCCGCTGATCTTTTCCGCCATCCACATGATGGGCTCGCGAATGCGGAAGCTCTGCATGAACAAAGTGTCGAAGCCCACAATGTGGCACGCCAAGCCGACCCACAACAGATGGCTGTGCAGGCGCTCCATTTCGAGCATGACGGTGCGGACATATTCGGCGCGCGGCGGCGGCTTCAGCCCCGCGGCCTCTTCCACCGCCTGCACGTATGCCACGTTGTGCACGCACCCGCAGATTCCGCAGATGCGCTCAGCGAGCATGGGGATGTCGTTGTAGCTCATCACCGACTCGGCCAGCTTCTCGATGCCGCGATGCACCATGAAGCCGCGATACTCGCATCCGCGCACCATCTCGCCCTCGACATAAAGGCGAAAGTGCGCCGGCTCATCGAGTGTGGGATGGAATGGTCCGAAAGGCACTACAGTGCAGCCTTCCGGCGGCTCGTCGAAACCGAATTCGCGATCGGGATCGAAGCCGGCGGGAAGCTCATCCCACCTTACGTCCTTGCGCAGCGGATGGTGGCCTTCCGGCCAACCATCGGGCAGGACCAATCGCTTCAGGTAACGATGTCCCACCGGTTCAATTCCGACGAGATCACGCATCTCGCGCTCAGCCCAACTGGCGGCCGGCACCATTTCGCTGATGCTGTCGATGGTTGGATTCTGGGGAGGCAATGGCACTAACAGACTGCAAAGCAGGTGTTGCTTATCGAATGCGAAGTTGTGCGCCACCAGGAAATTGCCGGAGTAAGGACGATCATCGGCACCGATGGTGGCGACGTAACGCGCATCCAGATCGCGGAAGATGTGCTGGCAGACGTACTTCACCGACGAGGGATCGACGAAAACGAAGATGCGATTGTCGCTGGGCAGGTCGGCGCGCAGGATCAGCGGCCCGAACCGCTGCTTGAACTGCTCGAACATTTCGCGCGCGATCATGAGAGCCCTCGGGTTGCCGGAGGCTTGCCGGCCACGCGAGGCATCCCGCCCAGCCAGTGGAAGTAACGTTTAATCTCCGTATAGAAGTTGTGGGCCACATAGCGATGGCACTCGGCTTCACGCGCGTAGCCACACAGCCATGGGGCAGCCTCCCGCCGCGAAGCGCCACCCAGTTTCGAGATGCCATAGGCCAGCGCGAACATAAAGGCGAGCACTGTCGCAAGCACCAAGGGCGCAAACACGACGGCATCTCCCGGCACGAAGATCCCTGTAAGTGGTGCCGCCAGAATCGGCGACGCGTCTGCCAGCCGGTCGGCCAATCCTCCCGGACTGGCCCTCAGCACACGCTGGAGCAGTGTCAGGGCGATTGCCGGGATCACTCCCAGCGAGAGGCACAAAGACGCGAGCAGCACCTGCGGCAACTGCATGCTCCATGGAACTTCTAGGCGTCCCGCCTGCGCCGCGCGCTGCTTTACCAAAGCGCTGGTTCGCGAGAGAAAACTCACGCCAAAGAACTTCATGAACGATGCCAAGGTCAGAGCGCTGGTCAGAATGGCAATGACAGCACACACAGGCAGGTAGCGGGCGAAGGCGCCGCCCTGAATCGTTGCAACATAGATGATCCACTTGCTCACGAAGCCATTGAACAGCGGCACACCAGAGATGGAGAACGAAGCGACCAGCGCCGTCACCGCAGTCACCGGCATGAACTTCATCAGTCCGCCCATCTGGTTGAGATCTTGCGTGCCAGTGGCTTGCAGCATAGAGCCAGCATTCAGGAACAGCAGGCCTTTGAACAGACCGTGGTTCAAAACATGGAACAGCGCGCCGGTAAGGCCGACTGCAGCCAACGTCGCCGCTTCCGCACTGGGATGAGAAAGCAGAGCGATACAGGCTCCGGAACCCAGAAGGATGTAGCCGACCTGCCCAATACTGTGGAAGGCGAGCAGGCGTTTTGACTGTTCCTGCTTCAGCGCCTGCATGGTACCGGTGAAGAGCGTGGCCGTGCCGAGAACCGCTATCAGCCAACCCCAGCTCGCCATGGGATAGTCGGCTCGCGCATTCGATGGCACCAGCCAGAGGAAGTAGCGGATCAGGCCGTAGATTCCGGTCTTAATCATGACGCCGGAGAGCATGGCGCTCACCGGGGAAGGCGCGGCCGGGTGCGCGTCGGGCAACCAGAGCTGGCCAAATGGCCACATGCCCATCTTGATACCGAAGCCGACGAGGAACAAAGCGAAGGCCATAGCAGCGATCGTCGGACTGGAATGCAACAATCCCGGAAGATTGGAGCTAACGTTTTCGAAGTCATACATCTGCGAGACACTGCCGCGCGTGGCGACTCCGCTGACCGCCAGAATTTCGGCGCCAACCATGGTGGCGGCGCAAGCAATCTCCATCATGAACAGGTATTTGTTGGCGGCGCGCACATTCTCGGGCTTGCGATGTTCAAAGCGGATCAGCGCGTAGCCGGGAAGGGTCATCAGCTGCCAGAAGATGAAGAAGAACCACATCATGTCGGTGGTGCTTAACAAGCCATACATCGCGGCGAGAAACAACAAGTAGTAGGGATAGTAGCCTGCGACGCTGTAGCCCTCGTAGTGCCGCATGTAGCTGATCGAGTAAAGCGACGCAGGCAGGGCGATCAGCGCGGCGAGCAGCAGAAATACGGCCGTCAGTCCGTCTACATGCAAACGGATGGCGAGGCCCAGTTCCGGCACGCTCCAAAAGGCTGCTGTCTCGGGGGATGGCCCGGACGTGAGCACCTCGGCAACGGCTCGGAAAATCAGCACCGACGTGACGCTGGTGGTCAGAAAGGCAAGCCAACCGGCAACCGTGCGGTTCCAGGAACTGAGCAGGGTCAGCAGTGCGCCCGCTACGCAGGTCAAAATGGCGGCGAATACGGCCTGTTCCGGGGTCATGGTCATGCGCCGCCCCCCGCGTGTGCGCTAGCTTCATGCCTTGTGATTTCGGCAACGGACCTGCTGGCATTTCCCACCATCAGCCCGTGCAACAGATTGCTCAACGCGTCTAAAGTGGTTTGCACCACCGGACTGAGCCCTTCCCTAAGCTTGATCGACTCCGGTTGCACGCCAAGCAACCACGCCTTGGTCTTGCCGCTTGCTTCTACCCAGCGCGCCATCACTCCCAGCGAGATTTTGTGGGTCGAGACCTGCGGGAAAACCGCAGAGATCTCGGTGCTACTCAGGAGAACCGTTGAGCCGGGCGCGCCGCCGAATTCGACCGCATCCAGAAAGATGACGTGATCGAACCCGGGATCGGCGAGCCGGGTGATCCAACGGTCAGGGGTCGTGCCGGCAATGATCACGTTCGGGATTCCGATTACGCGCAGGCGTTCCGCCAGGCGAATGCCGAAAGCGTCGTCGCCATACTCCACGTTGCCAACACCCATGAAACAAACGTGGCCGCGAAGGCATGGCTTGAGTTGGTCGCGCAGGTCCATCAGATGTCCTCCCCCAATTTCCGGATTTGCTCGTAGGTGAAGACCGGACCGTCGACGCAAACGTAGGCCACGCCAATACAGCAATGCCCGCACTTCCCGACACCGCACTTCATGTACCGCTCGAGCGTGGAGACAATGTTCTTTTCAGAGAACCCCATTCCCAGCAGATCTTTAATTACGAAGCGGAACATGACTGGCGGCCCACAGACGAAGGCGATGCTGTTCTCCACCGGCACATTCACTCCTGGCTTCTTGAACAGGCTGCCGACCACGCCGACATTGCCGTTCCAGCCGTCGGTCGCGCGGTCCACCGTGAGATAGCATTCGACGCCCGGGGTCTGCTCCCACTCGTGCAGTTTCGGCACGTACATCAATTCCTTTGGAGTCTTGGCCCCGTGGAAGATCTGGATTCGCTGATAGCGCTCGCGATTTTTCAGCGCGTAAACGATGCAGGAACGCAGAGGGATCAGACCGATTCCGCCCGCCACGAAGATCAGGTTCTTGCCTTCGTATTCTTCCATGGGGAAACCGTTGCCGTAGGGACCGCGTACCGCGAACTTGTCGCCCGGATTCAGGTGATGCAATGCCGAAGTGCAGCTTCCCACCTGCCGCACCGTGAAGAAGGTTTCGTTCTCGGTTGGGCTGGGAGGAAGTGAAGTAGGAAATTCACCCACTCCGTAGAGAGAGACCTGGGCGAACTGCCCGGGACGAAAATGGCGAAAAGCTTCCTGCTGCGACTTATCCTCAAAGCGCCAATAAAACGTCTTCACGCCGTCGATCTCAGACACCACGCGATCGAGCACCGCGATCTTCGGCAAGTAGACGTTTTCAGTGGCTGGCGTGGCCATGTTCCTCCACTTCCGCCGTGGCGCGGCGGATCATCTCTACAACCGCTGGCATCCCAATATCGCCGTGGCAAACCGCAGCGCAACGTCCGCAACCCACGCAGGCCATGGATAGTTCTCGCTGGATAAAGAAGTGTGCGAGCTTGCGGAAGAAGCGCCGGTTACGGCGGTCGTGAACTGCCTTGCGGGGATTGTGGCCGCCAGCCATGCGAGTAAAGCCCCCCAGGGCACAGGCATCCCAAACTCGCACGCGCTCGACCTCGTTCGGGCCAATCAATCGATCGCTCACCGTGAAGCAGGTACAAGCAGGACATACGTAGGTACAGCCGCCGCATTCCAGGCAACGGTTGCCGATTTCTTCCCAGGTCTTTTCCAGAATTTCGCCGTGCGAAACGTAGCGCACTGTGGCGGAAAACCAACTGGTCGTCTTCTTGAATCGCTTGCGGAGATCGTCAAGGATGCCGTGCCGTTTTTCGACGTGCACTGCGCTGGCTTTTCTGAAAATGGGATCGGAAAAGAGCGCTTCCCCGGCAGCTGTTCCGGCCACTGCCATGAACTCTTCCCCCATATCCATCAGCTGCAGATCGAAATGATCGCGGGCGGCGGGGCCGGTATCGGTGCAGACGCAGAAACATTCATCGCCGATATCATGTTCGGGATCGCTGCACACCACGTTCACCAGAAACAGGTTCTTGCGATGGTTCTCGTAGTAAACGTCGCGAAACTCACGTCCCAGATAAAAACGATCAAGGTGCCAGATTCCGGCAACGTCGCATGACCGGATGCCAAAGACAGCGCGCTTCGGCTGCTCGTAGACCGGCTCAACCTGCATCTGCCCATCGGTTCGTTCAAACTTCATCAGCCGCTCGATGTGCGGAAACACGAATCGCTTCGGCGGATAGTAAGGATTGGGCAGATGGATCTGCACCGCATTGCGGTTCTGGTCGGTAACGGTGTCGAAGTAGGTGTCGCGGCCGCGCCCGTAGAAGGGTGCGACCACTTCGTAGCCCCGGGCGCGCAACAGATCCACAATTTTGAGCACGTCAGCACGATCAAGCATGCGGGCCTTCATGCTGTCTCCTTCTCCACTCGCACGGGAACCAGAGCAGCGCCTTCCCGACGGCCGCCGAGGATTTGCCGTTCGAGCTCGCG
>Ga0335081_10011888_pt1 | contig 14088 bp, 17 predicted proteins | sample Lox_Sample_35_FD_206713 | JGI IMG/M metagenome (GOLD analysis project Ga0335081, IMG submission 206713) | Soil microbial communities from Loxahatchee National Wildlife Refuge, Florida, United States - Lox_Sample_3.5 | ecosystem: Environmental > Terrestrial > Soil > Wetlands | place: USA... | reverse complement strand
TAGAGCTTCTCGGTTTTTTCCTTGGCCAGGATGAGAAGTCGATTCTGCAGGTCGGCGATCTCGAGGCCGATCTTTGCGTATTGCCTCAAATCAAGATGCCCGCGAAAATTATTCGATGCCTCATGTAGGAATGCCCGCGAAACCGGGTAGGTCAGCCGGCCTTGGTCCGGATGCCTTTGCAGATGTCGGGTAGGGCGGTGGGGATGTTGGCCAGGTAGAGCTGCTCGGTTTTTTCCTTGGCCAGGATGAGAAGTCGATTCTGCAGGTCGGCGATCTCGCGGCCGATCTTGGCGGGGTTGAGGCTGTCGCGGTAGGCGATCAGTTCGGCCTGTTGGGATGGTGAGAGCACCCCGGCGGCCAGCAGCCGCTCCAGCGGGGTTTGCGGGGCGTCGTAGAGGCGCCGGCGCCGGCCATCGGTGGTGCTGGCGTAGCCGATGGGTTTAATGGTCGGGGTCAGGTAGTTGAGCCGATCATTGACCCGTGGCCACAGCCGGTTGAGCACAGCCCGTTCTTCGGGTGTGTCGTAGCGGTAGTAGAACCCGTACTTGCGCACCAGATGGTTGTTCTTGGACTCGATGGTGGCCTGGTCGTTCTTCTTGTAGGGCCGCGAGCGGGTGAAGAAGATTTCGCGCTGGCCGGCCCAGGCGATGACGGCTTTGTTGAGGAACTCGGTGCCGTTGTCGAAGTCCAGGCCGACGACTTCGAACGGCACCTGCTCGACCGCGGTCGTCAACCCGGCCAGGATGTGGGTGTGGGCGTTGTTGCGCACCGTGCGGGTGAATGTCCAGCCGGTGTGCACGCAGGTCAGGTTCAGGGTCCGGGCGAACTCGCCTTTCAGCGTTGGCCCACAGTGGGCGACCGTGTCGCCTTCGAAAAACCCTGGCGCCGCTTCGATTTCGTCGGTGGCTTTGCGGATTTTGACCGAGGACCGCAACAGCGGTGAGGGTTTGGTGGTGGACTTGCCCTTGACCTGATCCTTGGCCTTGGCCGGCGCCAGGTAGCGGTCGATCGTCGCCGGGCTCATCTCCAGCAGTTCCTCCCGCACGGCCGGGCTGTAGCGGTCACGGTCAAAGACCAACTCGCCGTGGCGTTCTAGCCCGTCGAGCTGGACCCGCATCGAGGCGGCCAGATACTTCCCGCACTGCCCACCCGATGCCGCCCACACCTTTTGCAGCACCTTGAGCGTGTCGTAGGAATACTTCGACGCTCTGGGCTTACGTGGCCGCTTGGCGATGCTACGACCCGCCCCCGGTGCACACTTGGACGCTGCCGTGAGCCTGCGGCGGGCGTTGTCCCGCGACCAGCTCGTCACCTCGACCACCTGACCCAGAATCCGCCCCTTGTCCTTCTTCGACGCCTTCACGTACGCCTTGGCGAACCTGGCGGTGACCTCCGCGCGAGACCCCATCGACAACCCACTTCCCATGCCTCACGACAGTCACCATTTCGCGGGCATTCTTATGTGAGGCACCGAGGGTGTTTCGCGGGCAGTTCTCGTGAGTCAAGCCGGCCTCTGGCCTCGAGCAGCGTCGCGGCGTAGCCTTCGCGCGGTGCAGGATCGCTACCTCAGAGCTACGGCGTTGCTCGACTTCGGTCATCCGTGCCTGGAAGCCCTCGTCGAAGAGCGACGCTGGAGGGAGATTCCCGAACGCGCGCGTATCGGCGCGATCTATGACTTCGTTCGAGACGAGGTGCCCTTCGGGTACAACGCGTCCGACGACATCCCAGCGTCGGCGGTGTTGGCCGACGGTTACGGCCAATGCAACACCAAGACGACGCTGTTGATGGCGCTGTTGCGGGCGAGCGCGATCGGTTGTCGCTTTCACGGCGCGACCATCGACAAGCGGCTCCAGCAGGGGGTGATGGCTGGCCTGCTGTATCGGCTCGCGCCGCGCCGCATCATCCACAGCTGGGCCGAGGTGTTCGTCGATGGTCGCTGGGTCGGGCTCGAGGGCGTCATCCTCGACCATGCCTACCTCGACGGGATCCGCACACGCATCCGCCGGGATGGCGGCCCGTTGCTCGGCTACGGCGTCGGTACCGACGACCTGGCGAACCCACCGATCGAATGGGCAGGAACCGACACCCGCATCCAGGCGACCGGCGTCAACCAGGACTTCGGTGTCTTCGACGATCCCGACACCTTCTACCTCGTGCACGGGGTGAACGAGCGCGGCATCAAGGGGTGGCTGTATCGGCGCCTGATGCGCAACGCCATGAACAAGAGGGTGACGGCGATCCGAACGGCGGGCGCCCCCAGCGTTGGGAACCCGCGGGACGGCCAGCCAAGACTCGACCTGTAATTGGTTGTGGTTTTTGAGGTTCCACAGCCCGTGTGCTCTCTGGGCCGGCCTAGCTTGTCAGTGCGGTGTGCTGGCTGGGGTAGTCGTTGGTCGCGGCCGGGCGTGGGTTTTTCAGCTGGTATCGGATCAGTCGCGAACTGTTGGCCACGACGGCCACCGATGACGCATTGTGCAGCACCGCGGCGAGAACCGGCGACAGTGCACCGCCGGCGCCGACGACAAGCCCCAGGGCGTTGACGGCGATGGACATTACGTAGTTCTGCTGGATCACCTCGACAGCGTGGGCGCCCAGATCACGCACATCGAGTAGCCGCCGGAGGTCGTCGCTGGCGAGAGCGACGTCTGCGGTTTCCACCGCGACATCGGTTCCGGCGAGTCCCATCGCGATCCCGATGTCGGCGACCGCGAGGGCGGGTGCGTCGTTGATTCCGTCGCCCACCATTGCCACCACGTGTCCGGCGCCTTGCAGGGCCCGTACCACGTCGAGTTTGTCGTTGGGTAGCACTTCGGCGCGCCATTCGTCGATGCCCAGCTCTGCCGCCACCGCCGCGGCGGTGTCGGGGTGGTCGCCGGTGAGCATCACGATGCGGCGCACACCTTCCGCGCGCAGCGCTGCCAGCGCCGCAGTGGCTTCGGGGCGCACCTCATCGCGCAGGCTGATCAGCCCGACCAGTTTCCCGTCGACGGCCAGCAGCAAGGGTGTCTCTGCTTGCTGCTGCAGGCGGCTCACCCAGTCGGCGGCGTTGCGGCTGACGCGGACCTTTTCGCTGCGCAGCAGCGAGGGGCTGCCTAGTAGCAGGGTGCGCCCGTCGGCCCAGGTGCGCATGCCCAGACCAATAAGGACTTCGCATTCCTCGTGCGGTGGGATCGTGATGTGGCGTTCTTCGGTGGAACGGATCACCGCCTCGGCCAACGGGTGGCGGGAGTGAATCTCCGAGCTCGCGGCGTAGGCCAGGACCTGTTCGGGCTCCCAGTCCTTCTGGAAGGCAATGATGTTGGTGACCACCGGTCGCCCGAGGGTCAGGGTGCCGGTCTTGTCGAATACGACCGCGTCGACGCGGCCGGCCTGTTCGAGATGCGAGCCGCCCTTGATCAGGATGCCGCGGCGGGCCCCGTTACCGATGGCCGCGCTGATCGCGGTGGGGGTGGCCAGCCCGACCGCGCAGGGGCAGGCGACCAGCAGCATCGTCATGGCACGGCGCACGTCTCGGGTCACCGCGAGGGTCAGCGCAGACACCAGGAACGAGGCGGGCACGAAACGTCGGGAGAAGTTCTCGCCGACTGTCTGGATCGGGGCCCGGTCGTGCTGGGCTTGCTCGACCCGGGCGATGATCCGCCCGAGGGTGGTGTCACGCCCGAGCGCACAGGCGCGCACGACGAGCCGACCCCGGATCACCACCGACCCAGCGTGAACGCGAGCACCCTCAATGATGCTGACCGGCAGCGTCTCTCCGGTGATCGCGGACTGATCGACGATGGCTTCGCCGCCGACTACGACTCCGTCGACCGGGATTGCGACGTGGTCGTGGACGATGACCTCGTCGCCGATCTCGAGTGTGTCGATCGCGACCTGGATTTCAGTGCCGTCGGGCATCCTGACCCAGGCGGTGTCTGCGGTGCCGCGCAGCAGATCCGAGATCGCGCGGCGAGTGCGCCGCAACGTCAGATCCTGCAGATATTCCCCTATATTGAGCAACCACAGCACCGTCAGCGCAACGACATTCTCCCGCAGCGCAAGGCTGGCGACCGTTGCCGCGGTGACCAGGGCGTCCGTACCCGCTGACCGACCACCCCGCAAAGCTCGCAGTGCACCTCGTAGGAACGGATACCCCGTCACGATGGTCGCGCCGGTCGCGAACAGCCGACTCGTCGGACCCAGCAAGGCGGGTCGCGCGAACACATAGCGCCGAATCCCCAACAGTGTCAACGCGATCCCGCCGATCACCATCCTAAGGACGTCGGCGTTGGCGATGTCGGCCGACCGGGGGGCGCGGGCAGGCACAAGGTCGGTCGAGAGGATTTCGGCGGCCCGAATCGCGTGCAACACCGCCGACCGATCACACCTTTTCGGCGAGTACCACACCACCACCGACGCCGTGCGCGGATAGGCATGCACAGCGCGCACCCCCGCGATCTTGTCGACAGATTCTTCCACGGCCACCGCGCGAACCGGGCGCGACCACATCCACGGTGCACGCACTCGCATCCGCCCTGCGGCATCGGAGATGACGAACAGATCCGAAGCGCCGGGCAGCGCCACGTCGCTCACTGCGTTCTTTGATCAGTGATCATGGTTGTGGCCCGCCTCGGTGGCCGCGGGTGGCGGAACTTCTTCGTCGACTCGATCCCGGGCTTCGGCGACGACGTCAGCCACTGCCAACCGCGCCGACTCTGCGCCTTCCTCGGCCTTGCGCACGCCACGCAGGCCCCACGCCGTTGTGGTCACCGCCGCCTCACGCAAGGGCGCCTTGGCCACCGCCTTGCGTAACGCGTCGTACGCCGCCACACCGACCGCCCCGGTGATCACCGTGGTCGCGATCTTCGCGAACAATCCGTGCCTCATCGTTGTTGAGTCCTCTCATCGCCGCCCCAGCAAGTGTGCCGCAAAACGCTAACAACATAGTGGTCATTCGGCGCTGGCGGCGGGTGGTGCCGGCGGCTGGCCTATGAGCCGGATCCACCGGGTGATCGGTGTCGATGGCCGTATCGCGCGGCCGCCGCGTGCCGGCCGTCGGGAACACCCACCATGATGATCTGACTGACCGTGTGTCCACCAAACGGGGTCAAGCCCATCACAGCACCTGGACCAGTTCACCGGTCCGGTCAATCGACGGTAGAAAATAGCGCCACTCGATCAGACTTCCACCTAACATCAATCAATACGCATATAACGATTGGTAGACGACGCGGACTGAAGGAACCACTATGACGACGACTGAGCACCCGCAGGCCGAGCAGCACCATCACACCCACGGCCCCGGTTGTGGGCATGCATCTGTGCTCCATGCCGACCACGTGGACTATCTGCACGACGGGCATGTGCACCGGGAGCATCCCACGCCCGACGGGGTGCACTACGACGAGTGCACTAGCTGCCAATGCCCCCACTGTTCGGACTCGTGTGCAATCTGCATTTGCGCCGATTGCACCTGCCCGACCTGTAACCACAACACGTGTCAGTGCGCCGACTGCGCCGATGCCTGTAACAACTGCGCCTGCTCCGACTGCACCTGTCCGACCTGCACCCACGCTGCCTGAGCACGCTGGCGCCGACGGAATCGGCACTGTCCGAACAACGGTGAATCGATCTTGGTCTGATATGCCGAGCTGCTTGGTCCCGGCCTGGCGGGGCAGGCCGCGCTTCGGCATCCCTGTCGAATCATGCTCCTGTAGAACGATGAGGGCGGGCATCAGCTCCAGCCACCGATGCCTGCAGTGCCAGCAGTACTAACGCGCTCTCTTCGACGTGTGCACTCATTGCGGTGATCGGGTCGTGGTCGGTGATGACCTGTTCGGCGAGGATCAGGTCGGCCCGCAGGAGCGCTTGGGTGGCGCGCTCCATTGCGACGCCGGTGTGCCCGCACGTCTCGGCCAGCTGCGCGGTGAGCGCGGCGAGTTGATCGTGGTAGGCGGTCCGCATGAGTCTCAGGCTGCGAGAAACTGATCAGCGCTACCGACCCCGGACATCGGCGACGCGTGGGATCACCTTCGTTGGGAGGACTCTTCGGAGATCCGCACCCTCACACGTGGCGAGATGAATTCCTGGCCTACTTCAGCACCGGCCCAATCAGCAACGGCCCCACCGAAGCGGGTCAACCTGCTGATCAAGAAAATTGTCGGCGGCATCTGAATTTTGACCCCCTGGCGGCAGGGCCGCGCCGGGGTCAGTTTTCACGTGCCGCCGACAAAAATCTTGCGCGTCGCGGCTTCCGCAATTTCGGTAACTACCGGCTGCGCCTGCTGCTGCACTGCGGAATCACCTGGCAACATCACACCCCGACACCACTTCGAGGTCGACCACCACGGTTAGTTTTAGCTGCGTAGAGCCCGAAAACCGGCTCTGACCTCCACGTAGTCAGCAAACGTCGGCAGGTCTGGCCACACCGGAGGCACGAAGGTTCTGCCGACGCATGGCGGGCGCGTCGCACGGTTTTGCGTTGCGGCCAAGGCGGTCGGGGCGGCCACCGAAGCGGGCGCTCGGGCGGGGTATGTGCATCTGCAGCTACGTCATCGTGTGCTACGAAGATCGCACCGTCTTGGCGAAGCGGCTAGCTCCCAGACTTCGGCACGCACTGCGTGCATGTGCCGAATATCTCGATGGTGTGGCTGGCATCGGAAAACCCATGCTCGCGTACGACTTCGGCGGCCCACGCCTCCACCTGCTTGCCCTTCACCTCAACCGTCGTCCCGCAACTCCGGCAGACCAGGTGGTGATGGTGATGCGCCGAGCAGCGCCGGTAAACCGACTCGCCTGTGTCGGTGCGCAGCGTGTCGACAAGTCCGGAGGCCGCCATCGATTGCAGAGCGCGATACACGGTGGTCAGTCCGATGCCCTCGCCGCGACGGCGCAACTCGTCGTGCAGTTCCTGCGCCGAGCGGAACTCTTCCAAGTTCTCCAGTAGCGCTGAAATCGCGGCGCGTTGCCGGGTCGCTCGCACGCCGTAGCCGCCCGGGCGGCGCAATTCAGCACCCGTGCCCGTCACGCGTCCTCCGCAGCGTGGGTGACAGCGGCGTCAACGATGTGTGCCAAGTGATGGTCGACTAATCGGTAGAGCACCTCGCGCCCACACCGCTCGCCGGCTACCACGTGTACCGCCCTCAGGACACGCAGATGCTGGCTGACCAGTGGTTGCGGCACCTTGAGAGCGTCGACTAAGTCGTGGACGCAGCGCGACGATTCCCGCAGCTGCAGGACAATCGCGATCCGGACGGGTGCGGCCAGCGCGCGCAGCAGATCACCGGCGGTGTCGAGCACCTCCCACGAAGGCATGTCGGGACGCACCGCGCTGCCATGCTGGTAGAGGGCGTCATCGCCTGACAGGTCGGTCGGAATGGCGGTGCTTGGCATCAATCTCGCAGTCAGTCGGCGCTGGCGGGCAGCTATTGGCGATGATTTCCACTTCCCCCACTGTTGCATGCTCGATGATGCATGTCAAAGAACCCGCTCATATTCGCCCTGGTAGATGGCCCCAGTGCCTGCGGACACCGCGGACTTTGTTGGGGTCACCAATGAATCGGTGAAGTCATCAACGGCACCGACCGCCTGGTCTGTCTGTAGCTCGCGCTAACAGGCGACGCACGACCCGAGGCTAGCGAACCCATCCGTCTGTCCCATTCCTGCGGTGTCCAGGGGACAGTCAGCTCCAGTTCAGACTGTGTCGCCGTTCAGTCGGTGGTGGGCCGCCGGGGTTTTGGTTGGGGATGTCGGTGATTGGGAAGTTGGGCACCGGCTTTGGGGATGGCGTGTCCGGTAGTGTCGGGATCTTCGCGGCCGGGATGTCGGTGATGTCGTTGACCGGCGGCCCGTTGTCGCGGCCGCCGTAGCTGCTGCCGGGTGTCCGCGGTCCGAGCATCTGGCTGACGGTCACCAAGCGATAGCCGTTGGCCTTGAGCAGCGGGATGAACTGATAGACAAGGTCGACGGTGCTGGAGTAGGTGTCGTGGAACAGCACCACCGATCCGGGCTTGATCTGCGTCATCAGCATGTACCTCGTCGCCGCGGTGTTGGAATCGTTGATCCAGTCGAACGGGATGACATCCCAACGGATTTCGGCCAATCCGAGCTGAGCGGCGGCGGCGTGCACCGCGTCGTTGGACAGCCCACCGGGAGTGCGATACAGCTTCGGGGTGTGCCCGGTCGCGCCAGTAATGGCGTCGTTGGTCTTGGACAGCTGGCTGGGAATGTCCTCGGGCGGGATGGTCGTCAGGTTCGGGTGTTCCCAGGTGTGGTTGCCCACCTCCATGCCAGCCTCGGCGATGCGCTTGGCGCCGGCCGGGTTGGCCGCGACCTTGTTGCCGATCAAAAAGAACGTCGCCCTGGCATTGTTGTCGTTGAGGATGCCCAGCAGCCGATCGGCGTATGGGCTGGGCCCGTCATCAAACGTCAGCGCCACCAACTTGGTCGCGTGAGGTTCCTCGACAATGTTGCGCAACCCCATACCCGAGACCAACAAGGCCGGCGCCCCCGCCGAGTATCGCCAGCGCCGCGCGCCGCGTCATTGTCGCCATAATCGTTTGATTCCCTTCCCCCACGGGATCGCAATTCAGACGCCATCGACACCAGGTCGCGTCACCTGCTGGCAGTAACTTACTTCGCACACCAAATCGAGGTAGTCGCTGGATGCGATCCTGGTGCAGAGATCAAAAGTCGGGCAGGGTAGATGCCGGGCATAGGTTACACTTCGCGCCCTGGAAAGCTGGCATGCTCGCCGGAGCCAAAGGGCTTGACGAGACGCAATCCACCATCAGGCTCTGATGGTGTTGGCCCACGAGATCTTCGACCCAGAACACAACAAACGCGTCCTGGTCGATCACGCGTTTCATCGTCGCCGGCCGGGTTACTACCTCGTGCAGTCATGTCGGCCAGCTCGCCCGCGGGTTACCACTGTGCACCTCTAATGAAAATGGTTATCATTAGAGCCATGACCGTTGACCCTGCTCCGCTGCTGCCCGTCACCGTCCTGTCCGGCTTCCTGGGTGCAGGAAAGACCACGCTGCTTAACCACATCCTGGCCAATCGCGGTGGACGCAAGGTGGCCGTCATCGTCAACGACATGAGCGAGGTCAACATCGATGCTGCATTGATCGCGGGGCAGGGGCATTTGGATCGCACCCAGGAGAAGCTCGTCGAGCTGACCAACGGGTGCATCTGCTGCACCCTGCGGGAGGACTTGATCGAAGTGGTCAGGGACCTGGCGCGGCAGAACCGATTCGACCAGATGGTGATCGAATCAACGGGCATCTCCGAGCCGATGCCGGTCGCGGCGACGTTCAGCTGGGAGTTCGACGACGGATTCAGCCTGGGTCAGGTCGCTCGGCTCGACACGCTCGTCACCGTGGTCGACGCCGCCACCTTCCTGCCCGAACTGGCGCGCGGTGAAGCGCTCACCGAGCGCGATCTGGTCGCCGGCGACGGCGACGCGCGCAGCATCTCCGATCTGCTGGTCGACCAGGTGGAGTTCGCCGACGTGATACTTCTCAACAAAACCGACCTGGTGAGTTCACAGACCTGCGGAACAGTGGAAACGGTGCTGCGCCGGCTCAATCCCTGCGCCAAGATCATCCGCACCGCCCACGGCGTGGTACCGCTGGACACGGTCCTAGACACCGGCCTGTTCGATCCCATCCTTGCGGAGAGCACACCCGGGTGGGACGAGGAGATCGCGGGGGGTCACACGCCCGAAACCGAGGAGTACGGCATCAGCAGTATGACGTTCCGCGCTGAGCGTCCGTTTCACCCCCATCGGTTGGAACAGGTTCTAGACGAGGTTCGGGGACTGTTGCGCAGTAAGGGATTCTGCTGGATCGCCAGCCGTCCCTCCATCGCCGCCATTCGGTCGCAGGCCGGCCCGAACCTGGTAATCGAACCGGCGCAGTACTGGTCCACCGCAAACATCCCACCCAGTCAGGAGATCGTGTTCATCGGCGTTCGACTGGACCGCGACCGGGTACACCGTTTACTGGAGTCCGCATTGCTCACCGACGCGGAATTCGTTGCAGGCGAACAACAGTGGCTCACCTACACCGACACGCTGCCCGCGTGGGAAGAGACGCACTCCCATCGATAGGGAGGCCGAGCCGCCAACCGCCGTGTGCACGAGAGGACGGACGATGGATCATCTTCAACCGTACGGACAGCAGTCACCGCAGCTGTCCCGAAGGGAGCTCGACTTGGCGATCGGCGCGCTGATGGCAATCCGCGGGTGTTCTGACCGCGAAGCGTTCGAGGAAATCGCTGACGCCGTTCACCAGACGAGCATCGGCCTGGGCTCCCACACTTGTGCACTGCTCACACTGATCAGCGGGGGTAGTGACGAGTCTACGCATTCAGGGGCGCTGAGTTACTGGCGCGCGCTTATCGGAGAGCCATCCGCCCACCGGACATTGTCCGCGTGACCGACGGTGCCTGATCATGAAGCCGTGGCAACCTATCTGGCGGGCACTCTGGAGCCACGCGGACTACGCCGAATTGTCGGCGGCAGCCAACAGCAGACCAGCTTGGCCAGCGACTCGCTGTCGTCCATATGCGCGCGTCTCCTTATCGGAGGAAGCCGAAGAAGACCTCCGATGGTCGTCCTCTACACGACGCTCGGGTCTGCCACTCCCTGTCCTGTGTCACCGGGCGGGCAGGCCGGCTCCACCGGCCTGCCGACGGTTGTTCCCGCCACGCCTTCAGGCGGATGATCTGTTCGAGCATTTTGGCCGACCAGTGGGGCGGGCGTACAAGTCGGGGAAGCCAGGGCGCGAAGTCTAACCTGGGACCGCGATCTACCCTGCCTGACTGCTTTGATCGATGCACCAGGATCGCAAGTAGCGACGACCTCGACGTGGTGTGCGGATTTAGTTACTACCAGCAGGTGACGCGACCCGGGTGTTTCGCCAACTACCGAACACTCACGACCACGGCATAAGAACCCGGAATCAATACGTTCACGCTGGTCCGTAAGCGGTGTCCTGGCGGCGGGGAGGGGCTGTCAGAGGGGCAGGTGGGTTTAGCGGTGCGCGGCTTGACCGGGACAGGGCAGCAGCGCCATTTCGCGGGCGTTTTTGATCGCGCCGGTGACCTGTCGTTGCTGTTGGACGGTCAGTCCCGTGACCCGGCGGGACCGGATCTTTCCCCGCTCGGAGATGAATGTCCGCAGTGTTGCGGTGTCTTTATAGTCGACAACACGTACGCCGAGGCTGGTGAGCAGGTTTTTCTTGGCGGGTTTGGTCTCGGGCGCGGTGGCGCGGCGGGCGCGCGTTGATTTGCCGGCCATCTACCAGCTTGCCTTGCGCACGCCGGGAAGCTGGCCTTCGTGGGCCAACTCACGCATCCGCACGCGCGAGAGCCCGAACTTGCGCAGGTGTCCGCGCGGGCGCCCGTCGATCGCGTCGCGGTTGCGCAGGCGCACGGGGCTGGCGTCGCGGGGCTGGCGGGCCAACTCTTTCTGGGCGGCCAGCCGCTGTTGGGCACTGCTGGCGGGCGAGCGGATGATTTCTTTGAGTTGGGTGCGGCGCTCGGCGTAGCGCGCCACGATGATCCGACGCCGTTCGTTCTTGACGATCTTGGACTTTTTGGCCATGTGCGCCGTCAGCGCTCCTCTCGAAAGTCGACGTGGCGGCGGATCACCGGGTCGTATTTTTTCAGCACGAGCCGGTCGGGGTCGTTGCGCCGGTTCTTGCGGGTCACATAGGTGTAACCGGTGCCCGCCGTGGACCGCAGCTTGATCAGCGGCCGGATTTCGTTGCGCGCCATCAGATCCGCTGTCCCGATCGACGCAGCCGCGCCACCACCGCCTCGATGCCGTCGCGGTCGATGGTCTTGATGCCCTTGGCGCTGACCCGCAGCCTGATGCGGCGGCCTTCGGAGGGCAGGTAGTACGTCTTGACCTGGACATTGGGTGACCAACGGCGCGGGGTGCGGCGGTGCGAATGCGACACCGCGTTACCGAAACCGGGGGCGCGGCCGGTGACTTGGCAGCGGGTGGACACGAGAACCTCCTGGACGTGACGTGACGCTTGTTATTGAAAATCGTTTTCGACAGTGGCCGTCGTGGACTGTACCCTCAACCGAAAGTTAATGAAAATTATTTCCGATAAGGATAAGGAGAGGTATGCGGACCCCGGTGATTCTCGTGGCCGGCCAGGGCGACACCAATGCCGTGATAGGCGCGTTGCTGCGGACACCCGGCTCGGTGGTGGTCGAGCATCGCTTCGACGGCCAGGTGGTGCGCCGGGTCATGATGAGCCTGCAGCACGGGGTGCCGACCACCGCCGAGGTGCCGCTGGAGCTGGCACACGGGTGTGTGTCGTGCACGATCCGCAACGACCTGCTGGTGCTGCTGCGCCAGCTGCACCGCCGCGACGACGTCGAGCGCATCGTGGTGCATCTGGCGCCCTGGTTGGAACCCGAGCCGATCTGCTGCGCCATCGACCACGTCCGGATCCACGTCGCGCCCGGCTACATCGACGGTCCCGCGGCCCGCGATGTCCACATCGAGGCGGTCATCACCTGTGTGGACTCCGGGGCCTGGCTGACCCAAGCCCTCGGCGACCACGAGCTCGACGTCGGGCGCACGGTAGCCCAGGTGGCGGTGGGGCAGGCCGAGTTCGCCGACGTGCTGGTGCTTACCCAACCGGATCCCGTGGCGCTGGCAGTGTTGCGGCGCCTGGCGCCGCGCAGCCGAATCACCGTGGGCGTCGAGCGCCTCGAACACACCCTGGCGCACCTGGAACACGATGCGCGCCGCGGCCGCAGCGACGATCCGCAGGGGCGGCTGTTGGCCGGCCAACCCCCGCTGCATGCCGAGGGACAGGTCACGCTGGTGGAGTTCGAGGCGCGGCGACCTTTCCACCCGCAACGCCTGCACGCCGCCCTTGATGTGCTGCTCGATGGGGTCGTCCGGACCCGGGGGCGGCTGTGGCTGGCCAATCAGCCTGGGCAGGCAATGTGGCTGGAGTCGGCCGGGGGCGGGCTGCGGGTCAGTTCGGCAGGAAAATGGCTTGCCGCGATGACGGCCTCGGAGGTTGCGTATGTGAACCCGGAGCGGCGCGCGTTCGCCGACCTGATGTGGGACGACCACTACGGGGACCACCACACCGCCATGACGGTGCTGGTCTGCGGCGCCGAACCCACCGACGTGCTCGATGCCCTACACGGTGCGTTGCTCACCGACACCGAGATAGACACACCCAAGGACTGGAACGACTACCACGACCCGTTCGGCGACTGGCACCAAGACCCCTGCTATGACACTCGAGGAGAAATAATGAAAGCCATCCTATTCACAGCTGTGGCAGGGAGTGCCGTCTTGTTGGCCAGCCCGGCCCTGGCCGACAACCAGGGTCAGACCCCTCTCCCTCCCGCCGCCACGCCTGCCCCCGCCGCCGCGCCCACCCCCACCCCGACTGCTACCCCGGGGCCGGTGGTGTCGACCGGCGGTAACGTCAGCAGCTCCAACCCGGGCAGCAGCTGCTCACAGCGGCTGGGTGTCCGTAATGCGCCCGCTGGACCGTCCGCTCTCGATGCGTGGAGTTCCAGTAGTATCAACGGGTGGCCCGGCGACTGGCCGGGTGCAGCCCCCGCCAATGCCGCCCCCACCACAGCACCCTCTGTAGGGTGTTCGCGGTGAGATTACGGCCTGCCGCCTACAACAGCGGCGATAGTTGAAAGAGTCCGCGTTGACTCACCAAAAATGCGCGCGTAGCCCTCTTCGTTGCCTCAGCTGAGAATGCGCGCGTTCGGCGCGCCTATCCGGCTGGCGAGCGCGGTGCCGGTAGGCCCTGACGATGGGTTTGACGTTGGCCGAGCGCAAAGCCGTGACGAAGACGATAGCGGCCCGCTACTCACGTGCGGACAAGGCCGCCAAGGGCCGGATCCTCGACGAGGGCATCGTCAAGTTGTTTGAAAATGATTGTGGCGCAGTTGATGTTAGTTTGTTTGGTGGTCAAATATAATGGCTTACTCGGTCTTTCATGCCGCTGCGGTGGCAATGACTTCGTCCCAGACCGCGAAGCTGGCGGCCATCTCGGTTCGCCATTGGGGTGCACTGATCAGATGACGACGGGGCCGAAAGTGCTGCCG
>Ga0335081_10011887_pt1 | contig 14089 bp, 10 predicted proteins | sample Lox_Sample_35_FD_206713 | JGI IMG/M metagenome (GOLD analysis project Ga0335081, IMG submission 206713) | Soil microbial communities from Loxahatchee National Wildlife Refuge, Florida, United States - Lox_Sample_3.5 | ecosystem: Environmental > Terrestrial > Soil > Wetlands | place: USA... | reverse complement strand
GCTTCCAGCCGGGCACTCCCACGAATCAACAGCACTTTATGCGGAAAGGTGTTGTCGTCAATCGTCAGCGACACCTTGGGATTTTTTGCCAGTGCTCTCAGCTTCGGAGCCTTCGGCGGAGTAGCCATCACGATCTCGCGGCCGTTCCAATGAAACCATATGGGAACGACTCGAGGCGTGCCATCGGTCGCGATATAAGCAATGCGCGCAGGAATTTTCGACCGTAGAAGTTCCTGCGAGGCTGGATGCTGCAGTAGGCTCAAATCGCCTTGTTGAATGGGACTCATCTTTCCTCCTCAACCCAACGCGGACTCAATCAAAATTCGCCGGACGCATTGTACTCCCGAGCAGCCGCAATGGGCTGTCTTCTTCGCTCCACCAACTCTACCCGAGTGACGGCCTTCCCATGTCTACGATATGATTCAAGGCCGAACTCCATACATATGAGGCAATCATGAAGATTCTCCGGAGAATCACTGCCATTCTGGCCGTCGTCAGCTTGGTCGTACTCGGGTTGCTCGCGCGCAAGACTGTAACAGCAGCCCAGGCTCCGGCGCCCACGAATGCCGCAGTTCCGTCGCCAGCCAATGAGACGCTCTCGATTCCTGACACGACTCTCGCCATCAACTCGTCATCTCCCATGTCGCAGCGCATCGTGCACTACGAGATCGACGCCAAGTACAGCGCATCCACAAAGACCGTCAATGCAACCGAGGTCCTCACCTATCACAACCTCACCGGGCAAGCCCTCGATCACTTCCCTTTCCATCTTTATCAGAACGCATTTCAACCCAACGCCACGTTTGTCCGCGAATCGAAGCTCATGGGCACTCGCGACACCCATTACGAAAAATGGGAAGCCCGGTATTACGGTTCGGAGGACATCAAGAGCATTGAGGTCGTCGGCCAAGGCGACCTGACGAGGAATCTCCAATTCATCGCTCCTGACGACGGCAATGAATATGACAAGACGGTTGCGGATTTGCGTCTGGCCAAGCCAATTCCCGCCGGAGCATTTGTTCAATTCAAGATCGCCTTTCAAACAAAATTTCCTGAAACCCAGGCGCGCTCCGGATGGAAGCGCGATTTCCTGCTCGGCGGACAATGGTTCCCGAAGGTCGGAGTTTTTTGGCATGGAGCGTGGAACTGCCATCAGTATCACAACACCACCGAATTTTTCGCCGACTTCGGCGTCTACGATGTGAAGTTGACTGTGCCGCAGAATGAAGTCATCGGCGCAAGCGGCGTGGAGATCAGCAACGTAAACAATCAAAACGGAACCAAGACCGTGGCCTATCACGGAGACGATATTCACGACTTCGCCTGGACCGCAAGTCCTCGCTATCAGGTTAAAGAAAGCACCTATCAGGCCCAGATGGGGCCGGTTAAGCTCCGCTTCCTCATGCAGCCCGCTCACTGGGACCAGATCGACCGGCATGAACGCATCACGCGCCAGACCCTCGACCGCTTCGAGCAATGGTACGGACCTTATCCTTACAAGACGTTGACTGTTGTCGATCCGGAACCCGGATCCGCCGCCGGAGGCATGGAATATCCCACTTTCATCACAGGCGGAACAACTTGGTGGCTGCCGAACGGTCTACATGAGGTCGAGGGTGTCGTTGAACACGAATTCGGGCATCAGTATTGGTACGGCATGGTGGCGACCAACGAATTCGAAGATGCGTGGATGGACGAAGGTATCAACAGCTACACCGAAGTGAAGGTACTCGACTCAATCCTAGGCGACAAAACGTCCGTTCTGAATCTCGCAGGCGCGACTTATAGCGAACCCGAGCAACAGAGGGATTTCTACCTCCTCGCCGTCGACCGCGATCCGATGGCAAAAAATGCCTACGCGTACGTCGATTCCACTTCCTACGCGGGAGTGACATACGGGAAAACCGCCAGCGTGCTGCTGACCCTGGAAGGCATCATCGGCAAAGATACGATGGCGCAAGCCATGCATACCTACTTCATGAAATACCGCTTCACTCATCCTGCCAAAGAAGATTTCCTCAAAACAATCGAAGAAGTCTCGGGGAGGGATCTTCGCTGGTACTTCAATCAGTCCATTTACGGCACTCAGTTCTTGGATTACGAAGTTCTTAATGCCGAGTCCTTCCCAGTGAACTGGTTCGAAGAAAACAAGAACGACAGGAAAAAAGGCGACGACAAAGACACCCTGTATCAGACCTACGTGACGCTGCATCGCAAGGGCGACTTCACCATGCCCATCGACGTTGAAATCAAGTTCGCGAACGACGAAAGAATCCGCGAGCACTGGGACGGACAAGCCCGCTGGACTCGCTTTGCCTATCAAAAGAAGACGAGGGTAGCCTCGGTGGAGATTGACCCCGACCACGCCATCCACATCGATCGCGACAATTTCAACAATAGCCTGGTGCTCGAACCCAACCCGAAACCGACACACAAGATTTCGAATTACTGGCTGTTTGTGACGCAGTGGCTCAGCCAGGCGCTGGCTTGGTGGGCAGTCTAAATGCCACGTCTGAGATGGCTTTGAAAGGGCGCGGCTTAGGTGCTCAACCACTGGACACGAATCGAGATAAAAGGACTGACCCAATGTACGAGCAAAGCATATTGAGCGGCGGACTGAGCAGGGTGATGCACAACAAGCGCTATATATTTTGGTTCTGGATTCTGAACGTAACTTTAGGGCTGTGCGCCACAGCGGCATTCTCCAGGAGCGCGCATGCCATCCTGGACCACACTCTCTATGCGCAAGGTCTGGTAAAGGGTTTCGACGTCGGAGTCTTCGGAGAACTGCTGTTCAAACCCGAATTCGGAACCACGAGCTCGATGACATATCCCGCCATGTATTTTGCGATCGTCTTCTTTCTTGCGACCGCTCTTTTTCTCCCCGGTATTTTCTCTGGATACGCTTCGACTTACCGCCTCCCGCGCGACCAATTCTTCCGAGAATGCGGACGGAATCTCTGGCGGTTCATCCGAATTCTGATCATTGCCGGCATCGTAATGGGTATCGTAGCCGGCCTGCTCTTCTGGGCCAACAGCGCAATCGGCGACAAAGCGAACCAAAGCACAAACGAGAAGCTTTCATTCGAATTGCAGATGATCGGACTGGCGATCATCTTCCTGATCATGACCACGCTCCGCATCTGGTTCGATCTCGCAGAAGTTAACACGGTGCTCGACGATCAGCGCGCCGTGCGCAAATCGATCGGCACGGCGTTCCGCCACACATTGAGCAGTCTGCCGCGCCTGCTGGCGAGCTATGTTCTAGTCACAATCGTGGCCGCCATTTTCCTGGTGGGCGGCCTCTGGATCTGGATGAGATTCGTCTCGCCTGAAAATGTGGCGGAAGCCTTTGTGATCGCGCAGATTACGCTGTTTCTGCTCCTGATCCCCCGCTTCTGGCAACGCGGAATCGCCGTCTCCTATTGGCAACAGAGGATGCTGACCCCAGTTGTAGTGATGCCGCCCGTTGAACCGGTGCAGGGATCCGCAATTCCAGTTCCCGACCCTGCAGTTCCGGAGCCTGCCCCGACCACTTCGAGTCCAGTCGCAGTACCGGAATCGAAGTGAGTCGACGCGCCCGAGTCGAGTCTACTTCGAAACGACAAGCCGGACAGCCGTTTCCTTCCGACAGCTGACAAAGTGAATCTGCACATCATCTAAAAGTCGTTCCGTGCGAAGCTAGCTATTCGCGGCGCAAGGCGGTCACGGGATGGATGCTCAAGGCGCGCCGTGCCGGGATGTAACACGCCAGCATTGCGACGGCCGCAAGAAACAACGCCACACCAACCAGTGTCGCGGGATCGGTAGGCTTCACTTCGAAGAGCAAGGTGACCATCAAGCGGGTAAGCGCGACTGCGCCGACAAGGCCGAGCACGATGCCGAGCAGCCCGAGCTTTACTCCATCCTTCATCACCAACTGCAGGACATCACGATGTTGCGCGCCTAACGCCATGTAGACTCCGATTTCATGGGTGCGCTGGTTGACGCGGTACGCAACCATGCCGTAGATGCCCACTCCGGCCAGGGCCACCGCCAGCGCCGCAAAGATCCCGAGCAACAGCATGTTGAAGCGTTCCTGCGCTACCGACACCGCTAACAGATCGTCCATGGATTGAATGCTGCTGACTGGAATCTCGCTATCCATGCTCCAGACTAGCTTTTTTGCGTCCTCGACCAAGGCTGCTGCTGGAGTTCGCGTGCGGATCACCAATGTCATCCATCTTCGCCACCTCTCGTCATTCTGGCTGAACGGAGAGTAGAGGGCAGGATCCACCGGCTGATTCAGCCCAGAATGCTTCACGTCGCCCACAACGCCAACGATCGTCATCCAGTCGTTGGGGTCGTCAGCTCGCGCCCAGTTAATCCGAACTCCAATTGGGTTCTGGCCGGGAAGAAGTTGCCGCGCGAACGCCTCGTTGACAATCGCCACTCGCGGTTGCCCTTCGCGGTCCATCGCCGAGAAGTCGCGTCCGCCGCGAAGGGGAATCTGCATCACGCCGAAGTACTTACCCATGACCGATAGCACTTGCACCATTGGTTCGGCTCCCAGCGCCGGCGCTGGTTGTCCGTCGATCACGACGCGATGACCTACATAATTTCCCGCCAAGGGAAGGTCGGTGATCATCGCCGCCTCGACCCCGGGAAAGGCGTTAATCCGCGCGAGCAACTCCTGGCGGAAAGTCGTTTGCATGGGAATCTTCGGATAGCGCGTTCCCGGCAGCTGAAGGTACATGGTGATGACGTTCGCGGGGTTAAATCCAGGATCGACAGATCGCAAGCGCAGAAAGCCTTTGATCAGCAATCCCGCACCCGCCAGCAGAATGAGCGCCAGGGCAAGCTCCGCGGTCACCAGGAAGCTGCGCAAGGGACTGCGTGAAACGCCTGTGGCGGTAGTGCGTGCGTTTTCTCGCAATGCTTCTGCGATATCGCCGCGAGATGCCGACAATGCCGGAAGAAGTCCGAACAGCAGCCCGGTCAGTAGAGAGATGGCAAATACGAATAGGAAGACGCGTGCGTCCATTGGAATTGAGTCCAAGGTGCGCAATTCCTCCGGTCTCAACGCCAGCAACAAGGTTGTGCCCAGTTTCGCGGCCACCAATCCGGCTGCTCCGCCGACCAGCGCCAACAGAGTGCTCTCGGTGAGGCGCTGACGAATCAGACGGCTATTCCGGGCTCCCAGCGAGGCTCGGATCATCAATTCGCGCTGGCGTGTGACAGCGCGCGCCATCAGCAGCATCGCGAAATTCGCGCAGGCAATCAGTAGTACCAGGCCGACCGCCCCGAACAGGATCAGGAGCGCCGGGCGGACATCCCCCACGAGCCGCTCATGAAGGGGTGTCAGTACGGTGCCGCGCTCTCTCTCAGTGTCGGGAAACGCCTCGGCAAGCTGGTGGTCCGCCTGTGCAATCTCTTCCTGCGCCTGCGCTAACGTTACGCCCGGCTTCAGCCGCCAGTAGGTGTGCATGAAATGCACGCCGCGCTCGGGAGCGGCCTCGGCATCACCCGTCCACAAGGAAACAAAGACATCTGCAAGCTCTCTCGGGAGAGTGAAATCTCTTGGCATCACTCCGATCACTGTGCAAGTCTTATCGCTCAGCCGGATCGATCTGCCCAGCACATGAGGGTCGGCTCCGAAGAAGTCCCGCCAGAACGGGTAACTCAGCACGACATTCCCCGGACCGCCTTTCACGTCTTCCTCGGAGGAGATCCAACGGCCCAACATCGGCTGTACGCCCAGTGTCGCAAAAAATCCCCCATCAACGTAGGCGGCATGCACTCGCACCGGCTCACCTTGGCCCGTGAAGTCCATCGGGGAGATATTGATTCCACCGCTGCTGACAAATGCGTTGGTCTGTCGCTGCATGTCTTTAAGATTGGGCAGCGATTCGTTTTGCTGTGTAGCCAGTAACTCCTGCGGGTTGGGATATGGGAGCGGATTCAGCAAAACCGTATTGACTACGCTAAAGATCGCCGTGTTGGCACCGATCCCAAGTGCCAGCGTCAGCACAGCACATGCGGTAAACGCGGGCGAGTGAAACAGTGTGCGAACACTGTAATGCAAGTCTTGCACCAGAGACTCAACCAAGCTCACACCGCGGGCCTCACGACACTCATTCTTAACTTGATCGAGTCCGCCGAGCTTCAGCCGAGCGCGACGCAGGGCCTCGGCTTCGCTCATTCCCGACTTCACATATTTCTCAGTCTCTCGCTCGAGGTGAAAACGCAGCTCGTCATCGAGTTCGTTCTCCGCAGCAGAGTGTCGCATCAAGGTACGCAGGCGGAAAAGCAAGTCGTGCAGAAACACGCGACCCTCCTAGGCAGTTTCGAGTATCTGGCGCACGGCTGCCGTCAGCTTTTGCCAGGCGTCCTGCTCGATTTCGAGTTGGCGCCGCCCAGTTTTGGTGAGTTCGTAGAACTTTGCTTTGCGATTGTTCTCTGACGTTCCCCAGCGGGCTTTGATCCAGCCGCGGCGCTCCAGCCGATGCAACGCCGGATAAAGCGATCCCTGCTGCACACGCAAGACGTCGCTGGAGATCTGCTGGATACGTTCAGAAACGGCCCAGCCATGGAGCGGCTCAAGCGACAGGGTGCGAAGGATGAGCAGGTCCAAAGTGCCCTGCGGAAGGTCAATCGACCGAGATGTCATCGGCGGCTCCCCTATTACTTCTACAAGAAACTACACCAGTTGTTGTAGAAGTGCAAGGGGAGAGAGAGGCAGGTCGGCCCGACGGAGCCATTTGCCTCTAGGATCGAATCAGAATGAGAGAGCTTGGTACAGGAAGACTGGACTTTTCTATGTCCGGGGGGGCACTCTCTACGCTCGCGCCCTTCCCCGCGCCACCGCATCCCGCGCTTCTTTGTCGGCCGTGCGCCGACGCTCCGTCTCCCGCTTGTCCCACAGTTGCTTGCCCTTTGCCAGGGCAAGTTCAAGCTTTACTTTTCCGTTCTTGAAGTACATCCGGGTCGGAATCAGCGTCAGCCCCTTCTGCTGCGTCTTCCCCACCAGCTTCCGGATTTCCTCCCGGTGCATCAGCAACTTTCTCGTCCTCAGCGCGGCATGATTCGAATAACTGCCATGTTCGTACGGGCTGATATGGCAGTTCAGCAGCCACAACTCGCCATCCTTGATGAGCCCGTAGGAATCCTTTAGGTTGGCACGCCCTCCTCGGATCGACTTCACCTCGGTCCCGGTCAGCGCAATCCCCACCTCGAATTTCTCCTGCAAGAAGTAGTTATGGGAAGCGATCCTATTGACGGCAGCATCCCTCTGCCCGCTCGCAGTCGGGTCTCGCCGCGGAGACTTCTCCGGATTCGGTTTCGTCTGATGCGTGGATTGGCGGGCCATTGGGGTTGAACTCGAAATTTCATCTTAACCCAGAAGGGCGCGGACCATGGAACGGCAGACCTCGGACCTCAGACGCTCAGCACGAATGTTCTGGGCGATGGCTGAGGTCGGAGGTCAGAGGGTGGTTTTTCCGGTTCCAGTGGTCGTACGACTAACGTGTGTAACTCCCGTGCGGGCAAGCACTTCGGGTGCCTAAAATAGCGATGCTATAATCGCCGTACCGCGAGTTTTCTCTGTGTTTTAGAGTGGTTTTTCCGTGCAAATTGCCGGTGAAACCCGGCAGAAGCCCGCTAATGCCGCTCATCCGGCGCGGTACGTATTAAAGAGGACCATCTCGTGAGGATTATCGAATGAGACCCCTATCGCGACCAGCCCTTGTTCTGTGGCTGGTCGCCGCTCTCACCCTCCCCGCCCTTGCCGACAAGGCCAAAGACCTGTTTGAGAAGGGTCGCGACGCCGAAGCCCGCCAGCAGTACGAGGCCGCCTACGACTTCTACAAGCAGGCTTACGACCTGAAACCGAAAGATCTGCGTTATCGCGCCGCCTTCGAGCATGCTCGCTTCGAAGCCGCTTCCTCAATCGTGCACCGCGGCCAGAAGCTCCGCGATGACGGCAAGCTCGACGAAGCGGTTGCCGAGTTCCAGAAGGCACTCGACATAGATCCTTCCCTTTTCATCGCCAAGCAGGAGTTGCTCCGCACGCAGAAGATGATCAACGACCAGCGGAATCCGCAGCCTCAGGCCGCTGGACCTCCTGCCAGCCTGGAACGTAGGGTTCACGACGCTGCCGGTCCGGTCGAACTCGCTCCGATCTCGAACATCCCCATCACCGTCAAGCTCACCGACAAATCCGACACCGTCTACCGCACCATCGGGCAGCTAGCCGGCATCAACGTCCTGCTCGATCCTGACTACACGCCGCGCCCCATCAAGGTCGAACTGAACGGAGTCACGCTCGAAGAGGCCCTCGAAATCACCGCGCTCGAATCAAAAACCTTCTGGCGGCCGGTAACCACGAATACAATCTTCGTCGCCGCCGACAATCCCGCCAAGCGCAAGGAACTCGAACAAAGCGTCCTAAAAACTTTTTATCTTACGAATCTTTCTCAGCCGACTGAATTGCAGGATGTGGTCAATGCCATCCGCGCCGTGCTCGATGTTCAGCGCGTGCAGCAACTCCTCTCACAGAACGCTCTCGTAGTCCGCGGCACGCCCGACCAGATCGCGCTCGCTCAGAAACTAGTCGAAGATCTTGATAAGGCACGGCCGGAAGTCGTCATCGATATCGCAGTCATGCAGGTCAGCAAGGACCGTTCGCGCACTCTTGGCCTGAATCCCCCCACAAGCGCCACCATTACGCTGCAAAACAACATCAATACAACAACTACAACCACCACGACCAATGGAACGACAACCACTCCGACCTCAGGTTCGAACGGCATCAACCTGAATACGCTTGGCAATCTGAACGCCCAGAACTTCAACGTCACAATTCCGTCTGCAAACTTGTCTTTGGTGATGGGCGCCAGCGACACCAAGTTGATTCAAAATCCGCAGATTCGCGCACTTGACGGCCAGAAGGCCTCGCTCAAAATCGGCGATCGCGTCCCCGTCGCCACTGGATCCTTCCAGCCCGGCATCGGCGGCGTTGGTATCAACCCACTGGTCAACACGCAGTTTCAATATCTCGATGTCGGCGTCAACATCGACGTCACTCCTCGCGTTCACGCCAACGGCGAAGTCACTTTGAAGATCGTGATGGACGTTTCCGCCGTCACCGGCCAGCAAAACATCGGCGGCATCAGCCAGCCCGTCATCGGACAGCGCAAGATCGAGCACGAAATCCGCCTCAAAGACGGCGAGGCGAACCTGCTCGGCGGCATCATGGAAGACCAGCAAACCAAGCAGTTAAGCGGAATTCCTGGCCTGGCCCAGATTCCAATCCTGAAATACCTCTTTGGCCAGACGACGCAAGATCATTCCGAGAACCAGATCGTCTTCGCAATCGTGCCTCACATCATCCGCTCGACCGAAGTCAACGAGATCAATCAGCGTGCTATCGAAATCGGCACCTCGACTACCATCCAGTTGCGCCAGGCTCCCCGCCCGGCAGCGGCTCCGTCCGCTTCGGGTGCTCAGCCGGGAACGCCCTCGATCACTCCCGCCGGCCAACCCGCTGCGGCTCAGCCTTCCGTGCGCCCCGCGCCAACGGCTCAGCCCGCCAATCCGAGCTTCCTTTTTGATCCGCCGACCATCCAAGCTACTAAGGGCAACACTTTCGCCGTGAACCTGCTGATCTCAGGCGCGCAGAATGTGTATTCCGTGCCTGTACAACTGAATTACGACCCCAAGATGCTGCAACTGGTGAATGTCTCGAACGGGGGCTTCCTCTCGCAAGACGGACAGGTTGTCACCCTCGTCCATCGCGAGGATGAAACAGTCGGCCAATCGCAGATCACCGCTTCACGCCCCAGTGGCGCTGGCGGCGTGTCCGGCCAGGGTGCGGTGGTAACTGTTACTTTCCAGGCCAAAGAAACCGGTCAGACTCCGCTCACCATCACTCGCGGCGGAGCCCGCGATCCGGGTCTGCAACCGATCACCGTAAACGGCGCGCAGGCCGCTGTCGTTGTGCAGTAGTTTCAAGTGTTTGAACTGGAGCAAAGAGAAACAATGATGTTGCGGGTTCAATATAAGAAGATGGACAAAAAGGCACAGCGCGGCTTCACCCTGATTGAACTCATCATCGCCGCGACCATCCTGTCCATCCTCACCCTCATGGTGATCCCGCTCTCGCGCGTCACCGTCCAGCGCGAGCGCGAAAAGCGTCTGCATCAGGCACTATGGGACATGCGCGACGCCATCGACCGCTATAAAGACGCCGCCGACCGAGGCATGTTCCAGACGAAAGTTGACAGCCAGAACTATCCCCCCGATCTCGACACGCTCGTCAAAGGCGTTGAGGGGCAGGCCGGCAAGAAATATCGCTTCCTGCGTTCTATCCCCACAGACCCCATGACCAATAGCAAAGAATGGGGCCTGCGATCAATGCAAGACGATCCCGACTCCGATTCCTGGGGTGGACAAAACGTCTTTGACGTCTACACCACATCAGAAGGGAAAGGCCTGGACGGTACAAACTACAAAGACTGGTAAATGAAAGAGTCGAACCAATTCGTAGAGACGTTGCCCGCAACGTCTCCTGCCCAACTCTGCAAGCATCGCCAGCCGAAAAAGGGATGTGTATCCCGAGGCTTTACTCTCCTCGAACTCATGATCGTCATCAGCATCATGATGATCCTGATGGCCGTCGCTGTCCCGCTTTATCAGCATCACGTAATCCAAGCTCGTGAAGCGGTCCTAAAACAAAATCTATATCAACTCGACTCGCTAATCGAGCAATACAGAATGGACAAAGGCCAATCTCCCCAGGGCCTCGACGATCTCGTAACCGCCGGCTATCTCACCAAATTGCCCGTCGATCCCATGACCGAAAAGGCCGATTGGACAACCGACCCCGAGGATCCCACCAATTCCGTGGACCCAAACCAGCCCGGGATTGCCCGTGCCCACTCGGCATCCCAAGGAACGGCATTGAACGGCGAAGCCTACAGTACCTGGTAATGCGACCAAGATCCATCCCGCCCCGTGGTTTCACTTTGCTCGAGTTGATGGTGGTGATGAGTATCATCGCCATCCTGCTGGCCATCGTGATTCCCACCTACAGCCGCTCGATTCTGGTCGCTCACGAAAACGCTCTGCGATCGGATCTATCTCAACTGCGTGAAGCCATCTGGAAGTTCACCTTCGATAAGCAGAAAGCCCCGCAATCCCTCGACGATCTCCGGACCGCCGGCTACATCGACAGAATTCCCGACGACCCCATAACGCGCGAGCCCAACTGGGAAGTAGTCGAGGATGAATACCTCATCTCCGCCGATCAGCAGGACCCCGGCGTCATCGACGTCCACTCCGCCTCTAACGCCATCGGCAGCGACGGCACCGCCTACAGCACCTGGTAAGTTTCACGCCTAATCATCGGGAATTGTCATCCTGAGCGCAGCAATCTCCGCAGCGAAGCGAAGGAGATTGCGGAGTCGAAGGATCCCTACCTTCAGCGGAACCCGACCACTAATGCTTTCCAATTATTGAAGCTCTTCCCCCTTCCAAAATAAAGTCTCCCTCACTCGTGAAGCGGTGTCTTTTGGGGTCCTCTGCAGCCCGCCCGAGAATTTTTGGTGGAGTAGTCCATGCGAATCCTGTCTTCCGTTCTGTGCGCCCTGGCCCTATCCGCAACCGCACTCGCCCAGAGCAACTACGCAGTAGTTCCGGAACCGTCAAAGATGCGCAGTCTCTGGTTGTCGCCCACGCCACCGTAAGTTTCAAGTCTCTGAGCACTGGCTCGACGCGCTCCGTCTCCACGAACGATGCGGGAATCTTCTATGCCCCAGCCCTGCTCCCAGATGATTACGAGGTCACCACCACGGCCTCCGGCTTCGCCCCGGTCGCGCAGAGCCTCCACCTCGAGGTCGGCGAGAAGCTCGCGCTCGACATCGCACTCAAAGTCGGCCCCGTAAAAGAAGGAGTCGAAGTCACGACTGGACCGGAAATCCTGCACACCACCGATGCCGCCGTCGGCGAGGTCGTCGAGCCCAAATCCATCCAGGAACTCCCCCTCAATGGCCGCATGCTGATCGATCTCGTCCTGACGGTTCCCGGCGCGCACGTCGGATTCGGCGCGCAGACAGGACAAACCAACCCTCTTTACTGGCGTCCCGGACAGCGCTCTGCGGTTGTCATCGGCGGCGCCCGCCCCAACGCCAACTTCTTCCTGCTCGATGGCGCTATCAACACCGATCCCACTTTCAACACGCAGAATCTCAGCCCGTCGCCTGATTCTGTGATGGAATTCCAGGTCGTCACCAGCAGTTACACCGCTGACATGGGCGGTGGCGGAGGAGGGCAAATTAACATCGTCACGCGCTCTGGCACCAGCAACTATCACCGTACGGTCTACGAATTTCTCCGCAATGGCGCTATGGACGCCAGCCCGTTCGAAGCCATGGGCAACAACCATCTGGTGCAGAACAATTTCGGTGCCTCGTTCGGCGGCCCGCTTCTCGGCAAAAGCAAGCGAACCTTCTTCTTCCTCAATTACGAAGGCCTTCGCCTCTCGCAGGCGGATGCTCAGATTCTCACTGTTCCCACGCAGGCTGAGGTCATGGGTGACTTCAGCATGAGCGGTGTGAACATCTACGCCCCACCACCGCCGTTCCCAACCCGAATTACAACCCGGCTCTGCCCACCGGACCCTCCAACTTTCCGTACACCCGCAGCCAGTTCCCCAACAATCAGATCCCCGGCGACCGCATCAACCAGAATCTCGAAAACTTCCTGATGATGTACGTTCCCATGCCCAACATGTCGATGATGATGGGTTCCGGTCCGGATTCCAACAATTACCTTGATATCCGCAATGAGACCCACCATCAGGATCAGGGGACGGCGCGCATCGATCACAACTTTGGCAACAACGACACCGCCATGGCGCGGTATTCACTGGGCTCCGAGAACGGATTCTCACCCAGCAACGGCAGCACCTCCACGACCGAGAACCTTCCTGGGTTCGGTGCCAACTTCGACAATCTTTCGCAGCAAGGTGTCATCTCCTGGAGCCACGTCTTCTCGAGCACCAAGCTCAACACCGCGTCGCTGGCTGTCTCTCGCCTCTCCATGAATCACACGACTCAAAACGACAATGTGAATGACATCGTCGGGCAACTTGGCATTCAGGGCATCGGCTTCGGAGGCCCGGGCGCCTGGGGCGCTCCCTGGTTCGCCGCGCAAGGCTACACCGGGATCGGTGACACCTTCGCCGCTACGCCCATGCACGCCTGGGATACCACGGTCGAATTGCGCGACACCTTCTCCTGGCAGCACGGACATCACGCCCTTCGCTTCGGCGGTGACGCGCGTCGCTACATCTGGCCGATGTGGGGATTCTTCCAGAACCGCGGCTACTACCAGTTCACTAACGGATACACGACGCAGTTCGGATTCAACGACGGCAGCGGCAACGGATTCGCCAGCCTCCTGCTCAGTCTTCCCACTGTGAAGCAGCGTCAAGCAGGCATTCCGCAGATGAATCTCCGCAATTGGGGATATGACGGCTTCGCCGAAGACAGCTGGCAGATCACGCCTACGACGACCGTAAATTTCGGCGTCCGCTACGAATACACCAGCCCTCTGTACGATAATCGGGAAACCAACAGCAACCTGATCTTCAATAACGGTGTGCCTTCAGTCTTCATCGGTGGAGAAAACGGCTACCCCAGCGGCCTGATGTACTCCAACAAGCGCAACGTCGCTCCTCGCTTTGGAATCGCCAAGAACATTCCGCGATTTGGCCTCGTGCTCCGCGGAGGGTACGGCATCTTCTTCACGCCAGTCGACCAGAACACCTGGTGTAACCAGCGCCACAACGTACCCTACGTCTTTCCCGAAACGCAGCAGGCGGATAATTTCACTCCTCCCGCCGCGCTTTACACCAACACTCTGAACTTCGGCACGCCCGTGCTCGGAACGGGAACTCTACCCGCAACCACGGTCAGCTTTACCGCCTTCGACCCGCACGCTCCTGCGGAATATATTCAGCAGTGGAATACACAAATCGAAAAAACTCTCGGATCAAACACAACCGTCGAAGTCGGATACCTCGGCGCCCGCGGATTTCATCTGCAGCGCT
>Ga0335081_10011886_pt1 | contig 14089 bp, 10 predicted proteins | sample Lox_Sample_35_FD_206713 | JGI IMG/M metagenome (GOLD analysis project Ga0335081, IMG submission 206713) | Soil microbial communities from Loxahatchee National Wildlife Refuge, Florida, United States - Lox_Sample_3.5 | ecosystem: Environmental > Terrestrial > Soil > Wetlands | place: USA... | reverse complement strand
TGGATCTTAAAAAACGGCTCCGTTTGACGTCCAAGGCAGCCGGCCGGCCGAATCATATCCTGATCGTTCGCTTCAAAGACAAAATGATCGGCATTGTCGTCGATCAGGTCACGCAGGTGGTCCAAATCGATGAAAAGGAGATTCAATCTCCCCAAAACTTTCTGGAAGGAACCGGATCCAAATATCTTCGGGGCGTATGCAAAATCAACGATCAACTGGTCTTCATCTTATCCCTGGACAACTTGCTGACGGACGATGAACAGGCCCAGCTGAAAGAGATTTGACGGATGAAATCCATTTACAACTTTATCGTACACCGGCTCGAGTACAAGATCCTGGCGCTGATTTTATTTATTCTGGTGATCAGTTTTGTCGGAATCTTTTTTATTGTCTCTTCCAAAGAAAGGCGGAGTTACATCGAAAGCGAACGCTTAAAGTCGAAACTGGTGGCCGACACCATTCATGAAACCTTGGACCGCGACATGATGGCGTTTCGGGCGGATGTCGTCAGGTTCCTCATGGAAGACTTGAAAAAACTCGAGGGGATCAAGCGGATTCAGATTGTCCGCGGGGACGCTCCCTACGTGGGCGACGGCCGAGGTCAGGATGAAGCCTTTATGGATTTCAAAACCCTTAACGATGTGAAACAAAGGGTCACGACCCTTTACAAGCCGGATTGGGAACGGGATCACCCCGATCAAAAAGTCAACGTGGCTCCCGGCACAGACCAGCAGGCCTTTAAGGATTACTTTAATAAAACCGCTGCGCTTCTCAACAGTAAAAAATTATCCATAACGGATGAGGACGCTTTAAAACGAGGGATGCTGGACGCGACTTATTTTGAAGAGATCGGCGGAGTACAGGTTATGACCTATCTTCGACCGCTTCCCAATTTCCCGAAATGCGCCTTATGTCATGGGACCGGCTACTCGATTCGCGGCATTCTGATGATTTCCACATCCATGGAGGGTGTCAACGCGGCCCTAAAACAGAATCAGCGGTACTTGTTCATGGCGTTCGTGGGAACCGCTCTTGTCCTTGTTTACCTGCTCCGTGCGATGATCAAACGGATCGTCTTGGCTCCGGTCAATACCGTAGGGGGACGCATCAAGGACATCGCGGAAGGCGGAGGAGACCTCACGGCACGAATCGAGGTGAATTATCAGGACGAAATCGGCGGCATGGCCCGTTGGTTCAATCGTTTCATCGAAAAACTTCACCAAATCTGTGGCCAGGTTTCCCGGACCGCCAAACAGGTTAAAACAGTCTCTCAGCAAGTCCTCAACGGAACCGGTCAGATGGCCGAGGGAGCGGACGTTCAAATGCGGGCGATTGAAACAACCGGTACGGCGGTGGCGGCCGTGAATGATTCCATCAACCAGGTCGCGACGAATGCGGCTTCCCTGTCCGCCCTTGCGGAGGAAAGCGCCGTCGCGATTCTACAGATGTCCTCATCCATCGATGAAATCGCCCGAAACGCGGCGATCTTGTCCGCGACCGTTGAAGACACGACGGCGTCCATTCTTGAAATGTCCTCTTCCTCCAAACAAATTGATGAAAACGTATCCAGCCTGAACACCACGGCCGAAGAAACGGCAGCCTCCATGATCCAAATGGATTCGTCGATCAAGCAGATTCAAGCGAACATCGTGGACACGGTTCAATTATCGAAAGAGGTGACCGACGACGCGGAACGGGGCCGCCGAGCGACCGAGTTGACGATGGAGGGAATCGGCAAGATCCAGGTTTATTCTCAACAAGTCAATGAAGTGATCCTGAACCTGAAAACACGGACCGAGAGCATCGGTAAAATTCTGAGCGTCATCGATGAGGTGGCCGAGCAGACAAACCTCTTGGCGCTGAATGCCGCGATCATCGCGGCCCAGGCCGGCGAGCACGGGAAGAGTTTTTCCGTTGTGGCCCAGGAAATAAAGGAACTTGCGGATCGGACGGCTACTTCGACTAGAGAAATCCATGAAATTATTCAGGCGCTTCAGGATGAAAGCAAGAACGCGGTGCTGGCGATCAATCGGCGGACCAAAAGCGTTGAAGAAGGGGTTCATCTGGCGGGCGAAGCGGGACAGGCGTTGAACAAAATTCTTGTCAGCTCGCAACAATCGACCCGACGCATTCAAGAAATCGCAAAGGCCGCCGATGACCAAACGGTCGGCGTCAAACGAGTGGCCGACTCCATGCGGCATGTCACCGAGATGGTTAAGCAAGTTGTCCATGCCACCCATGAACAATTTAAAGGCTCGGAGCTGATGATCGGTTCGATCGAAAAAATGAAGGACATCGCGGCCAAGATGAAAAACGCAACCCAGGAACAGTCCATCGGGAACAAACAGATTAATGAAATCGTCGAACGCGTGACCAGCCAGGTCAAGGAGATCGCACAGGCCACGGCCGATCAAGTCGAAGAGAGCGCCAATATTTTGAAAGCCGTGGGTCTGATCAAGCCGGTGGTCGAGAAGAACATGGACGCGATTGGCAAAGTTGGAATGGCGATTGAGGAACTCATGAAGCAGGCCACGCAGCTGTCCGGCGAGGTTGAAAAGTTTAAGCTCTAGCGTTGATTCGGGTCCGTTCGTCGGGCCCGTCCGCATTGATTTAGGGAGATCGGAAATGCCAGCCATCTGTCCAAAATGTCGTCATGCGCTCCAGCTTGAGCAGATTCCGTTGAGAAAAGATATTCAAATGATTTGCGACTCCTGCCAGGCCGCTTTGACGGTCTCGCTGGTGGTCACGCCCACCTCCGGCTCGGCGTCAAGTCCGGACGGTTCGCATCGGTCGCCCTCCGCCCCGATTAACGAGAAGAAAGTGCTGGCGATCGTGGAAGGCGAGGCCAGCAACGAGATGATTCGCGAAGTGTTGACGACCGGAGGCTTCGAATTGGTTTCGGGCCGCAGCGGCCAGGACATCATCGCTCTGCTGGAAAAGGAAAAACCCGGCGTGGTGATCGTGGACGTCGGTATTCCGGACATTCTCGGTTTTGAGATCGCCGCCCTCATTAAAAAAAGAAGCGACCTGAAGGATATCGGAGTCATCCTGTTGGCTTCCATCCACGACAAAACCCGGTATAAACGGGAGCCGGAGACGTTATACGGAGCGGATGACTATATTGAACGACACCATATTCAAGACGAGCTGCTGCTCAAGATTCAGCGGATCTTAAGCGCCAAACAAACCACGACCCAAGCCGTCGCTTCCACGGGTCCGGCGGCCCCGGCGGTGTCTCCCCAAAGAGCCAAGACGCTGGAACAGGCCATGTCGGTCGAGCAGGTTTTTGACGACATGGTGGAGGAAGGACGCAAACCGTCCGCCGATCGGCCGCCCTCGCAGGATCTCGATAAAACTCAGGCAATCCCGAAGATCGTCGGGGATCCCTCTGTCCACGAAGCGGCGAAGCGTCTGGCCCGAATTATCATGTCCGATATCGCGCTTTACAATCAACGGGCCATCGAAGAAGGGATCCGAAACGGAACGATTTACGATCTCCTCCGGGATGAAATCGAAGAAGGAAAGAAACTCTACGAGAGCCGCGTCCCGGCCGAGATTGTCTCGTCGGCCGATTATTATCGCGAGGCCATCGACGAATTCATTCGAAAAAGAAAAATTGAAATGCAAAAACGGGTTTGACCCCGGAGTCGTCCTTGGAAAAAGAGGCCCAGCAAAGTCTGAAAGAACTCCAGGACCTGAATCCGGAAGTCCGCCTCCATGCGATCGAAAAGCTGGCCCGGGATAAGGATCCAAAGTACGCGACCTATCTCATCGACATGATGGGAGACCCGGAATGGCGAGTTCGAAAAACGGCCGTCGTGGCGGTGACGGGGTTGGAACGAAATGTAGCTCTGGTGGAACAATTGATTCAAGTTCTCTATCAAGAGGGCAATGTTGGAAAACGGAACGCATCCGAGGAAGCGTTAAATCACATCGGCCCGGTCGCGCTCTCCCCGTTATTGGTGCATGTCCGAAAAGCCAATAAGGATGTGAAAAAGATGATTATTGAGATTCTGGGCGAGATTGGCGATGCCGCGGCCCTTCCGGATCTGCTGGCGTTGCTGAAAGATCCGGATGAAAATGTGAGGTTGGCCGCGACCGAGTCGTTGGGTAAACTCAAGGACCCTCGCGCCATCGAGGCTCTTTTGTCGTTGTTGTCGTCCGAAAACACCTTGGTCTGCTTTACATCGGTTAAGGCGCTCGAACGACTGGGAAACGATCGGGCCGTGGATCCTTTGATCCGAGTCGCCGGCCGAAAAGGGGTTGAACGGGCCGTGCTGGAAGCGTTAGGGACGTTTGCGAACCCGGCCGTGCTGGAACCGATCCTGAACGAATTAGGAAAGGGCACCCCGCGGATCAGGGAGTCCGCGCTAAAAGCGTTGGTGGATCACTCCGAGAGAGTCGCGCCCGATCGGCTGGCGGCGATCATCGATCGTTTACGTTCGAGTTACGACTCAAAAACGGCCCTCTTCCTCTCCGGATCGTTGGACCATCCCGATGAGAAAATCAAACGGGCCGCCGTCATCGTTTTGGGCTGGATGGAAGATTCAAAGGCCGCGGCAAAGATCGTACCGATGATCGACAGCCCGTTGCGCCAAGAAGCCCTGGGAGCTTTGGGACGCATGAAACAGCATATGGTCGATGTTTTACTCGAGTCCCTGGTCACGGCCAACGAGGCGACCCGTGAAGGAATTGCGCAATTGCTTGGAGAAGCGGAAAACCGACGGGCCGTCGGCGCGCTGATCCGCTTGCTGGGCGATCCGAACGGGCATGTTCGCCAAACCGCCGCACAAAGTCTGGGCCGGATCCAGGATCCTTCGGCGGGGAACGCCGTTCTGGATCTTTTGGAAGACGAATACATCAGTGTGCAGGAATCCGCGATACAGGCCCTGAGCCTGTTGAAAACCCCGGAAATCCTCACCCGATTAATGAACCTGCTCGACAGCAAAAAGGCGACATTGCGATGCAATGCGATTATCGTCATCGGTAAAATGAAGGCCGTGGAGGCGCTTGCGAGGCTCTCCTTCTGTTTGAAAGACGAGGACCCGACCGTCCGACGATCCGCCGTCGAGGCGCTGAGCGAATTCCAAAGCGCCGTCGCGGTGCCCGGCCTTGTGCTCGCCCTGGCGGACGAGGATTCCACGGTGCGACTGGCGGCGTTGTCCGCCGTGGCCCAACACCGGGAGATCGATCTGCTTCGACACATCGACCCGCTCTTAACCGATGAGAGCATATGGGTGCGGGCGGCCGTGGCGAAGGCGTTGGGGGAGAGAAAGGACCCCACGGTTAAAACATTGCTGCTCGGGATGTTAAAGGACAAAGTGGGGGCGGTGCAGATTGCCGCGATGGAAGCGCTGGGCCGGTTTCGAGACCGGCGCTTTTCCGATCCGATCTTGGAGATGACGACGAGTGCGGATCCGGATGTGGTGAAATCGGCCGTCGCCGTTTTGGGCGAGATGGGCGAGCCATCCGTCGCGCAGAGGATCCAGGTTTTTATGACTCATGCCAACTGGGGAGTGCGGGCCGCGGCGGCCCGCTCCCTGGGAAAGCTCAAGGACCCTTCGGCCCGGGGATCCCTTGACAAGTTGGCCAAAGAAGACCCGGATCGGCTGGTTCGACAAACGGCGCAGTGGGCCCTGGATCAATTTGGGACAAGACCCTAAACTTCGGTTCGATGACGCGATGATCATTGAAAACAAGATCCTGGAACTTCCGGACGATGTTTTTCATCTCTTCAGGGATCTGATGTACGAACAAAGCGGCGTAGTGTTGGATGAGCGGGCAAAGTATTTTGTAGAAAACCGCCTGATGCACAGCGTTCAACAACTGCATTTTGACAACTTCCGAGACTACTATTTTTATCTCAAGTACGATCGGAAGAAAAGCGAGGAGCTGGCCAACGTCATCGATCTGCTGACGATCCACGAGACCTACTTCTTTCGCGAGGATCAGCAGCTTAAATCCTTCTCGGAGGAAATTCTTCCGGAGTTGATCACGAAAAAAAAAGCCACCAAATCGCTGAGAATTTGGAGCGCCGGCTGTTCCACCGGTGAAGAACCCTACACCATCTCCATGTTGCTTTTGGAAAAAGAGGAGTTCAAAGACTGGACGATCGAGATCTTTGCCACGGATATCAGTCAGCGCGTGCTTCAATCGGCGCGGCGGGGGGTTTATCAGACGACCGCGTTTCGGTCGACGGATCCAAAATATGTTTCGAAATATTTCACAAAAGAAGATAACGCCTTTCGCATCTCGGATGCGGTCAAAAGAAACGTCGTCTTCTTGCATCTCAACCTGCTGGACACGAATAAAATGGCCTTCATTAATCCCATGGACATCATCTTCTGTCGCAACGTGATTATTTATTTTGACCTGGCGGCCAAACGAAAGGTGATCGATTTGTTTCATTCGAAATTGAAAGAGACCGGATATCTTCTATTGGGTCATTCGGAATCGTTGATCAATATATCCACGGCCTATGCGCTCCGACACTTGAAGCACGATATGGTTTATCAGAAACTCGACCGAAACTCGAAATGACTTAACGAGGGCTGGCGCGAATGAATCGAATTAAAGTGCTGATCGTGGACGATTCGGCGTTCTATCGGCAGACCCTGACCGGAATCCTGAAGACTTCCCCGCATCTGGACGTCGTCGGCGCCGTGCCGAACGGAAGCGAGGCCATCCGATTCGTCAGCCGCTCCAAACCGGATGTCATCACGCTGGATTTGGAGATGCCCACCATGGACGGCTTCACTTTTCTGCGCTGGCTGATGGCCAACATGCCTCTTCCCGTGGTGGTGATCAGCTCCCGATCGGAAAGCAACAACGTATTTAAGGCTCTGGAATTGGGCGCCGTCGATTTCATCGGCAAACCGACGCAACGCGCATCGCTGGAGATCATGAAGCTCCGGACGGAGTTGGTGTCCAAAGTCGAGACGGCGGCGACCATTTCGTCCGATAAGGTACGACTGAAATACAAAGAGGGCTCCATCGAGGCGGCCGTTCCTTTGGTTTCCGATGGCGCGCGGGATACCGGAAGTGTGCGGGTGGTGGCCATCGGGGCGTCGACCGGAGGGCCGCCGGCTATTCAGTCCATTATCAGCAAATTGCCGAAAGATTTTCCGGCCGCGGTGATCGTGGCCCAGCATATGCCTCCCGGCTTTACTCTTTATTTTGCCGAACGTCTGGACAAGTTCGCCCTTCTTCCCGTGAAGGAAGCGGCTCCGGCGGACCGGATCGAACCGGGAAGAGTTTACATTTCCCCGGGGGGCTATCACATGGAACTTCACTCCACACCCAACGGCGTTCAGATCGGTTTGAAATTCAGGGCGGACTTGGATAAGTACGCCCCCTCGGTCGATCGGATGATGATCTCGGCCGCCGAGATCTACGGCGAAAAGGTTTTGGGCATCCTTTTGACCGGCATGGGTTCGGACGGGAAGGCGGGGATGAAGGCCATTAAGGAAAAAGGAGGAATAACCATCGCGGAAGCCGAGGAGACCTGCGTGGTTTTCGGAATGCCGAAGGAAGCGATCGGAATCGGGGTGGTCGATAAAGTTCTTCCCCTGGATCAAATTCCGCTCGAGACGGTTCGACGATGCCTGGCCTAAGAAGATCCTCCTCTTGTTCCGGTGTTGGAAACATGGTACTATTGGAAACTCAACATAGAGGTGCCCATGGATAAGCCGGAGTCGGGGCCGGATTTATTTAAGAAGACGAGGGAGTTTCTGGAAATCTTCCGGAAGGGGGAAGAGTTTACCCACGATCTCTTGAAGGAAAACGAGCGCCTCCGCTATAAAATCGTCCAACTGGAGGAGGAAATTAAAACAGTTAAAAAAGGAATGGAAGGGGAGGGCCGCTTTAACGAGTTGCAGGAAGCACTCGAGCAACTCAAAGAAGAAAAACAGTCGCTGTTGGATCGTTTTAAGGAGGTCGAGGCCGAAAATAAGGATTTCGCCGAGAAATACGTCGAAGTTGAAGAAGAAAACAACAACCTGGCCAACCTCTATGTGGCCAGTTATCAGCTCCACTCCACGCTGGATTTCAATGAAGTGCTCCGAATCCTTCAGGAGATCGTGATCAACTTGGTCGGCGCCGATCGTTTCGCGATCCTGATTCTTGACGAGGTGATGAACGAATTGACCGCCGTTGTGGCCGAAAGCGTGGATGAAAAACGGTTTCGAAAAATAAAGGTGGGCGACGGAGTGATCGGAGACGTCGCCAAAACCGGTGAAAGTTATTTTCAACCCGACGTCGAGGGATTCAAACCCGCCCATGAACTGGACCCGATCGTCTGCATTCCTCTGAAGATCAAGGACCGGATCATCGGTATCCTGGCCATCTTTTCGCTCCTAGAACAGAAAAGCAAAAAACTGAATCGGGTGGATTATGAGCTGTTTTCCATGTTGGCCGGCCACGCGGCCACGGCGATCTTCAGTTCCAAGCTCTACTCGGTCTCGGAACGGAAACTGTCGACGATCCAAGGCTTCATCGATCTTCTAAGCGGAAAAGGCAAATAACGACGGAGAGAGCGGGATGGCCGAGTATAATTTCTTGGTGGTTGAAGATTCGCCCACGATGCGCCAGCTGATTGCCTTCAGTTTGAAGCGCCTCCGCGGAGCCCGAATCGTCGAGGCCGGAAACGGCGTTGAAGCCTTGAAAAAGCTTTCCGAGAACAAATTCAACCTGATCGTGGCCGATATCAACATGCCCCTGATGGACGGGTTGAAGTTGCTCAGCATCGTACGAAAAGATCCCAATCACAGTCAGATCCCCGTGATCATCGTCAGCACGGAAGGCACCGAAGCGGACAAAGAAAAAGGAATGAACCTGGGCGCCAACGCGTACCTTCCAAAACCCATCCAGACCAATGACCTGCTTAAAACCGTCAAGGAATTGTTGAAAATCGGGGACTAACCGTCGGAGCAATCATGCGGTTTGGAATTTTAGTCTTTCCGGGCTCGAACTGCGACCACGATTGCTATCATGTCCTTAAGCATCTTCTCGGCCAGCCGGTGGAATTTATCTGGCACAAAGAAACATCCCTCCGCGGCTTTGACGCTCTTGTTATTCCGGGCGGGTTTTCGTACGGAGACTATCTTCGGACGGGAGCGATCGCCCACTATTCACCCGTCATGAAAAGCGTAAAGGATTTTGCGGAGGCCGGCGGTCCGATCCTGGGAATTTGCAATGGGTTCCAGATCCTGTTGGAAGCCGGTTTGTTGCCGGGCGCGATGCTTCGGAACCGTTCCCTGAAATTCATCTGCAGGGATGTCTTCGTCCGCGTCGAGAACGCGGAAACGCCGTTCACGGCCTCGATCCGATCCGGCCGGGTCCTCCGCCTGCCCATCGCGCATGCCGAGGGCAACTACTACGCCGATCCGGAGACCCTCCGGGACCTCCGGGAGCATCGCCAGATTGTCCTCCGTTATTGCACGGCTGAAGGTCGGCTGACGGAAGAGGCCAATCCCAACGGCTCGCTTGACGGGATCGCGGGAATTTGCAACCGCGCCGGCAACGTGCTGGGGATGATGCCCCATCCGGAACGATGCTCCGAAGGGTTCGACGGCAATACCGATGGGAAATTCATTTTTCAATCGATGCTCGAGCGCCGCACGGCGGGACGGACATGAACGGTCAGATCCTTCCTCCGGACGCCCTGGAACAACACGGCTTGACCCAGGAGGAGTATCAGAAGATCCTCGCCCTGCTGGGCCGGGACCCCAATCACCTTGAATTGGGTCTGTTCTCGGTCATGTGGAGTGAGCACTGCAGCTATAAAAGCTCGAAGGTTCATCTGAAAAAGCTCCCGACAACGGGCGAGTGCGTCGTCCAAGGCCCCGGGGAAAACGCGGGCGCCGTGGATATCGGCGACGGTCAAGTGGCCGTCTTCAAGATCGAAAGCCATAACCATCCATCGTTCATCGAACCGTACCAGGGCGCCGCGACCGGCGTCGGCGGAATCCTGCGCGATATTTTTACCATGGGGGCCCGACCTATCGCACTTTTAAATTCCTTGCGGTTCGGCTCCTTGGACATCCCGAAGAACCGTTATCTTCTGGAGGGCGTCGTGGCCGGAATCGCCGGCTATGGAAACTGCATGGGGGTTCCGACCGTCGGGGGAGAGATCTACTTTAACGAGATTTACAACCAGAATCCGCTCGTCAATGTCTTCTGCCTGGGTATCGCCGAAAAGGATCGGATCTTCCGGGCCTCCGCCCGAGGGGTCGGGAACACCGTGATCTATATCGGCTCAAAAACGGGACGCGACGGCATTCATGGAGCGACCATGGCCTCGGAAAGCTTCGACGAATCGATCGAGGCCCGCCGCCCGATGGTCCAGGTCGGCGATCCCTTTACCGAGAAACTGTTGCTGGAAGCCTGCCTGGAGATCATGAAGCGGGAGTTGATCGTCGGAATTCAGGATATGGGCGCGGCCGGTCTCACAAGTTCATCGGTCGAGATGGCCGGCCGGGCCGGAACGGGCATCGAGCTTGAAATCACCGACGTCCCGCGGCGCGAGGAAAGAATGACCCCTTACGAGGTGATGCTCTCCGAGTCGCAGGAACGGATGCTTTTGGTCGCCAAGCCCGGCTTCGAAAAGGAGATCTTGGACATCTGTGACCGATGGGATCTGGACGCGGCCGTGATCGGACGGGTCACGGATACCCGACGGCTCGTGATCCGGGAAGAAGACCGGATCGTCGCCGACCTTCCAATCCGGGCCTTGACCGATGACGCTCCCGTTTATGAACGGCCCATCCAGATTCCGTCGTATCTCGACGCGCTTCAAGGAATCAATCTGGATCTGATCCCGCAGCCGTCGGATTTGGGCGCCGCGCTGGTTACGTTGCTTGCCTCCCCGATCATCGCGAACAAGCGGTGGATTTATCAGCAGTACGATCACATGGTCCGCACCAACACGGTGGTTCGGCCCGGCTTTGAATCCGCGGTCGTTCGGATTAAAGGAACTCGGAAGGCCTTGGCCCTAAGCGTGGACGGGAACAGCCGTTACGGCATCCTCAATCCATACCGGGGAGGCGTGATCGCCGTCTGCGAGGCGGCCCGAAACGTCGTCTGCGCCGGCGGTCGTCCGATCGGACTGACCGATTGTCTCAATTTCGGCAATCCCGAACGTCCCGAGGTCATGTGGCAATTCGCCTTGTCGGTCGAAGGGATCGCGGACGCCTGCCGGGAACTGGAGATCCCGGTGGTGAGCGGGAATGTGAGCTTCTACAACGAGACGAACAGCCTCGGGATTTATCCGACGCCGATTATCGGCATGGTGGGGCTGATCGAGGAGGCCGAGCGGGTGGTCCGGCCGGGCTTCCGCGACGAGGGAGACCGGGTTGTCCTTCTCGGAAAAACCAAGGAAGATCTCGGCGGGACCGAATACCTCAGCCGGGTTCATTCGCGTGAGGGAGGCTTTCCGCCGCTTCTGGAGTTGGCCGAGGAGAAGGCAGTACAAAGGTGTTGTTTAGATGCGATCGAGGCTGGTATAATTAAATCGGCCCATGATTGTTCCGAAGGCGGACTGGCGGTCGCGCTGGCCGAGGCGGTGATGATGTCCGGAGATTCGTTGGGGGCCACGGTCGTTCTTCCCGATGTCCCGATTCGCCGGGATGCTCATCTCTTCGGAGAAACCCAGTCCAGAATCGTCGTGACCGTGAATGAAAGCGCTCTTCCGAAACTCGAACATCACTGCGTGGAGCGGAACGTCCCGATGGCCGTGATCGGTCGGGTAGAGGGCCGTCGTTTGACGATCCGCGCGGAGGGGGAGGATCGTCCCTTGATCGATCTCTCGGTCGAGACAATGAGGACGGCATGGGAAGGGGCCATTGAGTCGTATTTCCGGGCCGGGGAGACGCAACGCTGATCCATGTTTGATAAATTTCACGAGGAATGCGGGGTGTTCGGAATCGCCGGTTCGAAAGAGGCGGCCAACATGACCTATCTCGGCTTGTACGCCCTGCAGCATCGCGGCCAGGAAGCGACGGGGATCGTGTCATCGGACGGCAAAACGTTTTATCAGGAAAAGGGCATCGGCCTCGTCTCGGATCTTTTCAATAAGGAACGACTGGACCGTCTGAAGGGTTCCGCGGCCATCGGCCACAACCGGTACTCCACGACGGGAGAAAACAGCCTCAAAAACGTCCAGCCGATCATGGTCAATTTCGCGCTCGGCACGCTGGCCCTGGCCCATAACGGCAACCTGACGAACGCCTCTTTTCTGAGAGATGAGCTCGAAGCGTACGGCGCGATCTTCCAGTCCAGTTCCGACAGCGAAGTGATCATCCATCTCATCGCCCAGTCCAAGGAAAAGGACCTGATGGGCCGTCTGACCGAGGCCCTGCTCCGGGTGAAGGGCGCGTTCTCGCTGGTGATCCTCTCGGATCACGGCCTGATCGGGGCGCGGGATCCCTACGGCCTGCGCCCGCTTTCCCTCGGCCGGGTGAAAGACGCCTGGGTGCTGGCCTCCGAAACCTGCGCGTTCGACCTGATCGACGCGGACTACATCCGCGACATCGAGCCGGGAGAACTGGTCCTGATCAACGAAAACGGGATCACCTCCTACAAACCGTTTCCGAAAACCGAGCCGGCCCACTGTGTGTTTGAATACGTCTATTTTTCGCGGCCGGACAGCCGCGTCTTTGATCACCATGTCTATGAAATCCGGAAAAATCTGGGACGACAGCTGGCCCGGGAAACGGCGGTGCCGGCCGATATCGTGATCCCGGTTCCGGATTCCGGCGTGCCGGCCGCGTTGGGATATGCCGAAGCCGCCAATCTTCGCTACGAAAACGGATTGATCCGGAACCATTATGTCGGCCGGACCTTCATCGAGCCGGAGCAGGCGATCCGGCATTTCGGCGTCAAGATAAAATTGAACGCCGTCCGGGATGTCTTGAAGGGAAAACGCGTGGTGGTGGTGGACGATTCTATCGTGCGGGGAACGACCAGCCGGAAGATTATCAAAATGATCCGTCAGGCGGGCGCCCGCGAAGTCCACCTTCGGATCAGTTCGCCGCCGATCATTTCGCCCTGCTACTACGGCATTGATACGCCGACGCGCTCGGAATTGATCGCCTATAGCCACAGCATCGAAGAGATCCGGGCTTACATCACGGCCGACAGCCTGGCCTATCTCAGCCTGGAGGGAATGCTGGAGGCCGTGCCGCACAAGACCAACCGTTACTGCACGGCCTGCTTCAGCGGACAGTACCCGATCCCGTTCACCCAGGAGGAGATGGTGCAAATCGGTTTGTTCGATCCCAAACCGATTAATGAGTAAAAATAATCGGTCGCATTCGATCCGTTTGGTCCAAAACACCCCATAAGTTTTCCGTTCCCGGCCCGCCCGCCATACCTTATCCTAATATGCTATATACCCTAAAAAAACCCACTTTTGTGTAGTTGACAAATCGACAAAAAAAGCACATACAGATAGCCGTTGCTCAAAATAGGCGTTGACTCTTTGTTATAGGTAAGAGAAATCCTTCAAGAGAAATCCTTCAAATGAGAAGGATTTTCTTGGTTTGTTCGCTTACGGCGAGATCTTTGGCATATTGAATCCGAGGACTTTCTTGACTCGGGTTGAAAAGCCCGGCCTGAAGGGCGGGGTCTTAAAAGGCGAATCTCGTTCTGTTGTGACTTGCGATTAGATAACGGGTAAGCCTAAGAAAGGCCTTCCTTCGTGCTGACGCGCGGGGGGAGGTTTTTGCTTTTTTAAAGACTTGATCAGATTAGATTAAAAATACTTCGGGTGCCCTTGACCTGCTGAAAATTTTACAAAGAACCAATGGCAACACTACATGAAAACCATTAATTGAGAGGCCTCTCGATGAGATCCTTCATGAAAAAATATCCCGTTGTTGCAACAGTGTTTGCCGTTGGATCGTTGGTTCTCACGATGCAACCTGCAAAGAGCCAAGCCTACAATAATATGGACGACGACTGGGACAGCCATTACAGCTATGACGGGTCGGAGAATTCGGCGGCCGTGGATAGCGCCGGTCACGTTGCTGTGGATGATAACGGCAATGTCTATGTGACGGGGGCAAGCGACGGCTCGGGATCGGGCAAGGAC
>Ga0335081_10011885_pt1 | contig 14091 bp, 8 predicted proteins | sample Lox_Sample_35_FD_206713 | JGI IMG/M metagenome (GOLD analysis project Ga0335081, IMG submission 206713) | Soil microbial communities from Loxahatchee National Wildlife Refuge, Florida, United States - Lox_Sample_3.5 | ecosystem: Environmental > Terrestrial > Soil > Wetlands | place: USA: Florida... | reverse complement strand
GCCAGCGTGGTCGGCTTCGCCGTCGGCTTCTCCATGTTCGGCGCGCTCGCCTACCTGCCGCAGTACATGCAGGTCGTCCGCGGGATCTCACCGACCCTGTCCGGGCTGAGGCTGCTGCCTCTGCTGGTCGGGCTGTTGCTGACCTCGACCGTAACCGGCTTCCTGGTCACTAAGTGGGGCCGGTACAAGATCTTCCCGGTGCTCGGCACGGCGCTGATGACCCTCGGCCTGTTCCTGCTATCGCGGCTGGGCCTGCACACGAACTTCTGGATCGTGTCGCTGTTCCTGTTCATCCTCGGCGTGGGCATCGGCGGGTCGCTGCAGGTGCTGATCATCGCGGTGCAGAACGCGGTTGACTACAAGGACCTCGGCGCGGCCACGTCAGGCGCCACGTTCTTCCGCTCCATCGGCGGCTCGTTCGGCACCTCGGTCTTCGGCGCTATCTTCTCCGGCGTGCTGGCCGGCGACATCGCCGCCGCGCTGCACGGCATATCGCTGCCCAGCGGGATCAGCGCATCCGCGGGAGCCAGTCCCGCCGTGCTCGCGCACCTGCCCGCGGCGATCCGGGATGGCTACATCGCCGGGTACTCGCAGGCGCTGCACACGGTATTCCTGTGGGCGACGCCGCTGAGCGCGCTGGGCTTCGTGCTGAGCCTGTTCCTGAAGGAGGTGCCGCTGCGGGACACGGTACGGGCGGTGGACCGGGCGCACAGCACCGCTCCCACGGTCATTCCCGCCACCCGCGACTCCGCGCAGGAGATGGAGCGCCAGCTGATGACGCTGTTCGGCCGTGAGCGCCGGGCGGAGACCTACCGGCGCCTCGCGGAACGGGCCGACGTGCAGCTGGGCCCTCGCGGCACCTGGCTGATGTACCGCATCGCGGACCACGCCCCGGTCACCGAGGCGGAATTGGCCCGCCTGCTCGGCATCGACGTCTCCGACCTGGAGCAGCGCCTGACCGAACCAGTGGCCGCCGGCTACGTCTCCGTGACCGTCCCCGCCCGACCGGCGAACGCGAACGCGAACGGGGACAGGGCCGGGGATAGGCACGGCATAAGCGTGACGCTCACCTCCGCCGGAGAACAGGCTGCGGGCCGGCTGGTCGCCGCCCGGAAGGAGGGCATCGACCGGCTGGTGACGGACTGGGAGCCCGACAAGATCCCGGAGCTGCGCCGGCTGCTCGGGCGGATCACGACCACGCTGGTGGCCACCGACGTCTCGCCGGAGCGGAACGGAGTCACCGCCGCGGCCGCGCCGCCGGGATGACCTTTTCCGCTACTGGAACTCGCCACCCGGCTGCGCCGTTATCGGGCTGGGGTCTCACCCTGGTCCGTAACCCGGCATCGGCCGCCACCGCCGCGGCATACCGCGCCGTGGTCACCATCAACGGCGCCCGCCCCGGTCCCGTCCTTCAGGGCATCGGCGCGATCAGCGGCGGCGGCGGAAACTCCCGGCTGCTCATCGACTATCCGCCGCGTTATCGAGCGCAGATCCTCGACTACCTGTTCCTGCCGCACTTCGGGGCCTCGCTGCAGATGCTCAAGCTGGAGATCGGCGGCGGCGGTTTCTCCTCGGATGGCTCGGAGCCGTCCGTCGAGGCCGTCAAGGGCAGGCTGGACTGCGGGGCCGGCTATGAGTTCTGGCTGGCCCGCCAGGCCCTGGCGCGCAATCCCGCGATCAAGCTCTATGGCCTGCAATGGTCGGCCCCGGCCTGGGTCCGCGACGGCAGCGGAGGGCTGTGGAGCCGCGCGGACGTGAGCTATGTCATTGACTGACTCCGGTGTGCCAGGCAGAACGGCCTCACGGTCAGCTACATCGGTGGCTGGAACGAGCATTTCCTGGGTACCCCGGTCTGGTCCTGGCCGACCGTCCTTGGGACGGCTACTACTACGTCACGCCCCTGACTTGGGTGATCGCCCAGACCACTCAGTTCGCCGCTCCTGGCTGGCGCTACGCGGCCGGGGCGAACGGCCGCCTGCCCGGCGGCGGCTCGTACGATACCTTCCTGGCGCCCGGCCGTTCCGCCTGGTCGGTGGTTGCGCAGACCTCCACGGCCACCGCGGCGCAGCAGGTCGTCATCCATGTCACCGGCGGCCTGCCGGCGCGGCTGGTGCATGTGTGGAGCACGAACCTGCGCGGGCCCGGCCAGTTCACCCGGCGCGGCGACATCACCCCCCGCCAGGGTGCCTTCACCACCCTGCTGCAACCCGGGTACGTGTACACGTTCACCACGACCACCGGGCAGTCCCGGGCTGACGGCCACCCGCCCCCGGTCCCGGCCGCCGACCCGCCGGGCTGGGAAGCCTCGGATACTATCCGGTGCGCTATCTTAGCTTCGCCGTCCGTTAGTCTTGCTGCTCTTGCCCGGCTCCAGAGCCTCAACTATCTTGCCCGGCTCCAGAGCCTCAACTACCGGCTCCAGGGCCTCAGCCACGCGGACCAGCTCCTGAGTGACGCCGAGCCTGCTGTACCAGCCGGTCGCACGCCGCAGCGGGCGCGCCTGGTTGTCCCGGCCGAGCTGAGTCAGCGCCACCGCCCCGATGGCAACCGTGATCGCTTTCGACTGGAACCGGCGGTCGCGCAGCACGTGCGTCACCGTCGCCAGCATGATCCAGTACCTGACCATGCGCTGGCGGAAGCCTTCCGTGCGCACCGGCTGCCGCGTCGTCTGTGCCGTCATGGACGCGCTCCTTTGTTTCCGGCCAACCATCATGCCTGGCTGCCCGGGCCGTATCCTCACCCGCGGCGAGTGATCTCTGGTCGTCCCGGACTTCCGGATGAGGCCGCCACTTCGGCTATGCCTCATTGCTGCCGCATTGATCTGGGGTACGTTCGGGAGAATGAAGCCAGAGGTCATGGATGCGTTTCACGTGACGTCTGGCCAAGATCATGACATCTCCTCGAAGCTCGGCTTCGCGCTGCCCGAGTCGAAATTCCAGCCGCCCGTCGCCCGGCCGGGAATCGTCGCCCGCACGGCCCTGGTCGGGCAGCTGACCGCAACCCGCGCGCCGGTCATCACCGTGGCTGCCCCGCCCGGCTACGGCAAGACGACGCTCTTGGCCCAGTGGGCCGAACGGATCGGCTCGCGCGCGGCGTGGCTGTCGTGCGACGAGGCCGACAACGATCCCGTCGTGCTGCTGAGTGCTCTTGCGGTTGCGCTGGACCGGATCGTGCCGGTCGATCCGGCGATATTCTCGGTGCTGGCCTCGTCTGGCGCCGACATCACCGTGATCCCGAGGTTCATGTCCGCTGTCGCCTCGGTGCGGTCGCCGGTGACCGTGATACTCGATCACGCCGAGGCCGTGACGAACAGGCAGTGCCTGAACACGATGGCCGAGTTCGCCCTGCATCTCCCGCCTGGCTGGCAGCTGGCCCTGGCTTCGCGCACCGCCGTGCCGCTGCCGACGGCGCGGTTGCGCGCTCTGGGCGGGATTTTCGAGATATCAGCCGCCGACCTGGTGATGGGGCCGGCGGAAGCGCGGTCACTGCTGGTGGGCGCGGGGATCGAAGCCGACGAGGCGAGCCTGCGTGATCTTCTGCAGCGCACTGAAGGCTGGCCAGTCGGCCTTTATATCGCCGCCCTGGCCATCAAGTCCGGAACCCGGCAGAGCGAGGTCGGCTTCACGTTCACCGGCGACGACATGTATATGGGCGACTACCTGCGCTCGGAACTCCTTGACCGGATCTCAGCAGCGGAAGCGTCGTTTCTCATCCGCACGTCGGTCCTGCAGCGGATGTGCGGACCACTCTGCGACGCGATCTTGGGTGACAGCGGATCCGGGCCTCTTCTCGAGCAGATGGAAGCCAGGAACCTGCTGGTGGTCCCGCTCGACCGTCGCCGCGAGTGGTACCGCTACCACCACCTGTTGCGGGAGCTGCTGCAAGCCGAACTCCGGCGCCGCGAGCCCGATCTGGTCCTCGATCTCCATTTCCGGGCGGCCGCGTGGTTCGAGGCGAACGCCATGCCGGAGGCTGCCATCGGCCACGCGCACGCGGCCGGGGACTACGACCGGGTGACCCGGCTGATCCTGGAGCTGCAGCAGCAGATCTGGGCCAGCGGTCGCGTCGAGACGGTGCTGCGCTGGATGACGTGGGTCAGGGACATGACGTCGGCTGAGCACTACGGGGCGATCGCGGTGCACGGCTCATTGCTCTTCGCGCTCCTGGGACAGCCGAGCGAGGCCGAGCGCTGGGCCGCCGCCGCGGAGCGCGTCTCCCCGGCCGGAATCCTTCCCGACGGCAGCACGATGGAGGCCACGCTGGCCTACCTGCGCGCGATCTTGTGCCGCGATGGCATGGCCGAGATGCGGCGCGACGCGCGGATCGCCTGGGAGGGACTGAGTCCGGCCAGCCCGTACCGGGCGACCATGCTGTACACGGAGGGCATTTCCTACCTGCTGGAAGGTGATCCGGCCCGCTCCGAGCCGATCCTCGCCCGCGCACTTGACCTCGCGACCCACTCCGGTAGCTTGCCCCTGGCCGGCCTGATCCTGGCCGAGCAGTGCGGCGTGGCCGCCGAACGCAACGACTGGTCCGAGATCGCCACGCTCGCGAAGTCAGCCGTCACGATCGTGGAGGCCGGGCATTTCGGCGACTACTGGACCAGCGCCCTGGTGTACTCCTGGGCAAGCCGGGCCGCGTTGCACCAGGGCGACATCTCACGCGCGCAGTTCTACCTCGGGCGGGCGGCCCGGCTGAGGCCGCTGCTGACCTATGTCCTGCCCGTCGTATCGGTCCAGGCACTTCTCGAGATGACCCGCTCCTATATGTCGCTCGGCGATCCCGAGGGTGCCGCGGCGGTCCTGGCCCAGACCCACGGCATTCTCCAGCAACGGCCGGACCTCGGCATCCTCCCTGCGCTGGCGGCCCGGCTGCGGGCGACGCTGGCCACGCCCCATGCCCGCGCCGCCGGTGCCTCCTCGCTCACGGCAGCTGAGTTGCGGCTTCTTCCGCTGTTGTCGACGCACCTTTCCTACCGGGAAATCGGCGAGCGGCTGCATGTCTCCAAGAACACGGTCAAGACACAGGCGTACTCCGCCTACGGCAAGCTCGGAGTCTCATCGCGAAGCGACGCGGTCATCCGCGCACGTGAACTCGGCCTGGATGCCGGTTAGCGCCGCTCGTTCGGTTCGTCATCCGGTCTTCTCTCCTGCCGGCGGCGTATCTCCCGGATCTCGACCCCCAGCGTCTCGAGCCTCGCGAGTAGTCCGTTCAGCGCGGCCTGATCCCTGAGCGGCCCGTGCACTACCGTCTCGACCGGCTCGACCGAGGCGGTGAGCTGATCGAAATCAACCAGAACCTCGAGTGGGAGAACACCGGATACCCGGATCTCATAGCAAGGCGATGACACCGCAACCCCTAACCGGCCAGTTGACACGGCCACGATCCCAGGGTTTCGCTTCCTCGGCCGGTGAGCCTCACTCATGGCGGGTGACTTTTGTCCCCGGGTGCACAGGGGTGAGCGATATGGGGTCAGATCAGCCCAAGCTGGCGTGCCCGGCGAACCGCCTCGTTGCGGTGGGTCGCCGCCAGCTTGCGGTAAATGCTCCTGAGGTGCGTCTTGACGGTGTTAACGGAGATGTACATCGCGCTCGCGACCTCGGCCGTGCTCAGCAAGCCGGACAAGTGTACGAGTACCTCGCGCTCGCGTTCGGTGAGCGGCTCGACCACCAGGACCGGAGCCTCCTCCGCCGCCTGCGCCTGAGCCGGAAGCTGATCGCGACCCGGCACCGGGGCGAACAGCCGCCGGTAGGTGCCGGCCATTTCGGGGTCGCGGCCCAGTACCGGTCCAAGCCAGCTCTGCTCGGTCAGGAACGGCAGCTTGAGCTGCTCACGTTCGGCCAGATGCAGCGCGGATTCCAGTGACCGGCGACCGCGCACACCGTCGCCGCCGGAATAACCCAGCCTGGCGTCCACCAGCCACGCTTGCACGCGCACGCGGTCCGGCACCCGCTCATCGGCGGCGAGCGCAGGACCGAGCACCCGCCGCGCGCTCTCCGCGTCTCCGCCGGCCGCCCAGGCCTGTGCGAGCGTGACTATAGCCTCGGGTGACGTGCCGTCGGCCCGCTCGGCCGCGGCCACCGCGGCCCGGATGTCACCGACCGCCGTGCACGCCCGGGATTCGGCCAGGTTCAGCTGCTGGTTCAGCCAGGCCGGGACGGTCCACCCCGATCGTGCCCTGGTGATGACCCGAACGGCCACCGCGGCCCGCCCCTCCGCCAGGGCGCCGTCCGCCGCGACGAGGTAGGCCATCACCCCGGTCAGCTTGTCCGGGCTTGCGCCGAGGGCGGCGTCGGCCTGCTTGATCCAGCTGCGTGCCTCGCGCAGCTCGTTGCGCTGTACGTGAACCCAAGCCAGTGCGAGCATCGGCGCGGGATCCGGGTTCCCGCCGGGCGGCCGGTGACGGGCGGCGGCCACGGTTGCCTGGGCGGCCAGTTCGGCGGCACGGCCCAGCTGGCCGCGCAACGCCTCGGCCAGCGCCAGGTACCCCGCCCAGCCGGTGAGTCCGCATCCGTCGCCGGAACCGGCCTCGGCCAGCCCGGCCTCGGCCAGCCCGGCCTCGAAGATGCGGGCCGCCTCGTCCAGATGGCCGGACCACAGCTCGACTGCTCCGCGGCCGTACCGCACGCGCCGCCTGAGCTCAGGATGCCGGGCGAGCTTGGCGTCCGGAACCTGGCCGAGCATCAGCTCCGCACGGCTGGCCGCCGACGCCGCCCTCATCAGATCCCCGGTGCCCAGCGAGGCGCTGAGCCGGATAATCGCGGCGGCCAGCCGGCCGGGGCCCTGCTCATCGGCGGGAACGTGCTCCAGTGCCGCGTCGGCGGCGTCCAGGGCGGTGACGCATGATTCATGCTGGCCAGCGGCGAGCGCAAGGGCCGCGGTGACCAGCAGCGGCGCAGGCTGCGTCCGGGCCTGGCCCGGACGCATGCTCGTGAACTCCCCGGCCAGGCACTGGCCGTCGCCTGGCTCGATGAGCTGGTCGATCGCCAGCTCATCGATAACCATGCCGGCGGCGAGCTGCCAGTCACCGGCCCGGATGGCGTGCCGCACCGCGTCAGTGAGCATGCCGTTCCGCTCATACCACCGGGCCGCTCGCAGATGCAGGGCGGCCACCTGGCCCGGATGCTCGTGCCGCAGCTTCAGCCGGAGCATCTCGGCGAACATCCCGTGGTACCGGTACCACCCGGATCCGATCGGCTGGACGAACGCGTTCGTGTGCACCAGGGCCGCCAGGATTCCCGCGGCCTGGTCATCGCCGGTCAGCTCGACCGCGGCATCGGCGTTGAGGTGCTCCAGGATGCTGGTTCTCAGCAGGACTTCACGGATCTCGGCCGGCTGGACGTTGAGCACCTCCTCCACCAGGTAGCCGATCAGGGCGCTGTCCTCGGCGATCAGCTCCTTGACGAACTGACCCGGATCGGGATGAGAGCCCAGGGAAATCGCGGCCAGGCGCAGGCCTGCCGCCCAGCCCTCGGTCCGCTGGGTCAGGCTCCTCGCCACGTCTGCCGTCAGCGTGCCGCCGTGCTGGGCGAGCAGCAGGCCGGCTTCGGCGAAGCTGAACGCGAGGTCACTGGCCCGGATCTCGGCGAGCTGCCCGGCCAGGCGGTACCGGTGCAGCGGCAGCAGCGGATCCATCCGTGAGGCAACCACCAAGCGCAGGCAAGACCCCGCATTGCGGAGCAGGAACTCAAGCCCCTTCAGCACGCTGGGCTCGGTCAGCACGTGCAGGTCATCGAGGACCAGCGTCACCGGCGGGTCCTGGGCCGCCAGCGCCGCCGTCAGATGCGGCAAGAACCCGTTGGCGTCAGGCCTGCCGTGCGGAACGACGTGCAACGCCTTCGGAATGGCGACGTCGGCCCGGCGCAAGGCTGCCGCGACATAAGACCAGAACACACTCGGCTGGTTGTCGAACTGATCCAGGCAGACCCATACGACCGGCCCCTGTTCGGCCGCTGCCCACAGGGCCAGGGCCATCGTCTTGCCCGCACCGGGAGGGCCCGTGACGACGGTCAGCGGGCACCGCGACGTGCCCTCGGCGATCAGCTTGGTAACCCGCGGCCGCTGTACCGCCCAGTGCGGCACATCCGGTGTCGTGATCTTTGCCGCCAGGATGGGCTCGCTGCCGGACACAGCTGACCGCCTGCCACGTGCCGATGCCTGATTGGCAACATGGGCAGCCATCGGTACCTCTCCCCGCGTTTAGACATGGGGGAATTCACCCCCAAGACCACCAAACGCCAGCCGGTCCGGTTCCCGCATCATGCGATCGGCATGAAATTTTCCGAAGGACATCACCGATGGAAATCCCTGTGGCCCGGCGTGCGGGCCGGGCCCACAGTGGACAGATGAAGGTCAGCTTCACCTGCGCGGCCGCGCGAGCTATCGGCTCGCCGGCTGCCGCTGCCTGACCTGACGATCTTCCGCGCCGGCGACCGGGAACGGTTCGCTGGCGCCGCTGTGATCATGGCCGCGCTCGGCGGTCCCGTCCCGGTACCGGAGACCAGAAGGGACCTATGCCATGAACGTGACCGAAACGATCCGGACCTTCCTCAAGTTCTTCGGTGACCGGGGCCACCAGGTCGCGCCGGACAGCTCGCTGCTGCCGCCGGACGGTGACCCGGTGCTGTTCACCACCGCGGGGATGCATCCGCTGACCCGGTACCTGGAGGGCCGCCCCCACCCGCGGGGCAGGCGGCTGGCCGGCGTGCAGCGCTGCCTGCGCACGACCGACCTGGACGAGGTGGGCGATGACCGTCACCTGACCGTGTTTCAGATGCTGGGCTCCTGGTCGCTGGGCGACTACGACGGGCCGCAGAGCCTGCGCTGGGGCTGGGAGCTGCTCACCGACCGCTTCGGCATCGGCGGGGACCGGCTGCACGCCACGGTGTTCGGTGGTGATGAGCAGGTGGGCCCCGACCTGGAGTCGTGGCAGACCTGGACCGAGCTCGGCGTGCCGGTCGAGCGGCTCGGGCCGGACAACTGGTGGTCCAATGGCCCGGTCGGCCCGTGCGGTCCGGACTCGGAGCTGTTCGCGTGGACCGGCGACGGCCCGCCGCGGGGCACGCCGGGCACCGACGGGCGCTGGATGGAACTGTGGAACCACGTGACGATGAGCTACCGGCGGCACGACGACGGCAGCCTGGAGCCGCTGCCGCAGCGCAACGTGGACACCGGGATGGGCCTGGAGCGGCTGCTGATGGTTGTGCAGGGCCAGGCCTCGGTGTTCGGCGGTGACGTCTTCCGGCCCTGGACGACCGCGCTGACCGGCCTGTGGCAGCCCGACCAGCGGTCACTGCGCCTGCTCTGCGACCACCTGCGATCCAGCATCGTGGTCATCGGCGACGGCGTCACCCCGTCCAATACCGGCCGGCGCCCGGGCCGGCATGGTCATCACCTGTCCGGGCCCAGGGCGGCGGGCTGCTGTCATGGCGATCACCTCCTTGGGCTCCAAGTCAACCCGGCTTCGGTGCAGAGGCGATGCGCTTGCTGTGGTGCCCAGATGGAGGCCGCCCCAGCATAATGACTTAGATGAGCCGCCGAGCGAAGATCGTGTGCACCCTCGGTCCCGCGACGTCCGGCCCCGAGCAGGTGGCGGCGCTGGTGGCGGCGGGCCTGGACGTGGCCCGGCTGAACATGAGCCACGGCGACCACGACGCGCACCGTGCCGCCTACGATGCCGTCCGCGCGGCCGGTGACGCCGGCCGCCGAAGCGTGGGCGTGCTGGTCGACCTGCAGGGCCCCAAGATCCGGCTGGGGCGGTTCGCGGCCGGGCCGGTGACGCTGGCGGCAGGTCAGGATTTCACGATCACCGGGGAGGACGTGCCGGGGGATCAGGGCGAGGTGTCCGTCAGCTACCCGGAGCTGGCCGGGGATGTCCGGCCGGGGACGCACCTGCTGGTGGACGACGGCCGGGTGGTGCTCGAGGTGGCCGCCGTACAGGGATCACGGGTCCGCAACCGGGTGCTGGTGGGCGGCCAGGTCTCCGATCACAAGGGCCTCAACCTGCCCGGGGTCAGGGTCAGCGTGCCCGCCTTGACCGGCAAGGACGCGGAGGACCTGCGGTGGGCGCTCGGGTTGCGCGCCGACATGATCGCCTTGTCCTTCGTGCAGGGACCCGAGGATGCCGAGCCGCCCCGCGCGATCATGGAGGCGATGGGCGTCCGCCTGCCGCTCATCGCGAAGGTTGAGAAACCGCAGGCGGTGGCGGCGCTGGACGAGATCGTGGCCGCGTTCGACGGGATCATGGTCGCCCGGGGCGACCTCGGCGTGGAGTTCCCGCTGGAACAGGTGCCACTGGTGCAGAAGCGCGCGATCAGGCTGGCCAGGCAGGCCGCCAAGCCCGTCATCGTAGCCACCCAGATGCTCGAGTCGATGATCAGCGCACCGCGGCCGACCCGGGCCGAGGCGTCCGATGTCGCCAATGCCGTGCTCGACGGCGCGGACGCGCTGATGCTCTCCGCGGAGACCAGCGTCGGTGCCTACCCGGCCGACGCCGTGGCGACCATGGCGCGCATCATCATGGCGGCCGAAAGCGACTGGCCGTTCGGCCCGCCGGACGGCCCGCCGCAGACCTCGGGGGGCGCCATCGCCCGGGCGGCAGGCGAGGTCGGAGCGGCGGTGGGCGCCCGGGCGCTGGTGGCGTTCACCATGACCGGGGATACCGCGCGGCGGCTGGCCAGGTGCCGGTCGCCGATCCCGCTGCTCGCGTTCACCACCGAGTCCGCGACCCGCAGCCAGCTGGCGCTGACCTGGGGTGCCGAAACCTTCCTCGTCCCGCCCGCGGCGCACACCGACGACATGGTCCGCCAGGTCGACGCGGCCCTGCGCGACATCGGGCGGTGCACCGAGGGCGATCTGGTGGTGATCGTGGCGGGCAGCCCGCCGGGCACTCCGGGCCGCACCAACGCCCTGCGCGTGCACCGCATCGGCGACGCCGTCGAATCCTGAACGGTCACGAGCCGAGGTAGGCGAGCACCGCGAGGACCCGCCGGTGGCCGGAGTCGGACGGCGGCAGCCCCAGCTTGCTGAAGATGTTGCTGATGTGCTTCTCCACGGCGCGCTCGATGCCGCGGAGCCGGGCCGCCGAGTCGTCCACGGCGTGCGCCCTGGTCACCTCCAGGTCCCGGACCCGTTCGGTGAGCGCGGTGGAGTCGGGTGAGCCGGGGGAGCCGTTGGCCTCGTTGTGCTTGTCGTTGTAGGAAACCAGGTCGCGCACTGTGAAGCCGTCGTGGACCGTGATCAGGTTCACCGAGGCGGTCGGGCGGCGCGCCCGGCCGTACATGTCTGCCGACCCGGAGAACCGGGTGGCGAACTCCCGCATCCCGACCGGGTGGCTGCGCCACAGGTCACGCATGGTGTCGCGGTACCGGCCGTTCCACTCGCGCCAGGCCGGCGGGAACCGGCCGACGTCGTAGCTGTCCATCTGCCCGACGTCCCAGGGCTCGGCGATCAGCTTGACCCGGGAGACCACCGGATCCTGTGATACGAGGTCGAAGAAGGCCGAACGGGCGCCGAACTCGCCCTCCTGCCGGGCCAGCGTCGGAGCCAGGTCAAACCGGTAGCCGTCGACGTGCATCTCGGTGACCCAGTACCGCAGCGAGTCCATGTTGTCGCCGTGGAAGTACTCGGAAAAGATCAGGTTGTCGTGCCAGGCGGGATCGGCCTGCATCAGCTCGGTCCCGCCGAAGCAGGCCCGCCGTCCGTCCGGGTCGTTCGTGAAGATGGAGATCAGCCGGTCCTGCAGGTCGGCGGCCACCTGGCCCAGGTGCAGCTGCCGGCCCGATCCGGTCGGGTACTCGATCGTGAAGTCGTCGCCGAAGAACCGGTGGTACCGCTCCAGGACGGTGACCATCAGGTAGTTCAGCGGGAACCAGATAGGGCCGCGCCAGTTGGAGTTCCCGCCGAACATGGACGTGGTGGACTCGGCCGGCTCGTAGTCGATGCTGGCCGTGATGCCCTCGACCTGAAGCTGGTAGGGATGCTCGCGGTGATAAGCCGACAGGGCCCGCAGGCCGTGCGCAGACAAGAACTCGCTCTCGTCGAAGGTCTTGGCGAACAGCCGCTGCAGCCGGTCCGGCCCGCACAGGGACAGCAGCAGCCGCTGCTGGCCGGGCTCGCCCCGCAGCAGGCCAACCTCGCGGGCCTTGTCCCGGTCGAGCAGGCCATGCCGGTCCAGGAAGTTCGCGAAGCCCTTCCCGACCGTCAGCGATCAGCTGGTACTTGGCGAACCCGGGGTCCACATGCGCCAGCGCCACGCAGTGGAACGCCAGGTCCCAGGCGGCGAACCAGGGATACTCCCACTTGTCCGGCATCGACATGATGTCGAACGCGTCGAAGTTGCGCCAGCGGGAGTTACGCCCGGTCAGCCGCTCGCGGGGCGGCACCGGCTGGCCCGGGTCGCCGTCCAGCCAGCGGGCCACGTTGTAGTAGAACAGCTGCTTGCTCCACAGCATCCCGCCGAACGCCTGCCGCATCACCATGGCCTCGTCGGCGGTGGCTGTGCCCGGCGTCAGCTCGGCGTAGAACTCGTCGGCCTCGGCCCGTCGCTGCGCCATCACGCTGGTGTACTCGGCGCCGAGCGGATCGGCCGCCGCGCTGGGGGTGCCGGCGGGCCGGGGGCGAAGCCGGAGCCGCAGCTCGGCTGTTGCGCCGCCCCCCAGGGTGAGCTTGTACCAGTAGGCGCACTTGGTGCCGGTACGCTCCGGGTTGACGGTGTCCGCGCCGGAGATCACGTGGTCGTTGATGCCGTCCTTCGGGTACGGCGTGACCGGCGATCCCCCGAACAGCCGGGTCACGTTGGTCTCGTTCTCGCAGAACAGCGCGTCGGGCACGCGGCTGTCGGGCCCGCGCCCGGCGATCAGTTCGAGCGGTCCGCGTCCGGGCCCTGGTTGGTCACCGAGATCGCCATCAGCAGGTCGTCCGGGCCGGCCTTGGCGTAGTGCACCTCGACGATCCAGTACCGGTCCTCGTCGAACACGCCGGTGTCCAGCAGTTCGTACTCGGGCTGGAACTTGTTCCGCGACCGGTTGGTATCGATCAGGTCCTGATAGGGGAACGCGGCTTGCGGATAGTGGTAGCGCCACCGGTTCCAGGCGTGGCTGGGGATCGCGTCCAGGTACCACCAGTACTCCTTGACGTCCTCGCCGTGGTTGCCCTGGGCCCCGGTCAGCCCGAAGGCCCGCTCCTTCAGGATCGGGTCCCGGCCGTTCCACAGGGCCAGGCCCAGGCACAGCCGCTGCTCGACGTCGCAGAACCCGGCCAGCCCGTCCTCGCCCCACCGGTAGGCGCGGGACCTGGCGTGGTCGTGCGGCAGGTAGTCCCACGCCTCGCCGTCCGGGCTGTAATCCTCCCGGACCGTGCCCCACTGCCGCTCGCTGACGTACGGCCCCTACCGGTACCAGTCGCCCGACTGACGGAGCCCGTCCTCCATCCGCCCGAATCCCGCTACCCGGTCCCGTTCGGCTCCCATCGCAGTACCTCTTTCGCTCACGTTTACCAGGCCATGCCGCCTTTATAGGCAGCGGGACGCGAATGGTTAATCACCCGTAAAGGGTGATGCACCAAGGTCACGTCGATTTTCTTCCGCTCCAATCCGGTTAATTCCCTATGTGCAGGAATTGAACATCAGGTGAACAGGAATCCCGGTAATTCCGGGGGAAATCCCGCGGCCGGCACCCGGTCCGGTCGCGGGGATCCTGGTCGGTCTCGCCGCCCGGGTCACCCGCTGGAGGGTGATGACGCCCGCCCGGCCAGCAGGCACCCTGACGGTGGTGGTGCCGATGACCAGTGCAGTGCCCGGGGGGGCGATCATCGAAGGGCGGCCCAGCCTCGAGGTGCGCTGGATCCTTCCTGGTCAGCTGGACACGGCGGTGGCGGGATGGTTCCACCGATCCCAGCCGGAAACGGAGTCGCGCGAGGACGCCTACCTCTTCGATCCCGGCCTGGGCGGGCTGTCGGTGAAGGTTCGCGCGGGCCAGGTGCTGGACGTCAAGATGTTCCTCGGAAGCCCCGGGATCCTCGATCTTGGCGGCCGCGCCCGCGGCCGCCTGCAGTACTGGCGCAAGTGGTCCTTCCCGTTCAGCCCGCTCCGCC
>Ga0335081_10011884_pt1 | contig 14092 bp, 2 predicted proteins | sample Lox_Sample_35_FD_206713 | JGI IMG/M metagenome (GOLD analysis project Ga0335081, IMG submission 206713) | Soil microbial communities from Loxahatchee National Wildlife Refuge, Florida, United States - Lox_Sample_3.5 | ecosystem: Environmental > Terrestrial > Soil > Wetlands | place: USA: Florida... | reverse complement strand
CAGCGCGCAAACCAATTCTCGTATGGCAGTGAGCGGATATGCATGGTCTGCGGCTTGTCGTGTAGACGACGCAACCAGCCGGCAATAACAAACAAGTTTTCATGATTAAAGTGAATGAGGTCTACGCGCTTGACTGCCTCTAAAAGCGCCGCGCGATCTGCAGTCCATTTGATGAAGTCGAGGCGACATATTACAAAGTCGATCAAGCTGCGCGATACTAGGCGAAGCGAATTGCACCGAGGCATTCCGGGAGTTACTCGGACAGGAATATCTAGCGCGCTATACTTGTCCTGCAACGGACCCTTCGCGCGACACCACACCTCCGGTGCGACCTCGCTTCGGTCCATATACTGGAGCGAGTAGTATAGGCTCCTACCTGACCCGCCGAGTCCGCTGTCTTGGTCTAAACAAAGCACTCTTATTCGTTCATGCGCCATTATTGCTGAATGTATTATATCGAGCGCCGCCCCCAGCACCGCACTAAGTCAGCGAATTAGCAGGACTCCGCAAGATCAACAAACTTTATTTCATACTCCAGAGAGCATCTTGGTTTCGGTGCTCGCCTTAGCTTGGCGTTCGTTATTACCGCGTCCGCTTCCAAAGTAGACATTCGTCCCATCGAAAATGATATTCCACGCTATTTCGAGCGGGGAGGTCGATCCGTTAGAGTAATGTCCGAGCGCCGTCTCGTACGCGTGATTTCAATGCTACGCGGACACGCTCAACAACATCGGCCCACTCGCCGCGTTCAGCTTGCCGAAAAAGACGCAAGCTTGGATACCAGGGACTATTTTCGCGATTGAGTAACCAACGCCAATCGGGCCGGTTGCGGATCATGACCCATGCGGGCTGACCCATTGCACCGGCAAGGTGAGCGACTGCGGTATCAACGGAGATTAAAAGATCAAGGTTCGCGATGACAGCCGCAGTCTCTGCAAAATCGGACAGTTGTGGAGAAAGATCAGTAATGAGTCCGTCGGCGACGTCTCGAATTTGAACGGCCGGGTTTCCAACCTGAAGCGAGAACCAACGGGCTCCCTTAACCCGCAGCAGCGGTAACAACTGCTTCAGCGTAAGCGAACGATATTCATCAGAACGGTGCTGAGCGCTGCCGGCCCAAGCAAGGCCAATCTTCGGTCCACGACCACCTCTCAATCTGCGTTGCCATCGCGCTACGTTATCAGGGTTGGCAGAGAGGTAAGGAATGTCGGCTGGTATTGTTTCAAGAGTGGTGCCAAAAGCCCGCGGTAGAGAAAACAGGGGGCATTGCAAATCGAAAGGCGGCAAAGCTTGGCCGCGCTGGATGATCTCTGCGACGCCAGGCAGCCCAACACTGAGACGAAGCAGTTCTCGTGGCACTTCCAGAATAATGCGGCCGCCACGAGCGGCTACCATCGGCACATAACGCAGGCATTGAATTGTATCGCCATATCCCTGCTCTGCGTGTAGCAGGACAGTGCGTCCGTCAATATTTTCGCCTCGCCAAAGTGGAGCTGAGAAGCCACGTGGCGGCAGTGTTTCAAGGCGCCAACGAGACTCGTACTTTTCGAAGCCTTCGCGCAACTTTCCGGTTAACAGCAAAAGCATTGCCTCGGCGAAGCTGGCCTGCACATGGTTTGGATCGAGTTCAACGGCATATCGAAAGCTAGCGATGGCTTCGTCGTCGCGGCCAAGCTCGCTCAGCGCGTTGCCAAGATTGTGGTGGGCTTCAGCGTAGTCTGGCCGCAGCGCGACCGCGTGCTGGAATGCCTTAAGGGCATCCGCAGGCAATTCGGCTTTCAGTAAGACCGCGCCGAGATTGTTATGGGCGTCCCATAGATTGGGCTTAAGCGCGATAGCGCGCCGAAAATGTTTTGCGGCCGTTTTGTAGTCACCGTTCTTTTCGGACAGATTGCCAAGGTTGTAGTGGCCTTCAGCGAGTTTCGGATCCAGCTCAATAGCGCGGTTGAGATGCTCGGCAGCCTCAGTGCGGTCGTCATTGTCCATCAACGCCACGCCGAGATTTAAATGCGCGGTGGCATAACCGGGCCGCAGTTCGAGCGCACGGCGATAAGACGCGATCGCATCAGATCTCCGGTTGAGTGCGAGCAGAGAGACGCCCAGATTGTTGTGCGCATCAGCAGCGTTAGGTTCAAGCGCGAGGGCACGACGGAACAGAGGGGCGGCGCTGGCGTGGTCGCTGCGTCGTTGGGCAAGCACGCCGAGCGTTTTGTATGCCCGGTCTTGTGTGGGGTCGCGCGCCAGCAACGTTTTGAGCGCGCGTTCGGCAGCGTCGATGTCGCCGGCCTCCAGCCTTTCGGCGGCCTCAGCAAATAACTTAGCGACCTGAGGATCCAATATCGTGTCGGCGCGGCCTAAACGCCTCTCGAGTTCTCGGCGCACGCAATAAATCGGGGTCTCCCAGTCACCGTGAGCCGGCTGTCGGAACAGCCGTGCGGTCGGATACCAAGGACTCTCATCGCGTCCGAGGAGCCAACGCCAATCTGGAACATACGGCACCATGATCCAAACTGGCTTGCCAAGCGCGCCGGCCAGGTGCGCAACAGCGGTGTCGACCGCGATGACAAGATCAAGGTTGGCAACCGCGGCGGCGGTCTCGTCGAAATCGGTGAGCTTTTGCGAAAGATCGACGATGGTAGCGCCCGGAAGCGACTCGAGCTCAGATGCCCTTTCGCCGACCTGCAGTGAAAACCATTGCACCCCTTTGAGGCCGAGCAGGGGCGCAAAGCGTGAAAGTGCGATCGAGCGACGGCGATCGTTCTTGTGCTGAGGATTGCCTGCCCAGACCAGCCCGACTTTTAGCCCCGAGTATTGCTTGAAAAACTCCCTCCAACGCGCGTTACGCCCAGAATCAACGGCGAGATACGTCTCCTTGGATGGAATGCTTTCAAGGACCGTATTGAATGCCAGCGGGAGCGAAAGGAGCGGGCAGTGGAGATCGAATTGAGGAAGCACGTCATCTTGTGAGAAGACCTCGGCTATTCCGGAAAGCGTCCGTGCGACGAGGCGCTGCAACGACGGCTGAACGGCGACCAGGACGCGGCCACGCAAATTGGCAACCAGCGGCACGTAGCGCAGGAATTGTAAGGTGTCGCCGATCCCTTGCTCCGCATGAAGAAGAATGGTCTTGCCGGCGAGTGGCTCGCCGCGCCACAAGGGCAGGGGGTAGGATTTTGGCGGCTGTTCTTTGCGCCGCCATCGCCATTCATGCTCCCGCCAACCCAGCGAATAGTCGCCGCGTAACAGCATGAGGAAGGCGCGGTTCCAGCGCGCGTCAACGTAGTCTGGCGAAAGCTCGACGGCCTTGTCGTAACTTACCTGCGCTGCGTCGAAAGAGGCCTGCTCCTGAAGGGCGACGCCAAGGTTATAGTGCGCCTCGGCAAAATCCGGCTTGAGAGCGATTGCGCGGCGATGATACGCGGTTGCCTCTTCGGCCTTGTCGAGCTTGACCAAGGCGGCGCCAAGATTGTTGTGCGCCGGCGCAAAGTCGCCCTGCTCCGAGATGGCGCGGCGATACCACGTACTCGCATCTTCGAGCCGGCCACGTTCGGCGAGCACCGCGCCAAGATTGCTCATGGCTTCCGCGAACTGCCCGTCGATTTCCAGCGCGCGGCGATAGCAGGCCTCGGCTTCATCAAGCCGTCCCCGGTTCTGCATGAAGATGCCGAGATCGTTGTGGGCGCGGACCAGCTTGGGGTCGATCTCGATAGCCTTACGAAGGAAGTCGATTGCTGCGTCTCGATCACCCTTGGTATCGCGCAGGCGGCCGAGGAAGAACCAGGCCAAAGCGTAGCCCGGTGCGCGGTCGAGAATATCGCGGAATGCCGCCTCGGCGTCCTCAAGGCGGCCCGTATCATAGAGCGAATGCGCCTTGGCTGTGGCGGCTTCAAGTTCAGCGGGATCTTTGAAATTTGCCTTTGGCGCAGCAGCTGTTTTTTGTGAGGCCGACGTTTTACACCAATTTTGCCACATCGTCCGATAAGCGAGTTCGACTTCTTTTGCAAAACCGCCCGCATTGCAAAGCGGCGATTGACGCATCCGCTCGCGAAGCCCGGCGCGCAATTCGGCAAGCTCACCGGTAGCGCCGGCAAGCTTTGCCGCGATCGCCACATACTCGTCGGGGGTTTCCGCGACGAGGTGGGGCAATCCGAGCGTTGTGAGGATGCTCGCGCCCACGCGCGCGGCGTGCCGGTCGCCGCGCAGGGTGACGACCGGAACACCCATCCAAAGCGCTTCACATGTGGTTGTGACGCCGTTGTATGGCAGAGGATCAAGCGCAATGTCGACGTGTGAATATTGTTCAAGATGTTTGCTTGGCTCATTCAGTGGCCCCATGAGATCGAGCCGGTCTGATGTGATGCCGTGCGCAGCAAACGTCGCAATACAACGTTGGCGCACACCGGCATCCTTGAACTGCAGGACTTTGAGGAACAGTCGTGAGCCAGGCACTGCGTTGAGAATGCGCGCCCACAAGGCGATAGTTTGTGGCGAGAGCTTTGCGAAATTGTTGAAGGAGCCGAACGTCACATGCCCTGCGGTTGCTGCCGGTAACGGCGCCACGGGGCCAGCATGATCGAGCGGTCGGTAGCAAAGAAATCCGTGCGCGAGCCGTACCAGCCGTTCTGTGGACAGCACATCGGCATCGTTGGGAGGATCGGCAATGGCGTCAGTAAGCCGGTAGTCGATCGTCGGCAGCCCCGTGGTGTTCGGGTAACCGAGCCAAGTGACCTGAATCGGCGCCGGTCGTCTTGCGAACAAGGCCATCCGGTTGCCCGCCGTGTGGCCGGAAAGATCGATGAGGATGTCGATGCCGTCCTCGCGGATGCGGCTTGCGGCCAATTCGTCCGACATTTCGCGGATTGGGACATAGTGGTCGGCATGCGCTTTCAATCGCGCTGTTACCGCGTCTGAACGGAGATCATTCGAATAGAGAGTGACCTCTACGTTCCGTTTGTCATGGGCCGCAATCAGCGGCTCTAGGAAAAACGCTACTGAATGATGGCGGAAATCACCGGACACATAGCCGACCCTAAGGCGGCGGTTTGGGTCTCGCGAATTGACGAAGCGGCTAGTGTCATTCGCCGCTGTCGTGATTTGCGATGCGCCCCAGGTCTTGTGCTCGAGAAAATGCGCCTCGTACGAAATCGTTTCGTCGTAGTTGAGCGTGTAGAGGAGATTGCTGCGGGCGGCGGCAAGATCGGATTTAAGTGCGACGGCTCTGCGCAGCTCGCTGATGGCTTCGCTAATTTTGCCGGCCTCTTTGAGCAAAACGCCGAGGTTGCTGTAAGGGTGGGCGAGCAGGGGCGCCATCGAAATTGCCTGACGGTAGCTCGCCTCGGCATCGTCGTAGCGACCCATATCCTCCAACAGCGTTCCAAGATTGTTGTAGCCCTCAACCGAGCCTGGCTTGAGTGCGAGGCCGCGCCGATAGCTTGCTTCGGCCTCTTTGCGTTGCCCGAGATCGCGAAACACAGTGCCGAGATTGAAATGGGCTTCGGCATGGTCTGGATCGCGTTCGAGCGAGGCGACGAGCAGCTTTGCCGCCGTAGGGACTTCGCCGCGCAGATAATGAATCCAAGCCAGCCGACGAAGCGTTTGAGAATGCTTGGAATCCTCGACGAGGATGGCGCGCAAGGCCGCCTCCGCTTCGGCGCCGCGGCCGGCTTCGGCCAGTTCGCGGGCGGCGACGTAGCGCCGGTCGACCATCGGCGGCTTGGCTACCACAGGGGCTATCAGCGCAGGCGAGTCGATAAATTCCGTCTCGCCCAGTTTTGCCAGCGCGGCGCGCACCTGGTCGACAACGCCGTCCCAATCGCCAGGCGAGCGCTGACGGAATAGCCGCGCCTTCGGGTACCAAGGGCAATCGCCGCGGCTGTTCTGCCATCGCCAGTCGGCCTCGGCAGGAAGCAGAATCCAGGTTGTCTTGCCAATCGCGCCGGCAAGATGAGCGACCGCCGTATCGACAGTGATTACAAGGTCGAGGTTGGCAATCGCCGCTGCTGTTTCGGCGAAGTCCTTTAGGTCGGGCGTGAGATCGATGATTTTTGACGGCGCCAAATGAGCAAAATCGTTGGCATGCGCGCCGACTTGCAGCGAGAACCAGCGGAAATTTGGAAGGTCCAAAAGTGGAAGCAGGCGGCTTGCGGCGACCGAGCGGCGGCGATCGTTCTTGTGCAGGGGGCTGCCCGCCCAGACGAGGCCGATCTTGAATCCCGGTGTCCCACTCAGTCGGTTACGCCAAGCTTGCTGCAATTCGGGATCGATCGAGACGTACGGAAGGGTCGCCGGAATTGTTTTGGGAGTCGTCTTGAAAATGCCTGGCAGACTCATCAGCGGGCATTGGACCTCGCACACCGGCACCGGCTCGCCAGCTGCAACAACTTTAATCGATGCGCCGACAACACTCTGAGCCAGTCGCCGCAGTGCGGGCTGCACGTCGAGCACGATTTTCCCGCCACGCGCGATCACTTGGGGCAGATAGCGCAGCATCATGATGCTGTCGCCGAAGCCCTGCTCGGCGTGAAGCAGGATGGTGCGCCCGTGCAAGGGCTCGCCCTTCCACAACGGGGCTTTTACATCGGGCAGTACTTTGTCTGGAAGTCGCCAGCGCCATTCAAGCTTTGCCCAGCCCTCGGCCCAATCACGCTCAGTGGCGAGCAGAAGAAAGGCTTCGGCCAGGTGGGCGTCCGGATAATCCGGGCGAATGGCGGTGGCGCGCCGGTAGCATGCCAGCGCGTCATCATCGCGGCCGAGGCTTTGAAAGACCTTGCCGAGATTAAAGTGACCTTCGGCGAAATCCGACTTGAGCGTGATCGCCCGCTGGAAGCTGGTAGCGGCCTCGGCCAGGCGGTCCTGGTCGGCCAATAGAACCCCCAGGTTGTTGACGGCCGATACGGAATTCGGATCGAGCTCGATGGCGCGCCGGGAAACCGCTTCGGCTTCGTCATATTGGCCGAGCTGACCCAGCGCGTTGCCGAGATTATTGAGGGCGAAAGCATGGTTAGGCGAAAGCGCGATGGCGCGGCGGTAACTCTCAACCGATGCCGCGGTCTGACCCAGCGCGCCGAGCATGGTGCCGAGGTTATAATGTGTCTCAGCATCGCCGGGCATGACCTCGGCGGCGCGTGCCAACAATTCGGCGGCGCCTTTGGAATCTCCGGCTTCGCCGCGCAGGACGCCGAGCAGTTTTAACGTCGGGCCGTGGGCAGGCCGCGATTCAAGGATGCGCTCGCACAGCACGACAGCATCTGCCGGCCGTTTGGCCTCGCGCAGCGCCATCGCTTCGGCATAAAGTTTTTCTGCATCGACTGGCGGTACCTGCTTTCGATTGGGCTGGACAAGTGCGCCAAGCGCACGACCGACCCGTTCGATCACCTCATCCCAGTCACCCGCCACATGCTGGCGGAACAATCGCAGTGTCGGATACCACGGGCTATCTTCGCGCTCGGTCAGCCAGCGCCAGTCCGGTGAAAACGGCAGCATCAACCAGCATGGCCTGCCCATCGCGCCAGCAAGATGTGCGATCGATGTATCGACCGCGATCAGGAGATCGAGGTTGGCAAGGACCGCTGCCGTTTCCTTGAAATCTTTGAGCTCGGACGAAAGATCCACGATCTTTCCCGCTGGCAAGCGGTGAAGGTCACCGGCACGCGGGCCGACCTGGAGTGAGAAGAAACGCACACCCGGCACCGACATCAGTGGTGCAAGCCGGTCGATCGCGATGGATCGGCGGCGGTCGCCGGAATGTTGCGGATTGCCGGCCCAAACCAAACCGACCTTGAGTGTGCCGCTACCGGCGAGCCGGCGTGCCCAGCGCTCGGCAGCGGCCGGGTCGGCCTGCAAATAGGGAATGCGGGCAGGGATGTTTTTTACCGTCGTGCCAAGGACGCGCGGCAGGCTCATGAAAGCGCATTGCACATCGAAGGGGGGTAATTGCTGGCCTTGTGTCACGATGTGGCCACCGCCTTCCATGCTGGTGGTCAGGTGCGCGAGTGGGGGCGGCAACTCGAGCACGATCTGGCCGCCACGCGCCGCCACTTCGGGAATAAAGCGCAGGCATTGGATGGTGTCGCCATAGCCCTGTTCGGCGTACAGCAGGATGGTTTTGCCGTTGAGCGGTTCGCCCTGCCACGCCGGTTCCTTGAATTCGCGCCGCTGCATGTTCTCTAGCCGCCAGCGCCACTCAAATTGCGTGAAGCCGGCAGGCAGGTCGCCGAGTTGGAGTGTCAACATCGCGTAGCGGATCTGACCTTCGACGTAGTCGTGACGGATGCCGAGACAACGGCGATAGGCGTCGGCGGCTTCCTCGAGGCGCATCTGGGCATGAAACGCGTGTCCTAGATTGCCCCAAGCCTCGTAATAGTCCGGCTTGAGCTTCAGCGCGCGCTGGAATGCCTCCATCGCCTTCGCAGATTGTCCGACTTCGGAAAGGGAGACGCCGAGATTGTTATAGGTTTTTGCATCGTCAGGCTTGAGCTTGATTGCGCGGTGGAATGCCGCGACGGCGTCATCGAAACGCGCGCTGCGATGAAACATAATGCCAAGGTCGTTGTAGGCGTCTGACGAGGCAGGATTGAGCGCTATCGCGTTGCGGATCATCTCGATCGCTTCGGCGGTGGCACCGAAGTGTTGCCGCGTCGTCCCGAGCACGTGCCAGGCGTTGGCATGGCCGGGATCAATCGCCAGCGCACTGCGCAGCGCCTGTTCGCATTCGACGTAACGCTTGGCGGTGCGGTCTTCGTCGGCGGCGCGAAGGTTTGCTTCACGTTTGGCCCGCTCCGATGCGCCGAGTGCAGGACGCGGCATTTTGCCGACACGACCCCCGAGCGCAGCCGCCACAACGCGCACGACGGGGTCCCAATCGCCCACGACCTGCTGGCGGAAAAGGCGCATCGAGGGATACCAGGGGCTGTCTTCGCGATCCAACAGCCAGCGCCAATCGGGCGCGGAGGGCAGCATCACCCAGACTGGTTTTCCAAGGGCTGCGGCAAGATGGGCAACCGCAGTGTCGGCACAAATGACGAGATCAAGATTGGCAACAGCTGCCGCTGTCTCGCCGAAATCTGTCAGTGCACCCGAAAGATCGGCAATGTCCACATTTTCAAGACTCGCGAGATCGGTCGCTCGAGGTCCGACCTGCAACGAGAACCAACGCACGTTTTTGATCTCGAAAAGCGGTACGAAGTGGGACAGCGGGATCGAGCGACGCTTGTCACCGCGATGGATCGGACTGCCGGCCCAAACAACACCGACCTTAAGTTCTGGTGAAGGGGCGATTTTCTGACGCCAGTGTTCGACTACCGTCGGGTCAGCCGAAAGATAAGGAATATCGTGCGGGATGCTGCCAAGTTCTGTCCCGAAGGCAAGCGGCAGTGACAGCAATGGACAATGGCAGTCAAATACAGGAAGCGGATCGCCCGTTGTGACGATTTCAATGTCCTTCAGGCGAGCTGCGAGCGGGACAAGTGCTTTGGGCACATCGAGTATGACGTGTGCGCCACGTGCCAGAATCAACGGAACATATCGGAGGAACTGGATGGTGTCGCCGAAGCCTTGTTCGGCATGGAGAAGGATGCGTTTGCCGGCAATATCCTCGCCGCGCCATTGAGGCTCGTCGAAATGACGCGGCGAGCGATCCTCGATGTGCCAGCGCGCTTCGTACTTTTCCCATCCGCCGGGAAAATCGCCGCGCAAGAGATGCAACATGCCGTCGCAGGCCATGGCGGTTGCGTTGCCAGGCTCGGATTCATCTGCCTGGCGAAAGCAAGCTAATGCCTCGTCAAGACGGCCAAGATCCTGAAGCGCGAGGCCACGTGTTATATGCGCCGTCGCAAGCTTTGAATTAAGTTCAAGTGCGCGCCGGCACGCCGCCTCCGCATCATTCGCTGATCCGATTACACGAAGCGCATGGCCGAGATTGGCATGCGCTTCGGGATAATTAGGTCTCAGGTCAATAGCGCGGCGAAAAGACGCCGCTGCTTCCTCGAAGCGAACGAGTTTGGCCGTCACGACACCAAGGTTGTTGTGTGCTTGCGCATGATTAGGGCGCAGCGCCAGAAATTGGCGATAACTTAGCTCTGCTTCGGCGAAGCGACCGAGTTCGCGTAGCAAGTTCCCAAGGTAGTAATGAGCTTCGGCAAAGTTGGGATCGAGTGCGATGGCGCGGCGGTATTCAGCTTCAGCTTCTTCGACGCGTTTTGCGACATTCAATGCAAAAGCGAGACTGTGACGGCAATCGGCGCGATCTGGCTTCAGGGCAACTGCGCGCTCAAGATGGGCAATCGCGTTGGAACCGCCTGATCGCAAATCGACAATGCCGAGGAGATGCCATGCACCTGCATGCGTATCGTCGATGGAAAGCAGCTCGCGGCAGGTTGCTTCGGCCTCTTTAAGCTGGCCAGCTTCCTGCTGGGCATTTGCGCGCTCGAAAAGTTGGGTCAGCAGCGCGATCTTGTCGACCGGAGACTTCGCGACCTTCGATTTTCTTTTTTCTTTTCGTTTTTCTTTGATCGTCGCCATGCTTTCAAGACAACCCACTATGCCAACTTGTCACTCTGTCCGGCATTGTATTGGAAAATCGGTGCGATCAATGTCGCCGTCCCTTTGCTTTTGGCGGCTTCTTCGACGGGGTCGTGGCATCGATAATTTTCTGTCCGAGGTCGCCAGCATCCTTGGGTCCGAAGGCAAAATGGCTTTCGAGGTTGTTCTGATGACGGAATGACAAGAGAACCTGTTTATTGTCGTCGGTCATGTTGACTCGATATTGCGTCGGCTGCACTGCGACGACGCCTTGCTTGCCCGGATCGCTCCGCTCGTGTGAGAGTCGCAGGACCGGTCCCAAGTCCTGAATTACGGATTCGAGCAGCTTTGCGTCGAATTCGAGCTCGACTGTTTCACCGCCGCTCACGGCGAAGACCACGATCACGCTGCGTCCGTCCTCCGACAGGCCAACACGAGGCATCTTTTCAACTGGACGCATGGTCATTGCCCTTTCTTCGAGCAGAGAACTTTTTGCGCTTCGCGCAAAATCGACTGCAGCTTGCTGATCATGTCGGACTGGTGTCGACATGAGCGATATTGAGCAGCGTCTATGACCAGTTGCATTTTCGGCCGCGACGAATGCCCGTCATTTCCTCAAAAGGGCTATTTGTCGCATGTGCAACTTACAATACCGTTGAAAGCCCCCAATAGCTCATCCATTTGGGGGGCGACGGTTAACCATGTCCCAAGTAACCCCCGTCAAATATTAAATAAAATTGCCTTTGGCTCTGCAATAGCGTGAAATAGCATGGTAAATATAAGGTTAATGAGTAGGGGCGGCTAGACGGCCTATCCGGATGCGGGGGTGGGGGGTCACGCTGAGTTTTTTCTGCAAACCGCTGATTGCGGCAAGTGGCTCGTTCGCTCACGCGGTTCGCGCGAGTGAGGTGATCGCTTGTGCTTGGAATTCGCGAGGAGATGATTTCTTCGTAAGCGTGCCGTGAGTTTCGTAAGCGTGCAGTGAGTCATGACAGTTGGGCCGGTATTAGGTTCTGTTGCGTCATCTGCGGCCTTCACCGAAGGCTCGGCGGCCGTTACGCTCGCACCGAACCTGTCGGTATCCGATCCGGGCAGCACAACACTCGTCAGCGCGACCGTATCAATCGTCGCTGGAACCTTTACTGGGGACACTGATGTTTTAAGCGCTGAAGGTGCCCAACTTGGCGTCATCAGCGGCACGAATATTACCGTCAGCTACAACAGTACGACTGAGACGCTGACGCTTTCCGGGTCGGACACGCTTGCACATTATCAAGTTGTCCTCGACCAGGTCGCTTTTCGCTCGACAACCAATAACCCGACAAATTACGGCTCCAACGGAAGCCGGAGCGTTAGCTGGGTCGTCAACGATGGCGCGGCCTCCAACAATCTGAGCACGCCGGTAACCTCCACGGTCAATGTCACGGGGGTGAACAATCCTCCCGCTCTGGCCTCAGTCGCGACGAGTGCGAGCTTCTCTGAGAACGGTGCGGCAGTCACATTGGCGCCGGGTCTTTCGATCTTAGACCCCGACAGTCTGACGTTGGCGAGCGCGACGATCGCCATCACTGGCGGCACGTTTGCGGGTGACGCAGATGTTCTTGTCGCGAATGGCGTGCAAATTGGGTTGATCAGCGGCACGAATATATCTGCCAGCTACAATACAACGACCGAAACGCTCACGCTGTCGGGCACTGATACGCTCGCGCATTATCAGAGTGTGCTCGACAAAGTCACTTTTACATCTACGTCGAGCAATCCAACCAATTACGCCTCTAACCCGACGCGCACTATCACTTGGGTCGTCAACGACGGTTCCGGTTCAAGCAATCTGAGTTCTGTGGCGACAACGACGGTGAATGTCACCGCCGTCAATAATGCGCCAGCGCTGGCGTCGGTTGCCGCGACTGTCGCCTTTACCGAAGGCAACACCATCACTTTGGCGCCGAGTCTTTCGGTCTCGGATGTCGACAATTTGAAACTGAACGGCGCGACGGTTGCGATCAGCGGCGGCGGCACATGGTCCGGCGACGTGTTGGCAACCACGACGACCGGCACCAGCATCACCGCGGCCTACAACAGCACGACCGAGACTTTGACGCTGACGGGCAGCGATACGCTCGCGGATTATCAAAGTGTGCTCGAAAAGGTCACGCTGGCGTCAGGCCCCAATCCGGATGATTACGGCTCCAACGCCACCCGCACCGTCACGTGGGTCGTTAACGACGGTTCCAGCTCCAGCAATCTGAGCTCGGCCGCGACCACGACAGTGAATGTCACGGCCATCAACAACGCGCCGACGGTGTCACCTGCCGCAACTGCGGCCTTTACCGAGGGTCTGGCGCTGACGCTGTCACCGAGCCTGTTGGTCTCGGATGCCGATAGTCTCAAGCTCGTCAGTGCCACTGTTGCCATTACTGGTGGGTCGTTTGCCGGCGACGGCGACGTTCTTGCAACCACGACCACCGGGACGAGCATCACCGCGACTTATAGTACCTCGACTCAGACGCTGACTTTGTCGGGCACTGACACGGTCGCAAATTATCAGAGCGTGCTCGACAAGGTTACGCTTGTCTCACCCACAAGCAACCCGACAAATTACGGCTCCAACGCAACGCGCACGGTCACCTGGGCTGTCGATGACGGTTCCGGCTCGAGCCATCTGAGCGCGATTGCGACGACGACGGTAAATCTCACCGCCATTAATAATGCGCCAGTGCTGGCGTCAGTTGCCGCAACCGCAGCGCTTACTGAAGGCGCCACTATCACCTTGGCCCCAAGCCTTGCGGTTTCGGACGTCGACAATCTTAATCTGGCAAGTGCGACCGTTGTCGTTGCTGGCGGGACGTTTGCGGGCGACGGCGACGTGCTTGCAACGACGACAACCGGCACCAGCATCACGGCGAGCTACAATAGTACTACCGAGACCCTGACGCTTTCGGGTAGTGACACGCTTGCGGATTACCAAAGCGCTCTCGAAAAGGTCACGCTGGCCTCGGGCTCCAATCCGGATAATTACGGCTCCAACCTGACGCGCACCGTCACCTGGATCCTCAACGACGGGTCCAGCTCGAGCAACCTCAGCTCAGTATCAACAACGGCTGTCGGTATCACTGCCAGCAACAATGCGCCGGCACTAGCATCAGTTGCCACGACTGCAGCGTTCACCGAAGGGCAAATTTTCACGCTGTCTCCGAGCCTGTCAGTCTCGGATGTCGACAATCTCAAACTCGTCGGGGCGACCGTTGCCATTGCCAGCGGGTCATTTACTGGCGACGGCGATGTTCTTTTGGCCACAACCACTGGCACCAGCATCACGGCGAGCTACAACAGCACGACCCAAACGCTGGTTCTATCGGGCAGCGACACGCTGGCCCATTACCAAAGCGTACTCGACGGCGTCAGATTTTCATCGAGCTCAAATCCGGACGACTACGGTTCCAATCTGACGCGCACCGTCACTTGGGTCGTTGATGACGGCTCCGGCACGAGCCATCTGAGTTCAGTCGCGACGACGACGGTGAACATCACTGCCGTCAATAATGCGCCAGCACTGGCGTCAGTTACCGCGTCG
>Ga0335081_10011882_pt1 | contig 14093 bp, 11 predicted proteins | sample Lox_Sample_35_FD_206713 | JGI IMG/M metagenome (GOLD analysis project Ga0335081, IMG submission 206713) | Soil microbial communities from Loxahatchee National Wildlife Refuge, Florida, United States - Lox_Sample_3.5 | ecosystem: Environmental > Terrestrial > Soil > Wetlands | place: USA... | reverse complement strand
GCGAGCTTTATCCGAGTCGGGGTGAGCCCCTCGAGTCGATCGAGCAGCTGCTGGCGGCCGGTACACCCCCCGAACATGTGCATCTGTTGATCGGCCCGACGAGCTCGGGACGTACGTCGTCTCGCGGTGCTGAATCGCCACCCAAGCGAAAGGAGGACTAGCGGTCCCACTCGCCCGCGAGTTACCGGCGTGCGTATTCCTCGTCTACCCTCGGCCGCGGCCTTGACGGGGTCGTCCTCGACGCCCGTGGTGCGCCGGCCCTCGAGCGCCGCCGCGGTGCTCGGCTGTTCTCCGATGTGGTCACCGAGTTCACCGTGGCGGCGCGTGTCGATCGTCCAGCACCGACCGGGTCTGACGGCCCAACTGTGCGCTTGATCGCTGGTCCCTTCCGGCGTAATCGCCGGTCCTTGATCGCCACCGTTGATCCGCGCTGACCGCGGGCCCCCGATTGACGGCCTTTCCGTCTTCGTGGTGATTCGGAGGATGAGCGCGACCACGACGAACGTCATCCGCCCAGCACAATCACGACTGCCTTCAGGACCCGCCACCTGTTCGTCAGCAGAAGCGATGACCGCGGCCGTGACGATCGCGCCCGCCCCCATCACTGCGACTCGCTACTCGCGGTCGCTCGAGGCGGCCGTATGTCGTTTGGCGCCGCGGCCGCGATGGGGGATGGAGCGGCGCGGCCCGCCTCGGGGCGAGTGCACCGAGGTCGCGGCCCGGTACTTCCGAAGCGATAGTGAGAACGATTGAAGGAGTGTCTGCTAAGCGGTAAGGCGACTGACCAGACTCGAATAAAACATGCTGGCGGGGGTTACAGGGCGCGATCGCACCGGTACTCTCAGATTGTCACGACTACCGAAGCCTCTAGCTCCAAGTTCGCTGTGTCGGAAGCGCTGCGGAGCACCGCCTCGACGAAGATGTGCCATGTCCTCGCAAAGGACCCCGACCTGGCCGAGGCGCTCCCGACGAGCCGTCGCGCCGACGCGGTCGAGCACTGTCTCGCGCCAACGATGACTCTGCCTCGTGGCCAGTGGGAAGGGCAACGAACCGATCTGACGCCCGGCGGAATCGGGCTACTTATGCTCGAGGGGCTGCTCATCCGCCAGGTGCGCGCCGCGGATGGGCTCGGTGCTGAGCTACTAGGAAAGGGCGATCTCCACCGTCCGTGGGAGGAGGGGGGCACGCAGTCCACACCGTCCCGCACGAAGGGGTGGCGCGTACTCGAGCAGGCGCGTATCGCCGTGCTGGACAAACACGCCGCCGTGCGACTCGCCCGCTATCCAGAGTTGACCGGTCGGCTCGTGGCTAAGGCGCTGGAGCGGTCGCGAAATCTGACTATCACAACGGCTATCGCCCACCACCCCCGCGTGGAAGACCGCCTACACATGCTGTTCTGGCACCTCGCCGACCGTTGGGGCCGGGTGCACTCCTGGGGCGTGACCGTCCCCCTGCCCCTTACGGACGCGATCCTTGCCGACCTCTTGTTCGCCCGCCGACCGAGCGTCAGCAAGGGCCTCTCGGCGCTAGCACAGCAGGGCCTGATAGAACGGGTCGATGAGGAGTGGCTTCTACACGGCGATCCGCCTAGCGAGCTGCTCAAGCTTCAGTCGATCCGGGCGGTCGTTCGGTGGCGACTGCCGGTGAACGGCCTTCTCCTCGGTGTGGAATCACCGATGACTCACCAGCACGACCACCACGCAGAATGACCGACGCGAGGGCCCCTTACACTCACGATCATGACCAGACGCGCCCCGCCGCGACAAGCGCTCAACCGCGGCCCGCGAGCGGATGGCCTGCGGCGAGCAAGTGACGGGTGGTGAGTAACCATCGCGCATCTAGTTGACCTGAACACAGGCCGGGGGCATTGGGCGCGGTCGGCGCATAGCGGCTACAACCCCGGTCAGGCCCGGCCTGAGCGATAAGCGAGGCCCCGGCGATCATCACAGGGGTGACAAAGGCCATGCCAAGCGGGATCAACAAACCTTGTGCGATGCCACTGTTCCAGCACTGTCGGGACACGGCTTGTTGTAGGTCGTTGCATGGGGAATCGGGACCCCGCCGCCGCACGTACAGATCATGCTGAATGAACGGGACCGGTCGCGACCGGGATAACCGTCGGTGGCGTTAGGAGGGTCGCAGCCGCGCGGCGGTTGGTATCCCGACGAGGAGGCAGAGGGCGGCTGCGATGAGCAGGGCGCGGTGAAGGGTCTGTGCGGTGGCGCCGGCGGAGATCGCGAGCCCGGCGAGGCCGACGCCCGTGGCGGCGCCAAGCAGCCGACCGATCGACAGAACCGACGACGTGCGACCGTGGGCTGTCGACGGCGTGGCGTTGAGCGCGGCACGGGACGCGGGAACGAAGAGCATCCCCAAGCCCAGGCCGATTGCTATGAGGGGGCCGAGCGCTACCGGGCTGTCGAGGGCAAGGTTCGGAAGGCACAGGAGGGCGAGCCCCGTCCCCGCGGCGAGGAATCCGATCAGCGCCGATCGCCGCTCGCCGCTGCGATCGACCAGTCGACCGCTGATGGGCGCGGCGGCGCTGACCAGAACTGCAACCACGACGAGAACCGCCGAGGCGCCCAGCGCCGAGTAACCGGCTCGGTCCTGCAGGTACTGCTCGGCAAGGTAGAACGAGCCGATCATCACCGCAAAGGTGAGGCCGGCCACCACCGTGGCCGCGATCACCACGCGGTTGAGGACCGGCCGCGCGCCGGGGCGTGAGCCGTGGTGAGGTGAGTCCGGGAGGTTGCGAAGGATTCCGAGCCCGGCCAGCACCGCGAGCGGTACGAGTACCCACCAGTCCGCCCGCCAGCCCAGCAGCACGGTGAGCGCGCCGCCGAGCACGGGGCCGAGAAGATTCGCCAGGCCCGCGCTCGCGCCCCACACACCGAGCGCCGTTCCGCGTCGCTCCGCGGGGAAGCCGCTGACCGCTCCCGCCAGCGCGGCGGGACTGACCAGCCCCGCGCCAGCGCCCTGGATCACGCGCGTGGCCGTCAGCACGACAAGAGTGGAAGCGAGCGCTCCGCCAGCGGCGCCGGCCGCGAACACAACGAGGCCGAACAGGGCGACGTTACGGGCCCCGAAGCGATCGACCAGACCACCGGCCGGGAGCAGCATGACCGCGTAGCCGGTGAAGTACGCGGCGAGCACGATTGACGTCGACGCGCTGGCCACGCCGAGGCCGCGCGCGACCGACGGCAGCGCGACGGTGATCAGCGTCCCATCGAGTTGCAACACCGCGGCGGCCGCCGTGCATGCGGCGCGCCGGATCCAGGCCTCGCGCGCGGCGCCGTCGCGCGACGGTCCGTAGCGCGGTGCATCGAACTGGGGGGTGGTGGACAGCGTCACCCGAGAAGAGGGTGCCCGATGTGGGCCTCACCGTGATCGCTCACGCGGTCGACTGTTCGCTTGCTAACAAATTGGCAGGGCGTCGGTGCGCGGGCGTCGTACTCGCCCTAAGCTCGTTCCGCAGTGATTATTCGTCGTCGCCAGGTGCTGGCTGGTCGCGGGGACCGGCCGGGGCGGTTGCGCTCGTACCTGTGTGCGGATTGCCGCGTGTGGTGAGCGTAGGCCGCGGATTAGGACATTGACGGATGGCGGGCTTCTCCCGGGCTCACCTCGGCGAGTTCCTGCCTCCGCTAATCGCGTGCATGGTCTACCTGGTGTTGTACTCCACGCGCGTGCGCAACGTCGGCCGCCGTACACGTCCGATCGCGCGGTGGCGGGTGGTTTCGTTCGTGACAGGAGTAGTGCTCCTAGCGGCCGTCCAGGTCGGTCCGGCAGACACCCTCTCTGACGACGTGCTAGCGGCACACATGGTCCAGCACATCGTGATCGGCGATCTGTGCTCGCTTCTCATCGCGCTCGGGCTCACGGGCGCGATCATCGCCCCGCTGCTGCACCTGCGCCCCACCCGGCCGCTGCGCAAGCTCACCCATCCAGGGATCGCGCTCGTCCTGTGGGCGATCAATCTGTACGCCTGGCACCTGCCTGTCTTCTACCAGCTCGCGATCCGCCACGATCTGGTGCACGCGCTCGAGCACGCATGTCTGCTGTGGTTCGGAACGCTGTTATGGCTGGCCCTGATCGGGCCGCTCCCCAAGCCAGCATGGTTCACCGGCTGGGGTGAGCTCGGTTACGTCGTCGGAGTGAGGTTTGTCGGCGCGGTGCTCGCCAACGTGCTGATCTGGGCGCAAACGGTCTTCTATCCCGTTTACCGCTCGACGGACGCCGCCCGCGGGCTGAACCCGCTCTCTGACCAGAACATCGCGGGTGGTGTGATGATGGTGGAGCAGATCGTTTTGACCACGATTCTCCTCGGATGGCTGTTCTATCGGTTCGCGATTCGCGACGAGGAACGCCAAAGCGTGCTAGATCTCGCCACCCGCGAGGGTGTCGACCTGAGCAACGAGCGCGCCGCCCGCGCCGCCGCTGCGGGAGCTACCGCTCGCCTGCGAGAGCGGCTGGTCGCCCAAGGCAGCCATACGAGCACGACCACCCCAGGAACCTTCCCGGTTGATCAGGACGAGATGCGCTGATGTCCTCGGAGTCCGGCCCGCGGCAAAATTGTCACAAAGTGTTAGGGCAATGACATTATCTCTCCATCTGCCCAGAGTTCTGAGTCTTGCGGTCGCAGGTCACGGCCGGTTGGAGTAGCTTTGACGTTCCTCTGCCAGGCGATGACCCGTACCGCGTTGTATCCACCCGGATCCGGCGTGTTCGGCCCCGGGCCCGAGTGAAGGGAGTAACTGCTGTGTCCGAGCGCCTATCGAGCCAGCGCAACGACCTTCCTAGACGACGCGCCCGTTCTATCGATCTCGACACCGACGAGAGGACGCAGCGCGAATTGCATCTTGCTCGTACTCAGGGCGATGCTTACGGGGAGGCGTTCGGGCATCTTCGCGGCGATCTCGCGTCCGATAGTGGCGAGCGCTACTGCGGTGATTACCGGATCGGATACGCCGTCGGGCCCGCCGAAGGAGCATATGAGTGGTCTGCGACGGACCTCGTCTGGCGTGAGCCAGGAGACCAGAATCTTCACGTCGCGGTGAGCGTTCGAGACGCCGGCGACGGCCGCTTCGTTCCGGGTCTACGGGTGCTCGTGACCGTAATCGATCCCCTTGGACGTATCCTGGGCACACGTGAGCATCCGCTGCTGTGGCATCCAATCGTCTATCACTACGGGTCCGACTGGAGGGTCGGATCGGGTGGTCCTCATTCGCTTCGTGTCGAGGTCGACCCGCCGATGTTCATGCGCGCGGATCCGGTCAATGGAGACCGTCTAGCGACGCCCGCCAAGGTTCAGTTCGACGCGGTGCAGGTGGAGCTTGGAACGGAGTGAGGCACGTCGAGAGAGTCGCCTGCGCGGCACTGTTCGCACGCTGGATGGGCCGACGCCGGGGACGCACACGACTCGGTCTCCCGGCTCCCACGACCACGGCGGTCTGCTCCGGGAGGCCACCGGATCGTCGGCGTGTTCGACCAGTCAACCGGCGGCCCGCGAGGTCGCGTACATACTGCACGAAGACCCAGAACTCGGCCAGGCGCTTTCTCCGAAGGACCGCGGCGTTGCCGGACGGCTGTTCTGCGCCGAGGTCATTTCGGTGAATCGTCCACGGTGGCAGCCGCCGGACTACGACCCAGTCACAACTTACGGCCTGCTGGTCCTCGACGGGCTGATGGGCCGGCGGGTGCGGGTCGGCAACGCGGTGGCCACGGAGCTGCTCGGATCCGGCGACATCCTGCGGCCCTGGGATGAGCCGACCCTATGGGGGATGATCCCGCCCGAACTGGATTGGCGAATTTTCCGCCCTACCCGTATGGCCGTGCTCGACGAGCGAATCACCGGGCTGATCGGTCGCCGTCGCGAGCTTGTGATCACTTTTTCCGGGCGCCTCCTACGCCGAGCCCGCTCGATCGCCTACCTGATGGCGATCAGTCATCTCACCCGCGTCGAAGGACGACTGGTCGCCACCCTGTGGCACATCGCCAGCAGCTGGGGCCGCGTCACGCCCGACGGAGTCACCGTTCCGTTCCGTCTCACCCACGAGGTGCTCGGCGAGATCATCGGGGCTCAGCGGCCCTCGGTGACTATCGCCATGCAGCGGCTTCAGCAACGCCGACAGGTGAAACGGACCCGTGACGGCGGATACCTATTGCTCGGCGATCCGGCGGACTGGAACAGCTGGACCGACGCCGATTCCTAGGCTCGCCTACTCTCCTGCGCAGGTAGGCGTGAATCGACACTCTGGTTCACCTTTGTTCGCCGACCGCGACCCGTCCGGCCCGAGCATGCCACGAGGGGCATGGTGATGTCCTCGAACGGTTCGACCGCCGACCGATCGTGCCGTGAGACGATCTGCTCCGAAGTCCGCGGCGGCCAGGCTAACGCCACGACCCACGTGTATGACGTAAGCCGTAGAACCCGAGCGGCAATGCCTCGATCTGACCCTGCTTGACGGCTGCGTCGAGCGCCCGGTCGAACGAGGGTTCGTGCCAGTGGCCCGCGCTTGCCTCCCGTCTGAGAACATCCCGCTGGAGCACGCCGTACGGAGCCAGCGCACGGGTTAAGCGCTTGACCTCGGACCGCAGGACAGCGGCCTCGTGTCCGCGATCCGAAAAAGCGGACGCACGCCCTGCGCTGACTGAGATCTGGTGTCGATTGTTTGCCATATTCACATACCTCGCTGCTTTTGATTATGCCCCGAGTCGACATCCAGGTCACCGCTAACCGCCGTTTCGGACCAGAACTTGTTATCGCGCTGACATCGATGCTATGGGCGCGTTATTTCATCGCCGCCGGACGATGGTGCCTGCATCGCCCAACGCCTTAGCCGAGCGGGTCAGCCCGTCCACTGGCTCGTCGGACAGTCGACTGTCGAATCGGTCATTCACTGTCCGCGCGCAAACAATGACAGGTTGAAATGTGCGTGCTCGGAGTAGATCACCTGTAAAGGCCGTCATCGCTCCTCAGGAGAGAAGGAGGACATCACGCGCTCTGATCAATATTGCGACGCCGCGCAGGAGCTACCGCGACGCCGAGCAGGAGGCGGCCAACTGTATAGCGATCGCCGCCAAGGCTCGGGCTGGCCTGAGGCCCCGACCGGGCCGGGGGGCCCCCGACCGCCCGCGTCTGCACCGGCCGGGTCGCCCGAACACGCGCACATTCCCGCGACGGTAGAACGACACCCCGGATGGAACGCGCCGACCGCAGCGCGAACCGCCGCCGTCGGGGAGCCGGAACTCGAGCGCCAGGGGCGTGCGCTGGGCCATTCCGGCTGGCGCTTCTTGATCTTCGGCGTGATCGCGGCGCTACCAGGCGCCGCGCTCGTGGTCTTCACTGGCGGGTGGCAGATGGTGATCGGGATCGTGGTGCTGGCCCTAGCGGGATGTCCCGCCATCGTCGGGGCAGGTTTGCTGCTGTCGAGCTTCGTCGCTCGCTGGTCGGCTCGACACCGGCTGTTTGCATGACCGCGACCCGGCCACGACGCGACCGCACGGCGACAGAGCGACGGCCCGGGTCAGCCCTCAGGGCAGGCATGGGAACGGTCGTAGCCGCGAGCGCAGCACCGTACGGTTACACGCTCACGATCTGGAGCGCGGGAGCGGTGTTGATCGATTATCGCGGCAAGCCGAGCGTCGGTGATGTGTTCCTGTTCCTGGCCGGCGCAGTGCTTGGGTTCAGCACGCTTGGTCTGCTCGCCCAAGGCCCACTCGCCAACCGCCGTTCAATCGATCGTGGCCGGGATCGGGTCATCGCCGGCGCGCTCGACTGGGCCGCCGTCGGCGCAGCTGTCGGAGTCGTTGCACTTCTGGGAAGGATCCATGGTTGGGTGGCGTGGCCCTTGGGGTCATTCGTCGGCACGTTCGTGTATCTCGTCGGCGCGGGCCTCCAGCTCGGTCTCGTCGCGGCGCGAGACGAAACGCTCGCCAACCGCTCATCTCGCGAACCTCGCGGATCGAATAGTGGCGCGCCAGCCGACTCGTTCGCGCCGACCGTTCATTACCGACAGCGGCTCGCGGAAGCCGGCTCCGGTGAAGGTCCTCCGACGCCCGAAGACGTGAGCGCCGAGAAGTGACGAGCGATCGGCTCGCGACCCAGAGCTTCACACACGACCCATCAGCTACTCGGGTTCCCGCTCCGGCTCCCGTGACGCCCGGGCGTACAGACCCTCGAGTTTGTCGTACGCGGATGGCATGGAGGTGATTTAGGTTGGCATGATTACCTCGGTGGGGGCATTGCGTCGGCTTGTGGAACCAGAGGCACGCGCTTTGCTGGTCGTCGTTCGACGAGTTCGTACAGCAGTTGGCGACACGTCGTAGTTCGTTCCGGAGCGCCGGAGCGTCGCGCCCGTAGGACCGCCCGGTCTAGGCACGGCCGCCTTCGGCGCCATCTCCTCCAGACTCCGCGCCAGCCCAACGAGATGCCGACCGGCAATGCCAACGCTTCCCAATGACCGATGTGGCAGCGAAGTCACGGAGCCGTGGGCAAAAGACCAACCGTCCGGCTTGACTCCACCGTTGGCTTGCTACCGGGCCGGAAAGCGTCTGCATCCTGACAACTCGGTTAGACGTGCGCCGGACCCCGTGCGAGCCTTGCAGCGGCCCAGCGCAATGCTTCCCAGTGGGCTGGACTGCCTGCGGAAAGCGGCGGCGCTCCACGTCTCCCAACGCCGCCGTTTTCCTCCAGTCCGCTGCTCACGTCAGCACCGAGTGGCAACGCAATCGAGGCCAAGCTGGTCGAGCTGGCCGCCGCTGACCGCGTGGTCGCAGTAGCTCGCGCTCAGTTGAGCGTCGCTCATGTCGCTGGCTTTGTCTCGACGACGGCGAGCAGCACGTCGACCGCCGGGCAGATGTCGCGCCACCGACACCCACTCGGGTCAAGCGCCGCGTGAAGCATCAGTCCCATCCGCCAGCGCGAGGAGGACCGACGCCAGCGCGTCTGCCGGGATCTCGATCAGCCCGCCGGACGCCACCGCCTCCTCAATCCACCTGCGAACGACCTCCCGGCATCGCTGCGTGACCTCCGCAAAGCGGGTACGCACGACCTCCCCCGGACTCGCGGCACACATCGTCGACCGTGAGGTGGCGAAAGCTGCGCGGCGCGACGCACCGCCACGCCGCGTCGATCAATACCTGGCGACGCTCGGTCCGGACCTCAGGGCGCAGCTTGGGCATCTCTCGGAACAACCGGCCCATCGGAGTTTTGTTAGCGTAGTCGTACTCCATCCCGACGCGCGAACATGGTCGTCGCCGAGCCCTGGTGAAGTCGGGCGCGGGCCGGCCGGGATCGCGGGACCAGGTTGGGTAGTCGCCTGCGGTGATGTCGTCGAGTCTGAAGCTCAGGATTTGGAGTGACATGACGTGCCTTGTTTGCGCCCTGGGGCGCGGTGGCGTGCGGTTGTGGTGGCGGGTCTCGGCGGCCGCCGGCGACGGCACCGCGCTACCTCGGTGGCGTGGTGTGACGGGTCGTCGCGGGCGGGTGTGTAGCCCAGTCCGGTCGTTGTGTGGGTCAGGCAGCGCTGGGTGGGGCGGGGGTGAGACCGTGACGGCGCATCACCTCGAGGGCGGCGGCGAGATCCGGGGGGCCGCCGGCGCTGGCGGCGAGGACCTCCGCGATCTCGCGGAAATACGCGGGTCCGAACGCGGCCGGGGTCGCGATGGCAAGGAACGTCGCATCGGCGTCGCCTTGGTTTTGAAACCCGTGTACCTGTCCGCGCTTGACGCACACCGCCTCGCCCGGTCCGACCTCGACCGTCTCGCCGTCGATCGTCCACGACGTGGTGCCCACGAGCCCGTAGATCGTCTCCTCAAAGCCGTCGTGGCTGTGCGGCGCCGGCATCCTCGCGTTCGCGGGGACGTAGCACTCGAACACCGACGCGGTCCCGTTCGAATCACCGGACTCGACCAGGAAGCGGACGCCGAGCGCGCCGACGGTGATCGTGTCGTTGTCTGTGGCCTGATACACGATGGTCCCCCTTGCGCACAGCGCAGTCTGAGTAAAATGATTTGACGAGTGTATACTGAGCCCATCAGTCTGTCAAGCGACTTTACTCAGCCCGATGAGCAGGCCACTGCCGCTCCGCCGCCGCCGCTGATCGGCGCGCTCTTGCGGATCCCGTTCGAGACCGTCCGCGACCGGATGCTCGCCGGCCTGCACGAGCGCGGCTACACCGACCTGATCGCCGCGCACCTCGACGTGTTCCAGTACCCCGGTCCCGAGAACCAGCGCCCGATCGAGCTCGCGACGCAAACCCGGATGAGCAAACAGGCGCTCAACTACCTCCTCGGCCAGCTCGAGCAACTTGGATACCTGACCCGCGAAACCGACCCCAGCGACCAACGCTCCAAACGCATCCGCGCAACTCCCCGAGGGCGCGCCGCGGGCAAAGCGATCCGCGAAATCGTCCAAGAGGTCGAAGCCGAATGGGAACAACAACTCGGACCCCGAGAGTTCGCGCAACTACGCGACCTCCTCGCGCAGCTATACGCGATCACCACGGCCGCAGACCACGGCGCGTAACACCCAAAAAAGCACTCACCAGCGAGCCGTCGGGCTGACTGCCCCTTTCGGGACAGAGGGGGTCACGAGGTGCGCGCCAGCTTTGGTACCCGCGCGCCCGCGAAGGGAGGTCTCAGCTCGTAGGCCAGGTGCCGCTCGCAATTCGCCACGAGCGAGATCCAGCATGTGGTCGCCGGCCGGTCTCGGACGGCGTTCGGTCTGGAATACCGCGTCTTCACGAGAGAACGGCGCGTAGTAGCGGGCGCACCGAGTCCAGCGTGGGAGAGCCTGTGCTCATGATGTGATGGCGAGTCTGGCCTTCTGACTCAACGGCCACCGCCACTCCGGTGCAGAACCGAGGAGCGCCGGTAGCGTCCGAGGCGCACGTGGGGGATCCGGCCGGCCCTGGCCCGTGCCCAGACGCAGTCGGTCCTCATGCCCAAGCGCTCGGCGACTTCCTCGGCGGTCAGCAGCCGGTCCGTGATGCGCAGTTCGTGGACGCCCTCATGTTGGTCTAGGTATGCGGTAGCTCTGCGGTTGCCCCATTGGGTCGTGTCACCGCCGTCAGCTGAGCGACCTGGCACGAGTCGGGCGTCTTCGGATCCCGTCCTGGGCGGTGGGACGATCGGCGGGTGATCAGGACCCAGTCACTCAGACGGCCCTGCACGGCATGAACCACGCGCGTCCTCAGCAGTACCGCCGCGTGTCCCGTGCCGGTCGTCTTGGCGTGACGAGCGTGCCCGCGGCCGTTCTCGGGCTGTACTACTGGCCGCGGGTGCTGCCGTGCCGGGCGCAGCGCCCCTGGTCCTGGCGATCTGCTCGGTCTCCGGGCGCGGCACACTCTCCGCGCGACGTTGCGTAGTTCGATGCAGACGATTCGAGGCGGACCACCGTCGCGCGGGTGGTCGCCTGCGGCCATGCTGATCCATACCGATTCTGTGTCAGCAACGATTTCGCGTCGGAAAACGGCGCGGAATGTGTTCGACGGACAAGACGGAGCAAGAGCGATGGTTTATCGGCCTTATCATGATTACTCGACAACCGCGCTTCGTGACCTGAGTAGGGATCTCGCGTCAAGTCAAGCCCAGCTGGAGGATCAGCGCGCCGATTGGGTGAAGCGAGCTGGCCCAGAAAGAGAGGATCTCCGCGAATTGGACGTTCTCATCGATGACCTTGGACGCCACCTCGCGGCTGTCGATCTAGAGCTTGTCACCCGTCACCGAGAGAGAACGCCCAGCGCGGTGAGTGGGCATCGCGGTGAAGGGCTCGTCCTGAGACACGGCCCACGAGTCGTGCGGTTGAACGCCAAGCCACATTGCCGGGCAAGAACCTAACTGCCGGCGCGCGCCGGTGAACAAGAACAGCTTGTCTGCCCCGGCGTCGAGCAACGGCCGGAGAACACTTCGGTGTATGCAGTAAGCGGCCGGAATGGGCCTTGGTCGAGGCCGGCGAGCACCGCGTTAGGCGGACGTTTCCCACGCCGGAATGCAGGGACAGGAGAGTCCGTGGGAGCCGTCCGTATCTGAGTTCGTGGTCGAGGAACTCCAGAACGTGACCGGCAATCTGTGGATCGAGCTTCCCGCGTCGACTATGCGGGTGTCGTTGGCTACCGCAGGGCACCAGCCAGACGAATGAAGAGTCGTCGTGCCCCGTGACGCCCCGCCCGGCGTGCGACCGTTCACACGCGCTGGATCAGCGTGCCCGTCCCGAGCCCGCCGCCGCAGCACATCGTCACCAGCCCGATCTCCTTGTCGGAGCGTTCGAGCTCGTGCAGCAGCGTGGTCATCAGGCGCGCCCCGGTCGCGCCGAGGGGGTGGCCCAGCGCCATCGCGCCACCGTTGACGTTGACGCGGTCCATGTCGGGCTCGAGTTCGCGCCGCCACGCCGCGACGACGGGCGCGAACGCTTCGTTGATCTCGACCAGGTCGATGTCGTCCATCTTCATCCCGTTGCGCTCGAGCAGCTTGTGGGTGGCCGGGATCGGGCCGGTCAGCATGATCACGGGATCGACGCCCACCGTGGTCTGGTCCATGATCCGCGCGCGCGGCTTGAGACCCAGCGCGTCGGCCTTCTCGCGCGCCATCAGCAGCACCGCAGCGGCGCCGTCGGAGATCTGCGAGCTATTGCCGGCGGTGACCTTGCCGTCCTCCTTGAACGCCGGCTTGAGCTGGGAAAGGGCTTCGATCGAAGTTTCGGGACGGATTCCCTGATCGGTCACGTAGGTCGAGCCGTTGACCTTGAACGGGATGATCTCGCGCTCGAAGCGCCCCTCCTCGGTGGCGCGGGCGGCCAACTGGTGGGAACGCAGCGCGAGCTCGTCGAGCTCTGAGCGTGGGATCTCCCACTGGTCGGCGATCATCTCGGCCGACAGGCCCTGGGGAATCAGGTTGTAGCGCTCGATCAGCGCCGGTGGATACGGCATGCCGACCTCGTCCACCCAGTTCAAGCCGATTCCCAGCGGGACGTGGCCCATGTGCTCGACACCCGAGCCGATCACCACGTCGTGCACGCCGGAGGCGATCAGGGCGGCAGCGAAGTTGATCGCCTGCTGGGCCGAGCCGCACTGGCGGTCGACGGTTGTGGCCGGCGTCTCCATCGGCAGCCCGGCCTGGAGCCAGGCGTTGCGACCGACGTTCCACGACTGCTCGCCGTACTGCTGGACGCAGCCGGCGACCACATCCTCCACCTCGGAGGCGGGAATCCCGGCTCGCTCGATCACCTCGGTGTAGCAGCGGCCGAGCAGCTCGTTCGCATGCGTGTCCTTGTAGTAGCCCTTCTCCTTGTGACCGCGCCCGACGGGAATACGGACGGCTTCGACGATCACTACCTCACGGCCGTGTAATGCCGACATACCTAGCTCCTATGGAATTCGTCGCGGGTGACGTACTTGTGAACGGAAATCACTTAACTGCTGTCGTGTTGGGCGCGAGCGAAGCGCGCAGTTCGGAGCGGCGGATCTTGCCGCTGATGGTCTTGGGTAGCTCGTCGACGAAGTGGATCTCGCGCGGGTACTTGTAAGGAGCGGTGCCGCGTTTGACGAACTCCTGAAGCTCGGCCGCAAGCGCGGGTGATCCGACGTATCCCGGAGCGAGTATGCAGAAGGCCGTGACGATCTGCGTGCGGTCGGGGTCATCCTTGCCCACCACGGCAGCCTCCATCACTGCGGGGTGCTCGACCAGGACGCTCTCGACCTCGAAGGGGCCGATACGGTACGCGCTCGAGGTGATTACGTCGTCGTCGCGTCCCTCGAACCAGAAATAACCGTCCTCGTCCATCGCCGCCTTGTCGCCCGTGAAGTAGAAGGGGCCACGGAACGCTGCGTCCGTTGCACTGGGATCCTTGTAGTAGCCCGGAAACAGCCCTACTGGCCGATCGGGCGCACAGCGCACGACAATGTTGCCGACCTCACCCGGCCCGGCGGGGTGGCCAGTGTCATCGACAACCGTGACGTCGTAGCCCGGTACGGGGCGGCCCATCGACCCAGGCCGCACCTTCATCGATCGGTAGTTCGCGACCAGGCACGTGGTCTCCGTCTGCCCGTAGCCGTCGTAGACGGTCAGGCCGTCGGTGAGGTCGTGCCATGCGCGGATCA
>Ga0335081_10011881_pt1 | contig 14095 bp, 12 predicted proteins | sample Lox_Sample_35_FD_206713 | JGI IMG/M metagenome (GOLD analysis project Ga0335081, IMG submission 206713) | Soil microbial communities from Loxahatchee National Wildlife Refuge, Florida, United States - Lox_Sample_3.5 | ecosystem: Environmental > Terrestrial > Soil > Wetlands | place: USA... | reverse complement strand
AGGAGGTCTTCCCCATCTACAACGAACAGACGGGGGCGACGGCGGAAAACCCCGTGCACCGGGTGATCGCCAGCGGTCAGGTGAGCGGGCTGGCCAATCACACGGTGCTGAAGCGGCCAGACGGCAAACAGGTTCCAATCGAGGACAGCGCGGCGCCCATCCGTGATGACCGGGGCCGGGTCTGCGGCGTGGTGCTGGTGTTCCGCGACGTCACCCGCGAACGCGAAGCGCAGGCGGCGCTGCGCCGCGCTGATCGCCTGATGGTGGCAGGACGGTTGGCCGCCAGCGTCGCGCATGAGATCAACAATCCTCTGGAGGCGGTGTTCAACCTGGTGTATCTGGCCACGAACGATCCCGCCACTCCGAAAGAGGTGCGCGAGCAGCTTGGCAAAGCCGTTCAGGAACTGAACCGCGTGGCCCACGTCACCCGCCAGACGCTGCGCTTCCATCGCACCGCACCCGGCATTGCGGAAATCGAGGTGTCCGCCCTGGTGGATGAATTGTTAGAGCTGTTCGCAACCCGATTCTCCAGCCGCGGCATCGTAGTGAGGCGGCAGTACCAGCCCGGTTTGCGCATGGTCATTTCGCAGGACGACTTAAAGCAGGTGCTCAGCAACCTGCTGGCCAACGCCGCCGACGCCATGCCCGACGGCGGGGAACTGATCGTCTCCGTCGCTGCCTTGCCGGAGAAGACAACGCCGCAGCTGGCCATCCGCGTGGAAGACACCGGCCCGGGCATCACGCCCGAGAACCGGTCGCGGATCTTCGAGCCCTTCTTCACCACCAAAGCCGACACCGGGACCGGCCTTGGGCTTTGGGTGGTCAAGCAACTGGCGGAGAAACACGGCGGCAGCGTGTCGCTGCAGTCGCCGGCAGACGGGAAACGCGGCGCCTGCTTCGACATCCAACTGCCCCTGGTCAGCGTGTTGCGCGATTCCGCCTCCACGGCCGCCGCCGATTAGAGCGCCGCACAGTTACTCACCCAGGGGATCACTCCGGCAAGCGGTGGTAATGGGTGAGCAGCAAGGCCAGGGCGCAGGCGCCGAGATGCGCCAGGGCATTGGCGGATCTGCTGAGCAGAATGATGGGAACACGCGCTCCCAGCACCAATCCCGCAACCTGCGCTTCTGCGAAATATTCCAGCTGCTTGACCAGGATGTTACCGGCCTCCACATCGGGGGCCACGAAAATGTCGGCGCGTCCGGCGACCGCGGAGAGCACTCCCTTCATCTTGGCTGCCTCTTCGGACACCGCCACGTCAAAGGCCAGGGGGCCGTCGAGCACGCCGCCGGTGATCTGGCCGCGGTCCGCCATCTTGCACAGCACCGCCGCATCCAGCGTGGACTGGAGCTTAGGCGTGACCGTCTCCTGCGCCGAGAGAATGGCGACCTTGGGGGCGGAGATCCCAATGGCGTGTGCAAGGTCGATGGCGTTTTGTACGATGTCGCGTTTTTCTTCCAGTGCCGGCGAGCCGTTCAGCACCGCGTCGGTGAGAAGCAAGGGGCGCGGAAAGCTGGGCACGTCGAGCGCGAACGCGTGGCTCATGTGCCGGTCAGTGCGCAATCCTGGCTGCGAGTCGGCGAAGTGCATGAGCTCGTCGCTGGGCAGGCTGCCGGGCAGCAGCGCCTGTACCTTGCGCTCCCGCGCCAGGGCCACGGCTTCGGCGGCGGCGGCGTGGCTGTGCTCGGTGCTGACGATGTCGTACGGCGTCAAATCAAGCTGCGCCTGCCCGGCAGCGGCGCGAATGCGGGCCTCCGGCCCCACCAGCAATGGCCGGATCAGATTGGCCTTTGCCGCCTCCACTACCATCAACAGCGAGTGCGCGTCCACCGGGTGCACCACCGCGGTGCGCAGCGGCTCGAGACCGCGGGTCTTTTCGATGAGCTTGCGATAGTGCCGGCCCTTTTCCAGCAGCTTGACTTCCGGCAGGCTCACGCGCTCGCGGGAAATCTTCTCCGTGGGCGCAATCACCTCGGCCGCGCCGCTGATCACCACTTCACCGCGCTGGTTGGTGGCTTGGCACTCCAGCGTCACCCGGTGCTTCTCCGCGTCCTTAGCCGTGACTTTGACGCTCACGGTGATCGTGTCCCCGATCCCCACCGGCCGCCGGAAGCGGAGCGACTGGCCCAGATAGATCGCGCCGGGGCCGGGAAGCTGCGTAGCCAGCACGGTCGAGATCAAAGCCCCGCCCCACATGCCGTGGGCGATGATCTTGTGGAACATGTCGCTTTGAGCGAAGGCCTCGTCGACGTGGGCGGGATTGACGTCGCCGGTCATGATGGCAAACAGCTCGATGTCCTTGTAGCTCAGGGTACGGGCCAGGCTGGCCGTGTCGCCGATCCGCAGCTCCTCGAACGTGCGATTCTCGATGTGGGTCATAGGGCCTTGGACGGGCGGCAGCTCGAGATCGAGTTTCATCGCGGGAATAATTCTGTGCCGGGCGGCAAGCCTGCGGAAAAGTGTGCCCAGTCGGCGGCATCTGGCTCTACGCCCGGCTCTGCTAGAATCTGCTCCTTCCCCCCTGTTCCGGCTGTGACTCAACGCACAAGCGGCGGTGACTCGAGTTTGGATTGCAAAGGCTTGCCGGCAACCTCTGAGACCCAGCCTGAGGAGGCCTCGGCGAGCGCCTTCAATGTGGGTTCGGGCAGCGCTTCTGCCGCCACCAACTGCCGCACCTCCAGCCAAGGTTCCAGATTGAACTCGTACCCGGAGTCGTACGAGGTAACCTGCGGCGGGTCGGCGGATGGGGTTGGGGGCGGGTGACTTGGTTGCCAGTTCGCCGAACCGAACGATTCAGATTATGGATCAGCTCTTGCGGCGTGACTTCGCGGGTTTCTTGCGAGCCGATTTCCTGGCGCCCAGGCCTGCCATCCGGGACTCCAGTTCTTCCACGCGCCGCCGCAGTTCGCTGGCCTCGTTCGCCTTTCCTGTATGGTTGGCCGGGGGAGACGGCTCCGCCTCCGGCGGTCGGGGCGCGCCGGGGACAGGCACCAGCCCGAACGGATTCAGCGGCGAGGGCATGGAGCGATAGGCATTCTGATACAGGTCCAGCATGGCCTTCATGTAGGTGACGACGGTCTCCTGGCCGGCGCGGTTGGTGGCGGCCACCATCTGTCGCAGGATGTCCAGGGGGAAGGCCGAGCCCGGGGTCTTGGCCTGCTCCATGATGATCTGGGTAAGCACCAGGCGGGTGAGATCGTCGCCGCTGGCGGCGTCCAGCACCTGCACCTCGCGGCCTTCCTGCACCATCTGCGCCACTTCCTCCAGGTTCACATAGCGGCTGTTGGTGCTGTCGTAGAGGCGGCGGTTCTCGTACTTCTTGATAATGATGCGTTTGCGTTCCATGGCGGCTGGCCTTCATTTTACGCTTGACATGGGCAACCGGTCCGGTATGATGATGCTGCAGTGCAGTATAACATGCAGCATAGGAAAGGAATCTTAAATGAAAGCCAAAAAGACGCACAAGGCGGCCGCGGCGGGGACCGAAGTGCTGGAGTATTTCGTGCCCCTGTACAGCAAGGGCATCGAGGCGATCGCGGAATTGCAGAAGAAGACCCTGGAGATCGCCGCGCAGCAGAACGCGGAGTGGGCGGGGGCCAGCAAGAAGGTCCTGGTGCGCTTCCTTCCAGCCTCGCAGCTGAACCCGGTGTTCGACTTGGCGGCGCAGGCATTCGACACCATTCTGGAAGGCCAGAAGGGCGCCATCGACCTGGTGCTGGAGCAGAACGAGACGGCGGCCGGCTTCGCCAAGGAGGGCATCGCCTCGGTCACCAAGCTGACCAGTGGGCTGACGGAGTTGTTCCAGCGGTCGGTGGAGTATTCTGTTGCAGTGCAGAAGAAGGCGTTGGAATTTGCTGCGGAGCAGAACAAGGCGGTTTACGAGACCGGGGTGCGGCAGTGCGGCCTCTCCGGCAGCCCGGTGGAGACCTTCCAGCGCGGTCTGGATGTGCTGATGGAGACGCACAAGAAGATGTTGGACATCGCCTGGCAGCCGCTGACAGCCAAAGCCACAGCCGCCTGAGGCGGGGCCTGTGGGACAACCTTGACGATCCCCGCGTGGTCGAAGCCAGCCACGCCATGAACATGGGAGCCAGCCTTACAGGGATCGCAAATGCTGAAAGCCTGTTTTATCATGCAGAGGTTGCTTTTACAGCGAATGCGGGACACCGTTATTCTGTAATCGCTCTAGGGCAAGAAGCCCGCCTGAATTAGGGCATTTGACCGAACTCCGGCGCGGTCTGGGAGTCGTAGGCTAGCGGGTCAATCAGTCCCGTCTAAAGGCAGCCCGGCAGTTGCGGGTGCGTCCTGGCTGGGTTTTGTCCAGCTGGCCTCGGAATCGAAATGAGCGCAACCAATCCCCTGCAATCGAAACTGGAAGCCCTGCTGAGCCAAATCAAAGCGGAGAGCTGCCGGCATGCCCCATCGAGCCGGCGGCACGAGCACGCCAGTGATGAGATTCTGGTAGCGCAGATACTGGAGGCCACCGCTGACATCGAGCAGCAGGCCTCGGCTGGCGGGCTGGATTCCAGCGCTGCCCTCAATCTGGTGGCGGTCCGTACCCTGGCGCTGACGCAAGCCAGCGGCGTGGCCATCGGGCTCGTTGTGGGCAACGAGGTGGTCTGTCGGGCGGCCGCGGGAACCGCGCCCGACGTGGGCGCGCGCGTCCAGCTCGACAAGGGACTTTCGGGTGAATGCGTCCGCAGCAGCAAGATCGTGCGCTCCGACGATACCGCCCAGGACCCCCGCGTGGACCCAGCCGCCAGCGCCGCCCTGAATCTGGGATCGGCGGTGGTGGTGCCCATTCATTTTGCGGGAAGCGTCATTGGGGTGTTCGAAGTCTTCTCGGCCGAGCCCAATGCCTTTGACGATTGGGCGGTGCTGGCCATCAGCCAGATCGCCCACTTCATCGGCGGAGTGACCAACGCCACGTTGGCGCCGCCAATGGCGGCAACTCCGCCTGCCGCTGCGGCAGATCCCGGTCCCACTGCGCCGGCCGAGTCTTCTGTGGTGCGGGCGTTGCGACAGATCGCGCTCCGCCACGGGCGCGTGGCTTTGCTTTTGTTGGCCGCTCTGGTGACCGCCGTGGCCGCTTCCTACCGTGCGCGCGACATGATGCGCAGCGCCCGAGCGCATCGCCGCCCAGAGGTCAGCCTTCGTGCGGCCCCAACGGCGGTTGCAGGGCAAACCGCGACTGCGGCAAGCGCAGTTCCTCCGGACCCCGCAATCGCACGCGAAGACGGCCGGATACCAGAAGCAACAATTTTTCCGCCGCTGGAGCGGGCCAAGGGCGAGCATAACCTGGTTCCGAGCACGCCCAGCCCGACTCCCAACCTTGCGTCGGCGCAGCCATTACCCCCGCTCACCGAATCCGCCAGCGCGAAGCTGCGCCCGCTGCAAGTTCCGCCCGCCCCTCCGGCTATGGCGGTGGTTCAATCCGCCACCCAGCGCGGCCGTGCCATGGCCCCGCTGATGACGGCGCCGGTTGCCGCGGCGGAGCTGACTGCCGTGTCTCCCGCGCCGGAAGCGAAGGCAGGCAATTCCAACTTCCTAACGTGGATACCCAGAATGCTGAAGGCGCTCGTTCCAAAGGAACAAAAGCCGGCCGAAGAAAAGCCCACGCCGCCCGCTGCCGATCCCCAGCCTCAGTTTGCCGGCCCTTAGGACAGGCACGTTCCGCGTTTTCCACCTATATACTTCCAGCAGGCCCGGAAAAATCCCAAATGTCTTCTACTACGCTCTCTGCCAACAACCAGCGCTCATCAAGAGTTCTGTTTCTAGCCGGTCTGTTTTTTTCGCTTACTCCTTGGGCGTCGCCGCCGTTGGCCTTGGCGCTCGGACTGGTGCTCGGACTGACCGTCAGCAATCCGTTTCGGCGTGAGACCAGGCGCAGCACGACGATGCTGCTGCAAGCCTCGGTGGTCGGCTTGGGATTCGGAATGAATCTTCACCAGGTGCTCAAGGCCGGACGCAGCGGCTTCGTCTACACCGCTATGGGCATCAGCTTCGCCCTGTGCGTGGGATTGCTGCTCGCGCGTGCTCTCAGGGTGAAGCCGACCGCCGGATTCCTGATCTCGACCGGCACCGCCATCTGCGGGGGCAGTGCGATCGCCGCGGTCGGGCCCGTGGCCGGCGCCAATGAAGAAGAGATGTCGGTGGCCCTGGGAACCGTTTTCATCCTCAATTCGGTCGCCCTGTTGACCTTTCCCTGGATCGGGGCAGCGTTGCATCTCTCGCAGACGCAATTCGGCCTGTGGGCGGCGCTGGCCATTCACGACACCAGCTCGGTAGTGGGTGCAGCCGCCAAGTACGGAGCCCTGGCCCTTGCAGTCGGTACCACGGTGAAGCTGGCGCGCGCCCTGTGGATCGTCCCCATGTGCCTGGGAACGGCAGCCCTCAAGCGCAGCAAGGCGCGCATCCAGTGGCCGTGGTTCATCGCCTTTTTTCTGCTGGCGGCGGTGGCCAACTCCTTCCTGCCCTCGGGAGCGGCGATGTTTCACGGCTGCTATCGCCTGGGGATCGTCGGCCTGACGGCGACACTCTTCCTGATCGGCAGCACCGTTTCCCGCAGCACCTTGAAGATCGTAGGCCCGCGTCCCCTGTTACAGGGTGTGTTGCTGTGGATCGTGGTAGCGGTCACTTCGCTCCTGCTGATCCGCCGGGGCCTGATCGGGCTCTAGTTCGCTCGCCCGGCAGCTTGCCCATTCTGCTAGGCTATTGCGTTCCTCCAACGCAGGCGATTCAATCCGCCGGGAGCTCTCCCATGAAGGAAGATGTTGCCGCGACCTTGCGACTGCTCGACGAGGCGCTGACCCGTTACGTCCGTCCGGACACTTTTCCCCTGGCTATCCGCATGCTCAAACCGGGCGAAGCGGTTCCCGAGGGCGTGAAGGTACCCAGCAAGACCATGGGGGAGCAATGGATTGTCTGCCAGTCCATCGGGGTGGCGCGCCGCTACGGGTGGAGCATCGCCGTCGGCCGGGACGATGTGATTTGTCCGCTGGCTGCGATCGCCTTTGGCTTCCACCGGCCCAATGACGAATACCTGAAGGGCTTCGCCTCCCTCGGCATGTACTGCAAGGACGAAGCAGCGGCCGCCAACCTGGAAGCCAGCACCTGGAAGTTCGAGCCCGGGACGTACGACTACGTGTGTGTTGCGCCGCTGCACCGAGCCAACTTCGAGCCGCACGTTATTGCCGTCTACGCCAATAGCGCGCAGGTGCTGCGGCTGGTCCACGCCTCGCTCTATAAACGCGGCGGGCGCGTAGTCTCGACCGCCGGCGGACGTCTGGATTGCTCCGAGATCGTCATCCAGACCCTCACCACCAACGAGCCCAAGGTCATTCTGCCTTGCAGCGGCGATCGCATTTTCGGCATGACGCAGGATAACGAGATGGCCTTCGCTTTCCCGTGGGCATATGCGCACGAGATCGTCGAGGGCCTGGAAGGCACTCACAAAGGCGGCACCCGTTACCCGATCACCGTCGCCATGCGCGATACCGTAACCATGCCCAAGTCATATCAGGAGCTCATGAAGATGTTGGCGGAACGCGACGCGGAGGCGCCGAAGAAAAGCAGTTAGAGCCCGTGCGATTGCGCCATGGAGAAGCTATCCCACAAATGCGTTCCGGGAGGGCACGGCTTCAGCCGTGCCGCCCTGGAGAGAAAAGACGCGTGCTTTAGCCCCTGAGGGGTACGTCGTTGGCTCCCGGCGTCTTGGCGGATTGTCGACCTCATAATCCCGTAATCCTGATTCCCGCCGATTGCTTCTTGGCGCGAATGTTGATGGCGATCAAGAGGGCAGTGATCTGCTCGACGATGCGCGCGTTTTCCAGCTTTCCGCCGTCCACCGCCCGCACGCCCGGTATCTTGAGCGCCAGTTCGAACGCCACAGCGCGCGCCGGCTCGTGATCGGTGCAGACAATCACATCGCAATCCACTGGACCGTCACCCTCGAGCAGTGTGTGGGACACGTTGTGGAACGCCGCCACCACGGCAATTCCCGGCGGCACCAGCTCTGCCGTCTGCTGCGCTGCTGAACCCTGCCACACGCCTAGCGTCCGTGTCGCGCGACCGCCCACTTCGGCTGCCAGCGGAACCGTGGCGTCAATCAAGACGGCATTTGGACGGAATGCAGGCTTCAGTTTCTTGAGCAACTCCGCTTGGCCTGCGAAGGGAACGGTCAGCATCACGATGTCAGCCCGAGCGACAGCGGCGGAATTTTCCGCGCCCTCGACTCGCGCTTTGCCGCCGCACTGCGCCTGGATTGCTGCCGCTGCTTGGCGAGCCCGTTGCTCGTCGCGCGAGCCGATGATGATGTCGACCCCGGCGCGCGCCCAGCGCAGCGCCAAGCCGCGTCCTTCGGGGCCAGTGCCGCCCACCACTGCCACCGGACCGTTCACGACGCGCGCTCCTCGGCCAGTCTCACGGCAGCGAGCCGTTCGGGGACTCGCCATTCCTTCAGCAAGCGCTGCGCTCTGGTGTCGCCGGAGGCCGTGAGCAGCTCCGCCAAGTCCGCAGGCTCGTCAATATCCACGCCGATGCCAGCCAGTTTCAGCACCTCAACTGGCTTGCCCGTTGCCCCGGCGGCGGCCAGATGTGGAAGATAGCTGTCGTTCCCGAATCGCAGCGGAAACAAGCCGGGCGGCCGTTGCAGAACGGCGTTGGTGCCTCGGCCGCTGGCGGAAGGAGCCAGCACCGTTCCCTGGCGCGGAGCCGCGACAAGAATCTCGTCCACTTCGGCTGCGGTGATCAACGGAATGTCCGCCGGCAGAACCAGGATGAATTCTGCTCCGCGCTCGATTGCAGCCCGCGTCGCCATCTCGATAGCGCCGGTTTCGCCGGGATCGTCGGCATCGTCGATAACTCCGAATCCGTACTGCTTAGCCAAGCGGCGGGCGCGCGCATCGCCGGAGACGAGCGCGACATGCTCGCGATAGCGGCACGCCGCAAGCGCCGCAAGCACATCCTGCAGCATCGCCTCTGCCAAAGCAAAGCGCTCTGACGGGCTGAGCAGCGGAGACAAGCGCTGTTTCGACGTGTGCAGGTGTTTGACGGGAACCAGGATCATGGGCCGCCAACATATATTCCGGTGTCAGGAGAAGTCAATCGGCGAAAAACGCTTCTTATGGGGCTCATAAAAGAAATTCTGGAGAAGTTTCTGATTTCCTTTAACAGAAGTTTGAGTTGGACATCCGCCATCTGCGCCGTTATGGTCGCTCTCACATTGTGCAGTAGATTGCGTCCTGCACTAGAGGGGCTGGGACGCATTCCGGGGCCGGCTTTGTGGGGAACGTCGCTCGCTGGCGTTGCATGAAGCCGGCGCCGGACTCAATAAAAGAGGAGAAGGTTTCCACTTCTGAACTGGCCGGCAGCGTGTTGGGTTGCGCACAGGCGGGTTTTGCCCGTGCGTCAGGGGCAGCGTCCATCGGAGCAGCGCTGTTGGGCGGCTTCTTTGCGTGACGAAACGTCCGCCGTCACGTGGGAGGCCGCTCAAGACCCCTAGCCATCAAGATGGACGCAGATTCCCCTTAATCCTCAGACAAGGAAATAGCGCTGCGCGAGCGGCGAGGCGCGCGCCGACTCGTGCGCCGGCCGCTGCCCTCGGCCAAAAAACTTGTTGATCGCGCGCATCAAAGAAACTTCTGATTTCCTTTCGTTCCCTCGGGCCCACAACGCGCATCTCAATCACCTATGCCGGACGTCCACCCCTGCTCGGTCATACGTTGGTGCTGGTGGCGCATCCCGATGATGAGGCCGCGGGCTGCGGTGTGCTGTGGCAGCGCAAGCCGGTGGGTCGTTGGTATCAGCGGTTGTTTCGCCACGCCGCCTGCGGGAAGGGCTGCGGGCAGCATGATTTTCAGTTGTTAAATACGAGGGAAAATATGCTGAAGCGAGTGTTGACAATCGTTGTTTGTGGCCTGTTGATGGAAACCATGATGGCGGCCGATGCCTGGGCGCTGCAGCCGGCCGGGCCGCTGGCGAATCCTCAGACGGCACGGGTAAGAATCGCCCTGCAGCGGGTGGGAACACGTACGGACGCGCTGGTGGCGGTCCGTCTGCGCGATAAGTCGGTGGTGAGCGGCTGGGTTGCCGGAGTTGGACCGGAATCCTTTCAGGTGACCGATCCGCACACCGGCGTGCAGTCTGCGGTGAGGTTCCTGGATGTCAGCCGCCTGGCGGGAGCCAACCTGGTCAGCGGCGACACGGTTCAGTGCGGCGGCGGAATCCGCGCCAAGCTGGCCAAGGCTATCGCCGTGATCGTGCCTGGGCGGCAGGTGAGGTCGAATAGCCTCCTCGGCTCGACCGCGCTGGTGATAGGGATTGTGATCGGGATCCTGATCGCGATTATCGTGGCCAAGTCGGTCTAGCCGGCTACCAGCGTCCGCGCTGGCATCAGCAGGCCGGCTTCGCTGGCGACTTTTTCCAGCTTGGCCCGGTTCTCTTTCTTCATGGGACAAAGCGGGAGACGATAGACTTCTTCGATCCGTCCCATCATGGCCAGTACCGCCTTGACCGGGATGGGATTGGACTCGAGGAAGTTGGCCTGCATCAGCGCCAGGTACTTGCGATGGAGGCGGCGAGCGGCGTCCCACTGATTGGCGAGCGCCGCGCGGGTCAGCTCAGCCATCTCGCGCGGGATCTCGTTCCCGGCCACGGAAATGATCCCCACGCCTCCCAGAGAGATGATGGGCAGCGTCACCGCGTCGTCACCGGAGAAGACCAGGAAGCGCTCTGGCACGGCATTGCAGGTGTCGGCGATCTGCCCGATGTTGCCGCTGGCTTCCTTTACCGCGATGATGTTCGGGATTTGCGCCAGCCGCGCCAGCGTGGCCGGCTCCAGGTTGGCGCCGGTGCGCCCGGGCACGTTATAGAGGATGAGCGGCTTCTCGACCGCGTCGGCGATGGCCTTGAAGTGCTGGTACTGCCCCTCCTGCGTGGGCTTGTTGTAGTAAGGGCTGGCGGTGAGGATGGCGTCCACGCCGCGGCGCGCCGCTACCGCCTGCGCCTTCTCCACCGCATCCCGCGTGGAGTTGGAAGTCGCCCCGGCCACGATGGGCACACGTCCGCTCGCGACCTCAATGGTGATATCAATTACCCGCAGCCACTCCTCGCGCGAGAGCGTGGGCGTCTCGCCGGTGGTGCCGCAGGGCACCAGGAAGTCGATGCCCGACTCCACCTGCCAGGCGACCAGCGCCCGCAGCGCCGGTTCATCGATGGAGCCATCCTTGCGAAACGGGGTGACGAGAGCAGTGCCGCATCCGCGCAGTTTCATAATCGCAAATCATACTGCACTGGGCGGCTCCGCCAGCGGAAAAATGCGGGCCGCGGCATCTGATGGTCGCGGATGAGAAAGGAGTTCGGCTGCGCGTGAAGTGCAGTTTTTTGCCGGGAGCCGGCGTCACCGCCGGTTTCGGCTAGGCGCTCGAATTCACGCCGGTTTCCGGGGCAGCCACCGGCGCGCTGGCTTTCTCGCGGGGCGAGACGGGCAACCGCACTTCGAAGGTGGCGCCACCCTCGGGGCGATTGTGGCAGCTGATCTTGCCGTGATGCTCCTGCACGATGCCGTAGGCGGAACTGAGTCCCAGGCCGGTGCCTCCGCCGACGCCTTTGGTGGTATAGAAGGGATCGAACACCCGCTCGGGCTCTTTCAATCCCACGCCGGTGTCGGAGAATTCGACCACCACTTCGTTTTCCTCGCTGCGGGTCCGCACGCGCAGCACCCCGCCTCCCTTGAGCTCCATGGCGTCGATGGCATTGCGGGTGAGGTGCAGGAAGACCTGCAGCAGCTGGTTTTTGTCGGCTGAGACGTGGGGAATGCGCAGGCCCAGATCCATTTCGATCCGGATTTGCCGCCGCTGCATGCGAGTCTCGCTGAGCTTGATGACAGTGTGCAGCAAAGGGTTGATGTCCAGCCAGGTTTTCTGTCCGGGGGACTGGCGGGCGAAATCCAGAAGGTTGGACACCAGTTCCTTGGTGCGTTGCGCCTGCCGCCGGATCTTGTCCACAAAGTCTTCCTGCGAAGGCGTGAGGTTTTTCTCCAGGGCCAGCATCTCGGAGAATCCCAGGATGGCGGTCAGCGGATTGTTGATCTCGTGGGCGGCGCCGCCCACCAGTTGCCCCAGCGAGATCAGCTTTTCCGACTGCACCAGCTGCTTCTGCAGGCGCTTGTATTTTTCCAGTGACTCTTCCGAGCGCGCCAGCAGGGTGGCCAGTTGGCCGGTGAGCAGGTGCTGCTTCAAAAACACCAGCGCCCCCAACACCAGCACCGCTATCAAAGTGACCAGCACGCGGAAATCGCGCACGCTCGGGGGAACCGCGGGGTTGAACTCCTGCCGCAGGGCCAGCACCGGCAGGGAGAGCATGGCCGCCATCGCCAGCCGCCCCGACCACGGGCTGGGCGCGGCCGGCGTGGCCTGCGCTTCTTCCGACGCCTGCTCCTGCCCCCCGACCACGCCGACGCACACGAAGGCGGCCATGGAGGCGACCAGCGGAATGTCGTACACGCTGCCGGTGTAGTAGTGGTGCAGGTCGATGGCCACGTCCGCAGCGTAGAAGGCGAATCCGTAGAGCAGGGCCGCGCCCATCAGGTTGCCGTACACTTTGCGCCAGCGATCGCGCGTCTTCAGCCACAGAATCCCCACTCCCGTCAGAAACAGCAGGTGCTCGGCCAGATACAGGGTGTTGAAGGCGTTGCTGTAGCGGGGCACGTCATAGGCCACGTACTGCCAGGGGATCACCACGAACACGTAGAGGTAGAGCCACCAGAACAGCAGCAGTATCACGTCCAGCGAGCTGAGCTCCAGCGACTGCTTGTCCTGCGCCGACTGCATCTGCAGGGTCAGCGCCCCCATCATGGGTACCAGGTGGATGAACACCACCACGTCGCCCAGAAATGGATTGGGTACCTCCTGCCGGGCCAGCACTTCGCAGTAGGTCCACCACAGTTGCGATGCCGCCCACAGCGCGAACCCAACGGCCATCAGTCCCCAGAACAAGCTCGCCCGCCCGTGGGTGCGGCGGGAGTTGCGGAACATGGCTGCCGTCCCGATGAGCAACAGCGAGGTCTGGACCAGGTCCCCGAAGACGGTGAGGGCATAGCTACGCGGCGCCGCCAGCGCCACTGCCGTCTGCGCCAGCGCCAGCGCCACCGCACTCCATACCACCAGCTTGTCCCTTGTCACCTTCATTCGGGGGCAAGCCTGATTATTCCGCTGGCGGCGGTTTCCACAAGTTACTGAGGTACCAAAACTTCCTGAGAGGGAAGCGCCGCCATTGACTGAAAAGGTTCGCGGGCGGCGCGGAATTCGGGATGCGGGCCAAGGGCCAACGCTTCCGAATCTGGTGCAGAGGTTCCCGCCAGATCCCCGCTCGCCTGCGGCTCGCGAAGGATGACAACCTTCGGCAAGCCGTCGCGGGCGGAGAATCCAGAATGGCAGGCTTCGGCCTTATGCGGCTTGGCGGCGAATCGACCTGCGGACTTTGTTCCTGGTCTCGCTGTCGAACGACATTATGTTGTGCTTCTCCCGCCCGTGTTGTTCGATTCTCGGCATCAATTCATCCTCGCTGCTCCCCGTCGTTTCCCACGAGCAGCCTTGAGTGACCTCAGCACAGCGGAATTTGAGATTTTGCTTGCCAACCGATTCTTGCGCCATGTTTTCCTCCGGTATGCCCTGCGGTTGTCGCAGCAGGCGCTGCCTAATGATTGAAAGACAAAACAGTCTTAAAGAACGTTCTTAAAGGGCTAGATGCTGTGGGAATTTCCTGGGTTGTCGCGGACGTGATGCCTTCTACATCTCGCGCCAGACGTCCTTGAAATCGAAGAAGCCGCGCTTGCCGGCGAGCCACTCGGCGGCGCGCACCGCCCCCTCGGCAAAGCCGCGGCGGGAGTGAGCTTCGTGCGACAGGGTGAGCGTGTCGGCCGGCGATTGCAGGCGCACGATGTGCGTGCCCACGACGTCGCCTTCGCGCACCGAGGTGATTTCCAGCTCCACCGCGCTCTTCTCTTTCAGGAGCCGCTGCAGCACCGCGGCCGTGCCCGAAGGCTTGTCTTTTTTCTGGGCGTGATGGCGCTCTTCGATGGCGCCCGCGTATCCCT